>Ga0160429_1001207_pt1 | contig 14981 bp, 14 predicted proteins | sample SolpanmetagenomR_FD_108199 | JGI IMG/M metagenome (GOLD analysis project Ga0160429, IMG submission 108199) | Solar panel surface microbial communities from Lawrence Berkeley National Laboratory, California, USA - R | ecosystem: Engineered > Built environment > Solar panel > Unclassified ...
CTGTCGCAGTTGCCCCTGGCCGGCCTGCACCTTCGGCAGCGGCCCGCAGTACACCTCGGTGTCGGGCGGCCAAGTGAGCAGCTGAACCGTCTCCTTCCAGAGCGATTCGAGGTCGATCGTCTCCGAGCTCTGCTGGTCGCCAACGCTCGAAAATGACAGCACGTCGCGCACCATCTGCCGTGCCCGCGTGACCTGCTCGGTGATGTGGTTCAGGTACCCCTGCGCCCGCGTGTCGAGCACGTCGGCGTAGCGGTGGCGCAGCATGTCGCTGTAGGCTCCCACGATCCGCAGCGGCTCCTGAAGATCGTGCGAGGCCACGTGGGCGAACTGTGCGAGCTGCAGGTTGCTCTCGACGAGCGCGACGTTGTTCTGCTCGAGCACGCCGCCGCTCTCCTCGAGCGCCAGCTGGGTGCGCCTGAGTTCGTCGTTCTGCGCCTCGAGCTGCTGGCTGCGCTCCTGCACGCGCTGCTCGAGCGTCGAGTTGAGGCGCTGCACCGACATCTCGGCCAGCTTTCGCCGGGTGATGTCCTCATGGGCCACCACCGCGTACCGCCCGCCGTCCTGCACGAACCCGCTCACCCGCGCGAGGTAGTAATGCATTCCGTCCGGCAACTCGCACGGATACTCGGTCTCGCCCCCGGCCTGACCGGCCAGCACCGCCCGGATGTCGTCGGCGATGCTGCTCGCGTACGGCTGGTCGGCACCAGTGGTGGCGTCACAGATCGCCAGATAATTGACGCCCAGGCTGCTGTCGGCCACCTCCGGCCCGGCGAGTTCCTGGCCCGGCTGCACCGGGGCATTGATCTGCGCGAAGCGCTCCCAGGCCAGATTGACCGCGATGATCTTGCCTTCACCGTCCAGAATGGCAATATTCGCCAGCAGCGCGTCGAAGGCGGCCACCGCAAAGCGTTCCGGAGAAGCCAGCAGGCGAGACATGCCGTTCAGGCTAGCATCCCCGTCTTCCGGAGCCCTACCAGATACAGCGTTCACGGAAAACCCCTCTGCGCTGCCAGCCTCTCTCGGGCGCAGGCCTGCGGGAATGCAGCCCAGCTGGGATTTCAGGCGCACCCGATCAGGGGATGCCGCCATGTTCGCCCGCCCGCGACTGTTCAGGCAGACCCGATTCGGGTTAATCTGAGTCGTGCCACCGATCAAGCCGAAGTCACCTTTTCATCTCCTCCTGGTCGAAGACGAGTACGCAGACGCCGAACTCTTCTCCGAACTGATCAGTGAGCTCTCGGGTGACATCGAACTGCACCACGTTCTCAACGGCCAGGAGGCCCTCGAATTCGTGACGCTCCAGGGCCGGTATGCCGACGCTCCCTTTCCCAACCTGATCGTGCTCGATCTCAACATGCCCGTCATGAACGGCCACGAGTTCCTGCGGCGGGCCAAACGCGATTCGCGCGCCCGGACCATTCCGGTGCTGGTGTTGAGTACCTCCGACCACCCGAGAGACATCACCGAGGCGTACCACGAGTACGCCAGCAGCTACGTGGTCAAGCCCGGCAGTTTCGCCGAGTACCGCGACCTGATCACCTTGATCGGCTCGTACTGGCGCGGCGCGGTTCAGCTGCCGACGGTCGACCAGGTCGTTCAGACCTCATTCAGCGACTGAAGCCACAGCGCCCCGGACGGTCTGCTATGCATCTCTAGTCGGCGTTCTCCAGCGGCAGGCTGGTGGTGTACTTTTCCTGGCGCACCACGATGGTGCTGCTGGTGTTGCGCACTCCCGGAATGGCCGCCAGCACGTCGACCAGAAACCGCTGGTAGGCGTCGAGGTCCGGCACGCACACCTTGAGAATGAAATCGCTCTCGCCGAGGCTCAGGTAGCATTCGAGCACTTCCGGGGCGCGGCGCATCTGCTCGGCGAAGGTTTCGAATCCCGGCTTGGTCTGCTTGTCCAGACTCACGTCCACGAACACGGTCAGGTCGCGGCCCACCTTCTTGGGGTCGAGCAGCGCCACGTAACGCCGGATGACACCTTCCTCTTCCAGCCGCCGCACCCGCCGCAGCGTGGGCGCGGGCGTCAGGCCCACCTCGTCGGCCAGTTCGGTGTTGGGAATCCGGGCGTCGCGTTGCAGGATGCCCAGAATCCGCAGGTCGGTCTCGTCGAGTTCGGCTCTGCTGTCGGGTTTTGACATAAACAGGTTCATTCTAGCACTGTGACGCAACGATGTTGCTCGAAAAGGCCTGAAGGCAGGGCGCCACGCAATCGAAAATCACGACCTGGCTTTAAGATGGTGGAACCATTCCAGTTGGACCAACCCTCACCCCGGCTTAGCCACACCGCACCACCAAGGAGACGTCATGCAGATCGGACTGCCCAGAGAGATCAAGGTCAAGGAAAACCGTGTCGCCCTCACGCCCGGCGGCGTCGGAACCCTCGTGCGGCGCGGCCACCACGTGGTGGTCGAGCAGGGCGCGGGGCTGGGCAGCGGCATCGCCGACAGCGAGTACACGGTGGCCGGGGCCACCCTGGGCAGCGCCGCCGACGCCTGGGCGGCCGAAATGGTCGTCAAGGTCAAGGAGCCCGTCGCTTCCGAGTACGGCTACCTGCGTCAGGGGCTGCTGCTCTTCACCTACCTGCACCTCGCCGCCGACCGCGCCCTGACCGAGGCCCTGCTGGCGAGCGGCACCACCAGCGTGGCCTACGAGACGGTGCAGGAACTCGACGGCTCGCTGCCGCTGCTCTCGCCGATGAGCGAGGTGGCCGGCCGCCTGAGCGTGCAGGCGGGCGCGTACCACCTGCAGAAGCCGGTAGGCGGGCGCGGCGTCCTGCTGGGCGGCGTACCGGGCGTGCAGCCGGGCCACGTGCTGATCGTGGGTGGCGGCGTGGTCGGCACCAACGCGGCCAAGATGGCGATGGGCATGGGCGCAAAAGTCACGGTGCTCGACGTGTCGCACCGCCGGTTGACCTACCTCGACGACGTGTTCTTCGGCAAGCTGACCACCATGATGAGCAGCGAGGCCAACCTGCGAATGCTGCTGCCCGAGACCGATCTGCTGATCGGCGCGGTGCTGATTCCCGGCGCGAAGGCCCCGCACCTCGTGACCCGCGACATGCTGCCGCTGATGCAGGAGGGCAGCGTGATCGTGGACGTGGCGGTCGATCAGGGCGGCTGCGTCGAGACCATCCACGCGACCACCCACGACGACCCCACCTACATCGTCGACGGCGTCATCCACTACGGCGTGGCCAACATGCCGGGGGCCGTGCCGCGCACCAGCACTTTCGCGCTCACCAACCAGACGCTGCCCTACGCGCTGCAGCTGGCCTCGAAGGGCCTCGACGCGGTGCGTGACAGCAAGGCGCTGGCGGCCGGCCTGAACACCCACGCCGGACACCTGACCTACCAGGGCGTGGCCGACGCGCTGAACCTGCCGTACGTTTCGGCCCAGACTGTCCTGAGCTGAGCCGTAAGGCCTCACTCCACCGATATACCCCCACCGCACCCACCCCATTGCATGAGAACTTTTCTCTGCGGGGTGGGTGTGAATTTTCTTAACGTTAACGCTCTACGCCATATACTTTCTCACAGCACGGGGAGTCTCAGGAGGAACAAGTCCTGATCGGCTCCGGCCATGTGCCGTTCAGCACGCGTTTTTTTCGGCTCTGCCCTGAACTCCCACCTCGTCACCGTCCGGTTGTCCATCTCACGTTCTCTCATTCGTCGTACATCGTTGTCCACGTTGCGGTTCTGACTGCCCTTCGATTCCGGGATCACCGGACCACCGAGGGCCACAGCACTGAGCACAGCCGTCCAGCACCTGGAGCGGCGTTGCCTCATGCCATGTCGGGTCGCCGCAGACCTCAGGAGTTGCCGTGCATACACCCATTCGCTCCACCGCCCTGCTGCTCTCCCTCAGCCTGATCCTCGCCGCGTGCGGCGGCCAGACCAGCACCACCCAGTCGGGCCAGACCGGACAGCCCAGCAGCAGCACGGCCATCCAGCCGAACGGCACGCCGCTCGCCGCGTCGCAGTCGGGAGATACGCAGACGATGTTCGACACGCACGCCACGCCCGCCCCCTACGCCCGGATGGTGCCCATCGATCCTTCCGAGCTGCGGCCCCCTCTGCCCGACACCCCGGAAACCCTGAGCGTGCGCCCGCAGGCGACCGCGCCGACCAAGACCGTGCGCGTGTACTACAGCGACCCGCTGCCCACCAGCTCGCCCTACCGCGACGGCGGCAGCTTTCACGCCATCATGCTGAAGAACCTGATCGGCCAGTACAACAACGTGCAGGTCATCAGCAAGCCCATCTCGCAGTACGTGGCGGGCGACGCGGCCAGCAGCCTGCGCACCTTCTACATCGGCACGGTCTTCGACGAGAAGATTCCGGCCAGCTTCCTGAACGACGTGTCGGCGGGCGCGCCCGTCTCGTGGATCGGGTACAACATCTGGGAACTGGGCAGCAGCAGCCTCGGCGCCCTGGGCCTGACCTACAAGAGCCTGCACACCGCGCTGAGCGCGAGCGACATTGAGGCCGCCTACAACACGGTCAACTACAAGGGCTACAACTACAAGAAGTACCCGGCCCAGCAGGAGATGATCGAACTCGCCGCCGACCCGGCCAAGACCGAGACGCTGGCGACCGCCACCAACAACAGCGGCGGCAGCCTGCCGTACCTAGTGCGCAGCAACAACTTCTACTACGTGGCCGACAACCCCTTCCAGTACATCACCACCACCGACCGCTACCTCGTGCTGGCCGACAGCCTGCACAAGATGCTCGGCGACACCCAGACCGCCAGCACCTGCAAGAAGCAGGCGATCCTGCGACTGGAAGACATCTCGAGCATCAACGACCCCAAGGCCATGAGTGACACCCTCGACGTGATCGCGTCGCTCAAGGTGCCGTTCGCCATGACCATCATTCCCGAAACCTGGTACGACGGTGTCAGGTACACCTGGCCCAGCAACGGCCAGCAGCTGCTGCAGGTCTACCGCGCCCTCGCGATGGGCGGCCTGGCGATTCAGCACGGGTACACCCACAACTACCAGAGCCTGACCCGCAGCGGCAGCGTGCAGGGCGCGGGTAACTCCGGCGACGAGTGGGAGTTCTGGGACAAGGAGAACAACAACGCCCTGCCCAACCTGACGCCGGCGGCGGCCGTGAAACGGGTGCAGACCGGGCGAAACATCCTGCTCGGCCTGGGCATCCTGCCGCGCATGTGGACCACGCCGCACTACGAGGCCGACACCAGCCTGTACACCGCCATGACCGGCGCGACCGGCGTGTACCCCAAGGTCGTCGAGCGCCGCATCTACAGCGCCGACGGCGTGCGGGCCGGACAGTTCTTCCCGTACCCGGTGAAGGACAGCTACGGCACGCAGGTGGTGCCCGAGAACCTGGGCAACGTGCAGGTCGGTTACGGTACCGACGCCGTGCTGGAGGCCGCCGAGGCCAACAAGAACTTCGACTGCGCCTACGCCAGCCTGTTCGTGCACCCGTACCTGCTCGAGGCCGGCTACACCGGCGCCGACCGCCTCAACAAGGACACCCTCAAGGCCATGATCGTGGGCATTCAGCAGAAGGGCTACACCTTCGTGAACCCGCTCGACGTCACCACCCGCACCCTCCAGTAAAGGCGTGCGGCGGCCTGAAGAGCTGAGCCGGCCAGGAACGACAGTGACCGCCTGGAAGATGGTGACGGCCTCGGCGCTGGCCCTGCTGGTGGGCTGCGCCGGAACCAGTGGCAGCGAGGCCAGCACCCGGCCGCTGGCCCAGGGCATCTTCGTGGCCTCTCCGGGCACGCCGGAAGACGAGGTGCCCGAGTCGCAGCTCGGGGCCTACGTCTCGGCCAGCGGCAGTCCGGGGTTGGCCTACGTCTACCTGACCAACAACTGGTTTCGCAGCCGGCACTTTCCCACCTCGGTGGTGGCGCGGGTGCGGGCCAGGGGCGCCGTCCCGGTCGTGCGGCTGATGCTCAGAAGCAGCGACGACGAGGCGACCGGCCCCGATGCCGACTACCCGCTGAGCGACCTGACGAGCGGGCGGCTCGACGCCGACCTGAAAGTGTGGGCGAGGGAAGCGGCCAGCGTGCCGGGCCCGGTCTACGCCGAGTACGGCACCGAGATGAACGGCAACTGGTTTGCCTGGAACGCAGCCTGGAACGGGCAGGAGAAGGGCGCGGCACAGTTCGTGCAGGCGTACCGGCACCTCGTGAACGTGGTGCGGGAGGCCGGAGCGGGCAACGTGCGCTGGATCTTTCACGTTGCGGCCCAGGACGACCCGGACGTGGCCTGGAACCGCCTGGAAGCGTACTACCCCGGCGGCGACTTCATCAGCGTGCTGGGGGTGTCGGCCTACGGAGCACAGACGCCGCAAGAAGAGGACATCCAGAGCCTGCGCGAGCAACTCGACGCCGTGATGCCGCGCCTGCACGCCCTGGCCCCCACCAAGCCCGCCCTGCTGCTCGAATTTGGCAGCGTGGCGGGCGCTTCGGTGAAGCCGGAGGCCTGGGCCGACGCCGCCCTGAACGACCTCACGAGCGGGCGCTGGCCGCAGCTGCGGGGCTTCTCGTGGTGGAACAGCGCCTGGCAGAACGACGCCATGCCCGCCCACGACAGCGAATTGAGGGTCGAGCGTCAGCCTGAACTGGCCGCCGTGTTCCGCAGGTACCTGGGGAGCGGGAAGGTGAGCAGCACCCTCGACCTGTCGCCCTGAACCCGGCCGCACGCACCCCCCCCAAACCGTAAAACGCCGCCTGAAAAGGTTCAACGTTCCGTTTCCGCGCCGCGCCGTATTCATGAGTCAGTCGCACGCGAACTGCTTCACGCTCTCCGTTCTCCCCCCACAGTTCACCCGGAACGCCCCACTTCCGGCGCCTTTACGAGGTACACCATGACGATCTTCGGCCTTCATCTCGCTGGACCGGCAGCCGTGCTGCTGCTGCTGGTCACGGCGCTTCTGGCGCTGTACATCGTGGTCAGTCTCGACGACCTGCTGCTCGATCTGGTCTACCTGTTCAACCGCCGCAGGATCAGAAGCTGGCAGGTGAAACCGAGCGACCTGGTGCGCGACCGCCCGGCCCACATCGCCCTGATGGTGGGCGCGTGGCAGGAGGCGGGCGTGGTGACGCCGATGATCGAGAGCACCCTGCGGATGATGCACTACCCCACGTCGCGCATCGAGTTCTTCGTGGGCGTGTACCCGAACGACCTGGCGACCACGCCGGAAGTGCAGGAGCTGGCCGCGCGGCATGCGGGCGTGCACTGCGTGGTGAACGAGCACCCCGGCCCGACGAGCAAGAGCCAGAACCTCAACGGGGTGTACGCGGCCATCGTCGAGCACGAGCGGCGCACCGGGATACGGTTCGACATCATTGCGGTGCACGACGCCGAGGACGTGATTCACCCGTACACCTTCAAGCTCTACAGCACCCTGCTCAAGAAGTGGAAGATGGTGCAGCTGCCGGTGTTCGCGCTGTTTCCCCGCGTCTCGAATAAGGGTGCGAACCTGAAGGAGCGCCTGGGGCAGATTCTCGCCCAGCTCGTGACCGGCAGCTACGCCGACGAGTTCGCCGAGCACCACCTGCACCACCTGCCCGCCCGCGAGGCGCTGGGACTGTTCCTGCCGAGCGCCGGAACCGGCTTCGCCATGCGCCGCGAGATCATGGAGATGCTGGGCGAAGACGGACAGGTGCTGACCGAGGGCGCGCTCGCCGAAGACTACGAGCTGGCGCTGCGGCTGTGGCGAAAAGGCGTCAAGGTGCACTTCCACGTGCAGCCGCTGCCGCGCGTGGACGGCCGCGGGCACGCCGAGGGCGACTACATCGCGGTGCGCGAGTACTTCCCGACCGACGTGAAGGCCGCCATCAAGCAGAAGGGCCGCTGGACCTACGGCATCACCCTCCAGACCCCGCAGCGGCTGAAAGGCCTGCGCCTGAACGTCAGAGACCGCCTGACGCTGTGGCACGACCAGAAGGGCAAGTACACCAACCTGATTCACCTGATCGGCTACCCGTTCTCGCTGACGCTCGTGGTGTGCAGCCTCTTCGGCCTGAAGTACCAGCCCACGCCGCTCACCACCGCCATGCTGTTCACGGTGCTGGGCATCACCGCGTGGCGCATGGTGATGCGCGGGGCCGCCGTGCGCCGCATCTACGGCCTGAAGCAGGCCCTGATCGCCACGCTGGTGCTGCCGGGGCTGCCGCTGCGCTGGCTGGTCGGCAACTACATCAACACGCTCGCCACCGTGCGCGCCTGGAAGCTGTTCCTGTTTCCCGAGAAGGGGCAGAAGCGCGGCACCGCCAAGTGGGACAAGACTGAGCGCAAGGAGTACGTGCCCGACGAGGTGCTGGCCTCGGCCCGCCGCCGCCTGGGCGACCAGCTGCTGTTCGCCGGAGCGCTCGACGCCCGCACCCTCTCACGGCTGGTCCGGGCACAGCGCCGCAGCAACACCCTGTCGCTCGGTCAGCTCGCCATCAAGCATCAGCTGCTAAGCGAGACCCGCCTGCACCAGACGCTGGCGACCACCCAGGGCCTGACCTACCTGGAACTCAGCCCGGAGATGCTCGACCGCCGTCTGTACGCTCCCCAGGCGGCCCGGAGGCACGGCGTGGCGGTGCTGGGTGTGCGAGGCGAGCGCCTGCTGATCGCCACCCCGCACGCCACCGACCCGGCCCGGCTGGCCCGGCTGCGTGAACACCTGGCAACCGTGCCGGCGTTGAGCGACCTGGAACTGGTGGTGTTCGCCACCTCGCAGGCCAGCCTGGAGCGCGCCTACAGCCGCCCCGGCCTGAGCGGCTCGGTGTACGGCCGGGTGCTGCGAGACCCCAACGTGTCGCTCGACATGATTCCGCACGAGTTCGAGCGCCTGCTGCAGAGCCGCGAGGCGAGCTTCGGCGGCAAGTTCTGGAGCGCGGCCCCGGTCAGGCGACGCGGCGGCACGGTCGAATGGACGCCCAGGGCCACGGTTCGCAACACGGTCTTCAAGGGCAGGGCGGGCACGGTGGCCGAGGACCTGCCCGAGGAAGAGGTCCCCGCGCCACTGATCGCGGGCGACTGAACCCCGCTCACCCACACGCTTCTCGAGGCTGAACCGCTCACCACGGGTTCAGCCTTTACACTGCCTGCATGGCCCTTCACTCCGCTCCGCGCCCGGTCATCCTCGACGGCGACCCCGGCCACGACGACGCCGTGAACATCCTGCTGGCGCACGCCTCACCCGAGCTGGAGGTGCTGGGCGTGAGCACCACCTTCGGCAACGTGGGCCTGGAGCGCACCACCCGGAATGCCCTGGTGACGCTCGCACTGATCGGCAGCGAGACGCCGGTGTACGCCGGGGCCGACCGGCCGCTGCTGGTGCCGCGCCTCTCGGCCGAGAGCGTGCACGGCCAGACCGGTCTCGACGGCCCCCTGCTGCCAACCCCCACCCGGCAGGCCGAGGCGCTGCACGCGGCCCTGTTCATCATCGAGGCGGTGCGCTCGCGGCCCGGAGAAGTCACGCTGCTGCCCACCGGGCCGCTCACCAACGTGGCGCTGGCGCTGCGGCTGGCCCCCGACATCGCGCCCCTCATCCGGCAGATCGTCTGGATGGGCGGAAGCCTCGACGTCGGCAACTGGACGCCCGCCGCCGAGTTCAACGCGCTGTGCGACCCGCACGCCGCGCAGATGGTGTTTTCCAGCGGCGTGCCATTGGTGATGTTCGGGCTGAACGCCACCCACCAGGCCATCGCCACGCCGGAGCGCATCGCCGACGTTCGGGCGCTCGGCACCGATGTCGGTGAGGTGGTGGCCGGACTGCTGGAATTCTTTGCCGAGCACCACCGCGAGCGCTACGGCTGGAACGGCGGGCCGCTGCACGACCCGCTGACCTGCGCCTATCTGCTGGCCCCGCAGCTGTTCGGCACGCAGCCGATGTACGTCGAGGTCGATACGGGCGGCGGCCCCAGCAGCGGGCGCACCAACTGTGACCTGTGGAACCTGACCGGTAAAACGCCCAACGCCGAAGTGGCGATGACGGTGGACGCGGACGGTTTTTACAGGCTGCTCACCGAACGGCTGGGGCGCCTGTAGGTGCACGGGGTGCCGGATGCATAGCGTCAAGGTCAGCCGCTTCGACCTGCGGGCCCGGACCCACGAGGTCGGCGGAAGCGGTCCGTATCCGGTCGAGCGCCTCGACGCGACCCCGAACGGCCTGCACGTCCAGCGCCCGATGCTCGGCCACCCCACCCTGGCAGCCCAGGAGGCCTGGCTGCTGCCCGTCCTCGACCTCGTGGCGACGCGCTTCACGCCGCACCGGGGCGGCCTGGAACATTCGCGCTTCTACCTCGACATGGCGAGCATCGACATTGGCCCTGAAGTCTGGACGGTGCGCGACCTGTACCTCGACGTGGTGGTGCGGCCGGACGGCGTACCGATGCTGTGGGACGTGAACGAGTACGCCGAGGCGGTGCTGGATGGCCACCTGACCCCAGACGAGCAGCGCCGCGCCCTGTCGAGCGCCGAACGGGTGGTGAACGGCCTCTTCGCCCACGGCAACAGCTTGCAAGACTGGTTGGCGAGCCTGAGCATTCACCTCGACTGGTGGACCGCCGAACCTGCTCTACACTCCCCTCTGTGACCCTGCTCTCTCAGCTCTCCGGAACGCTCATCAACGTGGCCACGGTGCTGCTCGGCACCGCGCTCGGTCTGCTGCTGGGCGGTCGCCTTCCCGCACAGACGCAGCGCACGCTGCTCCAGACGCTCGGTCTGGTCACGGTCTACATCGGGCTCGACATGGCGACGTCACTGGGCAAGGTGATGGGTGGCCATGTGCCGGGGGTGATCCTGGCGCTGGTGTCGCTGGCCCTCGGCGCGGTGCTGGGCGAGGCGCTGGCCATCGAGGAGCGGCTGTCGCGGCTGGGCGAACTGATGAAGCGCCGGATGAAAGGCGAGGGCCGCTTCACCGAAGGCTTCGTGGCCGCCAGCCTGCTGTTCTGCGTCGGGCCGCTGACCGTGGTGGGCGGCATTCAGAACGGACTGACCGGCGACAGCAGCAGTTTCGTGCTCAAGAGCGTACTGGACGGCATCTCGGCGCTGGCCCTGGCCGGGGTGTACGGCCTCGGCGTGGGCTTCAGCGCCCTGGTCGTGCTGGTGGTGCAGGGCGGCATCTCGCTGGCGGCGGGCGGGCTGGCCGGGGTGCTGTTGCAGGGCGCCGATCCTTCGGTGCTCCGCACCAATCCCTACGTGCTGCTCGTCACCGGCACGGGCGGCCTGATGATTCTGGGCATCTCAGTCAACCTGCTGCTGGCCGGCCTCGGGATCGAAGACCGCCGTATCCGGGTGGGCAGCCTGCTTCCGGCGCTGCTGCTGGCCCCGCTGAGCCTGTGGCTGGCGAAGCTCTTCGGATGAGCCGGGGCCGGATTCCCCTGTGCACCTTGCTGGGGCTGTTCTGGGCGCTGGTCTTGCGGGCCCTGGGCGACGACTGGATACCGAGAACCGCCTCTTCGTGGGCGCTGTGGCTGCTGACCGGAGCCGGGGCCGGATATCTCGCGCTCATCGCGGCCCGGCCCACACGCGGCTGGAACTGGCTGTGGCGACCGCTGCTGGTCGGCCTGGGGTATGGGGTATCGGGGCTGATGGTGTTCCCGCTGTTCTGGCTGACCTCGGCGGCGTTACACCTGCCGATGTTTCGACCCACCGAGCCGGCCAGCCCCGTGAAGCTGCCCGTCGCCTCCTCCGCCTTCTCGGCGTCGCTCACACAGACCGACGCCCAGTTCACTGTGCAGATCGTCTCTGCACTCGCGTTCATGGTGCTGATAGGCGCGAGTTTCTGTCATCTGCTGAGCCTGCGGCGTTCGGGTGCATAAGTTGACATCGCCTGCATACCACGGTATATTTGTTGGCAAGAGCGTCCGAAAGGGCGCATTTTTTATGCCCTGAAATCCTGCCCGACCTCAGTGCTGCCGCAGGTAGGCCGCGGGCACCGCGTCGGTGAGCCAGACACCGTTGGCCGAGCGGTAGAAGGTATGTCCGGCCTGCGACATGGCGCGGGCCTGCACCTCCAGCAAGGCGAGTTTGCCGTGCCTGCGCCCTACACGGGCGGCAGTGTCGAGGTCGCCCGACAGGTGGACATGGTGGCGCGACATCGGCTTCAGGCCCCCAGCCAGAATGTCCGGCAGGAAGCGGGTGGCCGTGCCGTGATACAGCAGCGCGGGCGGCGTGACCGGGTCGAAGTTCATCTCGACCGGCGTGCTGTGGCCCTGGTTGGCGCGAATGCGCTCGCCGGTCTCGTCGTAGCCGAAGCGGGTCTTGCTGTCCTCGCGCACCACCTGATCGAGTTCCTCGCGTGAGAGGGGGTGGCCGTGGCGGGCGCAGGCGGCGAGCAGATCGGTCACGCCGACCCAGCCGCCCGGCGCGAGCGCGATTCCGATGGCCTCCGGCCGGTGGCGCAGGTGCTGCGAGAGAAATTTCGAGGTGCGTACGAGGTCTTTCATGCTCCGATTCTCGGCCCGCTGCCGCCGCCCGACAACGGCCATCCGGCGCAGGCGGCCGCTAGGCCATTACACCTGTCTCAGTGCACCCGGGCCATGGCCTCTGCCCCTTTGCAGCTGCGCCCTCTCCCCTATCCCGGCCCGGCCAGCGCCGCCGCGCCCCTGCTAGGCTGGACACATGAGCGCCGCACGCGAACAGTACGAAGCCTTTAAGGCCCTGGGACTCAAGCTGAACATGCAACGCGGGCAACCGAGCGACCAGGATTTCGACCTGAGCACCGGGCTGCTGAACGCGGTCGGCCCACACGACACCCTGACCCGCAGCGGCCAGGACATCCGCAACTACTCGGCGGGCGGTGTGGCTGGACTGCCCGAGGCGCGCGAGCTGTTCGGAGCCATGATGGATGTGACGCCCGAGCAGATGCTGGTCTGGAACAACGCCAGCCTGGAGGTTCAGGGCCACGTGCTGACCTGGGCGCTGCTGAAGGGCCTGCCCGCCAGCACCTCGTCCTGGGCCACGCAGCGGCCGCAGCTGATCGTGACCACTCCCGGCTACGACCGCCACTTCCTGCTGCTGCAGACGCTGGGCTTCGAGCTGCTGACGGTGGACATGCAGCCCGACGGCCCGGACGTCGAGGCCATCGAGCAGCTGGTGCAGAGCAGCGACCGGGTGAAGGGCGTGCTGTTCGTCCCCACCTACAGCAACCCCGGCGGTGAGACGATCAGCGCCGTGAAGGCCGAACGGCTGGCCTCGGTGCCGGCGGCCGCCCCCGATTTCACCATCTTTGCCGACGACGCCTACCGGGTGCATCACCTGCATGCGCAGGACCGCGACGTGGCCGTGAACTTCGTCTCCCTGTGCGCGGCGGCCGGCCACCCTGACCGCGCCTTCGTATTCGCCAGCACCTCCAAGATCACCTTTGCGGGCGCGGGACTGGGCTTCGTGGCGTCGAGCGCCGCCAACATCAAGGCGCTCGGCGGCTGGCTGAACGCCCAGAGCATCGGCCCCAACAAGGTCGAGCAGTGGCGGCACGTGCGCTTCCTGGAAGACTACCCCGGCGGCGTCGAGGGCCTGATGGCGCGGCACGCCGAGGTTATCGCGCCCAAGTTCGCAGCGGTCGACGAGGTGCTGAGCGCCGAGCTGGGGCGCGGCGGCGAGCTGGCGACCTGGGGCACGCCGAAGGGCGGCTACTTCATCAGCCTCGACACCACCCTGCCGGTCGCCAAGCGCGTGGTCGAACTGGCGGCCGCCGCCGGGGTGAGCCTCACGCCGGCGGGCGCGACCTATCCGGGCGGCAACGACCCCAAGAACAGCAACATCCGGCTGGCCCCCACCCGCCCGCCCGCCGAGGAGGTGCGGCAGGCGATGGCGGTGGTCGCCGCCTGCATCCGGCTGGCGAGTGAGGAAATTCAGAAGTAGCGGGCCGTACATCTCAACATCCGAATCGGCGCAGACTGGATATGACAGTTCAGAGAGCCGCCGAAACGGGCCAGCTGCCAGCCGAACTGGGGGCCGTGTCCGGGCGTGTTCAGGAGGTCTCCTATGCGCCCGAATCTCGCCCGGTCACGTTCCGCCCTGCTTCTGACGGCCTTCGGCCTCCTGAGCTTCGCCCAGCCTGCGCTCGCCCAGTCGGCGCAGAGCATTCCGGCCACGCCGCCGAAGGTTTCCGCGCCGGCCTCCTCGGCACCGGCGGCCACTCCAGCCGCGCCGACCCTGGGCCGCGACGCTGTGCTGACCCGTGGCCGGCAGCTCGTGACCTGGTTCTATGCCCAGAACCTCGATCCGGTGTGGGCGGCCTTCCTGCCCTCGGCGCGCGCCAACTTCGGCAGCGACCTGAGCGCCTTCAAGGCCTACCGGTCGAGCGGCGTGACGACCTACGGCAAGGAGACCCGCCTGCTCTCGGAGGACGTGCAGACGATGGACGGCGTGACCTACTACCTGCGCACGGCCACCTTCGAGAAAGGCCCGCGCGTGCAGTGGACGGTGGCGTTCGGGCTCGACGCGGCCGGGCGCGTGGTGAACTTCGGCATCCTGGGCGGCACCGAGGCGGCCCCCGACCAGCAGGCGCGGAGCACGCACCCCGCAGTCCCGGCCCTCTAGCGGGTTACACTGCCAGCTGTGATCGTCGCTGTCGGCCATGACCTGATCGAGAACGCCCGCATCCGGGGCCTGCTGGAACGCGAGGGGGACCGTTTCTACCGGCTTTTCGCGCCTGCCGAGATCGAGTACTGCGCCCGCCTCGCCGACCCGATTCCCAGCTACGCCGCCCGGTTCGCGGCCAAGGAGGCCTTTCAGAAGGTCTGGCCGCGCCCGCACGGCTGGCGGGACGTGTGGGTCGAGCGCGAGCGCACACCGGACGGCCCTTTTCCCTACGCGTCGCCCCTGCTGGGCTTCGCTCCGGCCATCGCCGAGCAGATGCGGCTGAACGGCTGGGCGGCCCACCTGTCGCTGACGCACACGCGCGAACACGCCTCGGCCGTGGTGGTGCTGGAAGCCCGTGGCTGAGTTCCTATTCGGGCCCAGTCGCCCCCGGTTGATCGCCAGCGACCTCGAC
>Ga0160429_1001209_pt1 | contig 14967 bp, 11 predicted proteins | sample SolpanmetagenomR_FD_108199 | JGI IMG/M metagenome (GOLD analysis project Ga0160429, IMG submission 108199) | Solar panel surface microbial communities from Lawrence Berkeley National Laboratory, California, USA - R | ecosystem: Engineered > Built environment > Solar panel > Unclassified ...
GCAGCTGAGCAAGCTGCTGGCCCAGGCCGACGAGTTTCGGCAGCTGCTGAGTGGCGGCAGCGAGTTTCCGGGCGCGTTTTACTTCGACGTGACGGTGCACCTCAAGCGCGCCTCGCTGCCCGGTGCCTACCTCGATGCGGCGGCGTTCTACGAAATCAAGATGAGCCTGCGCACCATTCGGGCCGCGCTCACCTTCTTTACCCACGCGCCCGAGGGGCTTTACCCCAACCTCCGCTTGCTGGGCATTGGCATTCAGGCCGACCGCAACCTGCTGGCCAGCCTCGACAAAGTGGTGGACGACGAAGGCCAGGTGCGCGACGACGCCTCGCCGCTGCTGCGCCAGATTCGGCAGGAGCTCATTCAGCGCCAGGGCCAGCTGCGCAAGCAGATTGCCAGCGTGCTGCGCCACGCCAAAAGCGAGGGCTGGATTGCCGGCGACCTGGAGCCCACCATCCGTGGGGGGCGTCTGGTGCTGCCCGTCATCGCCGAGCACAAGCGCCGCGTGCGCGGCCTCATCCATGACGAGTCGGCCTCGGGCCAGACGGTGTTCATCGAGCCCTCGGAGGTTTTTGAGCTGAACAACGACATCAAGGACCTCGAAAACGCCTACCAGCGCGAGCTGATTCGCATTCTCACCGCCCTCACCGACCAGCTGCGCCCCCACCTGCCCGACCTGCGCAAGGCCTACGGCTACCTCGGCCTGCTCGATTTCATCCGGGCCAAGGCGCGGCTGGCCCGCGAGCTCGACGCCCAGCTGCCCGAGCTGGGTAGCAAGCCGCTCATCAAGTGGCGCGGCGTGCGCCACCCGGTGCTGGCGCTCACCTTCAAGGAGCAGAACAAAGCCGCCGGCAAAGACGGCGAGAAGCGCGAAGTAGTGCCGCTGGATATTGAATTGACGCCCGAGCAGCGCATCCTGGTCATTTCGGGGCCCAACGCGGGCGGCAAGTCGGTGTCCTTGAAAACGGTGGGTCTGGTGCAGTACATGCTGCAATGCGGCCTGCTCATTCCGTGCGACGATTACTCGGAAGCCGGCATGTTTGAGGACATTCTCCTCGACATTGGCGACGAGCAGAGCCTGGAAAATGACCTGAGTACTTACTCCTCGCACCTGCTGGCCATGAAGCAATTCGTGACCGTGGCCAACAAGAAGAGCTTGGTGCTGATTGACGAATTTGGCACCGGCACCGAGCCCACGCTGGGCGGCGCCATTGCCGAGGCCGTGCTGGAGCAGCTCAACCGGGAGCGCGCCTTTGGCGTCATCACCACGCACTATACGAATCTTAAAAACTTCGCTGAGAAAACGCCCGGCCTCGTGAACGGCGCCATGCGCTACGACCCCGAGCGGTTGCAGCCACTGTATCGCCTCGAAATCGGCAAGCCGGGCTCGTCGTTCGCCATCGAGATTGCCCGCAAAATCGGCCTGCCCCGGCAGCTCGTCGAGCGCGCTACCCAGCTCGTGGGCAAGGATAAAATCCGCTACGACCAACTGCTCGAAGGCCTGGAGCGCGACAAAACCGAGCTCGAAACCAAGCTGCGCGAAACCGAGAAGCTGCAAAACGGCCTGCGCAAATTCACCCAGGAATACCTGGACCTCAAGAAGCACCTCGAAGACACCCGCTTGGAGCGCCTGCGCGATGCCAAGCAGCAGGCCCAGAAGCTGCTCAAGGATACTAACCAGCAAATCGAGGCCACTATTGGCGAAATCCGCCGCTCGCAGGCCGACAAGGAAACCACCAAGCAGGCCCGCGAGAAGCTCGACACCTTTGTGCGCGAAAAGCTGCAAGTGGAGCCGCCCAAGGCCCGCCCCACCCGCGAGCTGGCCGACCCCAACAGCCTGCACCCCGGCGACCGCGTGGCCATCCTCGGCCAGGAGGGCCACGGCGAGGTGGTGAGCGTGAAGGGCAAAACCGCCGAGGTGCTCTTCGGCGGCATGAAAACTCTGGTAAAAGTGAGCCTGCTCGAAAAGCTGAGCCGAGCCGAGGTGCGCGAGCGCGAAGCCGCCGCCCGCAAGGTGGCTGCCGCCAACAGCGGTGGCGCCAGCCTCGACCTCACCGGCCGCATGGCCCACTTCAGCCCCACGCTCGACCTGCGCGGCGAGCGCGCCGAGGATGCCCTCACCAAGCTCATGAGCTTCGTGGACGACGCGGTGATGTTTGGCATCCCGGAGATAAAAATCCTGCACGGCCGCGGCAACGGCGTGCTGCGCCAGATAGCCCGCGACTACCTGCGCCGCAACCGCACCATTGCCAGCGTGGGCGACGAGCACGCCGACCGCGGCGGCGACGGCGTGACCCTGGCCGTGCTCAAATAAGCCGGTCGGCTAGCCGCCGCCTACCAAACGCCCGCCGTAGCCCCGCGCTACGGCGGGCGTTTTGGTGCCGGGCCACCGCCCGAATAAAAACCAAGCCCAGCCGCCAGGCGCGCGGTGGCCGGGCTTACTTTTGCAGCGTATGTCGCCCGCCACTCCTTCAGCTACCTTACTAACCGGCAATGCTGGCCAAGTCTATGCCGACCCAGGCGGTTTTGTGAGAATTGATTGGAGCGGCCAGCTGCGCACGTTTGCCGAAACCCAGGCCATGCTGAACACGGCGGCCGCTACGCTGGCGCGCTATGGCTGGGGCCGGGTGCTGGTCGACCAAACCCACATGCGGCCCTTCTCGCCGCAAGAACAGCTGTGGGTAGCCGAGGAGTGGCTGCCCGCCGCCGTGCAGCAGAGCGGCTACCGCTTCGGGGCCGTAGTGGTGAGTACCAACGTGCTCACGCGCCTGGCCACGGCCTACGTGACGACGAGCTTTGCCGACCTGCCCCTGCGCTACCGCTCGTTCGACGACGAGGCTGCGGCCGTGGCCTGGCTCTTGCAGCAGCCGCGCTAGCCAGCCCCGCGCCCAGGCTCAGAGCAGCAGCACGTCGATGCGGTGCGCGTGCACTACTTGCAGGGCTTCCGACCACGAGAAAACGGTGAAATTGCCATCCTGCGAGGCCACGAGGGCCACGGCGTCGTGCTGGTCGTGCACAAACTGGGCGGCGGCCAGGTGGCGGGTGCCGCCCAGCTTGGCCGGGTGCAGGCGAGCGGCGGCACTGCCCACCACGGGCTCGGTCAGTACTAGTTCCTCTACCGAGGTGCCAGCAACCGGGCGCGTCACTTTGGCCCCGAAGGCTAGCAGCTCGTACTGGCTGGTGAGCACGGTGGCGCCATCCACGGCCGTGAAGCCGCCCACTATCTCGATGGCATCCAGAATGTTCTCCTGCCAGTCGCGGTGGCTGCGGTCGGCGGTGGTGAGCAGCGCCGCGATGCTGCCGAAGGCCGGCGCTATCGGGTAGCCCAGCGGCTGCACCACCGAGGCGCGCCAGTCGTCGGAGCCGGGCGGTACCAGCAGTAGCAACCCACCGCGGCCGTGGGCGCGCATGGCGCGGGCCAGCTCCAGCAGCACGTCCACCTTCACCCCGTTGGGCCCCGGCAGGCTGGGGCAGGGGATGGGCGGCAGCGACGCGCGCAGGGCCGGGTAGTCGTCGAGGCCCTGGCTGTCCTCGTCCACCACCCGAATCTGGTCGCCGCGCAGCACGGCCACGTTTACGAATTTGCCGAAGCCGTCGGCCCGGCGGTGCTTGGCCACCAGCAGGCCGGGCTCCACCACCTCCAGCACAAAGCACACCGGCGGCACCTGGCTGGCCGTGCCCCAGATGTAGAGCCCCTCGCCATCAAACCCCACCCCGAGGTGAATGCCGGGGTGCTCCACAGCCGGCGCCAGTTTGATGAGTACCTGCGGCGTGAGGCGCAGCCGGTGCCCGAACAGCAGCGGCTGGCCCGCCGCCTCGGGTGCCAGCAAGGCCAGCGAAATGCGCGGTGGCCGGCCCTCCTCGCGCCGCAGGCTGGCCCAGAAGGCCACGTCGATGATGGCCTCCAACAGCGCCACCGGCGGGGGTGGGGGTAGGGCCGGGTGACCCAGGTAGGCCGCGCCGGCCAGGTGCTGGGCAAAGTGGTTGGCGAGGGCGGGCGCCACCATGCGGGCGCCCAGGTAGGTAGGTTCGGAAAGCATAAAACAAGGCAGCTGGCCCCACGCCACGGGCGCGGCCCGCCACTGGGCTAGCAAAACAACGGGCACCCAAAATTGCTTGGCGCGGGCCGAAAAATAGCGCCCCGGCTACCCGGCGTATGTTTGCCCGGTATTTTCGGGGGCGGTGGCCGCCGCGGCGGCCACCCCGCGCGCCGCAAGCCGTCAAGGCGCAAATTTGGCAGCCGCTGCGGCCGTGGGGCGGCTTTTCTTCTACTTATCTGCTATGCGTTTCTCAACCAGGCTAAGTGGTCACCGCTGGCCGTTGCTGGCTCTGATGCTGGCGGCGTGCCTGTCGTTCTGGCTGTCGCCCGCGCCGCAGGGGCAGCCCGAGGTTGAATACTGGGGGCACTATGCCCGCGTGGGGCCGGGCCTGGGCTTTGTCGTCAACCACGACAGCTACGGCTACCTCGAAGTGGCGCAGGAACCCGGCCGGCTGCTGCGCCCGCAGGAGGTGCGGCAGTCGCGCCCGCTCTACGCGCTGCTGGGGGCGGCCGTGGGCTACCCGCTCACGGCCGCACTGGCCGGGGCCGGGCGGCTGGGGTTGGCCCCCCGCTGGCCGCCCGGCGAGGTGCGCTTCTACGGCTTTTACAGCGGCTACGTGCTACTCAACGGCCTCGCGCTACTGGCGAGCCTGCTGCTGTTCAGGGGCTTGTTTGAGCGGCTTACGGCCGGCCGGGGGCCGGCCTGGCAGCTCTACGCCGGGGCCTGGGTGCTGGTAGCCAACCCCATTACCAAGGCATTTTTCTGGACGGCTCACCAGCAGATGCTGGCTTTTCTGGTGCCGCTTTTTTGCTTGTGGCTGGCCCTGGCCGCGGGGCGGCGGGTGGGGCGCGGCGGGGCGCTGGCCGGGCTGGCGTTTGGACTGGGCTGGCTGCCGCTGATTTATGGTAGTTTCGTGCTGGCATGGCCGGCGCTGGCCTACGGCGCGTGGCGGGCGGGCGCGGCCCGCCGGCGCGGCTGGGGGCTGGCGGGCCGGCTGCTGCTAAGCGCGGGGCTGTTTGCCTTGCCCACCCTGCTCTGGATTGCCTTGCTGCGAGCTGTGGGTACTACCTATTACAACCACGAGGCCCTGCGTTACCACCAATTGGTATGGCTGCTCGATGCCGCCGCCCGGCCCGGCCTGGGCGCAGCGGTGGCTGCTAAATTAGGTAGTTATCTGGCTAGCCTGCACCTGATGGCAGGATGGCTGCTGGGCGCGGTGGCCCTGCTGGGCGCAACTTGGTGGCGTCAGCAGCATCGCCCCGCACTGTTTCCGCTGCTGCCCGCGCCCGCTGCCGTTGCGCTAGGGTGGGTAGGGGGCTGCTTTATCGTATTTTTTGCACTGCTGGGCTACTACCCCGAGCGCCTGGCCTACACGCTGCTGCCGCTGGTGCTGTGCCTGCTGGCCGGCCTACTGCCGCACTGGCCCGCCCGCTACGCCCGCCCGGTGGCTCTGGCCACGGCCGCTGGCTGGCACCTCTACGTGCTGCTGAGCTACGGGCCGTTTTCGTAGGGAAGGGTGATTTTTGACGGCAATTACTTGCTACCCAATCCCCTACAAATACACGCTAAACGTGGTGCCGTGGCCCGGCTGGCTGGCTACCTCAATGTGGCCGCCCTGGGCCTGCACCAGCCGGTTAACTAAAAACAACCCCACGCCCGTGCCCTGCGCTGCCTCGGGGTGGAAGCGGCGAAACAGCTGAAACAACTCGTTGCCGTGCTGCTCCAGGTCGATGCCCAGTCCATTGTCCTCCACCTCTAGCACGGGGCGGCCGGCGGCCAGCCGGGTGCGCAGCCAAATGTGGGGCGGGCGGTCAGGGTGCCGATATTTGAGGGCGTTGGCCAGCAGGTTGAGCAGAATGGTGCGCAAATTGCGCGGCACGCTACGTACGGAAGGCAGGGCTGCAAAATCAGTGCTGATAACGGCCTCGGCGGCCACCAGCTGCACGTGCAGCGCCTGCTGAATATCGGTCATTACCTCGGCCAGGGGCACGTCTTCTACCTGTTCCTGCGCGGGTAGCCGTTCTTCTTGCACCACGGTAGCCAGGTCGGCAATGGTGGTGGCCAGCACCCGCAGCGAGTCGTCGGCCAGGCGCCACATGTAGGGGGCGGCCGGGTCCTGAAAAACGGCCGACTCGCGCAACTCGTCAAACAGCCCGCGCAGGTTGTTGACCGGCTGCTTCAGGTCGTGCGAGGCCGCGTACACAAAGTTGTCGAGGTCGGCATTGGTGCGGGCCAGCTGCTGGTTGGCGTGGGTCAACTCCTCGTTCTTCGCGCTCAGGGCGCGGCGGGTTTCCTCCACCATTTCGAGCGAGTCGCGCAGCTGCTGGTTCATGGCCTGCACCTCCTGGTGGTAGCGCGACTCGTACTGCCGCCACTCGTTTTTCTCGATGGCGTGGCGCACGGTCTTGCTCAGCAGCTCGGGGTCGAACTGCTGCTTCACCAGGTAGTCGAGGGCGCCCATGTTGAGGGCGCGCACGGCCAGCGCCTCGTTGCCGCCGCCCGTTATCATCACCACGCACAAGCTGTTAGCCGGCGCCAATTCCTTGAGCTTCAGCAGTAAGTCGAGCCCGTCGGTATCGGGTAAGTTGTAATCGAGCAGTACGCAATCGGGCTGCACGCGCACAAACTGCGTTTCGGCCTCCTCGCCCGAAGCGGCCTCCGCAATTGCTACGCTTTCGTGCCCGAGTTGCTTGCCCAGAAAGCGCCGGTACAGCAACCGGTCCTGCTCGTTATCATCTATCAGCAGAATCTTCTTCACGCGGCGCGGCTCAGTTCAGCGGGGGTAGCTCCGAGGTGCCCAGCCAGTAAGTGATGGTCAGTCGAATTTTTTCTTCCAGCGCCGCATACTCAATGGGCTTGGTGAGGTAGCTGTTGGCGCCCAGCCGGTAGCAGTCCTCGATATCGCGCTGATTGGACGAGGTGCTGAACACGATAACCGGGATGGAATGCAGCAGCGGGTCCTGCTTGAGAACTTGCAGCACGGCCCGGCCATCGGTGCCGGGCAGGTTGAGGTCGAGCAGCACAATGGCGGGCAGCGTGGTGGGCCAGCCCACGGCCTTGCCGTAGCCCTGCAAGTAGCTCAGGGCCTGGTCGCCGTCTTCGCAGCGCAGCACGGGGTTTTGCAGGGCGTGCTTGCGAAAAGCGCGTCCTAGCGCCGTGAAGTCTTCGGCGCTGTCCTCGACAACTAATACTGGTTTTAATGCGGTGGTAAGCACGGGAGTAATAGTTTATAGCGTAATTAATTCCTTGGGAAGGGCAAAATAAAACGTTGCGCCCTGGCCCAGTGCCGACTCTACCCACAGGCGGCCCCCGTGTTTTTCCACCATTTTTTTGGCAATGGCCAGCCCCGCGCCCGTACCTCCACCGTATTTCTCCTGGGCGTGCAGGCGCTTGAAGAGCTTAAAGATACTTTCGTGGTGCTTGGGGTCGATGCCAATACCAAAGTCCTGTACGTAGAATACGTGATAGGCGGATGAATTGGCTCCGCCCGGCACTACCACGCCGGCCGGGGCCTGGCCTACCACCACTGTCTTTTCGGCTTGGTCGCTGTATTTGATGGCGTTAGTCAGCAGGTTGTTAAACACCTCCTGCAAGCGCACGCGGTCGGCCTGAATGATGGGCAGCGGGCCATCAACCTCCACCGTGGTATGGGTTTGCTCAAGGCGCGGGTGCAGCAGGTCCATCACCTCGGCCAGCAGCTCGTTGAGGTCCACATCGGTAACCACCAGCTCCTGGCGGCCTACCCGCGAGAGCTGGAGCAGGCCCTCGATGAGGCCCTCCATACGCTGGCTCAGGCGCACCAGGGTCTGGAGCTTGCTTACCCCGTCGGCGTCGAGCTGGGGGGCGTAGTCTTCGAGCAGAAACAGCGAGTAGTTGTGGATGCCCCGCAGCGGCTCCTTCAGGTCGTGCGAGGCCACGTAGGCAAACGAGTCGAGCTCGTCGTTGCTGCGCTCGAGCTCGGCGTTGAGGCGGCCCAGCACCTGGGCGCGGGTGTTGAGCTCGTTGAACACCTTGAGGCGCACGTCGGAAATGTGCAGCCGGATTTCCTGGGCCGCCTGGATTTCGAGTGGCCGCCAGGGGGCCGCGGTGTTCTCGACAAACTGCTTCCAGGCCTCGAACGACTGGCGGGGCGACAGAAAAATCTGGCCGTCTTCCAGGCGCTGGGGCTTCTCGTTCTGGCCGGCCCAGGTCACGGTTTGCACCACCTCGGGCCGAAACCAGAGCAGGTAATTGCCGGGCGCCTCGGCCAGCGCCGCCGCGATGATGCCGCTGGCCGTGCTGCGCAGCGCTACCCCGGCCGGGTTGAGCGATGCGTAGGAGTCGGTATAAAAAATATCCTGCGGCGCGTTGGCGTGCAGCCAGGCCATGAGCTCTTCGAGCTGCGGCCGGGTAGGAGTATTGCCCAGCGTAATGAGCTCGCCATCAAAGGCAATGGCGGCGCCGGTGCAGTCAAATACGTCCAGCAGGGTGGGCGTGTGCTGGTACAGCCCTTCGATGAAGTTGGGCGAGTTCGACACGTGCTCGAACAGCCGCGCCTGGCGCTCGCGGATTTGCAGCTGGTAGGCCTGTTCCTCCTGCTTTTCCTTGGAAGGCAGCAGGGCCGAAAACGTTTTGGCGATAAACTGGCACAAGTCGCGCAGCTCGTAGCCCACGAGGCGCGGCGTGAGGTGGTGGCAGGTTATCATGCCCCACAGCCGGCCGTCCTGGATGAGCGAAATCGTCATCGTGGCCGCCGAGCCCATGTTGTGCAGGTATTCGAGGTGAATGGGCGACACGCTGCGCAGCACGGCGTAGGTCATGTCGGGCGGGCGGCTGGCGCGGGGCGGGCGCAGGGCCAGCAGCCGGGCCGGCACGTAGCTAGCATCCGGAATGAAGCGCAGCCAGTTTTTGAGGTACATGGCCCGGGCCTGGGGCGGAATGTCAGAGGCCGGGTAGTGCAGGCCCAGCCAGGGTGCCAGGTCGGGCCGGATGGCCTCGGCCACCACCTCGCCGCTGTCGTTGGGCGCAAAGCGGTAGAGCGCCACCCGGTCGAAGCCCGTGAGGTTGCGCACCTGCTCCACGGCGTGCTGGCAAAACTCGGCCAGCGAGCCGGCGCCCAGCATCTGGGTCAGGGCCGCGTTCAGCTGCGGCAGGTCGGGGCCGACGGGCGTGGTTTCCGCCACCGGCTCAAACTCCAGCCACAGCAGCCGGTCGTAGCGGTGCATGATGAGCTTGTAGAAGGGCTGGCCTTCCACTGCATCGAGGCGCACGCCCAGTAGCTGGTGCGCCTCGGTGAGGGTCGGAAACAACCGCTCCAGCTCGGCCACCCGCTCGGGGGCCAGCAGGCGGCCCAGGCCGCCCGCAGCCAGCTCGGTGGGCGCCACGCCCAGCAGTGCGGCGGTGTTTTCGCTGGCGTAGGCCGGCTGGTAGGTCAGCTCATCGAGGCACAGCAAAAAGCCGTAGGGCTGAATGGACCCCGGAATATGAATGGGCTCGCGGTCGCAATTACTGAGCGTAATGGGCTGGTCGAGCAGGCGTTCGTCGGGTAAGCTCACGGGCGGGCTAGCCAGGCGGCTAAGTGTTGAAACGTATGAATGGCCGACTGCACGATGTCGTCCTCGGTGGCGTCGGTGCCGGCCTGGGCCAGCAGCTCGCAAAACGCTTTCCAGCGCGGGCCGGTTCGCTCGCCGTAGCCAATAAAATAGCGGCGCAGGTCGGAGCCGGCCTGGGCTAGCTGGCGGGCCAGCACCTGGCCGCCCAGCGTCGAGCCCTCCACCACGTACATGGCCCCCAGCAACTGCGGCACGGTGGCCAGCGGCGGCATGGCCGGGCACAGCGGCAGCTGGGCGGGCGCGGCGCGTAGGTCTTCCAAGATGAGGTGGGCCCGCTGGCGCTCCGGGATTTCCCAGGCCGGGCCCAGCGCGGCGGCGTGGGCGCGCAACGCTTCCTCGTAGGGCACCAGGAAGCCGTACATCTTGGCCAGAAACCGGGCCGTGGCCGCCTCGCTCGGGGTGCCGGTTGCCAGCGCCTGGTTGAACTCGTTTTGTTCCAGGGCGTCGTGGTAGGGGCGGGTTTCGGCGCGCAGGCGGGCCAGCAGGGGCGAGGTAGTCAAGGCAGAAGCGGCGGGTAAGCGGAAGGCAGGAACCGCAAATTAGCACTAAAAAGGCTAGCCAGCCAATGCCAGCGCTCGCGCGCCGACTGCTGAACGAGGGTAGCCGGCTCATCGCCTGACGAGCCGGCTAGCGCACGGTGCAGCTTAGCCGCGCTGGCTGGGGCGGCGCGATTAGCGTTTTTTCTTGCCGCCCGTGATGATGGGCACCGGTGCCGACGTGGCCGTGCCCGCCGCATTGCGCGACGATACCTGCACGTAGTACGTGGTGCCGGGCTCCAAACCATCGACCGTGATGCGGTGCTGGGTTGAGAAGCCTTCCTGAGTGCGCTCCTGGGTGAGCTCGGTGGCCGAGGGGCCAAACTTGAGGCGCGTATCGCCGGGGTAGAGCGTGGTGTATTCGAGCGTAAAGCTCTGGGGCGTGGTGCCCACCGGCACCGGCTCGGCCGTGATGCGGGGCAGCCCGCCGCCGCGCACCAGGTCGCTGCCCAGGCGCGGCAGCAGCTGGTAGCCACCCGTGCCGGTGGGCGAAAACTGACTCAGAATGCCGCGCACGTCGAAGGTTTCACCCTTGGGCACGGCCGCGTCGATGATGCCGGTGGGGCCGGTGCTCGAGTTGGTGACGCGCAGGGCCGCCGCCTTGTCGCCGTCGAGTAGAAAGTTGGCGTTGGCCGACAGCATTTCGACCGGCGCGCCGGCCGGGGTGGTGAGCTTGCCCACGCCCGTTATTTCGAGCAGGCGGCCCTCGTTGGCTTCTACGAAAGCGCTGCTAATATCTTTCATGGGCACCTTCACGGCCCGCACCTTATTGCCGCTGCTGATTTTGCGCACCGTTGCGATGGGGTCCATCTCCAGCAGGCCGTTATAGCTCTTGAGCTGCCCGGTCACTTGCAGGCTGTCGCCGGCCCGCAGTTCGTCGTAGCCCGGCACGCGGGTGGGCAGCGCGTAGAGGGCCAGCCCGGCCTCGCCATCCTGCACAAAGCGCAGGGCGCCCAGCTCGGGCCCGTTGCTGATAACGCCGCGCACCGTGACGGTGGCGCCCGGGCCCATCGCCTTGGCCGCTTTGATGGTTTGCACTGCCGGGCCGGGCGGCGTCGGCCGGGGGGCCGTAGTGGGGCCGCTAGCCAGGCTAGCCAGCAAAAGGGAAGTAGAGAATAGCATATTTAGAAGAAAGGGGGCGGAAAACCAGCCGCAGATGCAAAATAACAATCAAAACCGGCGGCCACTTGCCCGGTCCGGGCCAAACACCTGAGTAGTGAAGGTTAATAAACTGAATTAAAGTATGTTAACTTCTGGGTGTAGTTCAATGCCAAACTGCGTGCGCACGGCCCGGATTATCTCCTCGGCCAGCTCGCGCAGCTCGTGGCCGGTGGCGCCGCCGTGGTTTACCAGTACCAGGGCCTGGCGGTCGTGCACGCCGTGGGTGCCTTCGCCGGCCCCGCGCCGTAGGCCCTTGAAGCCGGCCTGCTCGATAAGCCAGCCGGCAGGCACCTTCACGCCGCCCGGCACGGGGTAGCCCGGCAGGCCGGCGTAGCGGCTCTTCAGCTCGTCGAACTTGGCCTGCGACACCTCGGGGTTTTTGAAAAACGAGCCCGCGTTGCCGATTTCGGCCGGGTCGGGCAGCTTCGAACGCCGGATGTGCACCACGGCCTGGCTCACGTCGCGCGGGGTGGGCTCGGCCTCAATGCCCAGCTCGGCCAGCGTTTCCTGGATGGCGCCGTAGCTGCGGTTGGTGGGCCGCTGGGCGGTGGTGCGGTGCAGGCGCAGCACCACGGCCGTCACCACGTACTGGTTTTTGAGTGGGCCCTTAAACACGCTTTCGCGGTAGCCGAAGCCGCATTCTTCCTTCGAAAACACGCGCAGCTCGCCGCTGGCAATGGACAGGGCCTCCAGGCGCTCGAAGGTGTCTTGCAGCTCGGCGCCGTAGGCCCCAATGTTCTGGAGCGGCGCGGCGCCCACCGTGCCGGGAATGAGCGAGAGGTTTTCGACACCGCTCAGGTGCTGGTCGAGGGCGTATTCGACCAGACCGTGCCAGCTTTCGCCGGCGCCGGCGCGCAGCAGGGCGGTGTGCGTGTCGGCATCTTCGGAAGTGATTTCGAGGCCTTTGATTTCGTTTTTTAAGACCACGCCCGCAAAATCCTGCGTCAGCAGCAGGTTGGAGCCCCCGCCCAGGATGAGCAGCGGCCCGGCCTGCACCGGGGGGCTAGCCAGCAGCTGGCGCAGCTCCTCCACCGAGGCGAAGCGGGCAAAATAGCGGGCCTGCACAGCGAGGCCAAACGTGTTGTAGGGGCGGAGCGAAACGTGTTCTTCAAGCTGCATAGCCGCAAAGGTCGGGCGGCCGTTTGTCATTGCGCGCGCAGGGCGGCAATCTTTCCTTGTCGCTAGGGTTGCTAATCCGACGATAAGGAAGGATTGCCGCGCTGCGCGCGCAATGACAAACGATGTCTTTCTTTGAAACCTAATGGACCCCAAGCAAACTACCCGCCTCAGTAAGTTTCTTAGCAAGCACCTGCGCCACGCGCCCGCCGCCATCGGCCTGCACCTCGACCCCAGCGGCTGGGTGGCCGTGGCCGACCTGCTGGCCGCCTGCGCCGCCCACGGCCACCCCCTGACCCGCGACGAACTGGAAGATGTTGTCGAAGACAATGACAAGCAGCGCTTTGCCTTCGATGAGGCCGGCCAGCGCATCCGGGCCCAGCAGGGCCACAGCGTAGCGGTTGACTTGCAGCTAGCCCCCGCCGCGCCGCCGGCCGTGCTCTACCACGGCACCGCGCCGGGGGCGCTGCCGGCTATTCGGCGCGAGGGCTTACAGAAGATGAGCCGCCACCACGTGCACCTCACCGCCGACGAGGCCACCGCCCGGCGCGTGGGCCAGCGCCGGGGCCGCCCCGTGCTGCTGGCCGTGGAGGCGGCCGCGCTGCACGCGGCGGGCGGCGCGTTTTTCCGCTCGGGCAATGGCGTATGGCTCATTGAGGAAGTGCCGCCACAGTACGTGCGCGAGCTACCTGCTTAACCTAAAAAAAGGCCCGACGCTAGCGCCGGGCCTTTTTAATTGCCTACCTAAGTGCGGCCGCTAGGGCAGCGTGGCGCGCACGTTGAAGCGCGAGTCGGCGCGCACGGCCGTGTTCTGGCGCAGCGTCTGGGCCAGCTCGGCGGTGGTGGTGAGGGTATAGGAGCTGTTTTTTAAATACATGTCGAGCTTGCCGCCGGCCGGGTTCAGGGTGATGCTCGTCTGGCCCGTGGGCACGCTGGGTAGCGAGGCGAGCAGCATCTTATTGGAGCCCGCGGCATCGGTGGCGATGTAGATGCTGATGCTCTTGAGAAAGTCGAAATTCTGCGTGCTCGGGTCGGTTACCGTGAGCGTGAGCTTATCCAGCGTCACGTCCTGCACGTAGTCAGCCGACGTGTTATTGTTCTTGTAGGTGCTCTGCGCGGTGGTGGGCACCGACACGCCCGGGATGCTTAGCGCCACCCCCGGCGGCACGAACGGCGTGCCCGGAATGGTGAAGCTGCTCGAGTCACTGACCTGAAACGTCAGCAGATTCACAATCTTCTTGCAGCCCAGCGCGCTCAGCAGCAGAAAGGGTAGGGCTAACAAATAAAACTTTTTAAGCAGAAAAGAACGCATAAAACGGTTTGGAGTAAGGGTAAAAAAGGATTCTGGCGGGAATAGCCAAAATTATTCCAGAAACTAACCCTACTGCGTACTTTTTTCGTTCAACCCGCCCGCTTGCTGGCTAAGTCATTACCTGATAGGAATAAGGCCCGGCGCGTAGGGTTACGGGCTGCACCAGTCCCTAACGCACCCGGTAGCCACTAAGGGCGTAGAACAGCAGGTAAGCGTAGCACAAAGCGGGTACCGCGATGGCCACCCGCATGCCACCGCCGTGGGTAGCCAGAAAACCCATGAGCGGCGGAATGATGGCCCCGCCCACAATGGCCATAATCAAAAACGACGACCCTTGCTTGGTGAACGGCCCCAGCCCGGTGATGGCCAGCGGGAAGATAACGGGCCACATAATCGAGTTCATGAGCCCGCAGAGCACGATGAGCCACAGCGCCGTTTCGCCCTGGCTGAGGATGGAGGCGCCCACCAGCGCCACGCCCGTCGCGCACACCGCCACCAGCATTCGCCGGTTATTGAGCCTGAGCAGCAGCGGAATACCCACCACGCGCCCCACCAGCGAGCCAAACCAGTACGACGACACCAGCACCGCGCCCACCGCCTTGGTGAAGCCCGCCGTGGTGTCAATCGGTGCCGGGCTTTGGCCAAATAGTTCGCCCGCGAAGTTGGTGGCCACGTTCAGCCCCCGCACCAGGCTCTGGGTGAAGGGCGACAGCGCCCGGATGCCCTGGCTTTCGCCGTAGCGAATAAGGAAGGAGCCCAGCCCCACTTCCACGCCCACGTACACGAAAATGGCCACGATGCCCAGCACTAGGTGGCGGTAGTCGAGCGCCGACGTGCGGCCCGCCGCCACGGCTTGGTGCTCCAGCACTTCTTCCTCGGGCAGGGCATCGATGTCGGGCAGGCGCAGCAGGAAGAAGATGCCCGCCAGCACCGCCAGAAAGCCGGCTAGCCCCAGGTAAGGCGCTTTCACGAGCTGGGCCTCCTGGGTGAGGCGCTGGGCCAGGGGCAGCGCCGCCAGCTGCGCCTTGAGGGCCACCGAGCCGCCAAACAGCAGCAGCCCGCCCACCAGTGGCGAAATGGCCCCGCCGAAGTTGTTGGCCACGCCCACGATGCTCACCCGCGAGGCCGCCCGCCGCGCCGGCCCCAGCACGCTCACGTAGGGGTTGGCCGCCACTTGCAGCAGCGTAATGCCCGCCCCCAGCACCGCCAGCGCC
>Ga0160429_1001210_pt1 | contig 14964 bp, 14 predicted proteins | sample SolpanmetagenomR_FD_108199 | JGI IMG/M metagenome (GOLD analysis project Ga0160429, IMG submission 108199) | Solar panel surface microbial communities from Lawrence Berkeley National Laboratory, California, USA - R | ecosystem: Engineered > Built environment > Solar panel > Unclassified ...
ACAATGGTCTGAGCCGCCTCGTTACTAGATTCCAGCAGGCTCTTGTATGCAGACTCAATATCCTGATGCTGAGCGAGGTGAGTATTATGAGAGAACAGAATCGAGTCTGCGCACTGTAAAACAGCTGACAAAGGGTTTCGCATCTCGTGGCTGGTCGTGTCGATAAAGCTCTCCAATTGCCGTTTCGACTGAAGGGCATCTTCTGTGCGCAGTCGTTGAATCTCCTGCGCCCACTTTTGCTGCGTGATGTCGGTTACCGAGCCTATAAACTCGACGACCTCGCCAGACTCCGACAGCTCCGGAAACACTGAGCACAACACCCACATGCTGTGAGCACGTGACTCGCTACCTGAATCACTCGGAGACATCCAGGTTCTTTTCAACTTCATCTCCATGGATTTGTGATTTTTCTCTGTCGTGATCTGTTTGAACATTTGTTGGCCTTTCAATCTGGACTCTTCGTCGACGAGCTGGTCCCAGGCGGCTCCCAAGCCCGCTTCTTTATCATCCGGTCGCAGTATTTCATACCATCTCTCGTTGCGATACGTGAACTCGCCGTCAGATGCCGCGATGACGAAGATGCCGACATCAGACTTCTCCGCGTACCTTTGAAACTTCAACTCATTGCGCCGTGCTTCTTGTTCGCTGATATAAAGCTGCTCTCTTAACTCGGCCTTCATGGCCTCGGCTTGCTCAATTGTCCGCTCTCTCTTATCTAGTGCTTCCTCGTGCATGAGGAGAGAGCTAAGACAGGTTGCCAACAGTCTGCTAGAAACGGTAATGAAGTTTTGGTAATCGGAGTCGTAGGGTCTTCGTGGATTCAGACCAACAACCAGAAAGCCCAGGACAGTCTTGTTGCTCGATGTGGGTGTGATTGGCGCTATCACAAGCTGGGTAGAGGGGTCGCCGAAGCCGCGCCATACGATATCCTTGGTCAGTTCCGTGGCTAAAGGTTCATCAGCAAGTTGAACGACTGTCGGTTTCCGCGACTTCATCGCCTCTTGAAAGTAAGGCATGAAACCTTGGCGTTGTTGGAATTCGAGGGTGCGAGGGGCTGCAGCTGAGCCCTCTGGAGCTCCCAGAGAGCCTCTCAAAATACATTGCTTGGGCAGGTTCGCCCCTGTGGTCGAGACGGACGAAGCGTCGCTCACCTCATCTTCCTCGATCGAGTACAGCAATGCAAAGGGGACGTCTTTGTCATTTTGAGCTAACGCCTCGGTGACTTTGTTCCAAAAGTTGTGATGATCACGAGCCCTTGCGGTCTCCTCGCTGATTGCAAGCAATGTGGACGACCTCCGATTTGCAAGATTCTGACTTGTGGACTCTGTGATAATTTGATGGTGGCCAACAACCTGTCCTGCCGCGTCACAGACGGGTATGAATCTGTAGGAAAAGTATGACTCTTCTAGGTGTACTAGCCCACGATCAAGGAAGATGAGCACATTGTCCTCTTCCACCGCTTGTCCTGTGGTTCTGTTGACCTCTATGATCGGCGCGAAGTGACCCCATACGTCTTTCAAAGCGATGCGAGCGCTGTTGCCCATGCACAACGGATGCAGATCTCCCAGTAGCGCAATGTAGGCCTCGTTGTACAACATGACCAACTCTGGGCCCCAAAATAGGACCGCAGGGGCAGAATCCTTCATAGCCATATTGCTCGACAAGCGGAGCTCGGAAGACCACGACTCCATTGGACCCAGCGGCGTGCTCGCCCAGTCCACGCTCCTAGCCCACTTGACGTATTCCGACTGGTTCGGTACGGCCTGCTCATTTGTCCAGTCAAAGTTTGAACGTGTATCTTGAGGCCTATCGGTTGTGTTGAGAGGCGGGCCGCCAGGTGTGCGATTGAGATGTTTGTCAGGATCGAACGACGGCGCCTTGACTCTCGGCGTTTCCAATGACATTTCCAGTTCTTGGTGATATGAACCACTAATTACGCACCAGCGCTCCTGGAGTATTATCTTGGTCCATGCTAGGCCACTGAATGTGAAGGGTACTGGATCAAACTCCTTTTCGAAGATCCAGTTCCTATATCCTGAGTAGCCTTTGAGCATATACGCTCCTAGAGAGCACGCCAGTCAGCTTCCGAAATTGTATACGTTGAAAGAGTAAGTCCTTGTACCTGGAATGTCCATGTTCGCCTTTCCGGAGACCTGGTCCAGCAACCCTCCATCGTGAGCAGAGAGCAAGGACGGATTGCAATAGGCAGGCTGCAGCAAGTCTCCAGGCTTGTCAGGCATTCCAACATCTAGGACGAAGGTCGGTCGGGGGTCGCGGTGGAGGAATTCGGCGAGTCCGAGCCGATTGAGGGCGCTCAATGCAGAGGAGCGGGTACGTGCTAAGAGGGAGAGGTCGCTGGCTGCGAGAAAAGCGTCCTCTTCATGGATTGGAGAGGCCACACCCGTTCCCGATATGTAGGAGGCATTTCGAGGAGAGGAAGGGGAGCTCATTGGGAGCAATGTCGGTGCGACCATGGAGGCTCGCCGTCTGAAAGGATCTGCAACACCTCCATCGCTCATATCTGGGGAGATGTGAGCGTGCAATGCATGTGGATGGCAGCAGAGTGGTCGCTGCGAAAGGCTTTCTCTGCGTTTTCCTGCAACAAAAGAGCGACTTATCGTCTGATGGCGATAGGGTACCTACCTGTAGGAAACTACATACCACCGGATGCCTTGCGGCCGCTATGTGTGTCGCTTAGGTTGTTCTGGACCGTAGTGCGCTATGACGTTGCTTAGCCTTGCCGTGGCCTGAAAAATAGACTTTAGCAGCCTTTGAGCTTGCTGAGCAAGCTTTGGGGAGCTCCACGAATTCTTAAAGTCGTCTCCACAGGTCATCAACTACAGTAGGTACTGTAAAACACATGCCAAAAGTGCAGACCCTGCATTAATGTCATTATTACAGCCGTGCCTCGACGCCGTGTTCGGATGATGATGATGATCCCTTGGCACAGGTACGTTGCTACGGTAGAGACAGCATTTGTCTTCCGCCTCATTGATTGAAGAGTCTATGTGCGTCCTGTCCTTGGATTCTCCGCATATTCGCTCAATCCAAAGCTTGACCTTGCGCTCTTCCAACTACTCTGGTACCCAGCATATCCGTTGAGGCGCAGCGTCCGCTTGATAGAGATGCAGTCATACACCTCATCAGAGTAGTCTACCTCCCATGAGTCGTGTCAGTTCACCATCGTGACACTGGATATCCGTCTATGTCACCCATGGCCTACAAAGACAAGCAAGCATTCTCAGCGCCATATCGCATTGGCTGCGATCGCCTCTCAAGGCCGTCCAAGAAATCATACAGGAGACGCTACTATGCGTCGAAATCCAAGCCTGAGCTATATGTACACAGAACCGCGAGCTTTGAACTTTTCTCTGCCTTCTTCTCCTGTCACCTCGGCCGCTGCATGGGATTCAGCGGCTGAGGCTGCATCGGCGGTTGCGGCATGCCAGGCTGGCCATATATATGTTGTCGTTTGGGAGTCGTCAGGTCCTCACCTCCTGATATGTCAGAGATCTGCCGCCTGTGAGCCGTCTGACCTGCCGTTTGCGGTGTTCGACCCGTGCCTATCTGTATGCCGGCCTGTGGTGATGTCTGGTACTGCGGCATCTGGTTTGAGAGGTTGTTTGGAATGCCAAAGGCGCCTGGGTGTCCTTGCACAGCATGTATGTAGTTTTCGTCGCTACCAACCGGAGAAACGCCAGGGATTTGGCCTGGTGACGCCCAATTGCTGGTTGTAGCGGGAGACTTGCCCGGAGAATCTTCGTCTTTCAGCGACGCTCTTGTTGAGCTGTTTGCGAGCGCTTGTACTTGAGGAACAGCCATGGGATCGAGGTTGTGCGCGCCCTTTTTGAGATGCGCAAGATGCTTCTCGAGCATTGCCAGCAGACCTTCCTTGGTGAACGGCTTCGGCAATACATCGTTCATCCCTGCGTTTGTCAGAGACACAGAATCATGTTCATACTCAGGTGACGTACCGTGATTGAAGTACATTTGAATGTCGTCAGTACGAATGTTTGATGTCATTGCGACAATCGGCGTCGGATCGAATTGTCGGATCAAATGGCAAGCGGAAACACCATCGAGATTTGGCATGATAATATCCATCAGCACCATATCGTACTTCGAACCGGCATGCATTTTGTTAACCGCTTCCAATCCGTCGAGCTGCAAGGTCGTCAGTGTTATTCGGTGTGGCTCTCAGTACACACTTACTGCAGAGTCAATGGAGCAGTTGAAGGCATAGAGGAATTTCGTGCCAATCCGCCGGCATGTCGGATCGTCTTCAACCAGCAGTATTTGAGGTTGTCGAATCCAACCCGGATCGTATGTCGTGCTCTTTTTCCGCTGCTCAGAAGGCGCAAACCTGGGATCGGCAGGATCTGGTTTACCGGAAGCTGGCATCGGGTAAGGGATGTTGTGAACATGTTCGCTATACATTGGGTCGATGCCATTGGTGTTGCCAACGGGATAGACCAAGCCGTCCAAATCGGTCGCGCGCATAGATGTTGAAGAAGTCGCAGAATGAGGGGGCCCTCGACTTGAGGGACGCTGGCTTCCACGAAGTGCAAAATCCGGTGGAGGGGTCGTGAGAGTCCCGTTCATGCGTATGGACATTTCGCTCATTTGCTCAAGGTTTCGGGGGTTCAGCATGACGTCGGCGTTCGTTTCGCTGAGCAGCTTCGAGGCGTGCTGCAGAGGAGAAGCCGGAACATCGTCCTCGGAAGGCGGTGGTTGATTAGCGGCAGTCGACACTCCGTTTGCCTCTCCGCTCGTTGGAGGTTGAAAAGGGTTTACCAGCCTACTGTCCCGTCGTCTTTGCGCATCGACCGAGTGCAAGAAATTCATGACATTCTGCATGACATGTTCATGATTGACAACTGTCTTTTGAACTCCTATCAACTCCTGCAGCAACATGGAATGGTGTATGCTAAGTTCATTGTACTTCTGCTCGAGCTGTTGCAATTGCTGCTGGGTTGCAACGAGTTGGTTGCTGAACATGTCCATCTGCTGCGTCGGCATCATCATCTCGTCGGCGGCGGCGTTGGGTTTCCTGGGCGCAGGCGCCTTCCTTCTGATGTTGTCGAGCGCATCTTTGTTGTTCGCCTTGAAGTCGGGATGTTTGAATTCCCACGCCTGCCGTGCGTCAGTAGCTGTCTACTAGATGCACATTGCTATACGCACGCCTGCACCATATGGAGATTGCCCGTTCTCCTCATTGTTGTGTCGCACTTTGTGGAAATCGTACTTGTTCAGTTGTCGGACGAACGAGGCGAAATTACTGTGCTTGAAGTGCTTCGGCAGGATATGCTTGGTAAACTTCTCATTCTTGGTGCGCCAGTCAGTATCGATCCAGCATTGAGGTCTTGAGTCGCACCCACCTCTAACACTACAAAACTGTCGCCTTCGTTACCCCATCGTACTACGTTCTCGTCTGTAGGATTCTCGAGCATCCTGGACGGGGTCTGGGTCAGCACCATGTACATCTGGACCCGGCCATTGCGGGTTGCCGTTTTGTCTTAGGACCTACTTATAGAGCTTGCGAACCTGCATCGTCTGTCAGTGGATGTTCATCGCATACCCAGTCGCATTGCCACCTACAAAGTCGCTCGAGCTGTTGGCGGAGCCCGCGTTAGGATCCATATTCGCCAGCACGAGCTGTGCGCTCGTAGCGATGACGGGCTTGCGACCGATCTCCCGAGGGCGTGCGAAGTCGAAGAAACGGATACGGATGCCACCAGGTGTAAATGTGCGATAAAAAGAGAGAAGCCAATGCTTTCCTGCTGGCCTCGTGCGCCTCGGACGCGAACAATTGGTGATAGGAAAGAGAAAGATGAGCAACGACGCTGCCCACAAAGTGCGGCTCCCGCAAAGTGAGCGGTCGCTCTCGATTGGGGTTCAAGGTTGTACAGGTGGGTGAATTATTGCCTGCCGGTCTGCGCGCTCGGCCCGCTTTTGGGTTCCTTCCCGCCGGATCTCTTTGAAGGACAAAGCGGCGGGCAGGACTATGCAAAGACGATGGGGTTGTGATAGCCGCGCATTCGGGGGAAGCTTTCTTGTACTGTACTGTAACAGCTTTCTGGCCGGGTCGTTGGAAGCTGGATGGCAGGGTGACGCAGGGAAGTGCGCGAGGGGGAGAAAGCATGGGCAGGCGACGGCGAGACAAGAGAGAGAATGACGGAGCCGGTCATTGGTTGAATGAACAGCTGGAAAGGGCAATTGATTTGCGTCGCTTTCGTGGGGCTGCATGGAAATGGAATGCAGTGAGCAAGTGGCCAGCTGAACAAGGCCCTGTCAAGTTGTCAATTCGACAAGGGCCCGAATGCGATGCTTCACTACTGCAAGCCTCCTCTCCAACGTCTACAATACAGTACACCATACACAATAATTGCCGACTAGAGCGGACGACTTGCAGATCCAAGCCGACTCCAAAAAGCCCGAATGTACGGCGATACAGTACAGTATCTCATGCGCTTGACGGCACATGGGCTGCACTGCTGCAGAGGACGTTCGACATCATCGGTCCTTCAGGAGCGGAGTCGCAACGGTCGAAAGCTCGTGCTCTTCTTCGACTAAAACCCGTGAACAGTCATCGCGAGACAACATGTCTCGAGGGTGCCGGTGGAAGACCGCTCTCTAGTTCTGCCGTTCATGCCGTTTCCTCTTTCCTTCTTTTCTGCCTCTGTTCTTCAAGCTGCCTTATCCCAAGCAAGCCAGTCACGGCTTATTCGGGAAGATCCATCGTGATCTGCGTCTGTCCCGTCGGGCTCTTGTCGGGCTTTGCAAAGGAGATGGTGCCTTTTGGACTTGTTACATACGCGTACCGTATCTACCTAGGTGACGCTTGAGCGACGGACGTTGCGGGTAAGACCTGTTGGAGCCGGAGGCTAGTCAAGAGAGACTAGTAAGACGCTTCAACTTCCAAGAGGTTGACCAGAGTTCTGAATACCGTACCAACGCCAGCTGCAGTCCAGCAGTAAAGATACAGCGCTGTGATTGTGGCCAGGACCAAGATAGGCACACAGCAAGAGGTGCGTTCAAGACGTGTAGAGCAGACGGGAGGGCTTCACTGCGGAAGCGATCATACCCATTTTGGATGCGCTAGTATTCGACAACAGCCAATCAGAGAACAGAGTGCGCCGCTAGTCATCCCGTATCTTTCACCCTCAAGCACTACAGCTCCTGAGGCTGTCCATTAGTGCAGACTGTCACTGCACACACGACGAACAGGAACAAGGCAACCTAAACTCGACATATCCCGTACTCTTTCATACTACTTGCTACAGTACAAAGACCATGTTGTCGGCAACTGTCCGTCGTTCTTGCTCCCGCTTGCCGCGCGTCTCCTTCGCCGCCCAATTCCACTCCTCGAGACCCGCCTTCGTCAAGGTCGGCGATGCCATTCCGAATGTGGAGTTGATGGAGGGCTCTCCGGGGAACAAAGTGAATCTCGCCAACGAGTTGAAAGGCAAAGGCCTCGTCATTGGCGTGCCCGCGGCTTATAGTGAGGACTTACACACCTACTACCTACCTATGAGCGAAGCCCCTGTGTCAGGTGACCGATACTAATGAACGATAGGTCCATCGTGCTCCGAGTCTCACGTCCCAGGCTACATCAACCACCCGAAACTCAAGAACGCCGGCAGCGTCTTTGTAGTCTCAGTCAATGATGCTTTCGTGTAAGGTTTCATCTTTGGACGGACTCTACTACATGACTCATTTTCTAAAATTCTACACACAGCATGAAGGCGTGGGGAGCCATTCTTGACCCTTCAGGCAAAAGCGGCATCCGATTCATAGCAGATCCATCCTTGGACTTCACAAAGGCGCTTGAGCTTGACTTTGACGGTAGTGCCATCTTTGGCGGAAGCAGAGGCAAGCGATATGCGCTTGTAATCGAAGACGGCAAGGTCAAGGAAGCGCATGTTGAGCCAGACAATACTGGTCTTGATGGTTAGTCGGCACAATACATTCACCAGGTATTCGCTCACCCAGTCATAGTGTCCGCCGCCGACAAGGTTCTGAAGTGAGCATCAAGCAAAGTGAGCATTAAGCATAGGAAGAGATTCATGCACCATAAAGCGTGGGCTTTGATGTTGACTATCAACAAGTAGCTGGAACAGATAACACTAATACAGATTGACGATTCAAACATGCGCGCTACCACGCTTTCCTCACTTTCCCCTTTCATATACTTTGTGCATTCCATCGAGCAGTCATGCAATGCATCATTTCCCGAAGGCTAACCAACAACGCCGTACATTTAGTGGTCGTGAAACTCATATCTCTTCATCGGCGATGAGGTTGCTAGGATGCAGCCCAATCTTCTGTCTGCAGAGATTCCCGGGGATTGCACTCCAATCCGCTGGCTCAATGACTTTATTCCAGCCACTCCGAGTACTACTTGCGAGATCCGACATCATGGATCTCTTGGAGTCGTCCTTTTTGAAGTGTTTTGGTGGATGTTGCCCGCGCACCTTCAGCATCACGCCTGTCGATGTCAAGCCATTATCCTCGCTTGGCGGCGTTGTGCCTTCAACAATCTCTGAGCGGACTGAGCATGACGCTTTAGGCTTGATTCCGTGGGGGATGGTATCTCGACGGCGACCATTACGGCTCGCTCAGTCAACTTCGTTTGGCCGAAGGCGCATGGTGCAGTTGAGTGGTTTGAAAGAGACGAAGAGGATTTTGCCGGTAGACTCGGTAGGGTCGTTGGAGCATTTTTCGTGCTGCTCGCTGGTTTTGTCCGACCGTTCGTGAGCCAGGCTGCTCGTAAAGACATACCCAGGGCGAGCGCTGTACCACGAGCCACGCTGTTGCCGATGATATGCCACTGCGTATACGGGTTGCCAACAATGACCTCTGAATCAGGAAACCCTTGGGCGCGACGTGCCTCCATGACAGAGATGACTCTATGCTGCTCCCAATGAAGCACGGTGCCACACAAGGCATCTGCAGGAACAATTCGGGTAGTGATTGTTGGAAATACCTTGTCGGGATGAATCCGGCTCCATGACCTACTATTTTTTGCGTGCCGTAAGGCGGTGTGCCTACTTGCTTCCTCAAGCTGCGGCTGAGAGACAAGACCTTTTATGATTGCCTGTGCAAATGTAGAACCTAGCGGAGCAACTGGGACCATGAGAATTTGACCGCGAATAAGTGGCCGTTCGATACGCGCTATCCGATGATCAGGGAAAGGGATGCAGGTCTGCACGCGGGATTCATCTACCCAGGGTAGGTCTTTGACAGACTCCGAAGCAGGAATGGAATTGAAAGCTGTAGGCACAAACTTGCGTTCACCAAACTTCTCGCCATTGATAGCTCTTCCTAGGCTCCTGGCCGGGACATTGGTTGGGTGCGCGTGCGTCAAGTTAGGATGGGCCAAAGGCTCTAGCCCAGGCGCTGAGACAACCACAAAAAGGCGGCCACGGCTCTGTGAGTCGCCAAAAGACCACGCATCAAGGAGATATTGGTTCACTTGATATCCCATGCCAACCAATGCACAGAGAAGCTGCGAGAAGACGTTCTCCCCTGTGGCCTGTATAGTATTGGCCATTGGTGGGACGTTCTCTAGGATGGCATATTGTGGGCGATAGGCGTCAATAAAGCCGGCGACAGACGCTACTAGAGAGGTGTTTCTCAGAGAGTCGTCATGCTGTTTGTTAGGCTGTAAGTTAGACAACCCTTGACATGGTGAGCCACTAGCGATGAAATCAATATCTCCGACACAAGCAATGCCAGGAGTTGTGTTTCCTCGTAGAGCGTGTGCGAGACAATCGTTCACAGAGCCATGGAATACTTGGGTACCGTTGGTATCCTCCAGGTTTGACCTATAAGTATGAACTGCTTGAACATTAAGATCTACAGCATACTTCATCTTGACGACACCTCCACCCTCTAGTCCACGGCCATAGTTTCCACCACCGCAGAAGAGATCCAAACCTGCGAGCTTTGGGAACGATGGCTTTGCGATTGGATCGAAACCTTGCACTAGTCTTCGCACTAATCCTGTGGGAAAAGGGCGGTAGAGGCCTTCAGTCTGAATGTGGTTTCCACTGATGATTCTAGAAGTAATATAGAAGCAGTCGGCGCGCCCGTCTCGATCGTATGGCGATGGTATGGCACCTGCATCGCACTCTGCTGGTGTATAAAAGCGGATGTGGCATCTGCGTACAACACGCTTCGGCGGGATAAGGTACATATCCTCGGACCAGACTAGCTCATTTGGCTGAGCACTGTGGCCAAAGTCTCTCTTGCGTCGCGGAAGGCGTCTTACCATCACACGGCCTTCCATTGCGTTGTAGCGTGCAATGACCACAGGTTCGAGTATCTCATGGTCTTGGAGGTCTCCTCGCGTTGAAAGGATGAGAACGCTTTCACCTGGACTGTACATGGATCGAACCCGTTCAAAGTCCTGAACTTTGGCCGACCTGCAGACACATTGGAGATCGTCGTGCTTAAGTGTTACAAAAGACTGGTCGTCTTTGCAATACTTCTGTCGGATGAAAAAGCTGCCATCCTGATCAAGATCCTTTGGGAATAGCTCAATGTCCAACTTGCACACCACCTCTTCCATAGTAACATCACCGTCTTGACAATTGCAATTGTCTGAGAAGAAAAGCTCATTCTTGTATGGATACGTCATTTGTGCGAGAGTTGTGTCGCTTGGACGATAGAGCCAGAGGATGTCCAATAGCTCAACATCAGTGCGACTCTTTCGTATGTCTTGAACATAGCCGTACCATATGTCTGCCTCATCTTTCCAGTGGGTTTCTGCATCTCTTGGTACGCCCACTACATCTCCAATGCGGACTTTTAGCCTCCTCTGGCTGTCTGTTCTGGTAATGACAGATGGCAGAAGGTGATTCCAGGTCCGAGAGATATCCCGTGCGAACCCCATGTTGGTCAATCGTCTTTGTCGCTTCCGTGCAACATTACCATCAAAGTCCACAGGTTTGAGCCATTTAGCGAAGTACATATTCTTGAAGCATGAATAAACAAAAGGCGTTACGATTGTCATCACCTCCACTGGTGCATGCTTCTTCACGGTTTTGAGATCATGGGGATCTACAGCAACCTCTTTCCATAGGGGCTGAAGCCAGCGGTTTGAGGACACCACATCATCATACTCTTTATGAAGGTACTCAATATTGGCAATGAGAGCGTGGCGGAAGTCAGTCCGACCGTACTGTGAGAGCCATTCCTGAATGGCTAGGGAGCCAGGGTACCGGAGACTAATCCACCTCTTGAAATCCGATCGAAAATGGTTCAGTGTCACACTATCATCCTGAGAAAGATAGTCGATGAAATGCTTGCAGAAATCTGCAACCCACAAGAATGGCTCGTAAAACCGGCAATATTCTGAAGAGGCAGACTTTAGAATATACCATACCTCCTCCTTTTGACCCAAAGTTGATTGTATGCATAGATGGTTGCGGATGGTGTCTATGGCAGGATCGTCGTAACCTTCAACTGTAAGCGTGGTAAAAGGCACGCCTTCAACGTAGTGTCTAATGTTGGCAATGGAAAGAATGCCGTCAAATAGTAGTGAGCTGACCCCTGTTTTTGCATGAAGGCGGTCCAGGCATTCCATCTCAAAATCTCGGCTTGTCTTCCTCCAACCAGTCTGTTTTCCGGTTTCTCTTGTCGGCCTGTAAATGCGGAAATCCGATAGCTCAAGCATTACAAACTCTGCGACTGCTTGCTCTGGTGTAGCCTGATGCCGCTCTTTGTACAGCCGCATCCATTCAGGTCTCAACACATCGATGACGTCCGCTTCCGAAGATTTAGATATTGAGGGTTCCCACCCCACGTACTGTGATCTTGGGTATATCAAAGGTGCCGAACGGATATGGCTCAACACTCGGCGACCGTTCCGTGTCACGCCTTTGCTCTTGCTCTTTCTCAGACTGCGCCATGTGCTTGCTAAGTCTGATTGACTGTCGGCTCTTAGGGCATGACCTTCCTGCTCTTTTGCTTGATGTTCGTGGCATGATGTGCCGGACGTATTTATCGGGTAGCTCGAGGGTCTAGCGCGTTTGGAGAAGGTGTCGGTGGAGGGTTTCGCAGGCTTGCGTTTGTTCGACATAACGCTGCCAGGAGTGATGAGACTCGTGGTCATGTCGCCAGCTTGAATGTGGTATCGTGTTTGATCCGTGCGTGTCGCGCTCAAAAGATGAGGTTGCTGTAACTGAGCGTATGTCAAAGATTAGCTGGACCTTGAGAGACTGTAGGTCAATGATCCCGGACCGACTCTTAGAATGAGGCGTAAGCTCACCGGCCCAAGAGGTGAAATGTCTCCTCGTCAAAGGGAAGTGAAAAACCGGTCTGTGGCCGTACGGAACCGTCTCGTCTTCCTGTGGCTTGGGATGTGGAGTGCAAAGAGAGAAATGTAGTCGCCGCTTGTTATGGAGATTCACGATGGATGAATGAAGCAAACGGAGAGGCCTATGAGACAGTGATAATTGATGAAAAGCAAGTGGGTTACGGTCTTCACCAGTGAAGCGCACCCAAGGCTCACCTCACCATATTCCACGCAAAATTATGACTCATAAAAAAGTGCGCAGCAAAAATGGTGTGTAGGCGATGGCGCATGTACAATCTTACCAAATAGCAGGATCCCATGGGGCAATACGTGACGGAGAAGGCGGGCTGCGAAGGGGAGGTTGGGATGGATAGCGATGCGGTGGAGCATTGCGACACACCACTCTCATAGAGTGCTGCAAATTACATGTCAACAGCACTGCTAAACGTGTCTGTGCTCAAGCAACGTTCGCGCTGGTCTCGCTCGGTTGAACAACTCAATGAGAGTTTCGATGTGGAATTGCAGGTTTGGTGAGCTGTGAACTCAAGCTAAGACGCTCCATCAGGTGACAGCAACCCCATTCGACATGAAAGTGATGGAATTACTTTCGATACATCTACCGAATCCATAATGGCTTTGAAGGAGTTGGGATGATATGTCTTCAATAAAATAGCTAATAAATCATGTTATCAGGCACGCACTTCTTAAACCGACCATGTGTCTGCAAGCGCAATGTATCATAATTCTTATGACTCCTATACATACAGGTATCACACGACCAATAATTGGCAAAGCTTCCAATTGCCAACCCCGCCCCATTCGGAGTTATCAACCGCGCAAACACACAGTCGAATGTCCTTTTCCGTAGATCTATCAGTAAGCTCAAACAAGCAACAAGCTCCGGTTCTGCCCTTCGTCGACGGCGGGAGCGTTGTCTTGCCAGCCGTCCTGAACTGACCATATTCGTCTCCGGCGGGATGATGTGTGTCGTTTACGGCATAGCTCTGGAGAGTGGCGGAGAGTCAAAGGCCTGTGAGGCCTGGCGACCAGCAATAAACATCCACCCATTTCAATCCAGTAGCCACATGCATCCGTTTTATGAGACAGACAGCGGTGCGCAAAGATCCATGACTTTGGTCGACTGCGTGCTGCAAGGTTGCCGCACTCGTCTGTACATGAACACTGTCCGGAAACCTCCATCAAGTCGGCATTCGAATTGTTGATTCTTCCGCCCAAAAGTCGTACGCGTCATCTTGTGGCTGCTTTCCACATTGTGTGCCAGGGCAGCTGGGTTCAAAAAGCATGCGCATGGCCCACGGCATCTTCAGCGAATTGGTCCAGCATCAAAGGTTGTGAGAAAAGCCATTCCCGCTGGGCGCCTCCATCAAGCTGGCGTTGAGTGACGTGCCGTTCGCATATAGGGCTTCGCTGTGGTCTGATATACGGATCGAGAGCCAGACGATGGCCAGCATTGCGAAAAACAAGATTAGCGTGACTGGCGGGCGAATGAACGTTGAGATTGTGGCGATGCTCGACATTTTCGACTGAAGCCGTCTCGTGGTTACAATGCAGACATCTGGGAAGCCACAGCGTAGGATTGTAAGAGGACACGTTGATAGCAGGTAAGTGAATTTTTGAACAAAAGAGAAAAGGTAAGGTACCGTTGGGTTTGCGAAATGCTCTATGCTGTCGCTTGGCAACGATCATTGTTTCGATGTTCCGTGGTTCCTGGAACTGCGGCTGCGTCGAGGGAGTTGCAGTCTTGGGGGTCGGTATTACGAAAGCCGATGTCCTTCCATGATTGCGAATTATCGTGGATCAATTTCAAGTCCAGTGAATTTTGATCATGCTACAAAGGAATAATATTCGAAAGCAATCGCATAATCCGCACTACGAAGCTAGTATCTACCTAGCTACTTGTCTTTGCACAGGAGCCCATATCCCTCTCCTCCGGAATGACGGATGGCATGATATCAAAATCGAAAATGTCGACCGGCAAGCCCATCGTCGTGCAGGCATTTGGTATATCGACAATACCGGCGAGGTGACCTTGGACTGGAGCACAAGACAAAAGGAGGTAAATCTGGTAGTCGTCGTATCCTAAGCGCGCTTTGAGTCAGCTTCTCCACGCGCATGTGTTAGTGCAAGGTAACTGACCGAATCTCCTTAGATACTCGATGCATCTCAACGAGGTTTGCCTGTAAGCCACAGTGGCATCCAGATAGTGCTGCTTGCCATTCTCATCCACACTGAAGCCCTCGAAGTAGATATACCTTCCGGGTCCGAACTGAGGCTCGACAGGTCCGGGAATATAGATTGGCGACTTCATACCGAGTTGCTTCATACCTCCCTTCATCACGGTGAATTTGATGGTGATGACACCGGGCATCTCAATTGCCCCACAGAATGATATCTCGCCGTCACCTTGCGAGAAGTGCAGATCGCCAACGCTGAACTTTGCGCCCTTGACGTGCACTGGTAGGTATACTTTGCTACCACGAGACAAGTTCTTGATGTCGCAGTTACCTCCGTGCTCGGGGCGTCCTGGCACTGTTCGAGCGCCTTCCTTACCGACCTTCTCTTTGATATCGCCCGCCGCACTTCCTGCATGTACATTGATCGGCTGTGGAGGCAGAGCCACATCACGGTCCATGTGCTCGCAG
>Ga0160429_1001211_pt1 | contig 14957 bp, 15 predicted proteins | sample SolpanmetagenomR_FD_108199 | JGI IMG/M metagenome (GOLD analysis project Ga0160429, IMG submission 108199) | Solar panel surface microbial communities from Lawrence Berkeley National Laboratory, California, USA - R | ecosystem: Engineered > Built environment > Solar panel > Unclassified ...
GTCGAGTCTGGTGTTTGGACAGCAGAGGAGATCGGTGGTGGACCCTTTAGGCGAGGGCAGTTTAGAGGCTACGTGCGTTCATGCTCGTGTCGTTCCTATGGGTCAAAGGGGAATATGCATTGGGCGGCGATAACAGAGTGGAGTTCGAAAGCATAGAGAGTTGAGAGATGTCTAAGAAAAGTATATGCAGTTGTGAAGCCATTGAGCAGCATCGTCTTTTACAGCTATAGATACAGTTGCTAAACAAGTCATTGCAGTCGCGTGTCGCGCTGGGGTTATCTTTAAAAAAAACCGACAAATTGAGCCGGGATGCACGCCGCACCAAACCCAACGATAGAAAGCGGCCTCGCGAAAAGCAATGCGCCATGCCACTCTTACTCCAGATCTTGTGTACTGTCTCGTGTCCCCCTTCATTTGATGGTTCCACGCAAGTTTGTCGAAACATATCAATTCGAAGCGACAGCCTATAAGCTTATCCGGTGTCTCCGCGACGCCATAGAGTGATCGAAAGTCGTGTTGTGGGCGATCGATCGGCTGAAGCTGTGGGAAATGGCGTCGCATAGCTCGTGCTTGTCGGCCGAGCTTCGTCTTCGCTTTTGCCGCTTCATCTCCATTTCGGCCTCCATGAGCTGACGTTGGACCCAGAATCGGAACTTGTCGTCGTGTTTGACGCTCTCGTTGTTGAGGAGGTCCGTCAGAGTGGACTTGATTTGCTTGTTGACTTGGTAGAGACGCGCGTCGTCCTCTCTGTCTTCGGTTGAGAAAGAGGAGCGAGGTGATAGAGGAGAAGGGGGAGAGCGAGGTGTTGATCCTGGGATGCTGATTGGGTCGGAGCCGAAAGTCGTGGGCTGCGCTGGAAGAGAGGAAGATGGTGCATCGTCGGTGGTGAGAGAAAGTCGTTGTCGGAGTTGGTCTTGCTGGGAAGAGAGGAGCATGTATTTCTGGATTGCGAATTCCTGTTGTATTGTTAGAGATGATAGTACCGGGTTGCGAGAACAAGCACGTACCTTCTCGGGTTTCCTCGTGGGCGAGACTGCCATATCGTAGTAGAACCCGCGTACCGACGTTCGCATCGAGAAGCCGTCGGCTTGAGAAGTGGTCTTTGATGTCGGAAGATGTGGTCGTTCTTGACTGAATGTGACAGCGAGGAGGATCAGATAGATGTAGCTTGGTGGTTTCCCCGTGGAATGTGCGGAGGAAGGTTTAGGTCCTGATCTGGGATGGTCAATGGGCGGTTGCTTCTGCTATCCGATAGGGACACTCGGAGAGGATCGATAGAGGACGAGACTAAACAGCTGTCACTGGGATGGTGAAGAGTTGAATGTTATGGTAAATGGTAAACGGTAAATGGTTGATGGGAAATGGGAAATGGAGGATAGACAGTCGGATAGCTTCGGGCATAGATAAATTTACAGGACAGTAGGTAGGTATCAATCTCCCTGGCCAGGATGACGTTGAGGTAACTTTTCTGTAACGAAGACGTAGCTACCTCCGTGCTTGTTCCTCCCTTCCCTCGCCAGCTGTGCCAGGATATGAACGCATTGACTCAGCCTTGGAAAAAGGCCGCTGTGGGAACCAGCAAATCCAAGAACGTTCTTAAGGTGCTGCAGACGGGAGATGTCGTCGTCGTTGGCTCGGTTTCCCTTTGACGGGCAGGCATTGTTCCTTGGTCTTGGGGTGAGGGCCGATGCAGCCCATTCGCTGCGGTTGGCAAGCAGAGAACAAGGAAGGCTTACCTTGGGCCGTTCGCAGCGCAGCCGAGGGCTTGCTGCGGCACTGGAAGGGGAATCTATTGGCGAGTCCCTTGGGGGGGCGTCGTAACTGTTTCATCACGCTTTTCTTGGACTCCATCGTCGTGTCTCCGTCTACACATTTTCTCACGTATTCTCACGTCACCGGGACTCACAGCTGTTGAATGCCACGCTACAAGGATCGCCCGCTAGCCGCTAGCCTTCCTCCGTCTGCTTAAGCTTGGCGCGTTCCTGACTACTTCTCTCTCATTGGCTCGGCTCTCGCTCCAGTGGCCGCTGCGGGGCATCGTGATCGCAAAGTTCGAATCTCGATGGAAGCATTCCCACAGGGCTCCCCAAAGGACTTCCCAAAGGGCTCCCCAAAGGGATCATGGAGAAAGTCAAGAAGGGCTCATGGGGAAGTAAGTACTCGAAAGACCTCCAGGTCCTCACCTTTGGCTATGTATCTCATGGTACGAGACAGTCGAGTGGCCAGTAGAATCTTGCTTGGTGCTATGACGTCTTTCTTAGCGACACGAAACAGTAGGTAACCCGGAACACCACCCCAAACTCTACGACTCTGTAGGTACGGTACCTGAAACGTTGTGTTTTACTGGTCGCCCACTGTCCTCTACCAACAAGTTCAGTCGAGGATGACGCCTTGTGGCCTGCGGTTCGATTCTGCACAGCAACAGATGCGTTGTTCGGATGCGTCACCGCAGCCAAGAGGACGAACAGGACCAAGACAGTAAATGCCTGGTCCCGCTCATGGCATTACTTCACTTCTTGCAATTGCGTCAAAGAAACCGAGAAGCTGCTAAAACCCTCCGAGGGATGCCTAGCACAAGTCTGAAGGGGTGATGCTAGTCGAGGCTTGCTTGCGAAGCTGTCTCGTCAGTATGCGTGCGCGGGGCGTGCAGGGCTCTCTACTGTAGCCCAACAAGATTGGACGGTAAAGTGGCCCGGGCGAAGAGGAGTTTTACAACAGCTCAGTCGCCTCTCCAGGGATCCAGAAAGCTAGGGACGAAATTTCGCTCTTATGACAGAGCCTTTTCCTATAGATGCTCACGCCCGTTCGCAGAGCAAGCACGTCAACGAGGCGAAGAGATCTGTAGATCATCATGCTCCCTCTGACGCTCATGCCAGAAGCCCTTTCCGTAACTGACTAGGATCTCTGCGCCCTTGGTAATGCCTTTTGCACGTTTCCCACTCTTTCCGGCACTGAGGACATACACGCCGATCCTTTTCTCGAGGACGCCCTGGCCTACATCTATCCATATATCTCTGAACTCCGCGTTAGGTGCTGGCCCTATGCCTCGGTAGTCGTTGATGAAGCGAGCTTCGTTTCCCATGTGTGTAGCGTCGATGCCTATATTCAATTCGCGATCGATAGACAGGTCATAGTCAGAGGATAGATCTGTGTCTTCCTGCGAGTGCACGTAGCCTAAGTAGCAGATAATGAATGAGTCTGGCATGAGAGTTTGAGTAGCGAAAAGACCGTGCTGTCCGTTCGCCGGGTGAGATGGATGGGTGATCGGAGTGATGCGGACGAGTGAGGATGGGTTGCTACCGGCCTGCTTTGGAGGCATACTGATTGATGCCGTCCGCAACGCGCTGTACATCTCCGATGTGATCTTCTTTGAATACGTTGGGCGTGTTAGATATTGGACAGAGGGAGGCCATCCCCTAGGAACGCGAGGAGTTCCCGTGACGGTCATGTTGCTCGGGCTGCCTTCTTTCCTGGGCATGGTGGCTGCGTAGATGAGCAGTTGTCAAGACCTTCAGCATAGTAATTCAGGTGAGTGCCACAGTCGCGTAGCGCATGACAAACACCACTTTCAGTATCACTCTGCGCTCAGACGAGCAGTACGCGGTTGAGTGAGACTCTAAAGCGGGCGATTGGAAGTGTCAGACACGCCTTCGCATGCGCACGTGTCAGGCAATGGCAAGGGCCCCTTTGTTGTGTATATATTCGGACTGCCAAACATTCCAAGGTAGTTGAAGCCACTCGAGTGGAGTTCTCATCTCGGATGCCGTCGGCGAAGCCAGGTGGCTCGTCGCTAACCGGACACGCTAGGTGCAGCCACAGACGGCAGACCAGCGAGTAGCTTTGTAAGGAGATTGACCCGCGTCACAACCTCGAAGAAGCAACCCTGAAGTGAAGCACACTACTGTACCAAATCCTGGACTTTATTCAGGGTCGAACAAGTGAGCGACTATCGTTCAGAAGGTTGCAGCGACAGAAACAGCAATCTCATTTGGTCTGACAAGGTTTTCTGTCGTCCAACGGAGTAATTGGCTGTAAGTCTTTGAGCAGGCTAATTCGAGGCCCCTCCCACTGTAGTTCGTCTCGTGTAATTCTTAGCCGCCCGACGCAGGAACCCGCGAGTATTGTCCAATGAAAGCTTGCACTACCAACGTCCTCCGTAGCACCAAAAGGCCTGTGCCACTTGTAACTTCTGCTTCGAGTCAAGCGGACGGAGGACCTCGACACTTGTCACTCCATCTCGGACTTGAGCCAACGGATACCCTGGGAGGCCTAGGGGATACAGAGTTACAGTCGTTGTTGGACTACGAGGACACACGCCTCCACCGTTGGCTATACGCCTAACGAACAAGCAGAACTACGGGGAACCTGCCGTGGCTCCGCAGAACCTGCCTCAGGAATATCTCCTTGAACCTTGATGACTGCAAAGTATTGTAAGACCTGCGCAGAACTGACAAGAACGCAGGTGAGAGTCCCTTGTGGACAGTCAAGCGGGCGATTGTTCGCTCCGAGCATCCATACCTTCCAGTATGCTGGCAAGGCTTCTAGTCTCAACGTCGGAGACCTTCTGTATGTTGTAATTGGCTGGTAAGGAAGCTCATTGCAGTAGGATGTTTCTGCTGCTAGTCCAAACATTCACAGCTTTCTGCAGCGACTGGGTCCTGACAAGCTTCCTAATCTCTCCCTGCAGACGTTTTGCGTCTTCGATGTAGCTTCTCGTCTTCTACAATTTCTTACTGCTTCTCATAGACGCAATGCTGTCTCCAAAGCCCAGGATGTGCACTGACGTCCCCTATTTCGTACCTGTTCACGGACTTCACCGACCAAGAGCCCGGACAAGCCACCTACCAATCAAGCCTTGTTCCTCCAATAACAACGAGCCTTGCGTGTGCCGTCGTGTCCGCGCCTAAATTTACACTCTGCAGGAGTGTGTTCCCCCATATAAGGCCAACCCGTCTTGCATCTTCGCCTTTACTCTTCACCCACACATTCACTTTCAGCATTTACATTCCCGGTCTTCACCGATTACACTCGTTTAGAACGCTGACAGGTCATCCTCTTCGCAACTACAACACCTAACCCAACAACTCCAAAACCAGTCACCATGCGTTTCTCCACCGTCGCTGCTTCTGCCGCTATCGCCGCTGGCGCCTATGCCCATGGCATGGAGGGCCACGCAGACTTCCACGCCCCGAGCAACGGCACTGGCCCAGTCTTCGTCACTGAGGTCCTGACTGCATTCACAACCTTCTGCCCTGAGCCAACCTCCATCGTCCACAACGGCCAGACCTACACCGTCACCGAGGCTACTACCTTGACCATCTCCGACTGTCCTTGCACCGTCTCGTACCCAGTCTCGAGCGCGGTCGTCTCATCGTGCGCCACCTGGTACCCTTTCTGCATCTGCCGCAGATCATAGCAATTCATACTGACATCCTCGCCTAGTACCGCTGAGATCTCTGTCCCTGCCGTGCCTGTCACCAGCGAGGTCGCTAGCAGCCCTGTCCCAGTGCCCACCTCTGAGGCTCCCGTGGTCTCCAGCTCCATCGCGGTCCCGAACTCCCCTGCTCCAGTCCCGACATCGCAGGTCCCAGTCGTCTCCGGCTCAGTCGTTCCCATCCCAGTGCCCAGCAGCGCTGCGCCCTACCCAACCTACCCGGCCAACGGCACCGCTCCTGTTGGTACCGCTCCTGCTGGCACTGCGCCTGTCGGCACTGGCTCTGCCACTGCCACCGCCCCTCTCGCCTCCTTCACTGGTGCTGCCAGCAGGGCCGTCGTTGGCGCCGGTGCTGGTGTTGCCGCCTTCTTCGGTCTTGTCGCATACGCTTTGTAAGGGAGCTGCATATGGGATGCTTCTCTCGCGTCGTCCATGTGCTTTTTAGCTTAGTGTTCTCCATTCGGCAAGTCGGGGAGCTTCGAACCTCCCATTGACAAGGTCTGTTGCATTGCGATGCGGAGTTTCGGAGCTCCCTGTGAGCGCTCTCTTCTGTGGCTGGTCGACCGCGGCAATGACTCCGTTGGTTCGGTATCATCGTTGGGTCGTCCTTGGTTGACTGATTACTTGATTAATTCTAATGTGTTGTTGGTTACTTGTTGTATCGCTCAAGCTGATGACAATTTTTATACCCACGGGGCCAAGCAGCTTTTTGTGTGTATGGTCTGGTAGAATGCCGTGTCCATAGTCCATTGTACTTAGCTCTTAGGGGACTGAACATAATCAACGCGGTCTACAAGTCCCTCTTACTGTGCTGGTATATGTGAGCCCTTGCTCGGTATACACTTGCGGTGCAATCATATTGGACTATTCTGCGGAGTGGTCGACCTCCGTATAAGCGTGACAACTATATCAGTCGCAGCATTGCGAGCTGCCGCATTGAACTGCGGTTCTAAAACAAGCCATGATCAGAGGATAGGTAGGTAGGTATACGAGCGGAGTTGGATGTTCATTGCCAAGACACAACACTTGAGTTCAATTGCTGACTCATCCACTGGTTGCGATGGAGACAAACTTATTGCCCCTTCCCATTACCAAGACAAACCTGCAAGGTATTCATGCAGAAGGTAATGCTAGCCTGCCTCGGATTATTAAACACAAGCTGTCACACGGGGCTTTAGAAATCATCACGATGTTCGACCTAGCATTGGATGAAGAAGCAGCTCATGCACAGCCTCCTGCCGCGTAGGTACGAACAACAAATTCGCCCACGTCTGCCTTTTACTGTGGACTCGGACTGTCTTTCAATTCGATGATCAACTTACAGCACAGGCAGGGTCTTTCGAAGTCGCCTCGATACGTCTTGAATTCCTTCCACTCGCTTGTCATCAGTTCTTGACACGGTCTAAACTGCTGCCCTGTCTGCCCAAAGCCACCATCAACCGGACCTTAGGCTATTATTTCAAGAACCCTGAAGTGTCATCATCTTGCGATGGACCTGGCCGTGGAAGCGAAATCGCTTTCTTCGATCACCGCGCTTGCGGCAAACCCTCCACAGTACCCATACTCGCCTGAACATGCCCAGCACGGTCAGCTTGTGCTCTACATTGCTCGCGTACCAGGCAGCAGAGGTGCGTGGCAGATAACACCTGTGTCAGGACTGTTGGCTGACCTGCAAAGACGTCTTTCTCACTCCGTTGAAGCCTCGCGACAAGGTCGTTTCGGCAGAAGATGTCCAAAGCTCGCTTTATTACGTCCACGTGACGCATCCCGAGGATCCGCTTCAGGCGGCGCAAGAAACTCCAGAATACGACGAGGATGTATCAGCTCAAGACTTGGAAAGCCCCAAGTTATTGCCGGAGCCGAAGCCCCAAGTACCGGCACGAAAGCCAATACCGCCGCCACACTCTCCTTCAGGCCACTCTTCGTTGCCCGTAACAAAGTCACCGCCGATTTCTAGCTGTCCTTTGACGCCTGGCTTGACCCATAGCCCAGGCGGAATATCTACATACAGCTCTGTTGCAACATCACCGAGCTTACCGACCCCCAGTATGCCGACGAGGAAACCCCTTCGAGGCAGTCCCCTGACTGTACGTCTCGACGATTCAAACATTCAGGTTGCAAAAGGCTCGAAGCCGCATTCTCCGCAGTATGCTATCGGAACACGTGCGGAGCCAGCTTTCGTGGATACTTTACGATTGAAGGAAAACGTTCGCCTCCAAATGCAACGGTCACTGCCACTGGGACAAGAATCCCCTGAAATACTGAGGACGGGCAAGGATATGCATTCTCACGATCATCATCCAATAGCGTCACGTAACTCTGGTCCCATGTCCGATTCTCCAGGGCAACTTCCTTCTTCCGATCAGGGAAACGCTGGGTCGAGTTCGTCGATAGTACTCATTCGAAGAGATCCTTCTTCTGGGAAGCAATGGAATGTAGCAACGGTGACCGACCCTCCAGTCATAGAGATAACGTCCTCTTCCTACGATAGGGATGTAATTTCTCCTTCCCCTAAGCAGTCTGGTGCGCCGCTGTATATTGAGATGCAGAATCCTGGTTACTCTAAGTACACCTCTGGGCCAGATCAAAATTGCCTTCCTTCCAATGGGACAAACCCTCCAAGATTCAAGCGTCGCATGTGGCTGGAAGGCTCGCTATTCGGCCGGAGTAGTGGTCATAGGAAGTCTTTGTCTGCCGAAGCCGCTTGCGCTGGTGAGTTGAGAGGTCGAGTAGACCCCGACCAGCCTAGTTCATACTTGACTCAACCGTATCTTGCTCTGAGTCAGAAGCGCATCTCTTATGCATCTGGCACAGACCAGCGCCGTTCGGCAACAAAAGGCTACACCTTCATGAGTCCCTGGAACGGGAGATGTGAGTTTTCAGTGAGCAGTTTGGGAAGCTCATTGAAGGTAGGTCATATTCCAGCTCAAACAGGGCACACGAAACTCAAAGAAAGCTAGTGTCGACACAATCTACCGAATGACCATCTCGTGGTCTCCGGTCCGCCAGCAACGGTCAGCGAGCTTCGCTTCAATCTTCCTGGAAGTACGGCAAAGCCTGAAACACTACCCGGATCAAGTCACACGTCGCCCAACCTGCTGAAGACCTTTCGCCCACGGGCGATGAAGCACCTTTCGACAAGCGCCATTCCTGCATACTCTGGAGATGAAGACGCAGAACTAAGCCTTGCAGTTGATAGACTTGATCTTTCACTTGGCCAAGAGCTGGCAGGCGGTGGGTTTGGAGGTAAGCAGGCAAAGCTGGGTAAGCTCATCATTGAAGACGAGGGCTTGAAGATGCTAGATCTGCTCGTTGCAGCCAACATGGCTCTGTGGTGGCGGGCTTACGAACGGAGTGACACACGACTACGAGCGAATAGTAAGAGGTCATTTGAATAGAGACAATTGGCAGCAACGAATCAGGCTTCTTCAGCCGCCACTGCGGTGAACTTGGAGTGTAGACTTCCTTACAATTCTTTCCGAACCGGAACCCTTCGGACGATCAACAGGCATGCGGTCTTCGGACGCATAGAGAATGCTGGCCTCAAGATAGTCCCAACTGACTATCGTCGCGCATAACCGCCAAGATGTCTGTTGTAGAGCATGGCACTTCGATGCACGATGTAGGCATAACTCAAGCATTGTATACAGCCCTAACATATGGAGTGATGATGTAGCAGCTGAACAAATTCCTCTCATACATTTTCGTGTCGCGTTACTTCATGGGTATCCTCCAGTCTTTCTATGGCCCCAAATCCCTATTAGGAACGGCTTGACACAAGCAAGTAAACACCTGACTTTCCAGGTCGAAGTAGACCAACACCAACGCTAAACGAACGCATTGAAAATGGCAGCTGTTGAGGATGATCCTCACACATTCTTGTTTCGTATCGCGAGCTCCGCCGCAGCGGCACCATTTACGTTTCCCTTCGCTGGCGTCCCGTTCGTCTGCGCGTTCTTCGCTACTCCGTTCTTTCCCCGCTGACGTCGCTCATTCTGCGTCCAATTTGTCACTAGTCCATTACTTGCCAAGGCTTCGATATCCCTCAATTTCCTGGCAGCGTCCGCGCCAACGACTGGAAGTCGTTTGCAACCCTTTCTCTTCAGCGGCTCAGGGACAAGATTGGGATCCAACGCTCCGATCTGGACCAGCACGCTCGCTTGATCCCAATAGAGATGCTCATGCTCTATTCGATTACCTTTTACGGCAAGTACGCTCACCATGCCGACTTCAACGGCTTTATCTGTCGGTGGAACGCCAGGCAGCATCCACGGTATCTCCTGCGTGTGCTTGAACGACAGCAGTATCTCGTCCACGATTCGATCTGTGCCCATGGTGCGACTGACCAGCCTGGACCGCAGACTAGCCGGCGTGCTGGGGATTAAGAAGTTGTGGTAGAATCTGTACAAGTCCCTCTTGCCCACCCCTCCAGTCATCGTCGGCACGCAGTTCATATATGGTTCCGCCGTCATGGTGCCCATGACTCCCGCCGCGTTCTTGGCCTGAAGCTCAAAGGCCTTCTTCTCGGTGGCAATAAATTCGAGATCGGGATCGTCGCGCTTGAAGCCTTTCCGGATCATCGACAATGTGCGGCTCCAAGCCAGTCCCGCTGCCAGACGATCGTACTCGTCTAGATCCTTCTCCGCAAACCCAGGGTCGACATCTTCGTAATAGTATGCCTTGAAGTTCTTGGGTGTCTCGATGCCTTGGCCCGCCGCAATGTGTGCAAGTAGGTTCAGCTGCGTTGGGTATTTGGCGCTGGGCTGGGGGATTGACGTTGGGTAGTAGCAGACGATTGCGGCGCAGTGTGCCAGAGGCTTTGTCGCAATGTCGAGACACGCGACCGCCGCGTCTCCGTACGCTATTATTCCGTACGCCTCGCCGAGCTCGAGGTCGGCGGCGAAGGACTGGACGGTCTTGCGGAAGGTGGGGAGGGGGACGTTGCAGGGGTGGTAGGTTACGTCGTAGCCTGGAAAGACTCAGTATTGGATCGCCTTGGGGTTGCGAAGACTGTTCGGACCTTCGTTCCGCCATAGCTGGAGTGTTTCCTCGTCGAACTCGACATCCTCCGCCGTGATATGGAGTCGCGGAGGGAGCGAATTGAAGGACAAGAAGCCTTTGCCGGATTGGGTAGGATTCATAGAGCTCATGTTGGGATAGAATGGCACAATTGACGCGTTTGAACCAACTCTCGGACGACGGTAGACATTAGGTACTTATTCGCAACAGTCTCGTCGCAAAAGGCTGAATCCGGATTTGGAGCCGCAGATCGCCACGAGGTGATGGCTGGCAGGGCTGAAAGCGTGGGGCACATGGCGGTGATGTCACGCCGTCGCATGAGAAAACCACGCGGGGCAACACTGGCAAGGCTTGTTTCGGCGCCAAAATCATAATGATGTGGCGCCCGCAATCGCGTCTTAGAAGATCTGAAGACCTCACATCGTTGCTCCTGTACGCGACCGACTGGACATTATAACAACTCACAGCCGTCGACACACTACCAACCTCACCAATCGACCTACGGAATTGCTAAGGTTCTTTACCAACTCTCTGACCATTGACAGTGACCCACCTTTCTACGACAACCGTCGGATAGACACTCCGTCAACACCTTGCGAAAACCATCGGTGACAGAGCTCAAGATAATACACCACCATCGGGACCACTATCTCCATCATAGGCCGCCGCCACAAACCCCACCGCCAACCGCTCAACGCGAGCAAGCCCTGGCAAGGCAGATCACACAACAAGGACAGAGGCAAGGTCGGGCGCAATCATTCCAAAATGGGCCAAGAAGAAAGTACCCCGATAGACGAGGGCGCATCACCCACGACCCTCGAAAGCCGAACACTAGACGGCCTCGCAAAACACATCACCTCCGGCCAAGCCAAGAAGATAGTCGTCATGACAGGCGCAGGCATATCCACCTCAGCAGGCATCCCCGACTTCCGCACCCCGGGGACAGGTCTGTACAGCAACCTGGCGCGACTGCAATTACCCTATCCGGAGGCCGTCTTCGACATCAGTTTCTTCCGGCAGAACCCCAAGCCCTTCTACGTGCTGGCCAAGGAGCTGTACCCAGGCAACTTCCGCCCGACCGTCACGCACGCCTTCATCAGTCTGCTGCACAAGAAGGGCCTGCTGCTCAAGTGCTTCACGCAGAATATCGACTGTCTGGAGCGCGAGGCGGGCGTGCCGGGAGACAAGCTGGTCGAAGCGCACGGCAGTTTCGCGACACAGCGCTGCATAGAGTGCAAGACGGAGTTCCCGGCGGATGGGATGCGGAGGTTGGTTGGGGAGATGAAGGTCGCTCGCTGCGAGCAGCCGCGATGTAACGGCCTTGTGAAGCCGGATATTGTCTTCTTTGGCGAGCAGCTGCCAGAGTCTTTCTTCAGGAATAGAGAGGTGCCGTATCAGGCCGATCTGGCTATCGTCATGGGGACGAGTCTGACGGTGCAGCCGTTTGCGAGCCTGCCGACGTTTGTTGGGGAAGGGGTGCCTAGGCTGCTCATCAATAAGGAGAGGGTGGGTGGGATTGGGAATAGGGCGGATGATGTGTTGTTCTTGGATGAGTGCGACAAGGGCGTCAGGGAGCTGGCGAAGGCTTGTGGATGGTCAGAAGAGCTGGAAGAGCATTGGGGAGGTACGGCTTCAAAGGCTCAACCGGGGACGACAAAGGAGAAGACGAAGACGATGGACGAGGAGGTTGACGAGCTGTCAAGGGAGGTGGAAGAAGCACTTAAGCTCAATGCCAGTCACCAGGCTTGGGTCAACGGGGAACTGTCAAGTAAGGACTCGAAGTTGGCGGAAGAGAAGCAGAAAAAGCAGGTGGAGAGCGAAGTCTTTGGGGAGGGGGATGAGACGAAATTGCATGAATCACGTAAAAAGGATTCGCAAGACGCGAAAGGGGAGAACGGAGCTACAAGCGGGCTGGATCATGTGTTCCCACATCTGGGGAAGAAGAGTTCTTTGTGAGAGTAGCGCTACGAAGCGAGACGTGTGTATGATTCGATGAGATAATGCCGATGCATTCGTGGGGTTTGGAAGGTGGTTATACCCTTTGCTGCATAGTTTTGACAATGGTCGTAGGATTCTAGCATCCACTTGATTCGATTTTGCGACTCTATGCCACCACCACGGGCATTCTCTCCATCTGAAAGTCAAAATTCCTTCTCCATTCAATGCGTAGCTTGTCGGAACACGAGCTCTAGCGCCTCTCCGCATACTACTTGTATGCGCTAATATCAACTCCAGCATCGAGGTATCCGAGGTCATGTTAAAGCTGGAGTAGCGCCTTTGGTAGAAGCACACTAATGGAAGCTATAATGCCGATCTGAAGCTTCGCAGCCGTGTAAAGGTAAGCTCCTCGTATCGCAGCACGACCTGGTAAGCTAACCGTGCCGGCTCGAGTGCTTCTCGCACTTTGGCGCATTTGAAGCTTTCCACGTGTCAAGGGTAAGGCACGCAGGCATCTCGAGGACGAGCTTATACCTTACTCTTGTGGGTATAGACGAGCCCATGTTGCCGGAAGCCCCGATGCGTCTTCTACGATGCCTCAAACTACCGTTCCGCTAGAGGCAGAACAGGGCGTGCTAGCGGACGTCGAAGAGCCTCAAAAATCGGGCCGTCCTCGACCTGGGCAGGACTGGACTTAGGAGGCTGAATCCGCTACGCTGCCATAAGCGAGATCAAGTCCTATCATCTGCTTCCACTACACATTCCGCCTCTCTTTGACCTCAATTGGCTAGCAGACCTCTGCAAGGTCGCTCACACCATACCGGTATACCGAGAATGTCCATTTCCGTCTACGCTACAGAAGATGACCGGCAAACAAGGCCATCGCTCGACGAGACCCCTCACGGCAGAAGCCCCCATGTTCAACGTTTCGCTTCAGGCTACGTTGGCTTCGAATGAACAACCTTACCACAATTGAACCTAGAAGGAAAGCCACCATCCAAATCTGTGTACGGACCAGACTTGCCATGCAGCCACAGCCCTGAGTTTGGCCCTGGTCTGGATACCTCGAGTGAATGTGTATATATAAAGAGAGACAGACAGGTCGTTGCAAAATGCAAAATTTCAAGCTCATCATTCTCCCTTATTTCTCGTCTGAAACAGTCAGCATGTATCAATCACTCTTGCCTCTTCTTGGTCTTCTCTCCTTTGCTTCGGCAGCCGCAACATCTTCTTGTAATGCGGATAACTGTCTCCGTGCTATACGAGCTACAAACACTCCTGGTCGCGTAGCTCAAGGAAGCGCTGACTGCAGCTCGTTCCTGCGGGCCACTTACACGCCAGCCACGTAGTACGTCTAGTGGTGAGGCCTTCTGCAATGAACCGTCAAGTCACTAACACGGGCCCCTCAGTACGTCAACATCGACAGCGACCACGACTACAGTCACTACTACTACGTCCACGGTCGTATCGACATCGACATACTATTCCATCTATGGCAGCACCATCGTCGCCCGTGCTGCGGATCCCTCTCCGGACGCAAAGCTCGCAGCACGCGGCCTCCTCATAGCAAATCCCGTAGCACCGCCGCAAGTCACAGCCCGTGATGCACAGCTCGAAAATCGTCAAGCACGGTCTTCCCCGACCAAGATCCCGGCCTATGCCTCCCCTTGTTCAGCGGCCGCGCGATACTCGTCGGCGTGCAGCTGCATAGGCGTCCGGCCATCGACGACCACAGCCGCCACCCCTACCACCATCACGACCACAACCACGACCGCCACCTCCACGACCACCACGACGACGGTCAGCGTCGTCCCCACCACGCTCACAGGTCAGTAAATGCGAACCCCGCACCACATCTGCAAACTCCCCACCAAGCAATCTCAACTGACTCTCTCCCGCCTTCTCCATCAGTCTGCCAACCGCCCTCATACGGCTTCCTCTACACCGGCGGCTACACCCTACCCGGCCCCGACCAGACCGGCCTCCAAGCCAACTACCCAGTCAACGCAGCCATCAGGGACGCGTACGGCTGCTGCGCCTCCTGCTACCAGACCCCCGGCTGCTTCCTCTACTACCTCGACCCTTCCAACAGCAACGCCTGCAATTTCTACAGGACGACCGCCGGCTCGGCTCCGGACGCGTCGGCGCAGTGTCCGAACGGACGCGTGCTGGAATACGCGTACATGAGTACCTCTGGATATTTCGGGTACAGCTCCTGCGGTATCTATCAGGGCCCTCCATCTTGAGAAAAAATTTGATCGCTTGCTTGCTCGTTTATCCCCACGAGGGAGTGGAGGAAGGGAGAATGGGTGAGTTAAAAAAAAAAGGTGAATGGGGCGTGATGAGGCGCTCTTACCATTTCCTGTTTATTCTCGCTTCGAGCGGACAGGCTCTAGGATGATAGTCTAATTCTCAAAGGGGGGGAAAAGAAGAAAGAAAAAAAAGGCGTGTTCGCACACTCATTTTTTCCTCTTCCCCTTCTCTCATGATCCCGGAATCCAGAGCGCTGCCGAAAACAATACAAAACCCCCACTTCCTTACCGTGCCTTCAGGATCCAGATCCGCA
>Ga0160429_1001212_pt1 | contig 14952 bp, 6 predicted proteins | sample SolpanmetagenomR_FD_108199 | JGI IMG/M metagenome (GOLD analysis project Ga0160429, IMG submission 108199) | Solar panel surface microbial communities from Lawrence Berkeley National Laboratory, California, USA - R | ecosystem: Engineered > Built environment > Solar panel > Unclassified ...
AGAAGGGTGGATGCCGGTCACTCATTGCTGGACTTTTGAGACCGAGCTTGCCCTTTGCCTTGGACAACAAGAAACCCAAGTTGTCATTAACCGCCTCCTACGACTGACTTCTAATCCGAAAATCGAGCTTCACCGCCGTAGGGACCGCTGGTGGATGAGAGATTGTCTTTGCTTCGAAGGGTTTATCCCTGCCTCATCATCATTGCCTGCGGAGGTACTCAAAATGTCTTTAGACCATTCGACTGCAATGTCACGTACCCTGATCGCAGCTATCGACTCGAGGATTGCAGAGGGACAGCAAATACCTCTGCGATCAGCGAGCTGGAAAGAACTTCTAGAGCGACTCTCCAAAGCTGTTAACGCTCGGCATCCAGGTAGATGGAACGACGGCGATACGTTCTTGCATCCACCTACAACTCAGGATGATATTGAAATTGTTGAAGGAAACCTCGGTATGTCGCTCCCGCAAGACTTCAAAGATATGGTCATTGTACACAATGGGTGAGTTAACCCGATATGACAACATATCTATGGAACTAACTTACAAACATAGCTTTGAAGGCGGCGATGACTTCCTATGTGGCGGTAACTGTGGCATCGAAGGCCTTACACTTGAGAGTATAGATGAAGTCAAGTACTGGCTGTTCGATACCTCGCCACCCGATAGCCCGGCGACCGATGACGAGGACCAGGCGGCTCCAACTCGGATAATTCACATCGATCAATTTGGAGGTTATGAAGTCTCGCAGGCTTTTCTCGTCCCTCATACCACCTGGAGATTGTACGGAGATCCCATGGCGGAGAATGGGGAGTATCGATATGTGCACTCTGGCGATGGCGAGCAACTCCAATGGTTCAGTATCAGGCACTACATTGCCGACCAAGTCGTGCAGTTTGAAGTCGTCGCCGTTCTTCGTGCGCTGAATACTCCTCCGACTTACCGAGACCCGAATAATCCTCTATCCCTTGAAGAGTGCGAGGCTGCGTGTCAGACAGACAGGTATTGGAGCGGAATCAAGGAGACGATAAAGCGAGCGACGGACAGCAATAGAATCGCAGACGAGGCGGTCGAAGTATTCAAAAAGGCGTGGGAGAAGAAGAGATGGATCGCATTGGGTGGTGGCGATGCTAAACTTTTAAGTGAGGACTCGCTACAGCCTACACCCGTACCAGCACGCCTGAAGATGGATCAAGCATTGTACATGAACCCTACACTGTGGGCATACGGTACCCCAACCGAGGAGATGGAGAAAGCAATGCAGACTGAAGGCTTATGGAACCAGATCGAGAGCTGGACAAGTGTAAAATTCGAAAACAAACGAGTTGAGTACAAACAAGGCATCAATGATATCATAGATATGTATAAGAATGCATGGGGGGAGCGATCAAGAGAAAAGGAGGGATGGGAGGATGAGGGCAAGTAGCAAATCGAATATTATGGCGCTTTCATTTCACTGTCGATCTTAAGAATCTATTAACTATACTTACAGCCTCCCGAAAAACTCTGGTTCCTAATACGGCATTTTTCCGTACTTTCTGTATCTCCTCCATCAGACCTTATTATTTAACTATTAATAATTTGATAGATATTAGATAGTTTAGAGATATAGTTAGCGGGAATTATAGCTAAGATAAAGATCTTTCCGTTAAGTAAAGAGCTATTACCTATTTAATATATTTACTAGAGTAAACGCCTACCTAAATTACGACTACGATATACTATATACGCTAAACAGTATTACAAATAATACGATAGTTTTTATTACGTTAATATAATAACTCTAGGCCTCGTTCTAGATGTACTAGGCATCTTACTAAATAGAATAAGATATATATCGTTTAAATAGTACGTCGGGAGCCCTAAATTACCTATAAATTAATTATAAATATCCTAGACTTATAATATTATAAACGTATTATTTACGCTATTCTAAAGAATATAGATGTTACTAATTAGCGGGTAAAGAAGAGGCCTACCCTTACTAAAGAGTATATATGCCTTAGGCTAGCCTTCGTAGAGGCCTATCTCTATTAGACTATCGATAATTAGGCTAAGATTATTTTCTTAGATAAGTACTTGTATGAATATAGTAGTAGTAAGGCTCCTATTTAGGTATTTTAAACGTCTAAAGAGAAGTATAATAAGAGAATAATATAGTCTGTTAAGAAGGGTAAAGATATCCGTCTAATATTCTAGGGTAGTATATAGCTAGATAGTAAAACTAAGCTTATAGCTATAACTAGGGATTCTCTTAGTAAGTTAAAACGTTCTAGATATACTATATAATCCTATATCTAGGTACTAGAGGACGTTCTTATACCTATCTATTAATCTAGCTAGATATTTTAGTAGGATAATACTCTAATTTATATATTAAAATAGGCTAAGGAGTAGCGTGAATATACGGGATTTAGACTATTCTCCCTATATCTTAACGCTATTAAGTACCTCTAGGTATTACTAAAGAAGCTTATATTAGAATAGTATCCTAAACTTAAATAAGTAAATAAAGGTAATGTTAGGGACTAAGCTTAGGGAGTGTGCGCTAAGTATAGCAGAGGTAATAAAGTATCATTCAAGGACTAAGACTAGGTACTAAGGAATACAGGAGGCAAGACAAGGGACAAGAAAGGATGCAAAGGGTGCGGGGAAAGATATATAGGTCGCGATCACGCACACGTAATCAGTCGAGACACGGCTGGGATAGGCACGTGCTAGACATCCCAGGCTAAACCCTGACAGGTAAAGAAGTATTTATACTCCTAAATAAGGCTATAATAGAGGTATAGTTAAGTATAATAAATAATAATATTAAGATACTAATCGCGTTAATACTACGTTATATATTTTAATTAAATACGATTTAGCTATATAATTAATATTTAAATAATTATACCTTATCTTAAGATATTTTAGTAAATCTCTAGTAGAAACTAGACTTTATTAGGAGGCTATAGGCTAAAATATTAAATTTTAGTATATCTACTATATTATAATTAACCTATAATTCTCTTATAGCCCTTAAGTAGTTTTTTATTTACTTCTTAGTTTTACTATAAAGTTATAGAAGATAATTCTTTATCTAAATTCTAGCTATCTAAATTCTATACTTCTATAGTTTTTATTCTTAAAATAATACTAGAAGTTTATATATAGAAAACTTAGTAGAGATAATTCTTTTATAGTAGTAGATACTACTATACTATTTAAAAAACCTAGTAGCCCTAAGACTCTTAAGCCTTAACGCGAATAATTTTTAGTAATTTCTCTTTAGTCTTAATAGTTAATCTAGTATAAGTAAATTAAACTATAAGATATCTATACTCTATACGATACTTTATTATCTTACAAATTATTCTAAGTTTAAAACTTTATATTAGTAGAAAGCTTATGTAAGAGCCTCAATCTATATAATATCTTAGTTATATAATTCGTTGGCGGCACCGTACTGGTACTATGCAGGCCCTATACCGCGATCTAAAGGTTGGGCCGGGGCCAATAGGATAAAACAGGGTCTGCGGCCTAATAGGTTTCTAACCTCCTCCAATAAATCGTCTCTCTATAGCCAAGTAGCAGAATCTATTGAATTACCTGCCTATAACCTTACAGTCCTTTTTATCTTATATCCTAAATCCTTGGCTAAGAGGTAGACACCCCGTTAGATCCTTAACTTTAGTTAAGGTTTTAATAAAAATCTTTATAAAAATCTTAGAGAGGAAAATATATATAGTAAAAGAAACCTAATAGCCTTATAAGGTAATCGATATATAGTATAGTATACTGGTAACGATAGACCTTTAAACGGTAGTATAGTAATAGTACGCCTATAGGGCTCTTAGCTAGCGGTACTATTCCGGTAACGGTATATTATATAGTAGGCCTAGTAGCTATAATAGCTATTTAGCTAATAGAGTATTCGGTATTATATATAATAATTCGAATCTTAGTATAATTCTTAATAGAGGATATTGGTAAACGTATTACTAATAGATAACCGTACTAGAGCCGGCCTAGAGGCGGCTCTATATCGTACAGGAGACTAACATATACTTATACTAATTCTATAGTATACCTATTAGAATAATTTACGTCTAAAGCGCTATACTAATTTCTTAGCTAGTAAGCGTCTAATTCTATAGTATGTAGTCGTCTATTTCTATAGACTACCTAGTAGTCCTTCTTAATACGTAGATAGCTAATTCTATAGCGTATCTACTATAGTAATTCTACACCTAGATAATTAATAAATTTAATTCGTACCAGCATATTATACGATAGTAGCCTAGTACCTAAAGGGGGTTCTCTACATTTAGTAAACGTTCAATAATAATAATTATCGCTATTATACTAATTTAGCTAATAGTATTCTTAATAGAACAGAGAGGGTACGCGCCCTAGGTGTACCTAACCGGTTTATATTATCTTTTTTTAGATAGACTCTAGTAGGGTATAAAAGCTTTTTTAAACGTATAAATCCTCTTACTAAAAATATTAACTTCTTATTATATTTCTACATTTATTTATTTATTATTTGTTTACCTACCTCGTCTATCTTATTCTATACTACTACTAGTACTATTATTACCGCCTATTAGAATATCTTAGAATTAGCTACTACCAATTAATACTATACTAGTAAATAATACCCCCACTGCCTCGTAATTAGCTAGACTATATCCGTGTTTATTACCGGCCTACTTATGGGCGTAACCTAAGCTACTATGTCCCGTTTATGTTCGCTATATTAAAAAGCTAGCGAAAGAAGAAGATCTAATTCCTTATAGGATCTACTCCCGCCTAATTAGCGTAGATATTAATTATCCTATTTATAAGGTAGCTAAAAGTACTTACGAATCGGTAAGTTTACTTACTCTAGCTATTATGTAAGAGATCTATACTAATATCGTATTTAATAGATCCCCTCTTACTTCTGTCATATCGCTAATTTCCTTATTAGCTACCTCTATTATAACTATACTATAAAGGGGAGTAAGGAGTCGTCTAGTACTAAGTATCGAGTTAAAGGTATCTAGTTATACGCTAAGTAATAGGCTAACGTCTATAATACTATATAGGCTACTACTAGAGATCTAGAGAAGAGACTTAGTATTATAGAATAGTTACTATTAACTAGTAACTAGGGTAGTTAAACGTCTATTTAGTATAGTAGGTATTCTACTAGTGTAAAGTTGTGTTTCGTGCTTTCCAGCATTGCTTTGAGGTAGCTTCTGTATAACGTATTTTTCTTATTGAATAAGGCCGTATAAGTTCCTAAAGTCATTATTGTATGATAGCTAGTCGAACGAGTTGTTCAGAAACAATTGCACAGTCATATTTAGGGTATTCTGTTCTGTATTGAAGGAGGTAATAGATGATGCTAGTTACAGAAGAATCCTCTATGCCATATTATCCCTAAATGTCAAGCCAAATTCATGTGCCTCTCCTGAAACATCTCACTAATCTACACTATTAGATAATTATTAGCGTTAGTGAGGGTATTAGTATTATACTAATAGAGTACTTAGAGATTATTAAGTAGCGTAGATAAGCCTTATATTTATATATAAACCAATTCTTAAGGAGTTACTTAGTGTAGATAGACGGGTATATATTACTCTATACCTACTTAGTTACGCTAGACCTTAAGTCTATCTATAATAATTAGCTAATAAATCTAGTAATATTTATCCTATTATTACTACTATTATTTCCATAGTAGAAGAGTCTACTAATATATCTACTAGTAGTAATAATAATAATATTAGTATATTTTCTTAGTTGAGAGAAGAAATTAAAGAACCTAGAGCTATTTAAGGAATATCTATATAATCAGTTAAGTATTTAATGTTAACTAGTATAGGTATATAGAGAATGAAAACTATATTACTTATAATAAAATATTAAAGTTTATCAATATAATTTAGTATAAAGTACAAGGTCTCCTAGGGGATTGATACAAGCCTTTTTACTTGACTCTTACACGTTCCTTCCTATCCTACAATACTTTTATATATCTCTATATAACGGTTGACTTTTAGTACGGTAAGAACATGATATATCTTCTTTCAGAAGTAGAGCCTCGAAAACTTCCGGATTGCTTTGGAAGAAGGTCGAACTAAAGAATATCGCGCAGGATGGTAAGGCTTGAGGCATTACATTTAGATTATGCAACATATGGTTATCAGAACTTCAATGATTCCACCTTTCATTTAGATGGCAGTATCTACTTCGATTACGAATACGAGAAGAATTAATGCACTCGCGATCTATGTTTAATGGATTCAGAAAATGACAGGTGTGATATCCTAGAGTGAAAGACCAATGCTGAAAAGATCGTGTCTTCGGGTTTGCAAGCCTCCGACGTCTGTGCGTTGGTAGGAGAACGATACATCTGAATCATTGATGAGGTATCGAGGCGAGTGAAGCCCTCGAGTTAGTCAACCATCAAAGCACCAACGGCAAAACAAGTCCCGTTACAGCTCAGAACTACCCCCTGCTCGGAACCACCCCGAGCATTTTGTATAGAAAAGATCTTCTATTCGCTTTCGTAAAAGATCAATGCATTGTACTCTAAGATGTCACTCTGTCTTTCCCATTCTCTACGATACACACTGTGCCTTCTTCGCCAACAAAATTGCTTTCTTCGCATCCTCTTCCTGCTTGGCTTTCTTCCTAGTCGGATCAAGATCCTTCTTCTCACCCTTACCCTTGGTCGGTTCATCTGTAGCACCGTCGGTGGATGCACCGTACGATTTCCATTGCCTCCACCCGTCAAAATCAATTAATGCTTGCATGCATCCCCATTCCATGATTTTGCGCTGCAGCCAGACATCGTTGACAGGCTGTATTAATTTAGTGGCGCGACTCCATTAGCAAGATAGTGGACACACCTTTGTCAAGAAATCGTTACATCCCGCAGCTAGAGCTTCATGTCTGTCGCTCTGCAAACTGCTCGCAGTCAAAGCGACAACGATGACAGGACTCTTGAATGGACCGGTAAGCTTGTTGTCGTTGTTGACGTCTTCCGCTTTAGTGTCAACCTCCGTCGCATCACCATTGACACGCTCTTTCCCTTCTGCATTCGATGCAGAATCTCGATCTTTGGCGCCACCCTTGGCAAAGACGCCAATGCCGTTGACTCGCTCCAATCTCCGCATCTCTCTTGTCGCCTCCAAGCCGTTCATGATGGGCATTTGAAGGTCCATAAGAACTAAGTGGAAGCCTCCTGCGCGCCACTTGATGACTGCATCCCGGCCATTCTTGGCTGTATCCCAGCGAACCTTCAACTTCATGATAAACTTTTCTAAGAGCCTCAAACTGACGTCATTGTCCTCGACAATGAGGACGTTGATAGGCGGGACAGATCCATCAAGGAGACCGGCAGCGAGGAACACAATCGAGGAACGATCTTGCGCTGTGTTTGGCACAGGTTGTTTCTTAGTCCTCTTGCTCATAAGTCTTGGTAACTCAGTCTGATCAACTGGTGAAGTGTCTGACTTGGTGACGATGAATTCCGTGGATCTGATCATTGCCGAGGGCATTGACAGCGGAGGAGGAGCCGGAATAGCGGATGAATGTTTCGAGTCACCAATCGAACTCACTCCTGGGCGATGCCTCGGAGTGTGGCTTACGGTGCTAATGAAGCTATTATTGTCGTGCCCGTTGTCTATAGTGGGCGATATCACTCGTGGAAGAGTTCGGGGCCGTGTCTTTCTGTCTCGCAGATTTGGCGAAGGTAGCGGCAGTAGTTGGCCGGATTGGAGAATTGCCATGGAGTGAGGATGTGTGCTTTCATGTAGGGTTGGCCGGTGGTCGTGTGCTGCATAAGGTCCGCTTGATTGTGAAAGGCATGGAAAGTTCGAAGGCATTGGAGGAAAGTAGTCGATGCTTTGGTTGACAAGTTGCGCGTCTTCGTACATGGACAACTGCGTCTTTGCGTGGGAGGGCGAAGGGCGAGGTGTAGTCCGACGGAGCGGCATAGGAATATCGACCAAGAGAGCCTCTTCCATCAATTGTCCCCCGGGGAAATAGGTTTCCAACGTACGCACCATATATTCATCAGGACCGAGTATTCGTTCAGTCACCTGTTGGCTTCGTTCTCGGGATATAATCCATAGCGTGACCTCTGGTGCGTCAAAAGTTCGTCCCAGAGAGTTGGCATATTTTGTTATGATCAAGTCCTTTACATCGTCGACCAGGTCATTCTCATTAATCTTAACCAGAGTTGCCGTAGCGTTCGGCCGCTTGACCCATAGCTTCCGACTCGACATATAGCACCGGGTTGAGGGAATACCGCGTTGCCAAAGTAACTGTCCGAGTTGTCTCGTGTACCCAAGCTGTTTTGTTAAGAGGAGATCGAGGCCGAGAGCTGGCAATGCTAAGATATCCTGGAGTCGTGATTTTAAAAGGAGGAAGAAAACGTCAAGCGCTTTCTAGGCACTGAGCGGATGTCTGATATTCGCGCGCAGCTGCTCTTCGTTATTCTCGGGCTCACTACTTTGGCTGAGTGATGACGGTTCCTACACAGTCAAGACGGCCGCAGAACGAAATGCAACAACAATCGCACTGCTGATGCCCTTGTTATTATCAAGCTCGTTTCTAAAGCCGCTTGTACTGGCGTCGACGAAGTTTGCGAAGCCAAAGAGTTTTGAGATGTATTTGGCTTGGGGCTTGAGGTAAGGATTCTGGTTTTCATTTCTGTCAGCCCTACACACTTACCCCGCCACACATCCCGGCATCACTCGCTTTTGTGTGCGTCAATACCAAGGCGATGGGGACGCTGCCGTTTGGAAACCTTTCAGTTCTTAACCAAAAGATCACCGTCATTTCGAAATTTCGAGCGAGCGTAATGTCCAGTGTATTATCGCCGTACTAGTGATGTTATGTGCCAAATATCGAGCATATTGAGTACGCATCATCAAAAACGAAGCTAACTTGAGTATTTTACTACTAGTAAAAGGTCGTTTATTCACTAAAGAGGAACAGAACTGCATCATCGACAGAATCTACATGGCTTTGTTTTGCAAGCCAATGAGCATGTTGGTTTATAGCGTCACAATATCGAACGACACGTTTCCTCGCTGGCCTAACACCGACTGCTATTCAGATATGGCCCCACGGTCTGGCCACGCGGTAACATATACCAAAATAAATTCCGAAACAACTCAGTCGTATATTCCATGCCTGAAGCCTTTAGCAGCAGTTCGAAGCAGTTCTAAGAGAGCCTCTCGCGATCTTGCATCTAGGTGAGCAAGTTCTATGAGGCAGCATATCGACTCCACTGATACAACATGACATGATCGAGGTCGCACGAGCTGCGAGGACAAACAGATATTGAAAACTTGGATCTCTATTTCATCCCTAGGTTAAGAAAAATTATTTGCCAGAAGAATCGGAGTGAGAGTTTGTTGTGTGTATCACTTTGACACCTGAACTCATGCGTTAGCTGTTGCCACAGTTGCTTTTTAGTCGTTCACTGAGATAGCAGCGACCATTGTTGATAAATTTCCAACATTCTTTCAGCCTTCCTTAGGGAAGAAGAATGATCTATTGGCTTTCTGCTGCTCACAACCTAAATCCTTCTTGAGAATTGGCTCTAACTCCTCTAAGAACACGAAACTCATACATTTAGGACACAAGTAGCCTCCGTCAAACTCCTTTCTGCCTGACCGACCAGCACGTATATCTGCCTCAATGGGTGTCGCAACAATAAAGGGGAGGATCACAAAGGCATGGAGCGAGCAAGTGTTTGCGTTTGAGATCTCCAAATTGGGTGTCCAAGAAGAATTCCTTACTGCAGGATGCTCTGCCGTTGCTTATATGAATAGACTCGACCTCAAAGGCGTACAGTAAGGAATCTGTATCCTTCACGTTTATAGTGGATATTGGTAACTTGTCATTATAAGTTGTCACTGACGAGGATGCAGTCATGATTTCTGACTAATGCCGATGAGCCGTTCCGGAACTCTCCATCGCTACGGTGTCTCTTCCCGATTGTCATGTCGAGATGTAAAGAGAATCTTCTCCGTATGTAGTTTAGATGCAGTTGTAAGCTTTTGTGCAGTTGGAGAAATTGCTGAAGGCAGCCGTTACTGCATCCATCAATTGACTGCTTAACACAGGGCTTTCCTTCGGACTTCGACTCCATTTTCGACACACTGCTTGGTATCCTCTAATGTCGACATCTTCCTCCTTATAGCCCAAAATTCCCCGCTCGTTGACGCGCATGCGTAGTTTTCGCTTCGACGAGCCTATCCGAACGAGTAGAATGGAGGAGAAGATAGTTCAAGCGAATCGGGAGAAGAGAGCCTACGGATATGCTCCGAGGTAGCTGGAGTTTCGTGTTGTGATACGACTGTCCAAGATCTTGTGTCGTTCTTAGAAAATGCGTGACCCATTGACTCTCTTTCGGAACGATGGTTAACGCCATATCATCGAAGACCTCGTGAATATTGGCTCGTAATATAAGTGCGTTCGAAATATCGTCCACAGACACGTCTGGATATAGTATAAGATTCGTGTTGTATTTCTGCATGCCGTTGTCGTTGAACCACGCGGCTTGAACAAGGACAAAGATGTGCCGATTCGAGACTGTTGTGATAGCCACTGACAATGCAAGTATTGGCGCGCCGTAGTACGGCCGCTGTAAGTGTCGACGAGCCTGCAGAAACCATTCTATCCCTGGCTCTTTGCACGAATTCAACAGTAGGTACTCTCCAATGTTGTGGGACGTTAGCGTGTGGAAAACTCCAGTCGCAAAAGAATGGAAAGATAGGATATGATTACGAAGCAACCGGTACGTGAAAGTGATAGCTTCCAAACTGCAGCACCTCGTCTTCAGCCGCCTTGAATGTCGGACCATCCCTTTCCAGTTTCAAATAACCATCCCACGTATTGCAAGCGACGATCGCACATGTAATTAAGGCGGTGCCATAATGGATACCTCCGCCGACTGATTTGTCTGGCGCGTGCAGACCGAGTAGTAGATTGTGAGGTTTGGCGTAGCCTAGATGCTTGAGGAGCATTTACGCCGCCCTTCATTAATAAAAAATAGGTCTGGAGATGCTTCCGCAACAGCTGGTAAATTTCTAATGCCCATATACAATCACAAAATAAGAACTGCGGTCTCACTATATATAGGTCTAAAAATATAAAAATAACCCTACTAGAGAAATGACTAGTAAAGTAGAGATCCACTAGTTTAACCGTATACCTAACTATTGATCTAATACTTGATATGTAAAGTCTATATTATATAAATCAACCGCTAGCCTAATGGCTTATTCGTTAAAACCTATTTAGTAAGGCTAAATATCAGAACGGTAGTACTAAACACCTTACTAGTAGAGAGATAAATAAGAGTTAGATTTATTATTATCCTCGTCTACGAATAGCATAACTATAGAAATATTATAATATATTTTTAGGCGATTTAAGAAGAATATGTTAAAGGTACTAGAGTTCTATAAAGTAGTAAAAGAGTAGGATGGTTATTATATCTAGATTAATAAACTAATCCTTATCTTCTCTATTGTCTATTATATATATATATATATATATATTACATGTAGTATTATATAAGTATATTATACTTATAATTTATTAAGCGTAATAATTAGATCTCTTTTACAATAGTAGTCTTTTATTATATATTACTTATAATTTACGCTAGGGTAACTCTATATACGCTAGTAATTTTATCTATAATTAGGATTAATAACTTTTAACGATTACTTATAGCTTATACTAGAATACTTTTAAAGCTTCTAATAAAATTGTACTAGAGAGATTAAAGCATATCTACTCTCTATAGCTAAAGTAAGAAATACTTATAGCCTAAAATTAAGTATAAAGATTAGTTTACTTATCTATTAAGATTTAAGAAATCTATAGCTTTACGTTTATAACTATAATATTTTTTAACTTATATTTTTCCTATAGTTATAGCTTATCTAAGTTAGTACTTATATTTAATATAATTCTTTTTATATTATAGTCTTAGCAAAGAGCTATAGTATTTTATTGATTTACGTAAATAATATTAATTATAATTAGTTAAGTAGTTTGTATTATATATCTAGTAGTATAGTTATAGTATAGATTAGTAAGATGTTTATAGAAGGTGCACGTGAATTTAAGCTTAGTATTTAGGGATGTTATAGCATGAAGGAGCTTTCTATAACTATTATTATCTTATAACCCACTTCAATATAGAACAGATTATCTTAAAATAGACTTGTAGTTGTTTCTAAATAACTCGTGCAACTAGCTACTATATAACAATATCTTTAGAAACTTAAACGGCCTTATTTAATAAGAAAAATATGTTATATAGAAGCTACCCCCAAAGCAATGCTGGAAAGCATGAAACACAACTTTACAATATTTACGGATATTATTAAAGTTGATAGATATTTACTTAGTTTAGTATTAGAACAATTTTTTATATAATTATTAGGAAGCTTACTACTTAATTGATTATGTATAAAAAAGATACATCAAGATAGTCTATTAGTCTATATATATCTTATTACACCCTTCTAGATTAGCTTCTGCTCTTATATTAACTACTTACTATACTAACTAGGATCGCCGTACTCGGTTTATATATTATTCTTTAGTTTCTATATATTAGTTATTATAGCTATTTATTAACCCTAGCTAGTAGTAGTTCAAGTATAACCTAGCTACTTAATAATAATCTTATCTTTCTAGCCGCATTTCTTATATTTACCGCTTTAAATATCTATTCTGATTTAGTTTAAAATATACTATAAAATTTCTATAAGTTATCTATATATATAGTCGATATAGGAATATCTATATTAGTATAGTCGTAAGACGTAGATAGTAGGAGTCCTAAGACGTATACAATAGGAGTAGCCTGTTAAACTACTTTATATCTATCTCTCTATAGATTATATATTCTAGTAGTATCTAATGATTAATATGTACGCCTAAGTCTATTTATAATTCAACTTTCTTTATTAGAAAATATACTATTTTGTAAGTAATTATATTTATTAATGTTTCTATAGCTATACTTATCGTGTTTTCTATACGCTATATTTTATTAACTAAAAAAATTTAAAGTCCCGCTAATTATTGCATCTTTTTTTATATAATTATTTTTCCAACTCGATATAGTCTAGAATACTAAATACTATTAATATAAATATAGACAACCTTTTATAGTAGGTAGTAGTATATATTCTAGAGTTATAGTTAGTGGGGTTATATTATAGAAACTACGCCGCTAAGACCTATAGTTTATTTATAAATTAGTCTATTAGATAATCATTACTTTAGAGTGCAGCTAAATTAAGATAATATTAGTAGTAATTACACGCTAATTATAGGCATAGCCTTTTATAGTACTTCTAGATTATTAAGACAATAGAAATAGATGTTAGTTACTTTCTTAGGTGACCCGCTAGCGTACTAAGAATATTCCTTAATTATCCTTGACTGTGTATTTAAACGGTAATATCTACATTCTACCGTAAGAGTTCTTTAAGAGTAGATATCTTCTAGATTTGGGTATTATCCTCTTTAGAAGTAGCTAAAATTCTAGTAGCTCTTCTCCTCGACTAAGAGCTCGACGATTAATTTATATAAGATAATTGTATTTAAGTCGGTGGAGTCTACCTAGAATTTTAAGACTCTTATATTATACGATATAGTTGAAAATATTAGTGTCTATTGTATTTTCTAGTATCTTTGACATCGCTTTCGCCCCCAGACGATTGGCTAATAAGCCACCACTTGGGCACTTCACGAAAGCCGATCTGTTGGAGGGTTTTTAAATCGGGCATTTCATGCAAGTATAAACACCCCTACTGAGTATAGTCGCACTCGCCTTTGCGGATCCAGAAGCTACTTGTATTTCTTTTTACCCTCATCGGATTCCTCACTGGAAGAAGACTGGGGACACCGAGTTGGCCTGATGCCTGGGCTGGATGGGCGGCGAAATGCCTTTTTGATGAAACCCTCCCATGGTCAATATAATTTACATGGACGATCTACGGCATACATACCTGGTCATTGGTTGTTAGGCGATTATCGCCATTGCGCCAGGTAGAATCGCTAGAAAAAGATGACCTTTGAGTGTTTGGAGGAGTGCAAGGCTTTCCCACAGGCCCAAAATCGGGACGTGGCAACTTTTGGTTCAGTGCTAAGACGAGCGGTTCGGCATTGTCCAGACGGTCATACTGCGCGTTATCTGTGGGAGTGTCGGCGAAAGTTCCCGTTCTTTTCGCAATCGTGTGATCAAATCCAGGCATAGGGCTCACATAAGCAGGTTTGTTGTCTTTAAATGTTGTTTGTATGAGGCTGAAGCTGAAAGATGTGGCTGGAACCTCTCCCAAGAATTCCTTCCCCTTAACATCATTTATTGACAAACCACGAGGAACGCCCTGCAGTTGTATATTCAATGGAAGTTCATCGACAGCAACTAGAGGAACTAAGACGCCGTTTTCACGAGTTATGACCCAACGTATGTGCGACATAGCTAAATGATAAGACATGTCTTATTCCGAAGAATATGATTGAGTGAACGGCTTACACCATACTTAGAGTTGTCTTCTAGTTCTCAAATGTTGCTGGTTCTTGTATTTACACCGACAAATCCTGCAGAGGAGTCAAGCTTCAAGCTTGGCACGCGCCTGCTCCAAAGATAATCGTGGCAGCATGGGAAGGGCAGATTTCAGGGCGTACTTTGCGATAATGGGAACTCTTCAACATACATAAATTTATTGGTCTTTCGAGAGGACAATCAGCTTCCGTCCTCATCCTTTGTCTTCTACAACAGCTGAACGCGGTCAAGGTAATGTTCATTATCTGTTTCACGAAGATGAGAAGATGAGAAGATGAGAAGATGAGAAGATGAGAAGATGAGAAGATGAGAAGATGAGAAGATGAGAAGATGAGAAGATGAGAAGATGAGAAGATGA
>Ga0160429_1001215_pt1 | contig 14919 bp, 8 predicted proteins | sample SolpanmetagenomR_FD_108199 | JGI IMG/M metagenome (GOLD analysis project Ga0160429, IMG submission 108199) | Solar panel surface microbial communities from Lawrence Berkeley National Laboratory, California, USA - R | ecosystem: Engineered > Built environment > Solar panel > Unclassified ...
GATCCACCAGGGCAAGAGCTGCAAGGGACGGTGATCGTTTTAGTCACGTAAGCGGTGCTCTGGCTTGTGGTGACGGTCAAGCCAGTGGAAACAGCCGGGGTGGAAGCAGAAACCTGCCCCGTGGTTGAAGCAGCTGAGGAAGCCGGGATGGTGACCGTAACCACGCCAGTTGAGACGAGCGTCGAAGTCGTGGTGGTCACGCCATCAGAGCATGTACCGCAGGGGACCGTGATCGTGGTTGTAATGAAGTCGGTAGTCACGCTAGTGCTGATGATATCAGAGCCGCTTGACGAGACAAGGGAAGACTGAGCAGTGGACGAGGCTGGTACAGAGGTCGGAATTGTCACGGTGACGACGCCAGTTGAGGTGAGCGTCGAAGTCGTGGTTGTCACGCCGTCGGAGCATGTAGCGCAGGGCACCGTGGTTGTAATCGTGATAAAATCGGTAGTCACGCTGGTCGTGGTGATGGAGCCTGTCGTGATAGGAGCGGTTCCGCTAGACGAGACGACCTGACTGGTACTAGTGGTGTTCGCAAATGGAGCAGACGAAGAGGGTACCGAAAAGCTTGAGGGCGCGGTCGGGTAAGACGTGGGGAAGCTAGAGGACACCTGAGAAGTCGTGCTGTTCGCATATGGAGCGGAAGAAGACTGTATCGAGCCGGAGGAACTGCTGCTTGAGGCCGTACCGTAAGAAGTAGGGAAGCTAGATGGCACCTGGGTGGTCGAGCTGTTGGCAAACGGCGCGGATGAGGATGAGACAAAGCTCGAGAAGCCGCTGCTTGGTGCTGTCGGGTAGCTCGTGGGGAAGCTCGAAGGAGCTTGTGAGGTGGAGCTGTTGGCATAGGGCGCGGAAGAGGAGGACAGAGGGAAGCTGGAAACTCCCGTCCCTGTGCTTAGGCTAATGCCGGTAGAGAGGCTGGCCTGTGTAGTAGACAGCGAGCTGGACGAGCTCGGCGCAACGCTGTAGCTCGTGGAAAGGTTGAGAGAGTTGGTAGGGTACGGGATTGGGAAGCCCGAAATGCTGGCACCAGTGGAGATCGGAAGTGGTGGCTGACTAGATGCGAAGCAAGCGGGCTTCGTATCGTTGGCAGTCGAGTTGAGATAGCTGCACATGGGCACGATGATGTTCATGAACTCGATAACGGTCGCGTTGTCGCAAGTAGAGTTCATCAAACATGGGCCAATCATGCTCTCAATGAGAGCAGTCTTTTGGGTGCAGTGGCACGTGAGGTCTTCGAACGGGCAGCCATCGTTGGACAAGGCAGCGACCTGGCAAGACTGAGCGCACTGGGGGACTTGCTGGACGAGCTTGCTAGTAGACAGGCAGTCGTACGCAGCAGAGGAGTTCGAGGCCGTTGCGGAGACTGCAGCAACAGCTCCAGCAAGGAGCATGAATTCTCTGAAGAACATGTTGTTTATTCGTATCGAATGAGTGTATGGTCAGTGGAAGCGACGGATGTGTGGTAAGTGCAGGGAAATGAGTGGCTCTGCCACAGTAAGGAATGAATCTACGAAGCCGTAGAGGAAAAACGAATGACTGCTTCCAAGGAGCGTGGGTAGGGAACGAAGACTGTGATGTGAGAAAAGGTAAGGAAAGAGGAGAGCAGGGCAGGCTGAGTCTATGAAGCAGAATGACGGGAGTGAAAAAAGAAGCTCAGCCCAGAATCCCTAATACGCCATTGCATTTACCAAGAGACACAGAGGCACAATCCCTTCTCAGGATGAAGGGGGACCGAGTGGAAACCACATCGGGACGGTTCCTGCAGTAGCCACAGAGCTTGTGAGCCGACCAGTATGGATTCCTGCTTTGACGCCGGGCACCAGTGGCAGTAGTCGGGGTTTTGCTTTGACACCCGGAATGACATTGAAGTGTTGGACCGGCCCACTACGGAAACGATACGGGGCGTGTGGATTGCAGTCCAAGATGCCTGTTGAGCGTCCCGTAGGTAGGCTCAACAAGGTGTCGAAACCGTAGTCCAGGACCGCAATCTCTACAATGGGTAGCCACTTCCTCCTAGCTCCAGTCATTCTGTGGCAATGTCGAAGTAAGACCGACGTAACGTCAGCCTGACTACGAATCAGTTGTGACTGGCCCAGATGAACGACTACGGTATCGTCGCTGCATGGTGGGCAAAGTGTGATGGGCAGAGTTGAAGGGGGAGAGGTCGGCGTTTTGGATCGGTGGTGGTGCGGTGGCTTGCTATTGCCGCCGCCCGGTGCAGCCAAGCGTAAGCACCGACAGCCATACCGAATGCTGTTTGGTCAAAAAGCATCAGAGTGTCAAGAAACGCTTATCGATGGCGCTAAAGCCACCGTAGCAAATGAGATTGCGGTTGACGCCGTTGACGGGTAGGTAAGGCAGGCTGCACGATCCTGTGTCCTGTGCTATCACCGTCTTGGTATTGATCTTGCACGTGCCGTTCCCAATGTCTCTCCTTACCGGACACAAGCAGTTGGTCATCCCGTAGGACCACTTCCTGACGGCTCACGCCGATAGAGGACGTAAAAAAGGAGAAGTGATACCGGACAACATGTCCGCATTCCGTACCCGGTCTAACAGGCCAGGCTGCTGTCCAACAATCACTGACATGTGCCGTTGATGACGACCTTTCTGGCCGGATTGGATGATGCATCGCTGGTGTGAAGCGGTAGCGTCGGTCGATTTGCGTGGCGGCGTTCCCCTGATCTTCCTTGGACGTTGATGGTCTCGACGTTGACAGCGGCTTGGATGGCTTGAGACGTTTCGCGCTAAGTAACCCCTGAACAGTGCAGCAAACCTCCACAACAGCCACCAACTTCACCAACCAAGAAAAGGCCGCATCTTCGTCAGTGTCATCGTAGTCATCACCAAAGGCCGATTACAATTTCACTGAATGACAGAGAGGAGGCAAGATACTCCTGTCATTGAATATATTGGCGGTGCTTACGTTCTCCGACGAATGCGCTATGATGCCATCTTCCTTCAACACCTGATCATCTCTCGCCTGCGCCATGCTCTTTCCTCCACGCTTTTGTCTGACTTTTCTTATGTTTCTTGTCGCCATCGTCCTACTACGAAACCCTACAGTCCAACAGCCACGTGTGAAGTCGTTGCAGTTAATTTGTGCTGCGCCCCACGAGGTACACGATGGAGAAGGTCTTACCTGACAGGATGCATTCAACCTGCGTTCTCACGCAACGGCCGGAGCAGTGAACTTGAAGCCACAGACGACCCAGCATTCACGAACCAATTAAATAAACCACAAAGCCAAGCCAGTAATGTCCCGGGGGCCGCACGGTCGCAGAGCCTCATGTCTATCAATCACTCAGTTGTACCCATGTCAACTCAACTGCACTGCCACTTCATGTCCGCTGCTCCTCAATCCGACTAACTTCAGGCACATCGAAGAGCTCAGAAGGCCTGACCTTCAAGTCTCTTCTGCGCCAAATGATAGCAAGGAAGTCGTGGGTTGCTGCATTGTTGGCCCTCCTGGATCCGTCTCTCTCTCTGTGCGGCTTCCGGGCTCCTGCGTGCAAATATTGCTGATTTAGAAGTCATGCTGCATTCCTCCACTTGACGAGCAAGACAGAGACAGCAATGATGGCCACAGGCGATTCTCCCGTTTCTTTCTTATATCTTTTGGGATGGTCATGTGATCTGAGATGATCACGTGAATCACTACTACCTTCTATCACCTCAGCTACCTAATGTTCGCTTGTGACGCAGAACATCGTCTAGCACTTTCCAGTTTCATTAACAGTCCATTTGGATTTTGTTCAAGATTCATTTTCCACGGCCCCCTGCTTTAGTATATGTTCAAGCCTGGACGCTTACTAAAGCGATAGCTGCCCACTTTAACCTACTACCTCCTCTTGCTTAGTAATTGCTGATCGTTGTTCCTCGCGGACTATTCCTTTTAATGTACTCTGCGACTTACGCTATCACTGCATCCTCGAATTGAGATATTCAAGTCATGCGTAATGGTACATTCACCACCTGATACTGTACGAACAAGTCAAGTTTCCTCAGCTCTTGCTCTGGTCGAAGTCAAGGCCACGGAGACAGTAGTATGTGTCGAATCATGGAACCTTATCACAACAGAGGTAATCCCCGCTAGACCTACTTGCGCATCCACAGACTCTGCTGCCGGAGTAAGTCACCTATAGCGACGTTACCGCCCACTTAGTTGCATAAAGGGTGACGCCGCTCTAGATCAGCATTTCACAGCTACTGGATACATCTCCAGTCTCGCAAGACGACGGCACGATGCAATCCGCAAAGAAGCAGCACTCAGCTCGTGAGGGCGGCCTTGCGATTCCCAGAAGACGTCAATGAGTGAGTCCTCAGATGGAATACATCTGACTCACGGATTACTAGTCCATTCGTGCGGCACATCCTACATAGGGGGTGCTCAATCGGCGTGTTTGTGACCCCTGGCAAGTGCTCGTCACGGGTCTGGCAAGTTTCCTTCCCTCTAACCGGTTGATGCGTACTCAACTCCATCCACGGGATACCTAAGTGATACATGCATGGCGCTTCCCCGTGAAGCGGAAGCAAACCCTCGAGTAGCCTCCTTTCTATCTCTCATGTTGAGCTTGAGTGTCGCGTTCAAGCTGGGGACTGAGGACAGCGATAGGAATTGCCTGCATCCGCACAGTGCTGTGTTCATAACCATCGAACTTGACCCATCGCTTGACATGCCATGGTAGCTGTCTACTAGAACATTCTCAGGTCCCGATAAATATCACTGTATAGATGAACCATTACCCAAATGCAGGTCTTATAAGTAAGGTTCTGGTGTTTTACATCCACATACATCAACTGTGAGTGGTGTTAGCATTGCGGGCGAACGATGGTCTGAATACAGAAAAACTACCCCGAAAATGAACGCAACAGCGATCGAGGGGCCGCCGTATCTGTTTACGTCGATGCGCAAAATGAACTTTGTGCCGAGTTTGCGATCAGTTGGATCTAGCAGTGATCAGAATCGCCTAGGAAAACATACGGAGAAGGCAGCCCAGAACACGACCGCGTTTCACTGCCTCTGCAACCTGTAGTTCGATGATGCCAGTAGCGCTCTGTGCCTCGCCGTCCAACTGTCTATGCCAACGTAGAGAAAGAAAGTACGTACAGGACTCTCTTACTACGTTGGCAGAAAGGGTAGCAGAGGCTGCTTGGTCAGGTATTCCAAAATTTGGTTGGGTAGTTTTGAGTTGACTGTCCGTAGGATATGTCGACCTTCCGAAGATGCTGCATCGTCACACTTCAGTCTGTCTGGTCCAATCTAGTGATGGCACGCACGAAAGTCCACGTAGACAAGAACATCATTATGGCTATATGTCCTCGTGTTAAAGCAACGATGTCCCAGCCAGGCTGGAACAGAGTAAAACGGGTTGCAAGCGAAGAAGGCCGGAACGCTGGCATCGATGGCGCTGATAGCGACGTGAAACCAGCATCACTATAGCAGGATGCTCAGTCCACGACGCTGTATTTGTGTACACGGTCGATCATCACAGCTTGAGATTCAAGATTGATGTTGTTGTAAACAGCCAGCCCCCCGGTCCGACTTGACAGTGCGACTCGTGACGCAATGTCTCGTGCCGTCCCATGGCGTTTCTATGACACCTGCCCGCCTTTACAACCTTGGACGATCTGGCCACCCAATAGAGCGCATCTGTTGATCGCTCAGACTGTTTCCTGATCCGAGGCCGATGCGCGTCAGTCCTGTGAGGCATCTCTAGCTTGACAAGTGCCTTGTGCGCCAAAGCACTATGACCTCGATATTCCTACCGTGAGACGCCTTCTGTTCCTCTAACCACACAGACAACGACTATTCCAACATCACCCTACGCTCACTCCACCCTCTATCCTCACGACCTATCCTTAGCCAATGTAATCTGAATGTCGACACCGAGCATAACGCTCCCATTTCCCCGTCCATGGAGGACCCTATCATATCTATAAGCTCGTCGCGCGGGTCGCTATCACGGTCGTACTCGCACCACGACGAAAAGGAAGATGGCTCCATCCTCTCAGCGCAGAGCCATCTGGGCTTCATAAAGCACCAGCGCAACACCCTCAAGCAGCGCCTCGCCGTCCAGCAGCAAGCAACCACAGACCGAGAGACCTCTTTGACCGAACTGCGACAGCTTGCGCTGCGTCTCACCGCGCGTATATCCGCAAAGGAAGCTAGGATTGCTAGCCATGCGAAAGCTTTGGAGCAGTCGCGCATGCGTGGGTATTTGCAGGATCGACGGCATGGCGAGGAGATTGCGAGACTCAAGCAGGCGATCAATGATCACGAGCGGCAGGCCAGGAGCATTCTGGAGTTGCTCGAGGAGCACGGTATACATGTTCTAGCAGGTACGAGCTATGCGGTGCTGTGTGTACACATGGTGTAGACCTTCGCTGACGGTGTCAAGGATCAATGGCGCCGCCGCCGCGGCCTCAATTCTCTATGGGAATGATGTCCCCGCCCGCTTCGCCCGCTTCGTCCCGCCTGTCAGTCTCCTCAACTGAGTCGCTGGGCAAGAAGTCGCTAGACACGCAATTGGTCACGGATATACTAAGGAAGTGCTACCACCGCGTCAAGGGACTTGCTGCGCAGTACGAAGAAAGTCGCGCAGTTGTACGCAAACTGGAAGATTCCGATGCTGCGCTACGGACGAGCGTTGAAGAGAGCGTCAAGAAGATTGATGCTTTACAAGAGGCGCGCAAACTGCTGGAAGAGAATGTGAAGTCCAAGGAGTGGCTCATTGCTACATCCGAGAAGTCGGCGAAGGAGCTGGAAAGCCAATTGGCGACGGAACAGCAAGAGCTTACGGCGCTGCAAACCAAACATGATGCATTGACACAGGACTTGGACACCGAGCGAAAACGTTCGACTGAGCTTCAGGATCAGAGCACCACATCACAAGGCTCCCTTGACAAGCTCGAGCAATCCGTGCTCGCTCTTCGCCATTCCATCGAAAACAGTCAACGGACAATCGATGCGCTGGAAGAGAATCGGTCACAGCTGGAGCAAGAGACGGAGGCCAAGAACATTCAGCTGAAGTCTTCTGAGGATGCTGTGGGAGATCTCATGCGAGGTTTGGACGAAGAGAAGCAAAGATTCTCTTCGCTGTCTTCAATACAAGAGGCGCTCCGGGAAGAGCTGGAAACAGCAAAGAATCGGAGTGCGGAACTGCAGGCTTCGGAAGATTCCTTGAAGGAGCTGGTTAAGAAGTTCAAGGACGAAGCTGTATCAATGGGCAAGCTGCAACGAGGCCTAGAGGATGAGCTTGCTGCATCGCGCTCACAGGTCGCTGCGTCCGAAGAAACCGCAACAGGCTTGGTTAAAGAGCTGGAGCAGGAGAAGCAGAAACGCACAGATCTTGAACAGCGAAGAGCATCCCTAGAGTCCGCCCAGACAGATTTGTCCGGCCAGCTCGCCGAGACGCGCACGAAGCTGGCTGTGTCTGACCTCGAAGCAAAGCAACTCAGGCAAGAGCTGGAGGAAAAGAGTCAGCTTTGCACACGGCTCGAAGGAAAGGCTTCTACCCTGACGTCTGATTTTGATGACGCTCAAGGCGCTTTGACCGCTGCTCAATCCGATCTTGCGGGGCTGTATGACCGTCATACTCAGGCTCAATCGGAGTTTAAGACCGCCAATTCCGACATCAAGAACTTGAATGCTTCCCTGACCGCGCACCGCGATCAGCTTGTGCAAGACCTCGATGAAGCACATGCCAGGTTTGTGGCGTCGTCCGAGAGGGAGCGAGATCTGCAAGAGAAGCTTGAGCATGCAAAGACTCGCATCACAGAGCTTAGAGAAGAATTGGCAAAATTGACTGCAAATCACGACTCCGTCATCACCGAGCTCGCCTCGACCCGCACAAAGTTGGATGACCTGACCAAGTCCGAAGCCCAGTTGCGCGAAGAGGTTGATCTGCATAAATCACGCTTCGACACCTTGGAGAAGGAGAAGGCTTCACTCGACACTACACACGCGGATGTCAGAAGAGAGCTGGAAGACATTCGGGCAGAACACGAAGCCTCTCAGGAGTCCGAAGGTCGTCTATGGGCAGAGCTACGATCGTACCAGGATAAGCTGCACAACGCGGAGGAGTCAAAGACGTCTATGCAGAAGCGCATCGACGAGTACGAGGTAGAAAAGCAGGAGCTTGTGTCGTCGCGGATCCAAATAGAGGACGATCTTTCAGCTCTCCGTGCCGAGCTTACCTCATCCTCGGACCATAATGCAGCGCTTCTGCGCGACGTTGAGACGAACAAAGCCGAGATGTCCAGGTTCGAAGCTTCCCAAGTTTCCCTGCAGGCTAAAGTCTTGGACTTGGAGCATCAGCTCGAGGCTGTGCGACAGGCATACAGCAGCTCTGGATCCCAGATGAAGGCTCTGCAAGCTCAGATTCGTGATGCGAAGAAAGCCGAGGAGAGCCTACGCAACGCATCGGTGTCGAAGATCACCGCGCTCGAGACCCAGCTCTCAGAGGTCAAGAGAGTGGAAGAACGTATTCAGAAGGAGCTCGAATCTCGCAAGCAGAGCCGCCAGAGTCTGCAAGCAGACTACGATCAAGCTCAGAGTGCTAGACGTGAGCTACAAGACGCGCACGACAGGCTGCAGGAGCAATTGAGCGGCGTCCGGCACGAGATCGCTACGACCATCGGTGACAAGAATAAGCTTTCCAGAGAGCTTGGCGACGAGAAGAAACGCTCCTTCACTGCGTTGGAGTCGCTTGAGGTTGTGCGCGCCGAGCTTAGGGCTTCTCAGGCTGCTAAACAGGGCTTGGGGGAGCGGCTGGAGACGCTTCAGACTCAGTACGACAGGCTTGTTCAGGAGAAAGGGAAGGCTGAGCTCGAACTTGAGTCTGCCCAGACGAAGCTCTCGAGCTTGACCGATGTGCACAGCCAATTACAGGCCAATCACGAAATCACGCAAACGACTGTTACCAAGCTCGAGCGATCATTAGCAGACCTGCAATCAGAATTGAACGCTTCTAACGAAGCAAAGCAGCAGGTCGAACAAGAACTTCGCAGCGAGCTTGACAGCTTGTCTCAAGCACGTGCAGAACGTGATGAGCGCTCGAACGAGGCCACCGCCGCCAAGCAGTCCGTTGCTGAGCTGGAGCAGGCCTTGAGCGACCTCCGTAAGCAGCACGATGCTCACGCTGACGAGATGGAGGTTTCTAAGAGATCCGCTATGGAGAAAGAGCAGGCATTGAGCCAGCTGCGTGAAAAGCATGATGCTCGCGCTGATGAAGTTTCCGCGGCGAACAAGTCTATTGCAGATTTGGAAAAAGCTCTGGGCGATCTCCGCTGGCAGCAGGAGTTTCGCGATCGCGAGAAAGACGATTTGTCCGGCCAATTGAGCTCCGAGCGGGTCAAGCTTGCAGAACTTCAGAAGTTCCACGACGAGCGACAGGCGGAGCTGGCTGCAACACACGACAGGGTTTCTGAGCTTCAACGATCTCTCAAAGACCTGCAGTCCCAGCACAAAGCCTCGAACGAAGAGAAGGATCAGCTTGCCCGCAGTCTGGAAGGCGAGTGTGAAAAGGTAGCCAGTCTGGAGCGCGAGAGCGAAGAGCGCGGGTCAAGCTTTGCGAATGTGCAGGCCAGGCTCGCGGCGCTTGAGAAGGCTCTCGTAGGTATTCGCTCTCAACGGCAGGAATTGAGCCAGGAAAAGGAGGATCTGCTTAGAGAACTGAAAGCCGAGCACGAAAAGCTGGCCGAGACTGAGAGAGCCCACCAAGTGAAGCTTGACGAGCTTAATGCTGCGCATGCTGCAAGTCTTGAGGACGCTCAATCTAAGCATAAAGCTGCCACGGACGAAAAAGGTCGCCTTGCTACAGACCTTCGAGTGGAACGTGAAAAGCTCGCCAAGCTCGAGAAGGTAGGTGGGGACAGGCTCGATGCGCTGGAAAAGGCGCAGGCCAAATGCTCGGAGCTCGAGCAAAGCCTTTCACAGTCCCATTCTGGGCATCAGCAATCAGAGCAAGAGAAAGCAAGCATTGCCAAGGACCTGCAGTTGCACAGAGAGAAGCTTTTAGAGCTCGAATCGGCCCATCGACAGACGTCCACCGAGCTTGCTGATATGCACACGAAGACCGCAGATCTGCAGCGGAGCCTTGATGAAGTGCGATCTCAACGTCAAGCCTCGACCCAGGAGACCGAGAGCGTTACTGCTACTCTGCAGTTCGAGCGACAGAATTTGGCTGAGCTGCAGAAAATCTACGAGCAGCGCGTGTCAGACCATTCGAACTTGCAGACTACAGCCACGGATCTCGAGCGTTCACTAGAAGATGTTCGATCGCAACTTGCTAAGTCCGAGAACAACAGGCAGCAGGCCTTATCTGAGCGCGACGCCGAGAAGCAAAACGTTACTGATCTGGAGGTCAAGTATAACAAGCAGCAGTCTGAACTGCATATTGCTCAAGCTGCCGTAGAGCATCTTGCGACAGTCATGGCAGATCTGCAGACCAAGTCTGATGTATCTGCTGAGGAGAAGCGGAAAGCGCTTTCAGATCTCCAAGCAGAGTACGAGAAGCAGCATACCGAGCTCGTACTAGCACAAACATTCCAAGGAAAGCTGGAAAACGCTGTAGACGAGCTGCGCTCCGAGGCTGCTGCATCTGCTCAGGAGAAGGAGAATGCTCTTTCTGAATTACAGCAGGCTTACGAGAAGCACCGCTCTGAGCAAACGGACACAGCAGCCTCAATAGGGCAATTGGTTAAGGCGATGGAGGACCATCGATCTCAATCCCACGCCGCTTCTCAAGAACATTCGAGAGCGCTGTCTGACGTGCAACAAGCTCACGATGAACGACAGGCCGAGCTTTCCGCCGCTCGAGCAGCTGTCGCAGATCTCGAAAAGAGCATTGAGAGCTTGCGAGCCCAGTCAACGTCCACCATCCAGGAGAAAGACCGAACACTCTCCGACTTACAGCAAGCCCATGACGAGCGCCAGGCCAAGCTGTCTGCGATGCAGGCGATGGTCCTGCAGCTGGAGCAGAACATGGAGGACATGCACACCCGGTCCACCGAGAATTTCAGTGATCGAGAGGCGGCCATAGCCGACATGCAGATGGACCTTGACAAGGCCCACGCCGAGCTCTCTGCTGCGTACGCCTCCGTGCGTGACCTCAAGCAGTCGATGCAAGAGCTACGGACTCGCTCCACCGAAGAGACTGAGGAGAAAGACCGGCAACTGCTTCAGCTTCACACTTCTTATGCGGAGCGGCATGCGGATCTTTCCGCTGCGCAAGCCTCGATCAGAGAGCTCGAGAGCGCCAAAGAGACGCTGCATGCTCAGTCTTTGGCGTCGGCTGAGGAGAAAAATCGGCAATTGAGTGACTTGCAGAAGGCTCACGCTGAGCGACGGGCGGAGTTGTCGACGACACAGGCTTCGATCAGGGAGCTTGAGGACGCCATGTCTGCACTTCGACAATCCCTTCAGGACAAGGATGACGAGTTGTCAGACTTGCTCAAAGCCAATGCAGAGCGCAGGACTGAGCTATCGGCTGCGCAGATGTCCATCAAAAATCTTGAAGAAGCCGTGTCCAGGTTACAAGAAGCGTCTGAGGCTAAAGACGACGAGATGTCGAGCCTGCGCGAGGAGCAGTCGCAACGCATGGCAGAGCTGTCCGCCGCACAAGCCTCCGTCAAGGGCCACGAAGATGCCATGTCCAAGCTGCAAGAAGCCTCCGAGCTCAAGGACCGTGAGCTGTCGAGCTTGAACAAGGAGCATTCTGAACGCCAGGAAGAGCTTCTGGCCGCACAGACGTCTGTGCAAGAGCTCCAGAGTGCGCTAGAAGAGGCACGTACACGCTCTGAAATGGCCGACAAGGAGCGCGAGACTGTTGTGTCTGGATTGCAGCAGGAACTGGACGCACGTCAAGCCAACCTCTCTTTCGTTCAGACTGGCTTTGAGAACCTGGAGAAGCAGTTGCGAGATGCCAGAGACCAGCATTCTGCATTGACCAGCGAGAAGGATGCCGTCGTCGCAGGCCTCTCCACCGCGCAGGCGGAACTCAAGGATCTGGATGAACAATTGCAGGACTCGCGAAGCCAGTACCAGACATTACTGGGTGAGAAAGACACTGTTACCGTTGATCTGTCCACGGCTCAAGCAAGCCTCACAGATCTCGAGAAGCAGTTGCAAGACACTAAGAGCCAGCATCAAGCCTCGCTTAATGAAAAGGAAGCTGCATACTCTGACCTCCGAAAGGCTCACGAAGCTCGTGGAGAGGACTTGCAGTTAGCGAAGCGGTCCGTCAGTGAAAAAGAGGCCGCTCTCGCTGAGCTGCAGAAAGCGCACGAGGCTCGGAACGCGGAGCTCGCGACTGCGCAGACTGCATTGTCTGCTGCTGAAGAAGCCGTTCGACGTCGTCAGGAGGAGCTGGACGGCTCTCGGATCGACGCCCAGAAGTCGTATACCGCCAAAGAAGCGGAGCTGGCCGAGCTGCAGAAAGCTCAGCATGCTCAGAGCTCCGAGTTACTGACTACACAGACGGCTCTGCGAGAGGTCGAACAAGCCGTCCAACGTCGTCAAGAGGAGTTGGACAACCTACGAAGTGACTCCCAGAAGGCTTACAGCGACAAAGAAAATCACTTGGTTGAGCTGCAGAAAGCTCATGATGCTCAGAGTGCGGAGTTATCGATCTTGCAAGCGGCTTTGCACGCTGCGGAAGACGCAGTCCAGCGCAAACAGACGGAGCTGGATTCCCTACGCAGCGATTCGGAGCAATCGTATAAAGCCAAGGCAGCGGAATTGAACGAGCTGCAAAGCGCTCACGCAGCTCAAAGCTCCGATCTGTCGAGCGTGCAGGCAGCTCTCCTCGCTGCCAACGAAGCGGTTCAACGCCACCAGAACGAGCTGGAGACTCTTCGCAGTGAGTCGGAAGAGTCGTACCGCGTGAAGGTAGCCGCGCTCGCGGAGTTGCAGAAGCTGTTTGATGACAAGGAAACTGCGCTCTCTGAGCTCAAGGCGTGGCACGAAAGTCGGGGTACAGAGTTGTCCAATGCGCAGGAGGCTTTGCTCAATGCTGAGGAAGAGGCGCGACGGCAGCAGCAGGAGTTGGATGGCCTGCGGACTGATTCGCAAAGGTCGTTTGGCGAGAAGCAGGCAGAGCTGGCGGAAATCAGGAGAGCGTTTAGCGAGAAGGAGGCAGCGTTCTCGGAGCTCCAGAGATCCCATGATACTCAAAGCACAGACTTGTCTAATGCGCACTCGGCTCTGTCTGCGGCTGAGCAAGCGGTTCAGCGCTTACAAGACGAGACCGAAGGTCTTCGCAATGATACCCGGAAATCGGAGAGCGATAGGCAAGCCGAGCTGGCTGAGATCCGGAAAGTGTTGGGCGAGAAAGAGGCAGCGTTTTCGGAGCTCCAAAGATCCCATGGCATTCAAAGCACAGAGTTGTCGAATGCGCACTCGGCTCTATCTGCGGCTGAACAAGCGGTCCAGCGCCTACGAGACGAGGTCGAAGGCCTTCGCAATGATTCCCAGAAATCGGAAAGCGATAGGCAAGCCGAACTGGCTGAGATCCGCAAAGTGTTGGGCGAAAAAGAAGCAGCGTTTTCGGAGCTCCAGAGGTCTCATGATGCACGGAAGGAGGAGGTCTCGAGTGCGCAGGCAGAGCTCGTTGATGCGCGTGCGAGTGTTGAGCGCTACGAGAAAGACTTGGGGGATCTACGAGACAGTTCCCAGAGGTTGCGTAGCGATAAGCAGGCTGAGGTATCGAGGCTGCAGCAGGTGGTTGACGCGAGGGAAGCAGCTCTTACGGAGTCACAGAGGTCTCATGAGGCGAGGAAAGAGGAGGTTTCGACCGCCCAATCCGAGCTTGTGGACGCGCGGACGACCATAGAGCGCCATGAGAAAGATCTTGAGGATCTACGAAACAACTCTGAAAGGACCAGCCTTGAGAGGGAGGCTGAATTGGCGAGGCTGCAGCAGTCCATCGACGAGAAAGAAATGGCGTTGTCGGAACTTCAGATTGCTCACGATACCCAGAGAGAGCAAGTCTCCTCCACACAGTTAGAACTCCACGACGCACAGGCGACCATTGAGCGTCACGCGAAGGACCTTGTGGACTTACGGCAAAGCTCCGATGAGACGGTTCGTGGAAAGGAGGCTCAGCTGTCGGAGCTGCAGCAGTCTCTTGAGACACGCCAAGCTGAATTGTCGGCGGCTCAAGCTGAGCTTCAAGCCACTAGGCAGACTCTGGATGATGTAGAGAAAGCATTGACAGATGCCCGCAATGGTTTCGAGAAACGGAACGACGAGAAGGACGCTTCCATCGCCGAGTTGGAGAGAACCCTTGCTACCCGACAAAAAGATCTTACTGATGCCCAGGAGCAGCACCGGTCGGCGCGCGCAGAGGCTGAGCGTCTCCAGAGAGATCTGGAGGACTCTCAAAACCAATTGCAGACGTCACAGAGTGAGAAGGATGCTATGATCGCCAAGCTGCAGGACTCACTCGCTGCGAGACGAGGTGAGCTTGCTACGGCGCATGATCAGCATCGCTCGATTCAATCTGCTGTTGAGCAACTGGAGAAGGAGTTGCAGGACAATCAATCGCAGTCTCAGACCTCACACGGTGAGAAGGATGTTACGGTAGCCGAACTGCGGCAGTCCCTGAAGGCCCGTCAAGTAGAATTGTCTGCGGCCCAGGAGGAGCATCGAACAGCACAGTCGGAGGTCGAGCGTTTGACAAGAACGTTGCAGAATCATGAATCCCAGTCCGAAAAATCGCATCAAGAGAAGGACGCCAAGCTGGCTGGTTTAATGCAGTCAATGGCTGCTCGTCAGACGGAGCTATCGGCGGCTCAAGAGGAACACAGCGCCGCACGCTCGGAAATCGAGCGTCTTGAGCAGACACTGCGGGACCATCAATCTCAGTCTGAGACCTCGCATAAAGAGAAGGATGCTAAGCTGGACGACTTGACGCA
>Ga0160429_1001217_pt1 | contig 14911 bp, 11 predicted proteins | sample SolpanmetagenomR_FD_108199 | JGI IMG/M metagenome (GOLD analysis project Ga0160429, IMG submission 108199) | Solar panel surface microbial communities from Lawrence Berkeley National Laboratory, California, USA - R | ecosystem: Engineered > Built environment > Solar panel > Unclassified ...
CTACCCCGAGACCCTGCCTGCCGCCCCTGCCCCGGAGCTGCCGTGAACGCCCGCCTGCTCGGCCTCAGCCTGGCCCTGCTGCTCGCCCCGGCGGCGCTGGCCCAGACAGCACCTGCACAAACGGCCCCGGCCCAGACGTCTTCCGTGGCACAGCCTGCCTCTGCTCAGACCCTCTTGCTCGCCCAGACCCTCTCGGCGCTGACACAGGCTCCCGGCTGGCGGGCCGCCGCGCTGCAGTATCTGTCGGCCAGCCAGAACCTCGACGCCGCCCGCGCCCGCGCCGGACTGAGCGTCTCGGCGGGGGCCAGCGTGAACGCCTTCAAGGTGCCGATCGACGGTGACTGGAACAGCGCGACTACCCTGAACGTGCAGGCGGCCATCAACGTACTGCCCTGGAGCAGCGCGCAGGGCAGCGTGCTGCAGGCCACGCGCGGACTGTACCGCGCGGGCCTCGACCAGCGCGACAGCCAGAATTCGCTGGCGCTGAGCGTGGTGCAGGGGTACCTCTCGGCGCGGCAGGCGGCGGCGGGCCTTGCGCTCGCACAGGAGCAGCAGGCGCTCGCCGGGCGTCAGCTGGAGATCGCCCGCGCCCAGCAGGCGGGCGGCACCCTGACGCGGGAAGGGCTGCTCGCGGCCCAGGCCACCCAGGAGCAGGCCACCGCCGCCACGGCGGACGCGGCCACCACCTTCGATACTGCCCTGCGGCAGCTCTACACCACGCTGGGCAGTGTTCCGGGCGGCCTCGACCCGCAGAGCACCCCCGTCTTCGCCAGCGCGCCTGCCGTGCCGGGCGCACCCGAACCGCTGGACACCCTGCTGGCCCGCGCCGCCCAGGGCCGCAGCGAGGTGCTGAAGGCGGCCAGCAACCTGCAGGACGCCCAGACGGCGGTGCAGGCTGCCAGCCTCGACCGCCGTCTGCCCGATGTGAGCCTGAACGTGCAGTACGGCCAGCTGGCGCTGAGTTCGACCGGCACGGCGGGCAACACGGTGAGCAGCTCGCTGAACCTCAAGACCGGGCAGCTGAGCGCCAGTGCCAGCCTGCCGCTCAACCAGGGCGGCACGGCGCCCCCGACCGGGCTGGCCCTGGGGCTGTCGGGCAGCTTCTCGCTGCTGAACCCGGTGGCCGACACCACGGTGAAGAGCACCCAGACGGCGCTGGCCCTGGCCCAGCTCTCGCTGGTGAACGCGCAGGCCAGCGTGGACCTCGACGTGCGCCAGAAGTACGCGGCCCTCCAGAACGCGCTGCTGGCGCTCGCGGCCCCGCGCACCTCGCTGCTGCGGGCGCAGACCGCGCTCGCCAGCGCTCAGGCCCGGTTGCAGGCCGGCCTCTCGACCGCGCTCGACGTGCAGCAGGCCGCCCTGAACCTCCAGCAGGCTCAGAACACGCTCGATCAGGCGGTGAACGGCGCCTACCTCGCCCAGCTCGCCCTGAGCGTGGCGACCACCGAGTTCTCGCCCGCGCTGATCGTCAGTTCAGACGTGCCGGCGGTCCAGCCGGTTCCGGCCCAGACCGCCCCCGTCACCACGACCCCAGCCCCGGCCAGTGCCATCCCCTCTCCTGCTCCTCAATCCAGCATGACTCCAGTCAGTCCCACTCCAGCCAGCACAACACCCCCCAGCCCGACCCCCAGCACCGGAGGCCAGCCATGAAATCCAGCATCCTTCTCGCCACGGCCCTTCTGACGCTCAGCAGCGTCGCCTCGGCCCAGACCGCCCTCGATCTGCCCGCCGCCGTGACCCGCGCCCAGACGGCCGGCCCGACCCTCGTCACGGCCCGCGCCAACCTGCAGAAGGCCCAGGCCAACGCTGCCTCGGTGGCCGCCGATCCGACCAGTCTGGTGACCGCCAAGCTGAGCGCCCAGCAGGGCCTCGCGGCCGCGCTGCTCACGGTGCAGACCACCCGGCTGAGCGTGATGAACACGGTCGTCACCCAGTACATACAGGCCTACGAGTCGTCGCTGTCGGCCAACCTGAACGCCGCGCAGGTGACGCTCAACACCCGGCAGCTGCAGATCGTGCAGGCGCGTGCGAAGGCCGGAACCGCCACCAGCCTCGACGTGACCAAGGCCCAGAACACCCTGAACAGCAACGCCCAGGAACTGGCCGACGCCCGCGCCCAGGGGCCGATCCTGGAGGCCCAGCTCGCCAAGACGCTGGCCTTGGGCGGAGACCTGCGTCTCGCCCCGCTGCCCAAGGCCCCGGCGCTGGCCCTGAGCGTGGCCGCGCTGCAGCAGGACCTTGACGCCCGTCTGAGCAGCGTGCAGCAGGCGGCCCAGGACGTGCAGAGCGCCAAGCAGCAGGTGGACGTGTCGAACAACGACTACACTCCGGCCCGCACCCTGCAGGACGCCCAGACCGCGCTCGCCAACGCCCAGCGTGCGCTCTCGGACGCGCAGAAATCGGCGCAGAACACCCTGAAGGACGCCTACCGCAGCGCCCAGAATGCCGCGCAGCAGGTGGGCATCGCGCAGGCGGCCCTCTCGGCCAACCAGACCACCCTCGCCCAGACCCAGGCGCGGCTGAAGGCCGGGACCGCCGCCGCCGTGGACGTGCAGAGCGCCCAGGTGAACGTGCAGCAGGCGCAGTTCACGGCCGTCCAGACCCAGGACTCGCTGTGGAAGGCCCTGGCGGCCCTCTCGGTGGCCTCGGGCCGCGACCTGACCGGACTGGTGAAGTGACGTGAGACCGCGCATCGCCCTGCTGCTGTGTGCTCCGCTGCTGCTGATGGCCTGCCAGAAGCCGGCGGCCACCACCTCGGCCGCCACCCAGACCTCCTCGGCCTCGACCCAGACGGTGCCGGCGGGCGGCACTCCGAGCAACAACCTCGACGCCGCGCCTTCCAAGACCACCACCTTGCAGGTGCAGGTGGTGCGGGCCTCGGCGGGCAACCTGAACGTCGCGCGCACCGCCAGCGGCACGGTCAAGTCGAGCCGCGACAGCAACGTGGCCTCGCAGGCGTCGGGTGCGGTGGCCCGGGTGCTGGCGCAGGTGGGCGACCGGGTGACGGCCGGGCAGGCGGTGGTGGTGCTCGACGACGCCACGCTGCAGGACGCCGTGACCAGCGCGCGGCTTCAGCTGCAGAACGCCGAGATCAACCTCTCGCAGGCCAGCCGGAACACCGGCCAGAACAGCGGTCAGCTCGCCGCGAGCGTGGCCTCGGCGCGGGCGGGTCTGGCCAAGGCGCAGGCGACCCAGACGGCCAACCAGAACCTGTACGGCCTGGGCGGCATCTCACGGGCCGACCTGATCGCCTCGCAGGCGGCCCTGGCGCAGGCGCAGGCCGAGTACTCACAGGCGCAGAACGCGCTGGCCCAGAACGGGCAGGGCGGCACGGTCAGCCTGCCGCTGCTGCAGAACCAGGTGGCCCAGGCGCGCGCCAGCCTCGCGCAGGCGGGGTCGAACCTCACCCGGGCGACCATCCGGGCTCCGTTCGCGGGCGTGATCGCCGCCCTGCCCGCGACCGTGGGCGAGTACATGCAGACGGGCGCCACCGCCTTCAGATTGGTGGACACCTCGGCCCTGAGCGTGGACTTCAACGTCGCGCCGAGTGACGCCGCCGGGCTGCCCACCGGCACGCCGGTGAACCTGTCGTACGGCGACCAGAAGCTGACCGGGCGGGTGAAAGAGGGCGACCGGGTGGCCGGCACCGACCGCCTCGTGCCGATCAGCGTGCGGCTCGACGGCACGCCCGCTTCGTCGGGGGCCGGGCTGCCGGTGGGCGCGGCCGTACAGGTGCGCTACCGCGTCGCCCTGGGCGGCGGCAGTGGCCTTCAGGTTCCGGTCTCGGCCATTCAGCAGACGGGAGGCAGCAACGTGGTGTTCGTGAACCAGAGCGGCGTGGCCAGACAGACGGCGGTGGGCATCGTGGCCGAGTCGGGGAACAGCGCCGTGGTGAGCGGCCTGCGGCCGGGTGATCAGGTCATCACGCCGGTGCCGCCCAGCCTCGCCGACGGCGCGCTCGTGCAGACGGTGACGACACCATGACCCTGCCAGAAGGAAAGCGCCCCGAGAACGAACACGTGACTGGTGCGGCCCCGCTCGACCCGGTCGAGCACGAGCCGCAGATCAATCCGGCCATCAAGTTCAGCGTCGGGCGCTACGTGTTCTCGATCGGCATCTTCGTGGCCGTCGTTCTCCTGGGCATCATCAGCATTCCCAAGCTGGGCGTCGACCTGCTGCCCAACTTTGAGGTGCCGGTGCTGGCCGTTAGCACCGGCTACACGGGCGCGACCCCCGACCAGGTCGACCTGAACATCTCGCGCAAGATCGAGGACGCGGTGAGCACCCTGTCGGGCGTCTCCGACATCCGCAGCACCTCGGTGTCGGGCCAGAGCGCCGTGATCATCACCTTCGCCGACGGTACCAACATCGACAGCGCGGCCAACTCGGTGAGTCAGGCGGTGTCGGCCATTCGCGGCACCCTGCCCACGGCGGCCGACGCGCCGGTGGTGCAGAAGTTCGACCCCAATGCGCAGCCGATCATCACCTTGTCGCTGCTGGGCGGCGCGGCCCGCATCTCCGACCTGAACACCTACGCCACCGATACCCTCAAGCCGCTGCTCGAACGCCAGACCGGCGTGGCCGACGTGACCGTCTCGGGCGGCCCGAGCCGGCAGGTGCAGGTGCTGCTCGACCCGCAGAAGGTGCAGGCGTACAACCTGACGCCCGCCCGCGTGATCGCGGCGATTCAGGCTTCGGCGCTCGACCTTCCGGCGGGCAACATCACGCAGAACGGCAACTCGGTGGGTTTCTCGACCCGCAGCACCCCGACCAGCACGAACGACGTGCAGAACATTCTGGTCGATTCGGGGCAGGGCATCCGGGTGAGCGACATCGGCACGGTGCGCGACACGGCCGCCGACGCCAGCGGCTACGCGAGGCTCAACGGCAAGCCCGCCGTGCTCATCAGCATCCGCAAGGCGTCGGGCAGCAACTCGGTGTCGGTGGCCGACAACGTGCGCTCGGCGGCCGAGAAGGTCAACCTGCCGGCCGGATACCAGCTGCTCGCCGCGTCCGACGACACCCGCCAGACCAGAAGCTCGGTGAACGACACCTTCAAGGAGTTCTTCATCGGCATTCTGGCGGTGGGGCTGGTGGTGCTGCTGTTCCTGGGGCGCCTGAACACCGTGTTCGCGGTGATCCTGGCGATTCCCATCTCGGTGAGCGCCGCGCCGCTGCTGTACAGCCTGCTGGGCTTCACCTTCAACATCATCTCGCTGCTCGCCATCATCGTGGCGATCGGCATCGTGGTCGACGACTCGATCGTGGTGGCCGAGAACGTGCAGCGTTACCGCGACCGAGGCTACGGCCTGATCCGCAGCGTGTTGCTGGGCGGCTCCGAGGTGTTCAGCGCGGTCACGGCCGCTTCGTTCTCGCTGCTCGCGGTGCTCATTCCGCTCTCGTTCATGCCGGGCATCCTGGGGCAGTTCTTCCGGCAGTTCGGGCTGGGCCTCGCGGCCGCCATCACGCTCTCGTGGCTGGAGTCGCTGCTGTTTCTCACCGTGCGCCTCGCGTACACCACCGACCCCGAGCCGATCACCTGGCGCAGTTTCTTTCAGCGCCTGACGCGCCTGCCGGAACTGGTGCGCTGGGGCTTCCGGGCCTTCTACAAGCCGCTGGGCCTGGTGGGGCTGGTGGTCTTCGCCGGCATTCTGTTCGCGCTCTCCAAGCGGGCCGGGCCGCTGGTCTTCGTGGCGCTGCTGCTCTACCCGCTGCTGCTGGCCGTGGTGCGCTACCTGCTGACCGCCCTGCTGGGGCTGCTTGAAGCCATCACCGGCACCTTGCACGGCATCGTCGACCGGGCCGTGAGCCGGGTGGCCGACGCCTACGCCCGCAGCGTGGCCTACCTGCTGCCGCGCAACGGCTGGGTGATTCTGGTGGGCGTGCTGTTCATGCTCAGCATCGTCATTCCGTTCAAGAGCGTGGGGTTCGCCTTCACGCCCAAATCCGACACCGGGCAGCTGCAGGTGTCGCTCACCATGCCGCCCAGCGCCGACCTGACCCAGACCAACGGCGTCACCGCGAAGATGGAGCGCTACCTGCTGTCGCAGAGCGCGGTGCGGCTGGTGTCGGCCAGCGTGTCGGGGCAGAGTTCGACCCTCGACGTGACGCTGATTCCTAAGGCGCAGCGCGTGAACATCGACGACCTGACGCTCAAGTACCGCGCCGCCCTGGCCCCGATCGCGGGCGCGGTGACCGGCAGCAACCTGGTGGTCGGCGTGCAGCAGCAGGGGCCGGCGGGCAATTCCGACATCAGCCTGGCGCTCACTGCACCGACCCAGGCCGAACTGCTCGTCGCCAACCGCAAGGTGGTGGCCCTGATCGGGTCGCAGCCCGAGATCGCCACCCTCAAGAGCAGCCTCTCGGAGACCCGCCAGGAGCGCAACTTCGTCTCCAATCCCGCGCAGCTCTCGGGCACTGGCCTGACGAACAGCGACATCGCCAACGCGCTGCGCAGCTACAACGCCGGCACCACTGCCGGCACCCTGCGCGACGGTGACAAGAGCATCGACATCGTGGTGCGCCTTGACCCGGCGCTGGTCGGCAGTGAGCAGGCGCTCCTCTCGCAGACGGTGTACTCGCAGACGCTCGCGGCCAACCTGCCGCTGTCGAGCCTCGGCAGCTTCCGGCTTCAGCAGGCCCCGGCGACCCTCAACCGTTTCAACAAGGCGTACACCACCACCCTCGACATCAACCTCAAGGCGGGCGCGGCCAGCCCGTTCCAGTACCAGGCGACCCTGCTGAAGAAGGTGCAGGACGCCGGGCTGCTCACGGGCGGCGTGAGCCTGGGCAACGCCAGCGCCTTCGGGTCGGCGGGCCTGACCGGAGACCTGGTGCTGTACGGCCCGATCGTGCTGGCCCTGGCCGTGCTGCTCACCTACCTCGTCCTGGGCAGCCAGTTCAACTCGTTCCGCTACCCGCTGTACCTGCAGCTGCCGGTGCCGCTCGCCATCGTGGGCGCGGTGTGGGCGCTGGCCCTGTTCAAGACCAATCTCGACGTGATCACCATTCTGGGCATGGTGATTCTGCTCGGACTGGCGACCAAGAACGCGATTCTGTACCTCGAATTCGTGGTCGAGCGCATGAAGACCGAGCCGATCTTCGACGCGCTGGTCGAGTCGGCCCGGCTGCGCTTCCGCCCGATCCTGATGACCACCCTCACGGTGCTCGTCATCAGCATTCCGCTGGTGTTCGGCCAGGGCGACGGCGCCGAGTTCCGGCGCGGCCTGGGCATCGTGATTCTGGGCGGCGTGGTGACCAGTACCCTGCTGACCTTCTACATCGTGCCGACTGTGTTCTACCGCTTCGAGCGCAACCGCAGCGGCAAGAAGCGCGAGCAGGAAGCCGGGCAAGGACTGCCGGACGGAATGCTGCCGACCGACTGAGCCATATTCGGCGCGGCGGGAGGGACCAGGGCGAAACGCGCACCGGTCCCTCCCGCCGCGTTTTATCCTGGGGCATGGACGACTGGAAAGCAGGACTGAACCCCGAGATTCGTGACCGCGTGGAGCGGGTCGAGGCGGGCGGCGGCGTGTTCCGCTGGTACCGGCAGCAGGAGGCGGGGCAGGAGTGGCACTTCCTGCACGGCGTGCTGTACAACATTCCGATGGTCGGGGCCGGGCCGCTGGCGTCGCCGCTCTCGCAGGCCGACCTGGAGCGGGCGGTGGGCGAGACGAGCGAACGGCTGGCGACGGTGCTGGGCGTGCTGGAGGCCCGGTCCTGATCCGGCCGGCCCGGCCATTCGCTCATCCGGGCCTGCCAGAATTCTCGCTGTGCGCCCTCCCGTCTTTCTATCCGCCCTGCTGCTTACCGCCTGTGCGCCCGCCCACGCGCTGAGTACCTCCAGCGCGACCTACCGGGGCGTGGCCTATACGGTGGTCACGGTGCGGCCCGGAAGCGACGCGCTGCGGCTGTCGTGGCGCGGCCTCGACGGCCAGCCGTACGGCACGGTGGCGGCCCTCAAGTCGGCGCTGAGCGCCCAGGGCCGCACGCTGCTGTTCGCCACCAACAGCGGCATCTACGCGCCGGGCCTGAAGCCGCTCGGCCTGCACGTGCAGCGCGGCGAGACCCTGGTGGGCCTGAACCACGCCCGCTCGGGTGGCAACTTCGCGCTGCTGCCCAACGGGGTGTTCTGGGTCAAGGGCAACCGGGCGGGCGTCAGCGAGTCGCGGGCGTACGAGAAGCTCGGCCTGACCCCCGACTACGCCAGCCAGTCGGGGCCGCTGCTGGTACAGGCCGGGCGTCTTCATCCCAGTTTCAACGAGGGCGCCACCAGCCTCAAGCTGCGCAGCGGCGTGGGCGTCTGCTCCGGAGACGCGGGTCAGGGCAGTGTTGTGAAGTTCGTCATCAGCGGCGGCGGCGTGAACTTCTACGACTTCGCCCGCTTCTTCCGCGACGCGCTGCAGTGCCCCGACGCGCTGTACCTCGACGGCAGCATCAGCACCTTCTACACCCCCGGCAACGCCGACTTCCAGCTCGTGCCCTACGCGGGCATCTGGTCGGTGAGCGTGCCGACCCGCTGAGGGCCCCCACTAAATGCGGCCTGACGGATCACCGCAGGCGCGGGCCTTTTTGCAGGTTGTGGCGCGCGCACAGCAGCTGCACGTTTGCCGGCGTGACAGACGCGCCGCCGAGGACGAACGGCAGGTCGTGGTCGAAATGAAGATCGTCTGTGGCGCCGCACTCGACGCACTGGCCGCCGTCACGTTTCCACACTTCCACCTTGACCCAGGTCGGAATCAATCGGCGCCGCTCCGGGTGAACGGTGGCGGGTGCAGCCTCGGCCGTGTCGTCTTGCACGGTTTCCAGCTTGAAGATGAACACCTGCCGCTGCCCGTCGGATTCCTGCCAGGCGTCTCGCAGGTGAAAAAGACCGTTGTCGGCCCAGATGCCGTCTCTCAGTTTCTGATACACCTGCACCCGTTCCGGAGCGGCCTCGCCCAGGGCGGCCGCTTTGGCCGCCGCGTAGAATTTGCCGTTCTCGGTGGGCCGCCCATGCGGCGTGAGGGCGGGCTGGTCGACCTGCTTCGGGTCCGTTCCGCCCGTTTGGCGCGGGGCGTCGTGACCTTCGTACAGCAGCACGGTGCCGTCTTCCGAGAGGCGGTCGTGGTAGGGAGCGCCGGGACGCACCGACATCAGCAGCACGCTGTGGCCGCCCCGGACCCGGAAGTTCATTCCACGTTGCAGGTGCAGGTGTTCACGGTGGCACATGTCGAGGTACCCCATCACCCGGTCGGACATGCCCTCAGGATAGGGCCTGACCTCGGCCATCTGGCGGATGATGCGCTTCTCCGCCTGCGGTAAGCTGCCAGTGACCATCCAGGCTGCCTGGGGTTTTCCCGCCGTCCATTCAAAGGAATGACTGCCACGATGCGCTTCACCCTCTGACCGTTTCTGTACTGAAGCTCCGGCCCTGCCATCTGCACGGGCCACCCTCACGGTTGGAGGAAAAAAAGTGCATCTCAAACTCGAACAGGTCGCCCGTGTGTACGGCGACCAGGAACTCTTCGGCGCTCTGTCTCTCGACCTCCGCGCTGGCGAGCGCCTCGCCCTGATCGGCGAGAACGGCAGCGGCAAGACCACCCTGCTGCGACTGATGGCGGGCCTTGACCGGCCTGACAGCGGCTCGGTCGTGCGCGAAGGCCGCGTCGCTCTGCTGGAGCAGCTCGGCGAGGAGCTGCACGGCACGCTACAGGACGCGGTGACGCCCCCAGACCTGCGCCGCGCCCAGGCCGATTTCGAGGCCGCTGCCGCCGCACTTTCGGGGGAGAGCGAGGCGGCCCTGAACGCCTTCGCCTTGGCCGAAGAGACCTACCGGCAGCTCGGCGGCTACGACTTTCCGGCGCGGGCGGCGGGCGTGCTGGCCGAGCTGCACCTCGACCCGCAGGCGCAGGCGTCGCAGCTCTCCGGGGGGCAGACGCGGCGGCTGACGCTGGCCCGGCTGCTGCTCTCGCCCGCCGATCTGTACCTGCTCGACGAGCCGACCAACCATCTCGACGCCCCCAGCGTGGCTTGGCTGGAACACTGGATTCAGGCCTCGACCGCCGCCTTCGTGCTTGCCAGCCACGACCGGGCCTTTCTCGACGCCGTGTCGACCCGCGTGGCCGAACTGGAGCGCGGCCAGCTGAGCGTGTACCCGGGTCACCTCACGGCGGCGATGGAGGTGAAGCAGGCGCTCAGAGAAGCTCAGAGCCGTGATTTTGAGGCGTACCGGCGCAAACGTGCGGGGCTGGAGGAAGATCGGCAGCGCCAGGCCAGCAAGGGGGCCGTCAAGGAGAACCGCCGCCGGGCGCGGGACAACGACAAGTTTCTGTCCACCTACAAGGCCGGGCGCACCCAGCAGGTGTTTGCTTCCCGGGCGCGGGCCATGCAGAAGCAGATCGACCGGCTTGACGAGGATTCGGCCGCCAAGCCCTTCGACGACCACCGTGCGCTGCGCCTCGATCTGCCGGAAGTGCCGCCCGGTCCGCTGGAGGTGCTGACCCTGCGGGGCGTGTCGGTCGAGCGCGGCGGCCATACCGTGCTGAGCGGCGTGAACCTGACGCTGCGGCGCGGGGAGCGCGTCGCCCTGACCGGGCCGAACGGCGGCGGCAAGTCGAGCCTGCTGGGGGCCATCCTGGGCCACGTCGCGCACCAGGGCGAGCTGCGCCTGGGTCACGGGCTGGCTCCGGGGTCGGGCCTCGCCTGGGCCGGGCAGCACGGTGAGGAACTGCGGGGCCTCGCCACCCTGCAAGGCGCCCTGCTGGCGGCCAATCCGCTGCTCACGCCGCATCAGCTCTACGAAGTGGCCGCCGCCCTGGGGCTGCCCACCGACCCGGCCACGCCCGTCGCCGCGCTCTCGGGCGGCCAGCGCACGCGCCTGAGTCTGGCCCGGCTCAAGGTGACCCGCGCCCAGGTTCTGCTGCTCGACGAGCCGACCAACCACCTCGACCTGCGGACGATAGAAGCGCTCGAAGAGGTGCTGCTGGCGTTTCCCGGCACCCTGCTGCTGGCCAGCCACGACCGTCGCCTCGTCGAGCGGGTGGCCGGCCGCACGCTGCGGGTCGAACACGGCACGGTGAGCGGCCCCTGACGGCGGCATCTGCTGGCGCGGCCGCACACGGGCGCTACCATCCCTGGGTGTCTGTCTCTGCTTCCCTTCTGCCCCTGGTGACCCTGCACGACGTGAGCGCGACCCAGGGCGGCCTGACCGTGCTGAGCGGCCTGACCTGGCAGCTCGCCCCCGGTGAGGCTTGGCTGCTGACCGGGCCGAACGGTGGCGGCAAGAGCAGCTTCCTGGGCCTGCTGCGCGGCGACCTGTCGCCGATGTCGGGCACGCGCCGGTACGTGCTCGAAGGTCAGGAGCGGGTCTCGGCGGTGCGCGCCCGGCGGCTGTTTCCGCTGGTCAGCCCGGTGCAGGAGGCATGGTTCCTGACCCGCGACTGGGTGCAGACGGTGAGAGACGTGCTGCTGGCCGGCGCGGAAGGGGAGATGCTGAACCTGAGCGAGCCGGACGACGCGGCCCTGGCGCGGCTGCGTGAGGTGGCCGCCCTGACCGGCCTGGAACCGCTGCTGGAGCGCGATTTCCGCACGCTCTCGCACGGCCAGCGCCGCCGCGCGCTGCTGGGCCGCGCCCTGATGCCCGGCGCGGTGACGACAGGTGCGGGGATGACCGGTGCAGGTGTCGGCTGGCCGGCGGCGCTGCTGCTCGACGAGTTCACCGACGGCCTGAGCGCCCAGGCCAGAGCCGAGCTGAAGGCGGTGCTGGAGGCCGTCGCGGCGCAGGGGGTGGCGCTCGTGCTCGCCACCCACCGCCCCGAGGAGGCCCCCGCCCTGCCCTGGAAGCACTTGCGAATCGAGTCGGGCCGCGCCGTGCAGACCGGCTTTCCGTTCACGGTGCAGGCCGGTCTGCAGGCCGCGCCCGCGCCGGTGGTTTTACAGAACGACCCCTCGCAATCGGCCCCGCTGCTGGTGGGCCTGGAGAACGCCTCGGTGTACCGCAACGGCTCACTGGCCCTCGGCCCGATCGACTGGGCCTGGCGAGAGGGGCAGCACTGGCTCGTCACCGGAGAGAACGGCGCCGGGAAATCCACGCTGGCGCGGCTGGTGGCGGGCGAGTTTCATCCGGCGCTCGGCGGGCGGGTGGTGAGGCCGTTCCTGCGGCGCGACCTGCTCTCCGAGCGTCGCCGGGCCATCGGAGTGGTGGGGGCCGAGCTGAGCATCCGGCAGCGCCAGAGCTGGACCGGTGAGCAGCTCGTCGGGTCGGCCTTTGCCGGGACCGAGGGCTTCAGCGGCGAACTGACCCCCGCGCAGCAGGAGCAGGTGAGCGAGGTGGCCGCCCGCCTGGGGGTCGCCGACCTGCTGCCCCGGCCTGCAGACACGCTCTCGCAGGGGCAACTGGGCCGCCTGCTGCTGGCCAGGGCCATGGTGCACCGGCCCCGGCTCCTGATCCTCGACGAGGCGCTCAACTTTCTCGACGGCCCCGCGCAGCGGCAGGTGTTCGCACTCCTGCCCGCGCTGATGGCCGCCGGAACCCACCTGCTGGTGATCGCCCACCGGCCGGAAGACGCGCCGCCGGGCCTGACACACCACCTGCACCTGTCGGCCGGTATGACGCACCCATCTCATGAGACTCAGGGGCGGGAAAACCATTAGCATTAGGGTCACGGTGATAGTCATGCAAGGTTTCCCGGTTCATCATTGAGGTCATGACACAGCGCTTTCCCATAGACAGAGTCGAGGCTGTCGACGGTGTACCGGCCCGCGCCACGCTCGCGCAGGTGGTTCTCGAACTGACCCGGGTGGCCCTGGCTGCTCCCGACCTGGGGTCGGGCATCACGCCTACGCTCGCCCATCTGGTGGGCGACACGGCGGCCGTCGGCGCGGCCTACTTTCAGGCATCGGGCGAGGAGGCCCTGAGCTATCAGGTGCGGGCCGCCTCGGGAGACATGCCCGCCACCCCCGGCATGGCGGCCATCGCGGCGCACGGGCTTCCCGCTGACGTGCCGCTGATGCACGCGCTCCGCAACAGCACGCAGGCGCTGTTTTTCGACGACTGCCAGTCGGCGCCCGAGACGGCCGGGTTCATCTCGCTGGGGGTGGCGAGTCTGGCGGCGGCCCCGGTGCGCCGCGCCGACGGAGAGCTGATGGGTGCCTTTCTGATGCACACCTTCGAGCCGCACGTCTGGGAAGACAATGAGGCCGCGCTCTTCAGCATGGTCTCGGGCACCATCGCCTCACTGGCGGGCCGCTTGGCCGCCGAGGAGCAGATGCGGGCCGCCCAGGAGGCTTCGCTGCGGGCCCTCGGGCTGGCGCTCGAAGCGCGCGACGGCGAGACCCACGGCCATACCGACCGCGTGACGGGTTTCGCCCTCAAGATGGCCGAGCGGCTGAAGCTGTCGGTCGCGCAGCAGCACGCCCTGCGGTGGGGCGCCTACCTGCACGACGTCGGCAAGATCGCCATTCCCGACGCGGTACTGCTCAAGCCGGGCAAGTTCACCCCTGAGGAATGGGTCGTGATGCAGAGCCACGTGCTGGCCGGCGCCAGTTTCGCGGCCGCGCTGGAATTTCTGCCGCAGCTCTCGATGGAAGTCATCAGCCAGCACCACGAGCGCTGGAACGGCACCGGCTATCCCTGGGGCACGGCGGGCAGCGACATCGGCCTGGGGGCGCGCATCTTCGCCCTGTGCGACGTGTACGACGCCCTGACCAGCGACCGGCCCTACAAGGCGGCCTGGAGCCGGGAAGCGGCGCTTGCCGAGATCGAGGCGCAGGCGGGGAAACACTTCGACCCGGAACTGGTGCCCACCTTCGTCGAGATGGCCCGCAGCCTGCCCGAGTCGAGCTGAGTTTCGAGTTCAGAGGTTGAAGGTGCCGGCTGTCCAGTCCGTTTGATCGTGCCCAATCTGTTCAGAAACAAGAGGGTGGCGCACAACCTGTCGAGACAACCGGCGGGCCGAGCGACATCCCGCCGCGTGCCGACCTGTCATCCTCAGGCCGATGAGTTTGCCGCCCGTTCTGCCCCGGCCCGCCTCTGCACCTTTGCCCTCGGCCGAACCGGATCCGGGCGCACGGCCGTCGATCTTTCAGACAGCGTGGCAGGAGTGGCCGCGCATCAGCATGGCGGTGGCGCTGTTGCTCATCGCCGGCATCATCGACGCCATCGGATTTCTGCACCTGTCGGGTCTGTTCGTGTCGTTCATGAGCGGCAACACCTCGTCGCTGGGGCTGGCGCTGGTGCAGGGCGCCCAGGCCCGCACCGGCACGCTGCTGACATTGATCGGCAGCTTCGCGGCGGGGGCCTTCCTGGGCACCTTGATCGAACTGCGGGCGGGGCAGTTTCACCGCTCGGTGATTCTGCTGGTCGAGGCGTTGCTGCTGCTGCTGGTCGATCTCCAGAACCGCGAGTTCGTGCTGCTGGCCCTGGCGATGGGCATGCAGAACGCTTCCGTGCGGCAGGTCGGTTCGGTGGCGGTCACGCTGACCTACGCCACCGGCTACGTGGTGAACGTGGCGACCCGGCTGGCGAAAGGCACGCTGGGCCAGCCGAAGGAGTTCGCGCGAGCCCTGTTTCTGCTGACGCTGTGGGGCAGCATCCTGATCGGCGCGGCGCTGGGCGCCTACCTGTACGGCCGCTACGAGCTGCAGGCCCTGTGGCTGCCCACCGGCCTGCTGCTCGTGGGGGCCGCGCTGAACCTGCTGCCCGAGTTCAGGAACGACCTGCCGCGCCCGCCGCGCCGCTTCAAGCTGTTGGTGCTGCCCCGTCCACCACGTCTGATGCGCTGAGGCGGTCGGCCAGGGCGTCGAGGTAGGCTCCCAGCGCCTCGGGGCCGCTCAGCACCTCGTCGGCGTGGGCGCTCAGCAGCGGCAACTGGCCGAGCTGCACCGCGTGACCGGCCACCTGCAACATCGCCAGGTCGTTGTCCGAGTCTCC
>Ga0160429_1001219_pt1 | contig 14883 bp, 13 predicted proteins | sample SolpanmetagenomR_FD_108199 | JGI IMG/M metagenome (GOLD analysis project Ga0160429, IMG submission 108199) | Solar panel surface microbial communities from Lawrence Berkeley National Laboratory, California, USA - R | ecosystem: Engineered > Built environment > Solar panel > Unclassified ...
AGAAGAATCACGAACACAACGTGATGAGCGCAGAGGCCGCGAAGATAGAGAGTATGAAGACGCACAACGGAGACGGATGTATAGTGGAGGAGAGGAGAGAGAGAAAAGATATCGTAGATCAGAAGAGGAGCGCTCTAGAGAGCGAGGGGAGGAGAAGAGGATGAGACGGGATGATGGGAATGGCGAGAGGTATCAGGACTCGAAGCCCAGGAGCCGATATGAAGAGTTATCAAGACGAACACATGACCGTGACGAGAATGATACTCGCAGACCCGATCAAGGCAAATACAGCTCGGATAACAACCCCGCTCATTCAAATACTGCCACTACAGGCCAATCACATAAACCAGATACCGCTCCACCTCCGCGGAGAGCAGAAAATGAACATTCGAAATCGACTCATGTGCCATTCGGACAAGGTACACCGCAATACAGTAGCGCAACTAGTCAAGGAACACCTCAATATGGCTCACAAAGTCAACACACACCACAGTATAATTCATCACGTCAATCCCCCCACATGACGACGTCGCATTCAATGACACAACCGCCTGCTCCACGCCATACCACGTCTCAAAACGGCCCGCCTGCGCCTGCTCATCGTCCGCACAGCACAGCACACCCTCCTGCTAATCCGTCATATTATATATCCGGCAATTATCGAGGAACTAATCCGAATCCGGCCATGCGCGGCCGAGGCGGTTACCGACCTCCATACAAGAGGCCTAGCAGTACCCCGTGGATCGATGAAGGTCATTACACGGAAGTAAGTTACAAATACAGGTTCAGTAATACATTGTGCTAACTCTGGTCTGCTCAATCAGCTTGCTCGTATCAATGCAGAGCTGCAGAAACTGTATAAGGAAGAGGTCACTTGCGAATTAGAGATGGAGAAGACTCGTTCGGTCGTAAAGTTCGCTCTATGGGAAGTGGAAAAATGGGATAATCAGGCAAAATTATACAAGGATGAAGTATTCGAACTAGATCACGGTATTGACGATAGCGAGTCCTAGATACTAGTCGCTCTTGCAGTAGACCCAATCAGTGCTGAGAAGGTACCATACGCAGGACACCTCTACAAGATGCTGGCAATCGTTGTCAACCTGCAGCTTGCCTCAGCTACGTTTTCCGACAAACCTACCAGTACAAGCGTACACATAATTAGACAGGCGATGACTGTCACCTGGTGAATGCTGAAAAACGGCGTCGGAACTTACACGCGACTGAATGTGTGATCGGCAATCACATTGAGAATGGTGACTGGGATGCTGGTCCGTGCAAAAACTTCACAGCAGATGAGCATCAATCCGCAAAAACAATTGAGTTCCTAGAGCAGCAGGTGTGTGATCTGACAAGCCCTTTATTTCTAGAGAAGATCGAAGAGAAGAGCAAAAGATCATTGAGCAGGAATCGCTCCCGCATTCCCTTGCGCGAATCCCATCCAATCACATCTCGTAACAACCATTCCACTCTTGCTGCCAACTCTTGTATCGAGTAATATCTATCAGACAAGATGCGCTAGGTGCTTAGCAGTGACCGAAGGCCTGAAAACCAGCTTGCTACCTCCTGGAATGGCCACGTGCATATGTCTGCAGACTCTATGAGCTCAGGTTCGTCCATTTGTGTATTCAAGCAGCAGCACATACCCACGAAGTAGCGTTCATATTCAGTAGAAATCCCTGAGTTCATGTTTGCCTGTTCTCTGTATCTCATCAATGGAGTGAGTTCTGTTTGACTGATATGTCTCGCTTCTCTTTGTGCTTCTCGATCTGATTCTTCCCCTGCTTCTTCCTCTGCGTCTGCTTCCATCCTTGAGTGTATGCTGTTTGTGAGTGTTTCACCTCCAATACTCGGTTGTGGAGATATCGATCTGTCATTGACAGCAGTCCGGTCTGATGCTATGCTTGTTGATGATGTTGTGCTTATAGATGATATACTTTCTGGACGTTCGGATGGTTCACTTGCTTCCCAAGTCTGGGCTGATAACGTGCTTGCTGGTGATGACAAATCTGATATACTTTCTGGAGTGCCTGTTCGTTGGAATGCGAGCGGAGAGGCGGGCGCCGCATCTAGTCTCCGTATATCAGTGGAGAAGAGGAGGGTGAGAGACAGGAACTGGATTGTATGCATGGGAAGAAATTCGTTTAGAGGAGGAGAAGACAGAGAGGATCGTAATGATGCCTGATATCGATAGGAAAATTATAGTGCACGTGACCTAGAGAGCACAATGGGCAATGTTTTAAGACAGATCCTACACTGTTTTTTGGTATGTTTTGCAAGTTTTCCCAGTCGAAAACCTTTGATTTCGACCCGATGGGCAATGTTTCCAAAATCACCTATTTCAATAGTTCATTGCCGACATACTAGTGAGATATCGGGGAACCGGGCTTCATAAAGTTGTATCTTTTGATGTCCTCTGTCACTTGAGCACCTACCTTGTTTGAGACTCTGTCTGTGGACCAAGCTATAAGGTCTCGAATATTTCACTTGAGATTTGACACTCTCTAGGTGACGTGCAGTGTAGAAGGACCAGGGAAAAAATCAGCAAGAAGAGGGTAATAGGAATATTGCGCCCCACGAAATACGGAGGATACTGTCAGTGAACAGAGATGTTACCTTGCATTCAGTAGAGGGCAGTAACATAATGACTATTGAATGTTTTGCGGGCGCAGAGTGAAGGCAGGCTATCTTACACGGAGATTCGGATATAATGTACAGTTTAAAGATGCGAAACTAAACGTGTATTAGTGATGTCTCATCTGGACTATACCAGTCAGAGACTTGGTCAACAAGCTGCTAATCTAGTAGGGCCCACGGATGAAGTACCAAACAATGAGGAAGACCAATGCTACCCAAATCATTGCGTATTCCTCCTTTGTCCATCTGTTGCATCCATAACAGAATGCGTCTCTGCAACCAGTCAAGCAGAGTTGCAGCGTACAGCCTTTTGTGTCGTGTGCTGCTTTTGTGTCACTTTTACATTCATTGCAATACTGATCTGTCACTTTAGTCGGGACCCAAGCTACGCATTCCGTTTGGCTCGACTCATCTCGGATGTTTGCCGAGGTCGGGGCTACATTTTTGATCGTTACCGGTGTACTGATTGGTTGAATTTCTTCATCAACGTGGTTAAGGTCATCGAGCCACATATCCGGTATCTCTTCTTCGTCGATTAGGTAACGTTCTATATCCTGGTTGGTCACCATCGGGTGTGACCCTGCTTGTGGTAAATCCCCGGGTAATGATGCTGGTGCGCAACTCACCGTGTGTATGGAGAGGATGAATATGTATAGTGGAACTGTGGGGTGCATTTGTACGTGTTATTGTGTTTGTACGCGTTGTGGAGCGAGAGTGTTGGATGTGTATGGATGTGTATGGATGGAGTGTGATAAGGGCTGTTCGTTTAAGGGTGGATATTGATGTGTAGTGATGAGATGGAAGTGCGGAAGAAGTGGGAGGGAGAACTTGCTTGTTTTTTTGTCAGCGTGACAAACTAGGAGGTTCGTATCAATTGTTTCACGCAGAAACCCAATGGAACATGTAGAACGTCGTGATATTCACGCTATCATCGTAGACTCGATATCATATGTATACAGTATATCATGCACACTCGATAAACCGTAAGTCCATATACTCGAGTAAAACTCTAACCCTTGATATTGAATTTCTCTATATGATACATCGAATTTGGGCTCACAGCTACATCTCGTAGCATGGAGAGCCATCACTGATTCCGATACGCGCATGTGCAATAGATAGTACATCCCAAACACGCAACATATGCAGGCACTTTCCATCCAGCTTCCACACAAGCATCGAGAACCTCCCAACTATTTTCCAGATATTCACGAACAGCTTCTGTATATGGGTTTCTTTCAGCCCAGTCTATGAAAGACATTGGAGTTTGGAGCTTGGGTTGGACGTCAATTATATCTTCTGTTGGCTCCTGAGTATGGGTTTGTGCATCTGGGTTTTGCATGTTATCAGCATCGACAGGGGCATGAGGGGCTTCTATCTCATGTGTTGGTGTTTGTGCTTTTGCTTTTGCTCCAGCTTGTATTTGTGCTTGCATTCGACGTCTTCCTGTATTCTCATGTTGTGCAGCACCCGTACTGCCTGATTCGCCTTTTGCACTTGCGTCAAGTACCTGCAATGACGCAAACAGTATAAGGATGGAGAGAATGAATTGCATGGTGTGCTCGGAATCGTTGTAGATAGGGTATATGCCTTGTTGTGCGCGTGGGAGGATGGAGACAAATTTCTAGGATGTGGTATCGGTGCGTATGAAGAGTGCGAGCGACTTGAGAAACGGTGGAGGAGAAATGAAACAGAAAGAAGAGTAGTAAAATCTAGGGGTCGCCGAAATGGGAAAGCAAACAAAACAAGACAAGCGACTGTTGTCAGCTGAAAGATAACACGATTTTCTCAAAACGCTTAAGGTATAGGCTTCATGTACAATCATAATGTCTTTGTAGTTGCAGTGAATATATTGATGCCTAAATTCGACATCTCCGGACTAGTGGCTAGCAACCTCGCAAAGAGATTAATGTTCATCTGTTGAAACACTTAGATAGGCAGTAGGTAAAACCTGCTAGGCAGGCGATACATGCAACTCCTTCACAACATTCCGTGGAGCAAGGTATGCTCGGATCATCCTCAAGGTAATTCAGGCAGTCCATACAAAGATCGCGTGCTGCGACAAATTTGGGTGAGTCTGTCCATGCTACGAAACGTGGAATCATCATAGGTTCACGGGATTCGTATGGGGTATTGATGATATTTGAATCTTGTGGCTGATGATGAGGCTGCAAATCACCTGCATATTGAATGGCTTGAGCTTGGGCAGGAGGAGCCGCTATCTGCGGTGCTTGTGCTTGTGCTTCTGCTAGTAAGCGTGCTTCTGCTTCTGTTGCTGCACCTGCTTGGTCTTGTGTTTGTGCTGGTGCTGGTACTTGTGATGCTGCTACTCGACGCCGCGCTGTATTTGCATGTGGTTCAGGACCTGTACTCTGAGGCACGTCAGCGGGAGCTGCGTTGAATGTCTGTATTGACACGATAACTATAAGAATGGAGAGAACGAATCGCATTGTTTGTTCGGATATGATTTGGTATGAGTTTGTTGAGCTTGTAGGTGATGAGCACGAGATGTTGAAATGTGGTCTAGGATATATCTGCCTGAGTGGTGCGAGCGTCGTGAGGAACAAGACCGATGGTTGGGAATGTAATGTGTATAGGTTCGTGTGTATGAGGTATATACTATGATGTATTATACTGTGTGTATGATTGGTTGCCTGAGCAGCTTCTTCAACACGAATCTTGTTACAGGCGCGAAATTTACTATTTCTAGATGCTTCCTAATTTCATTCCTTCATTTCATATTCTTCACATCATTTATCAAATTCATATAATAATAGGGTTGATGTTGCAGATCAAAGGAGAGTTCATCACTTGATATTTATTTATTGGAAGAGCAAGCGCCTTTTACCTCGGGACATGGGAAGATTCTCTAAAAATCTTCAGACCATGACATAGTTGATAGGTACGATATACAAGCACAACAGAAATGTATGTAGTTGAAGCGAATATATTCCTTATCTGAAGTTTGTGTCTTGGCTCAATGGCCACCTACCTCACCAACGACTCAATTTGCTAAGCTGTTGCTACACACACATACACAGGCGCAGGTAGACGCCATGCAGGTGGTACATATAAGACATGCAACGCAATCAGGGGTGCAACCTAAATCATCACAGCAGTCTATGATATCTTGACACCTTTCATGAGGTTCACGCTCAGCTTCGGTGTCTATGTATCTCCCAACCCTTCCCATAACATTTGCGAGCATTGAAGAATGAGGTTCGGGCTCGGCATTGATTACGGTCGCATCTTGATGTTGGGTACTGGGTTGTGTTAATACTGGAATTTGCATGGGTTGAGCAAGGGCAGGAGGAACCGCTAGTGGTTGTGCTGGTACTGGCACTCTTGCTGGCGCTACTGGCACTCGACGCCGCCCTATATTTGCATGTTGTTCAGCACCTGTACTCTGGTGCGCGTCGGCGGGGGCAGCACTGAATGTCTGTATTGACATTGCGAACGTGAATAGGGTGGAAAGAGCGAATTTCATTGTTTGTTCGAATGTGTTGTACGAGAGAGAACGCGTTTGATGGGTGCGAGGAGTTAAAGTACGATGTATGGATGTGGTTGGGTTTGTATGTGTTTGAAAATGCCGAGCGTCTTGAGTGGCGGAAGTGTGGTTGGGGAACAAATGCAAGCGGAGGGTGTTGGTGTTCGCGCGTTACCGTCAAGAGTCGTCACGAGTCATGACACTGCTGAAGGGCTTCGCCAGCGAGAAACACAACTAAAGGTATGCGAGTTGATTGTGAAATCCTTTCTAGCGAATGTGTCAAAGTCGTTTGGCATGACGTCATGATTGAGCAAGAGGGTCCTAGGCGTCAACGCGAATGGTATGCCGAGGGTAGATCAAAGCCTTGGTAAGCAGGAAAAACACCAGCTACTTGAGAATGAAGATAGTGATTCTACAGCGATTTAGATTATCGCTTGCATGGACTGTATTTAAACAGTCAGTAAACTTTCAATGCTTCAGGACTTTAAGATTAAAAAAACTCGCACACAAAGTGCCGAATGTCTCTGGTTCGCCCTCTTTTCCGAACACAACTGACGATCAACACAATCAAAACCCGCGCAAGGGCTCGTCGCATTATGCCTGTACAGCTGAACAGAATATACACAAATCGGGTAAAAGACCATAGAGAGTAAAGTATATAATGAAGTTGAGCGTTGTACAGCAGGTCAGGGTATCAGTTTGTACTTTTGTGCAGGAGCCGGCAAGGACGCATGAGCAGGTTACAGCTACAAAAGAACATTCTGGGTTCCGCAAGCCTCAAGAGCAGCAGCCAAATATGCACCCACAGCAGTAAGAGTTCAAGCACACGTTCGTGCACGCTACACAACATGTTCTCGCACGGTCTTGTCCGTTACAACCGTATTCTCTCCCGCCTAAGCATGCCTCCTTCCAACCAATATCCTTGTCAGCTTTTGGTTGTTTTGTAGTTCTTGCGGAAGGCGAAGGTACCATATGGGGATGTGTTTGTGGCTGGTGACTTTGGATGACATGGTGTGAATATAGAACGTTGGAACCCCCAGGAGCTGAGGATGGTGGTATAACATTTGTTCTTTCCACTCCTTGGTGTCCTGAATATTCAGGTGGTGGATCCGAATTGTCATAGCGAGCGTTTGCGATGTCTCCGTGTATATCTCTTCTATCTTGCGCAACCTTGTCAATTGCTGAAGCGGCACGAAGCGTCTGTATACACCCCAAGAGTACGATTGTGGATATAAGGAATTTCATAACGCGTTGTGTTGTGTTGTTGGAATATAAAGGTTTGCGAGGTGTATCTGATGGCTAGAGAGAATATGCCTATGTATTGTGTCTCTATGAGAGCGCGTAAATGAGTTTTGCTTTTGGGGGGGAGAGCGAGAAGAGAGAAAGAAAAATTATCGATTCGAGACGACTAGTGTTATCTCGCTACTCTAGAGTAGCTTAATGTCACACCATTTCTTCTATGCGGACTCTTGCTTCTAAGAGGCATTTGACCGATTGTTGATCGAGAACAACATAAGGAGAATTTGGGGCCTACCTCATGTTACCAGACTGTCTACGGTATCATCTTTGAGTGTAACCCCGTCTCAGTCATTGCGAGGCCTGGGCCTCAGAAATAAGGGTCAGTATTTCTACCTTCTTCATGCTTTCTAACATTTGTGTTCGCTTGTTTGCTTGTTCGCTTCTTCCGCGAACCCTGTTTAGCTGAAGAGGGTGTACCCATTGAATACTCCTCAGCCGTCGCCTTCTCTGTAGTCATACTCGGACGAAGATGGGGCTGAGTTTTGGTGTATGAGCAATAATGTTCTCGGTCATAATTGGTACCACCGGAATATGTTGGGATATGGTCAACCATGGTCCTTGTAATCTCAGACTTGTGGTTGCCAAGGTTACTGAGGACCGCCCCCGCGAGTAAACGCTGTAATTCTGTCTCGTAGTGCGCGAGTTTTATCTTTTGTAAGGTCCGGAGTGGAGAATTGGATGACCGGATTGAGCGTGTGTGTGAGTGCGAGAACCGTGACGATAGAGAGACGGAATTGGATCGTATGAGTGACTTTCTAGAGTGAGAGTATATGTGCTAGGTGTCTATATAGAGAGTTTTGGATATGGTAACGTATGTGGGAAAGCAACGTGAGCGCGTTGAGGACAGAGGAGGGTTGATTGAAATGAAAAGCAGGAGGGTGTCACGAAATGGAGGGGCATGCCCCCTTTGTCAGCTATAAGATGACCGAAGGTGCTTCGCTCTAAGGCTCGAGGATAGCAACGGCACAGCTGTCTGCCTGGGATTCATTTGCCCATTCAGTAGAAATTCAAACAGTGAAGATAGATCATGAGCTAGTTTCGCACTATTGTACTTCGCGCCAATGATAATAATACGGATTTTCATGATGAATGCATACGTTCAGGTAGCACGTGACGGATATCGGAGGACTGGGATGACGCACGCAACATCGCCGTCCAAGTGTTATGATCTCTCAAAGACTGGTTCAGATAGGATCTGCGTCATACAGAACGTTCACGAGATGACTAGGCTTGGCCTATGCTGATGGTAAGTGTCTTGTGCCTACATCAACGGTGATGTATCGACATAGTGGTCTGATCTCATGTTGTCGACCGTCTGCCTCGAGCACAGTCAGCAGTATCCAATAACAGTAGCAGTGTTGGTGGTAGAATGGTGCCGGTCAACCTCCCAGTCCAGAATTACAATCTAACGGATAGATTACGTGGATCTACGCTCTATAAGAAGTTGTCGAGATGACAGTATACACTACTGATGATTGTAACACTTGTAGCAATAATATATGGGACAGCAGCATGCGTTCTGGATCCATGTTTTGATTCTCTGGCCCCGCGGTATGTGTTCTGTATCCGTTGGGGTCTCTAATCGTGTTATGTATCTTGGAGATAGTATTCTACGAGGTTCTTCATACATTATGTTCTGAGAAGGATGGCGATCTGGTTTTGAGCTCGCTCCGTGGTTATTGGCATCCTCAGCAGGAGAGTTCGGCTTGACATATACGGATGTATGCTCGAGTGTCGGCATGCCTTGTGATATGCGTATAAATGCCATGTATATGAATGCGAGTAGTATGAACTGCATTATAGGATCCGTCGCGCTGGTGTCTTGTGAATTATTGACTTTCCGATGATTCAGACCCTGTTGTTACTTCTGTGCTGGTGGTACTTATGAATGAGGAATAGAAGGTGAGGAATGTCGATGCAGAGTGGTGGGGTGGATAGAAGAAGAAGAAGAAACAAGTTGCGTATGCTGGTTAGGGAGACAGCTTACGAAGAATTGTCAATCGACCATGCTGCTAATCACATGCTATAATATGAAGTACAAGAAAGGGTGGTGAATTAGTTCTGCTTCCGTTTGAGCATCACCATCTTGACCTCATCGAAGCAAAGCTTAGAAAGATCAACATGATCTGCTTCCTGATTAACACAACAGATGCTGGCAAAGCCTGTTCTGGTGATCCTTTGGCCAAAGCAAATTCCCAAACTGTAGAGTGTATAATGCTGCATAGGTTTTCAGTCATCTGAATAAATTATATATTAAGTAGAGTATATATAGAGACTAGTCGTCCCCACTGCAGATTAGAGCAGCATTGTAAGCTATACCATTCTCCAGCCGGCTGCGGCAATACATGCAGCGAAGGTAGCTAGAATTGTACATTCCGGATTTTGATCACATGCATCGAATCCATTTGAGCAGCAAGTATCGCAACCTTCAAGACACTCAGACATATAGCTTAGCTTACGACAATTGTTGTTACATTGATCTTTTTCTTTGGCCTCCCGTGTCACTGCCTCACCAAACACGTTATGTTTGCTTTCTTTTGGTGCTTCTCGATCTTCGGGAATTTCCATGGGTTCCTGGGCGTGTGGCTCGTGAGTCTGGATTGATTGTGATTGACGTTGAATATTTGGACGTTCATATGCTGTATTGTGATTGCCATTCCGAGCGGTTGCGCATGAAGAGGATTGACTTTCATAGAGAGGCTCTGCTCCGCCAATTTTTTCATATCCGCTGAATCGACTCCGACCATCGGTGGGCGCGCCTTGCAATGTTTGGAAACACGCGAAAAGGAGGAACGAGATGGTAAGAATGTTATGCATGGCGTGGGGTGAAGGTACTTGTTGGTTTTGTCTTATTTGTGTGAGTGGGTCAGCGTAATTTGGTGTGGTGATGAAGTCGCGTGAGAAGGAAACCAAGTTGACGGAGAAGAGTGGAAAGTTAGAAGCGGTGATAAGAGAGCAAGCTGCAGAGAAAGGCAAGTCAATTGGATAGCCAAAAGAATCAGTCGAAGAGAAAATCATATGCATGGCTTTGCCAAGACTGAAAGGTCGGCAATGCAACACTTTTGAGCGAGCTGAATCATGTTTCGGTTATGAACACATGACTAAGAAGAATCAACATGAACGAGTCTCTGGAATGAACATAGAAGGCTTGAAAAAAGAATCCAGAGGGGCGAAATGCAAAAGTCTTGTAGTACTGTAAAAGGACTGACAGGAAGAAGTAGAGTATATATTGAATAGATTAATATTGTAGGTCGCGCCAGTGGAGTCAATCCTCATTAAAGGCCTAACGCTCTGTTAACGAGACCCCAGCAGGCGCACGTACCTGCGCAGCATAAAGCTGGATACATACATTGTGGAGAATCTGCAACATATGTGGAGACACCTGCAGAGACTACGGCTGCACACGCGCAATATGGAGCACATTTGACTGAACCCATGAAGCAGCAAAGAGTTCTGTACATACATTCTTCATGGCAGTCACCACAGAACGCTTCGCAAAAGCTTTCTGCACATTGACATGGGGCTTCATAGCACTTTATCCCGCATTTATAACAGGCTCCTGCGCATTCACCTGTGGCCTTACCGCAGTTTGCTGGGCAGTCTTCTGTGCATTCACCCCAGAACGCGAATCTATCACTCCATTTTTTCTCTGCTTTCTCTGCTTTCTCGTCCGTTTTTGGTGATGTTGGTTCGGGATATTTCATTGTTGGTGGTATCTGTGGCTGATGAGTGTGGATGGGTTGGTTTTCACGTGCGGTAATTGCACCTCGTTGAGATTGAGATGGGGCGTTTGAGTGCCTATTATCCCCTGTATTGCGATTGCCATCCCGAGCGCTTATGTATGCAGCCGTTTGACTTCCATCATGATGCTCTATATCATCGGCTACATATGCTTGATATTGTCGATTTCTAGTTGCAGTTGTGGTACCTTGCATGTTCGAGTTTCCATCTACTGTATCGCGAACAGCATCCCGGGCGGTTGTGTATGCAGATGGCTCAGTATTGAACGGAAGTTCTTCGGCTTGTGTAGATGCCATTTGTTGTCGCTTGAGCGCCATTGGAGGACCCTGATGTGGCGCGCCTTGAATTGTTTGGAAACACGCAGAGAGAACGAACGAGATTGTGAGGATATTTTGCATTGTGTGAGATGTGGGATCACTGTGATTTTGGTATTTCTTGTGAGTTTGGTGTTTGAGTGGTTTGTGTAATGTGCGTGTTTGTTGTGGTGATCGGATGGGGTAAGATGGATGGGGAGCAGGTGGAAAAAAACAAAACTGGGCGCGAAAATGAGAGAGCGAGCCTTTTTTTTTGGCTTCGCGTGAGGTGACAGCTAGCTAGGGTGAGAGAAGGGTGAGAGAGTTGTACTTCTTTTGACAAAGTTGAAGGAATTGGTGATACAGCCGGTTTGGCGGTTTGGTGGAAGCTATATAGTCGTATCATGAACATACACGAAGGTGGACATGATCATATGTATCGGTCTGGTAAGCTATATAACCACCCACAGATCAGACTGATAATATCTGCTTTACAACTTGATCATATCATCTTGGCAAGCTATCAGGACAATGTCGGAGAGGTCAGTAATGCATATAGGTATATCAAATGACGTCAGGTTATCTATTCGTTTGGAACAGATTTCGGGACACTTTGGAACAAACATATCGTTATGGTAAAAGTTGATTGCATTCATGTTGTTAAGAGCATGTGAGGACATGTGTTGGAAGTCAGAACTATGTGACCTAACTGAGCTAGGAGCTAATTATAAGTGACTAGGCTCAGTGAGCCTACCTCCCACTCTTCATTCTCAAGAAGACATATAAACACGATATATAGTCAACATATAATATATAACCACCATTACACTGTATTACAAAACCGACAACCAACAACATCCCTGTGAGTAATCAGGAAAAACGAGCACTTCTTGGCTTGTCAGGTCAGCGAGATAGATAAGGGATGTATACTGAATGCAAGGAACTGACCTAATCATCTATATACTAGTAGTGATAATGGACAAAGGAAGGAGGGAATCTAGTTACGAAAAGAAACAGGAGCAACGAAACTCTTTCATGAAACTCTTTCTGATCAGATGGCGGCTAGTCGAGCTAATGCCAAATCAAATGAACGCTCCCTGACCACATCGGCTAATAGTGTCGAGGCATCGAAAGAGACAATAATAAGCTCAATGTACTAGCATCATCAGCATTATAGATTCATAATTATATATCAGTGGGTATGCAAAGGATTCATAAACATAGTATGCAACAGGGAACACAGTGGCAGACACCCGAATAGAAGCATGCATCTCGTACACCATGCAATCGCTTCTTATACCCTATTTGTTCTTGGGACGAGGGTTGCTTTTGGGGATTTGCGCTTTGAGACGACATATCCTCGAGTTCGTGTAGTTCTGCATCACCTATAGTTCCTTCACCAGTGATGTCCTTGTTGTGGTGTAGCTCCCCGTGTGAGGCTACTCCTAGTGCGTTCTTGCTATCTGTTGTATGTATTCCCGGTCCGAATTAATGTGACGGGTCCTCTGATTTGGCCGTACTGCTGTAGCACAAAGGACGTAATGAAGGATCTGTGTGATGGTTTGACTCAGAAGATGTTACTTGGTCCCTGAGCTTGTAGTTTGGTATATCTCGTGTCTTTGCAGGCATTCCGTGAAGGACCGCTCAACTGCAGACACAACACTTGAGACTGATACGTATCTTTATTTTATGTATGCACTCTCGATGCTCAGGAAATAGCCCAAAAAGCTTCGCCAAGTGGGCTTCTGTTGTTTGTTCAATGGGGACACAAGAAGCTATACCATTCCTCCCCTCTTGAAATCGAAGTAAGTTACGAGGTATAGCTACACAATCTTCTATGTGAACAAACTGTTCCGCTAGCTAATGTTTGATATCAGAATCCACTACTAGAGGTCCGAGAGTATATCGCAAATGTCGGCACAAATCAAGCAGGGAATTCTTATACATTCAATACAATTGCCCACCGCGCCCATGAAGGTAGAACAATCACATTTGCCGCATGCTGTACGATGTTCAGGGAAACACTTGAATGCATTGGAAACTGTTTGCCAACACCTCCTCCCACATCCTCGCTCTTGTTCTTTGGTACCTTGTTGCGCTTGAATTGCGTTCCGACTTGAAGATGACCTGATATTAGTAGGAGGCTTTATCGTGCATAGGGTAGTCTTTACGGTAATTCGTAACGCTGAGATTCGTAACACATGGGCTTATACGTGGGAAGTGGTTTGTGCGTAATATCAGAGTTGGCTGCTGAGGATCCTGCTGCATTTGCACGCCCCGTATCTATTTTCCCCCTCCGTTCTATATCTTCCATCCCTATCATGTCTGTGTCCTTATTTCCCATTGGTGCGGCTTGTAGTCTTTGGATGCACGCGCATAATATGACAACGAGGATGAGATATTGCATGATACGTACAAGGTGTGAGCAGTGCGTGTTGGTAATTTCTTTGTACGCGTAACAATCTGATGTATTGGTGCCCCTCTGAACGATTGTGTGTAGCTTTCGGTTGCATCTAAAGGTATGAAAGCTCTTGAAAACGCAAAACTGACAATGTGTTGCGAGAGAGTCTAAATTTGAGACCTGATTCGAGACTGGTCCTGCTCAAGTCACGTGCTCACATGCACAAGAGTTGGCGAGCTGATTAATTAGCTGAGTTTTTCTGGCTGTTTCCGAAAGGAGCTATACCATACCCTGTCGAATGAGGTCCAAGCGCAAATCATTCAAAGTAGGATACCGAGTCTCAGCACAATGTACAAGAACCGACAACTAAATATGGTGAACATGGTGTATATGCCGTTTCAGGGTATACTTGTCGCATGAACACCAAAGACGGAGTATCGAAGAGGAGACTTGATAACAATAATGTCAGGTCTATCGTCTTCACGTATTACGTGTACAAGCGTATATCAACGATCGTCAATCATACAGTCAACGATTCCATACTGGGAGGAAGAACAGGACGGGAGCAATATATTGTTAGAGGAAGGACTATCATATAATAATTGAACTACGCTATCTATTCCGAGTCAGCTGCTTATGATGAGAGGTCCTGGAGAATTCAACCCCTTTCGTTTACAATTTTGAGCAGTCGCACAACTAATGAGCCCTATTGCATCCTTCGCATCCCTTGTTTCCTCTCACGAGGAAGCATGGAAGTACACAACATGTCATTAATCCGCAGGCCAGGCATGTTTTGACTTTCTCTCCATCATTACGAGGCTCAGTTGCTCTTGCATAATCCATTTCCAAATTCGTTTGTATGGCTTTATGTCTAGCTCATCTCGTATTCTCCATCCTGAATAGGATTTAGAATTAGTGTCTTTTTCCCCGGTCTATGTCGCAGAAGGAACGCTAATGGGCTCGTATCATCCTTAAATGACCTCAAGCGCTTCTGCAACCACATTTGTAACTAGTTAGGCAACAAA
>Ga0160429_1001220_pt1 | contig 14870 bp, 12 predicted proteins | sample SolpanmetagenomR_FD_108199 | JGI IMG/M metagenome (GOLD analysis project Ga0160429, IMG submission 108199) | Solar panel surface microbial communities from Lawrence Berkeley National Laboratory, California, USA - R | ecosystem: Engineered > Built environment > Solar panel > Unclassified ...
CGGCACCGAGGTGAACATGGTGCGGCGCCTGGCCGACGCCCGGCCCGACCTCACCATCACGTGCCTCGACCCGGTGATCTGCCCGTGCTCGACGATGTACCGGATCCACCCCGCCTACCTCGCGTGGGTGCTGGAGTCGCTGGTCGCCGGGACGGTCGTGAACCAGGTCAAGGTCGCCGACGACGTCGCGGCCGCGGGCCGGGTGGCGCTGGAGCGGATGCTCGCGGTGCGCCCGTGAGCACGCTCTCCGGCGCGCGCGCCCCCGAGCCCCTGCCGCCCGTGCGCACCGACGTCCTCGTCGTGGGCGCGGGCATCGCGGGGCTCACCGCGGCCCTGGAGGCCGCGCGCACGCGCTCCGTCGTGCTCGTCACCAAGACCGAGCTGGGCGACGGCAGCACGCACTACGCCCAGGGCGGCATCGCCGTGGCCGACGGCCGCGAGGACGTCGCCGCCCACGTCGCGGACACCCTCGCGGCGGGCGCCGGGCTCGGCGTCGAAGCTGCGGTGCAGGCCCTCTGCGCCGCCGGCCCCGAGGCCGTGCGCGTGCTGGCCGAGCGCGGCGTGGCCTTCGACCGCGACGGCGAGGGGCACTGGTCGCTCGGCCTGGAGGCCGCGCACTCGCGGCCACGCATCCTGCACGTCGACGGCGACCGGACGGGGGCGGCGATCTCGGCGGCCCTGTCGGCCGCCGTGCGCCGCAGCGACGTCGACGTGCGCGAGCAGGGGTTCCTGGCCGACCTGGTGGTCGAGGACGGCCGCGTCGTGGGCGCCGACGTCCTGCTGCCCGGCCCCCGCGGGCGCGACGTCCGGCAGCGGTTCCTCGCCGGCGCCGTGGTCCTGGCCACCGGCGGTGCGGGACAGCTGTTCTCCCGCACCACGAACCCCGCCGTGGCCACGGCCGACGGTCTCGCCGCCGCGTGGCGCGCGGGCGCCGTCGTCAGCGACCTCGAGATGTACCAGTTCCACCCCACCGCGGCCGCGCTGCCCCGGCCGTTCCTCGTCTCCGAGGCCGTCCGCGGCGAGGGCGCCCTGCTCCTGGACGCCGACGGGCAGCGCTTCATGCCCGCCGTCGACGCGCGTGCGGAGCTCGCGCCCCGCGACGTCGTGGCCCGCGCCATCGCGGCCGCCATGGGCCGCACGGGCGGGCGTCCCGTCCTGCTCGACGCGACCGGGGTGTCGCGGCGGCTGGGCACCCCGTTCGCGCAGCGGTTCCCGGGCATCGCGGCCATGTGCCGGGAGCAGGGGCTGGACCCCGAGCACGACCCGGTCCCGGTGACCCCCGCGGCGCACTACTGGATGGGCGGCATCCGCACCGACGCCGAGGGCCGCACCAGCCTGCCCGGGCTGTGGGCCGCCGGCGAGGTCGCCTGCACGGGCGTGCACGGCGCCAACCGGCTGGCCTCGAACTCCCTGCTGGAGGCGCTCGTCACCGGCGGGCGCGTCGTGGCGGACCTCGACGTCGTCCGGGGGCCGGTGCCGCCCGGGCCCGACGAGGACGTCCTGGAGGTGCCCGGCGCGGCCACCACGGCTGCCGCGCACCTCGCGCGCCGCGAGCTGCAGGGCGCCATGTGGGAGCACACCGGCCTCGTGCGCGAGGCCGCGGGCCTGGCCGTGGCGGCCAAGCTCCTGACGCCCGAGGAGGAGCCCGTGACCCTCGACGCCGACGACGACGTGCGCCGCGGCACGCGGGAGGACGCCAACCTCCTGCTCGCGGGGCAGCTGCTCGTGGTGGCGGCCACGGCCCGGGAGAACAGCCTGGGCGCCCACCACCGCAGCGACCACCCCACCCCGCCGGCGCACGCCCGGCGGCTCACCCTGCGGAGGACCCCGTGCTGAACGCCCACGCCGCCGTCAGCGCCGTCGTCGCGACGGCCCTGGCCGAGGACGCCCCCTGGGGCGACCTCACCAGCGACGCCGTCGTCCCGGCCGGCTCGAGCGCCACCGCCGAGCTGCGAGCGCGCCAGCCCGGCGTCCTCGCGGGCACCGACGCGGTGCACGAGGCGTTCACCCAGGCCGCGCACCTGGTGGGGGCGCAGGTCCGCGTCAGCGACGTCCCGGCCGACGGCACGGTGTTCGCGGCGGGCGACGTCCTCGGGCGCGTCACGGGCGACGCCCACGCCGTCCTGCGCGCCGAGCGCATCGCCCTGAACCTGCTGCAGCACCTGTCGGGCGTGGCCACGCTGACGGCCGCGTTCGTCGCCGAGGTCGCGGGCACGCGGGCGCGGGTCGTGGACACCCGCAAGACGACGCCGGGCCTGCGGGCGCTCGAGCGCGCGGCCGTGCGCGCAGGCGGGGGCCACAACCACCGGTGGTCGCTGTCGGACGCCGTGCTGGTCAAGGACAACCACCTCGCGGTCCTGACCGCCGGCGGCCTCGACGTCACGACGGCCCTGAAGGCGGTGCGGGAGAAGGTGCCGCACACCACCGTCGTGGAGGTCGAGGTCGACTCCCTCGACCAGCTGGACGCCGTGCTCGCCGCGGACGTCGACGTCGTGCTGCTGGACAACTTCAGCCTGGCCGACCTGGCGGAGGGCGTGCGCCGCGTCGCGGGCCGCGCGCTCGTCGAGGCCAGCGGCGGGGTCCGGCTCGACACCGTGCGGGCCATCGCCGCCACGGGCGTCGACCTCGTCTCGGTCGGGGCCCTCACGCAGAACTCCCCGACCCTGGACATCGGGCTGGACGTCGACCTGCGGCCGGGGCGGGCGGCGAGCGCGTGATCTACCTCGACCACGCGGCGACGACCCCGCCCACCCGCGAGGTCCTCGAGGCGGCCTGGCCCTACCTCACGCAGGTGACGGGGAACCCGTCCAGCGCGCACGAGGTCGGGCGGGCCGCCAAGGCGGGGCTCGACGCGGCCCGCGAGATGATCGCGGGCGTGCTGGGGTGCCGTCCCGGCGAGGTCGTGTTCACGTCCGGCGGCACCGAGGCCGACAACCTCGCCGTGACCGGCATCGTCACCGCGACGCCACGCGGGCGCCACGTCGTGACGACCGCCGTGGAGCACCCCGCCGTCCTGGAGACCGCCCTCGCGCTGCGGGGGCGGGGGTTCCGCGTCGACGTGGTCGGTGTGGACGCCACCGGGACCGTCGACCTCGACGAGCTGGCCTCGGTCGTCACCGACGACACCACGCTCGTCTCCGTCATGGCCGCCAACAACGAGGTCGGCACGCTGCAGCCCCTCGCGCAGGTGTCGGCGATCTGCCGCGCCCACGGCGTGCCCCTGCACAGCGACGCCGTGCAGGCGGCCGGCCACCTCGCCCTGGACGTCGACGCCCTCGGCGTCGACGCCCTCTCGGTGTCCGGGCACAAGCTCGGCGGCCTGCGCGGCGCGGGGTTCCTCCACGTGCGCGGGGCCGTGGCGCTCGACCCCGTCCTGCACGGCGGCGGGCAGGAGCGCGGCCGCCGGTCCGGGACCGTCGACGTCGCCTCGGCCGTCGCGACGGCCGTCGCGCTGCAGCGCGCGGACGCGGCCCGGGCGGTCGAGACGCCGCGCCTGCGGGCGCTGCGCGACGAGCTCGTCGCGGGCGTCCTCGAGACCGTGCCGGCGGCGGTCCTCACGGGTCACCCGACGCGGCGGCTGCCGGGGCACGCGTCGTTCTGCTTCCGCGGCGTGGGCGGGGAGACCGTCCTGGCGGAGCTCGAGCAGCTCGGCGTCGTGTGCTCCAGCGGGTCGGCGTGCGCCGCCGACTCCGACGACGCCTCGGCGGTGCTGCTGGCCCTGGGGATCGACGCGGACCTCGCCCGCACCGCCGTCCGCTTCACGCTGGGCGCGAGCACCACGGCCGCGGATGTGGCCGAGGTGCTGCGCGTGCTGCCCGCCGCGGTCGGCGCGGCCGCCTCCGTCTGAGCGGCGGTCCCGGGACCCACCCGTGCGGGACGGCTCCGCTACCCGAGCAGCGTCTGCTCGAGGGTCTCGCGCAGCCACCGCTCGTAGCGCTCCGGCGCCCAGCCGCTGTCGACCCGCAGCAGCCGGTGCACCTCGGGGCTCGTCAGCGTCCAGAGCACCGTCGCGGCCTCGTCGACGGGGAGCCCGCCGCGCAGCGGGCCGTTGGCGGCGATCCACCCGGCCACCACCCCCATGGCCTGCCGGCGCTGGCGCAGCTGCAGGTCCTCCCGCAGCGTCGCGACCTGCGGGTCGACCGCCGCGGCGCTGCGCAGCACGTCGTCGACGGGCCGGAGGCGTTCCAGCTGCAGCAGGATGCCGTGAGCGAAGGCCGCGACCTGCCGCCGCTGGTCGGTCTCGGCCCGCAGCGCCTGGGGACCCGGGCGGTCCAGCAGGGCCACGTCGGCGTCGTCCCCGCCCACCGCCACGTCGAGGACCTGCTGGAGGAGCCCTCGCTTGCTGCCGAACACGTGGAAGACCGTGTCCTGCGCGACGCCGGCGTGCTCAGCGACCGCAGCCACCGTCGTGCGGGCGTAGCCGTGCTCGAGGAAGAGCCTCTCGGCCGCCTGCAGCACCCGCGTGCGCGTCTCCCGCGCGGTGCGCTGGCGCGCGGGGGAGCGGTAGGAGCGGCGCTTGACAGGGTCCGGCACGGGGAGGAGCGTACCGACATTCGTCCGAGGGACACTCGGACCGATCGACTCGAGGGTCGTCATGAGCATCGGTTGCGCGCTCGCCTACCGCGTCGGTCTCACCCCCTGGGAACGCGCCGGAGAGGCGAGCGCCGAGCACTTCACCACCCTGCTGGCCCGTGAGGAGGCCGACCGCACCGCTCCGTGGGGCCGCGCCCTCGACCTCGGCTGCGGCACGGGGGCGCACGCCGTCGAGCTGGCCGAGCGGGGGTGGCAGGTCACGGCCGTCGACACGGTCCCCTCTGCGCTGCGCCAGGCCCGGGAGCGCGTGCGCCGGCACGCCGTCGACGTCCGGCTCGTCGAGGGGGACGTCACCACGATGTCGCCCGCCGAGGTCGGCGGCGACGTCGGGTTCTTCCTCGACGTCGGCTGCTTCCACGGGTTGCGCGACGCGCAGCGCGTGGCGATGGGTGGACGGGTCACGGCCTGCGCGTCCCCGTCGGCCACGCTGCTGCTCCTCGCGCTGCAGCCCGGCCGCCGCGGGCCGCTGCCGCGCGGCGCGTCCTCCGCCGACCTCGCGGCCGCCTTCCCGGCGTGGGACCTCCTCGACCAGCAGCCCGCGGACGTCAGCGGGATGCCGAAGCCGTTGCGCGGCAGCGCCCCGCAGTGGTACCGCCTGCGGCGCCGCTGACGAGGGGGACGCCGGAGCGGGCGGCGGGGGAGGGGAACGGCCGCACCTCAGCCGGCCGCGCTCACCCGGGGGCGGGCGGCCGATGTGAGCAGCCCGGCCGAGGCCACGGCGAGGAGGACCACGACCATCGCGGCGCGCAGCCCGACGTGCTGCCCGATCGAGCCCAGCAGCGGGGGCCCGACGAGGAACGCGAGGTAGCCGGCGACCGCGACGGCCGCCACCGACGACGTGGGGTCGTCGCTGTCCCCGGCGGCCGACAGCGTCACGGGGAACCCCAGGGCCGCGCCGAGGCCCCACAGCACGACGGCAGCCCCCGCCACCGCGGCGTTGTCGGCGAAGACGACGACGGCGATGCCCACGGCCGAGACCACCGTGCCGGCCCGCAGCACGGCGGCGTTGCCGAAGCGGACCAGCAGCGGCTCCCCCGCGAAGCGGCCGAGGGCCATGGCGGCCGCGAAGCCCGTGAAGACGACCGAACCCAGGGTCGCCGACACGCCGTGCCCGTCGACCATGATGAGCGGCAGCCAGTCCCCCGCAGCCCCCTCGGCCAGGGCCAGCGCGAGCACGATGAGCCCGAGCGCGACGATCCGCCGCCGACGCCACTGCGCGAGCTGCGCACGCCAGCCGGGGGCGGCGTCGAGCAGGTGCGTCGTGCGGCCGGTCTCGGCCGGGATGCGCGGCGCGGCCCACGCGAGGACGCCGGCGCCCAGCACGGCCACCCCCACGAGGTGCCAGAGCACGGGCAGGGCCACCGCGTTCAGACCGACGCCCAGGACGGACCCCACGACGGAGCCCAGGCTGTAGCAGCCGTGCAGCATCGGCAGCACCCGGCGGCCCCAGCCCGCCTCGAGCTCGGCCCCCTCCACGTTGAGGGCGACCTCGCAGATCCCGATGCCGAGGCCGACGAGGGCGAGGCCTGCGAAGGTCCCCGGGGCGGACGACAGGGTCGCCGCGAGGCCGATGACGGCCACCCCCGCGACGAAGGCGCCTCCGCCCGCCGCGATCGTGCGGCGGGCCCCGTGGCGGCGGACCACCGACGCCGACGACAGGATCCCGGTCATCGAGCCCACGGAGATGCCGAGCAGGACGTAGCCCATCTGCGCGGTCGACGCCTCGAGGAGGTCGCGCACCGCGGGGGTGCGCACGACCCACGAGGCGGTCCCGGCGCCGAGGACGAGCATCACCGCGAAGACCGCCGCCCGGCGCCGGGCGAGGGCCGGCGTGAGCGCGCGCCGTCCGGCCGCGGTGGAGGTGGGCGCAGCGGGGGACGTCACGGGAGGACGGTAGGCGACGCAGCGGGTCCCGGCGCACGCGCGGGCGCGTCGCGCGTCCCGCGCTCAGCCAGCGAGGGGGACGGTTTCCACGTGCTCCCACGGCCCGCCGAGGTAGCGGTGCACCGCGACGCCCTCGGCCCGCGCCGTCCACGGCGCGAACCCCGCCGTCAGGTCGGCCACGAGGGCCTTCGCGGCCGCGGGGGCCAGGAAGTTCGCGACGGTGGCGTGGGCGGAGAACCGCTGCGCGTCCTGGCGGGTGAGCCACGGGGTGAAGCGGCGCGCGAGGTCGGCGTGCAGCGCGTCCAGGACGGGCGAGCGCAGCACGAGGGCGGCGCCGCGGCCCAGGGAGCGCACGCCCGCGACCTCGACGTCGAAGGGGGGCCGCCGGCACGCCTGGCGCACGGCGTCGCCGACGGCGGGCAGCTCGTCGCCGGGCAGCTGGTGGAACAGCGTCACGTGCGCGCGCAGCTGGTTGCGCTCGGGCGGGAAGTGCCGCTCGCGCAGCGCGTCGAGGCGTTCCTGGTCCGCTGCGGCGAGGGCCAGGGAGAGGATCAGCGGCGCCGTCACCGGCTCAGGACGACCACGGCGCCGAACAGCGAGAGCAGCAGGGACACGACGGCCACGACCGCGCCGGCGGTCCACCAGCGCCGGTCGGGACTGCCGTCGCGCAGGTGGCGCACCGAGAGGACACCGCTGATGGCCGCCATGACGATCGCGAGCGGGAAGAACACGGCGCTCACGACCATCGAGGCGAGGCCTGCGACGACGACGCCGATCGCGCCGGGCGAGGCCTTGCGGCGGGGCTGGGCGGTGGGCACCACCGGAGTCTCCCACCCGGCCCGCGGCGCGGCCGCCGCACCCTCGCCGGCGGCGGCCGCGCGTCCGCTCAGGCGGAGAGGCCCTCCCGCTGCGCGACGGAGGCCGCCGTGCCGATGTCCCAGACGTAGGGCGGGGTGGTGCCGTTGACGGACCAGTCGCCCACGATCCGCGCCTTGTAGATCACCGGGTTGTGGCTGGCGACGGTGCGCGCGTTGCGCCAGTGCCGGTCGAGGTTCCGGCTCGTCGAGACCCCCGACGCCCCCAGGGTGTCGAACAGCGCGGTCGCCGCGGCGGGCACCGAGCGGGAGAGCACGACCTGGGCCTGGGCCGTGGTGATCTCCGCGACGGCGTTCGCGGCCAGGTCGGCCGGCGAGTCGCGCCGGGACGCGGTGTCGGCGGCGCCCTGGACCGCCTCGGCCGCACCGCGCACGAGCTGGCGGGCCGCGAAGGCGGCCGCGCTGATCTCCCCCGCCACCGCCAGGACCGCGGGGTCCTCGCGCACCAGCGGCGCCAGCCCGTGGGTGTACGTGCGCGTGCGGGCCCGCACCTCCACGCCCGTGTCGCGCTCGATCGCCGCGGCGATGCCGGCCTGCACGGTCAGCAGCACGAGCTGGTACAGCGCGGTCTGGTAGCGGAAGCGCCCCTCGAACGGGGCCACGTCCTCCGCCTCGACCCGGGCCCCGGCCAGGACCAGCGTGCCGGTGCCGGTGACGCGCTGGCCGAACCCGTCCCAGTCGTCGGAGACGGTGACGCCGTCCTGGGCGGTGCGCACGAGCGCGGTGGACGGCTCGTCGCCGACGCGGCAGGTGACGTCCGCCCAGTCGGCGAAGATCGTGCCCGTCGTGTAGTACTTGCGGCCGCTGATCACCCAGCCGTCGCCGTCCCGCTCGACCACCGTGCCCGAGCGGCCGATCACGTCGCCGGTGGCCGACCAGGCGTTGCCGACCAGCTCCCCCGCCGTGACGCGCGCCAGCCAGCCGTCGCGGTAGGCGCTCGGTGCCGCCGTCAGGAGGTGCTCGACCCACGCGAAGTGGCCCCGGAAGATCTGCGGGAGAGCGGGATCGGCGGTTGCGGCCTCCACGAGGAGCTCCGCGGCCTCGACCCACGTCAGCCCGTCACCGCCGAGCTCGACCGGGACCCGCAGGTTCCCGAAGCCCGCGGCGGCCAGGGCGCGCACCTGAGCCCGCGGCAGCTCGCGCTCGGCCTCGCGGCGCGAGGCACCTCCGGCCGCCTCGGCGAACAGCGGGGCGAGCCGGGCACGGGCGGCGGCCAGGCGGTCGGCGCGCTCCTCGGCGCTCCCGCGCGTGGCGGCGGCGGCGGCCTGGTCGGTGGTCGTGGTCACAGGGTTCTCCCCCAGGTCGTCGGCGGGGTGCCCGCGTCCGACGACCGTGCCCGGGGGCCCGTCTTACCCGGGCGCGAGCACCAGGTCAGGTCATCACCCGGGGCACCCCACGACGAGGAGGGTTGCCGCCCAGCGAGCCGGGGCTTCGCGCTGGAACTCGTGACCACCGCCGAAACTAGCGCAGGTCGCCGGGTTCCGTCGAGGAACCGCGGATGACGCGCCCGCACAGGCGGTCTCGACGACCGCCACCGTCCCCCACCCGGCAGGGCCGTCCCGGCTCCCCGGGTGCCGGCCGAGGCCGCGCCGCGGGGGGGGGACCCACCGGAGCGCGGCAGCGGACCGCCGCCGTCGCCGGCTCACCGGGGCGGTTGACAGCCGCCGCGCCCGGTGCCTAGCTTTCGCTCCGGTCACGAGTTCCAGCGCGAAGCCCCGGCTCGCTGGGCGGCAACCCTCCTCGTCGTGGGGTGCCCCGGGTGATGACCTGACCTGGTGCCGACGCACCGGTAAGGACGAGCCTCCCCCGGCGTTCCTCCCTGTCGTCGACACCTCGCCCACGACTCGAGGACGCTCCCATGGCCGCACGGCTCGACCACTCGCGCTGGAGACCCGCACACACCCGCATCGCCACCGCCCTGGGCATCGGCTGGATGCTCGACGCCTTCGAGGTGCAGATCATCGGCTCGGTCATCCCGGGCATCCAGGCCGAGTTCGGCCTCGGCGCCGGGCAGGCGGTGACGATCAACGTGGTGTGGTTCCTCGGGATCGCCGTCGGCGCCCTGGGGTTCGGCTGGCTGGCCGACCAGGTCGGGCGCAAGCGCCTGTTCGTCGCCACCCTGCTGGTGTACTCCATCGCCGCGGTGGCCAGCTCCGCCGCGCCCTCCTACGAGTTCTTCATGGTGTTCCGCTTCGTCACCGCCCTCGGCGTCGGCGGGGAGTACTCGGCGATCACCTCGGCGATCTCCGAGTTCACCCCGGCCCGCAACCGCGGTCGCAGCAACGGCCTCGTCATGAGCTTCTGGGCGCTCGGCGGGATCCTGTCCTCGCTCGTGTCCATCCTCGTCATCTCGACGTTCGGCCTGACCTGGCGCTACACCCTGCTGTTCGGCGTCGTCAGCGCCGTCTACGGGCTGCTCGCCCGGCGACTGGTGCCCGAGTCCCCGCGCTGGCTGGCCTCGCGGGGACGCCTGGCCGAGGCCGACGCCGTCGTCGAGGCGATCACGGGGCAGGCCAGCGCGGAGGGCTACGCGCTGCCCCCCTCGGCTGCGCGCGGCGGCGGTGCGCTGGGTGAGCTGTGGAACCACCACCGCGGCAAGCTCTTCCTCGGGATGGCCCTGGACTTCTCCGAGGCCGCAGGGTACTACGGCCTGTTCACGGCGATGAGCGTGTTCGTCTTCTCCTCCGCGTCCGGCGCCGTGCCGATCTCCGACGCCGCCCTGCCGTACTACTTCCTCGTCGCCAACGTCGGGGCGCTGGCCGGCGGGGTGCTCATCGCCTGGGCGCTGGACCGGCTGGGCCGCAGGCCGTCGGTGGTCGCGGCCTACACCGGCGCCTCGCTGAGCATGCTCGGGTGCGCCGCGGCGGCCTCGACCGGTTCCCGCACCCTGGTCCTCGTGTCGTTCACCGTCGCGGCGTTCTTCGCGACGTGCGCGTGGGTCTCGGCCTACCCCACGTTCTCCGAGCAGTTCCCGACCCACCTGCGGGCCACGGGCGTCGGGGCCTCGGTGGGCGTGGGGCGCATGGGCGCCGTCGTCGGCCAGGTCCTGCTGGCCGAGGTCGCGGTGGCCTTCTCCGTGACGTCGATGTTCGTGCTGCTCGCCGCCTTCTGGCTGATCGGATCCGTGGCCGGCGTGGTCTGGTGGGCCCGCGGCGTCGAGGCGCGCGGCATGACCCTGGGCGACCTCGAGCGCGTGCCCGCGCCCGCCGCCTCCTGAACGGCGCCGCCACCACCGCCGGCACGACGCGCGACGGCCGCCGCACCCACGCGGGTGCGGCGGCCGTCGTGCGTGGCGGGCGGTCAGTCGATCGCGACGACCGTCGGCGTGGGACTGTCCCCGAACGTCATCCAGCCGAGGTAGCGGGTGCCGGCCTCCAGACCCGACCAGCTCAGCGAGAACGTCGCCGGCTCCCCCGCCGTGACCGCGACGGGGTTCGGGGTCACCGTGAGGTCGCCCTCGGTGGTGTCCGGCGTGACGGCGTAGGTCGTCAGCGCGTAGGGCGCCGTCGCCCTGCCGGGCGCCGCGGCGTACCCGACGACCTGGACCGCGTAGGTCCCGGCCTCGGGTGCGAGCACGTCGATCAGCTCGTCCGCCGCGCCCGTCGCGGAGACCGCCACCTGCTCGCGCGTGCCGTCCGCCGCGAGGCGGTACAGCGCCAGGTCGAGGTCGGAGGCGCGGTCACCGGCCCGCACGTCGAAGCGGGCCAGCGTCGTCCCCTCGGGCACGTCGACGCGGTACTCGTCGCCGGTGCCGGGGGCCAGGTCACCGTCGGCCGTGCGGCCCGCCGCGAGGCCGGCCGTCGTGACGGGCAGGTCCCCGTCGACGCCGGAGGTGATCGTGACGTCGGTGGACCCCTCGGTGCCCGTCCCGGTCACCTGGGCGGGGGCGACGACGGCGACCGGCTGCAGGGCGATCGGCGAGCGCACGGACAGGTCCGCCCCGCGCCACGTGAGCGCCCCCGTCGTCCACTCGTCCTCCTCCGCGGTCGTGCGGGTGAACGTGACGGTGAACTCCTTCGTCTCCCCCGGCGCGTTGAACACCAGGACGCTCGGGGACACCCGCACGTCGAAGCCGGACACCGCGGCGGTGGCGATGAACAGACCCGTCGTCGTGGAGGTGACCGAGCGCGTCACGGTCTGCGTCCCGGCGAGGGAACCGACCGCGATCGACGCCTGGTTCAGGTCGCTCGGGTCGACGGCCTCGACGCCCGTCCCGGTCTGGATCCCGGAACCCTCGAGGAAGGCGATCCAGTCGGTGGGCGTGGAGTCGTAGACGAGGCCGGGGCTCAGCATCCTCGTCGGGTCGACGAAACCCGCGCCGCCGTCGAAGGGGTTCCGGTTCGCGCTGCCGTCGGCGTTCACGAGGCCCCGGGCCGTCGTCATGAGGGCCGACTTCACGGCCATCGGCGACCAGCGCGGGTGCACGCCGAAGGACAGCGCGGCCAGGCCGGCGACGTGCGGCGCCGACATCGACGTCCCGGACTCGGGCATGAACAGGTTGCCGCGGTTGGGACCCGGGGCGACGCCGGCGACGATCCCGACGCCCGGGGCGGCGAGGTCCGGCTTGAGGACGTCGCCGTCGCTGGCCAGGGTCGGCCCCCGCGAGGAGAACCCGGCGACCTGCGGGGCCGGGGTCGGGGTCCCCGTGGTGTTGCCGACCGCGAAGGAGACGGTGGGCTTCTTCGCCGTCGCGGCGTAGGCCTTGACCTTCGCGCCGGCGGCCGCGTCGAGGTGGACCGTCGGCACGGTGTGCGCGTCGGCGTCGGTGGAGTTCGGCGTGGGGTTGGTCAGGACCAGCCCCGCACCGCCCACGCGGGCGACCTCGGCGGACTTGTCGACGCGGTTGCTGACCCCGCGGTCGCAGATCACGACCTTGCCCTCGGCCTTCGCGCTGAGGGTGCCGGCCAGGCACACCGCGACGTCCGCGGCGGGCTTGCCCGCGACGGCCACGGCGCCGGCCAGGACGAGTGGCGTGGACTTCAGCGGCTTCTGCACGAGGCGCGTGCCGACGTACTTCCTCCCGTCCCCGAGGACGACCGTGCCCTCGCGCGGGACGGCGGTGGTGGCCGCGACCGTGGTCACCCAGGGGCTGGCGTGGTCGAGCGTCGAGGCGCCGGGGCCGGAGTTCCCGGCCGAGGCCGAGACGAAGATGCCGGCGGAGGCGGCGGACAGGAACGCGAGCTCCACCGGGTCGTTGACGGTCGTGGCCGCCCCGCCGCCGATGGAGTAGTTGATGACGTCGACGCCGTCGGCGATGGCGGCGTCCACGGCCCCGAGGATGTCGGAGGTCACGCAGCCGTCGTCGCCGCCGGGGGCGGCGGACCAGCAGACCTTGTAGACGGCGAGGGAGGCGGCCGGGGCCATGCCCGAGGCCTTGCCGTAGCTCGCGCCGTCGATCGTCGCCGGGACGCCGTTCAGGCCCGCGGCCGTCGTGGCGGTGTGGGTGCCGTGGCCCTCCCCGTCGCGCGCCGAGAGGTACTCGTACCGGCCGAGACCGGCCACGCCGCCGTTCGCGGCGAGGAAGCCCTCGCCGAAGGAGCGGGCGCCGACCACCTTGGTGCTGCAGTCCGCGGCGGTCCACCCGGCGCCCGGCTCGCAGGTCCCGCGGAACGTCCCGCCGTCGTTCTTGCGCTGCACGATCGTCCCGGACGCCGTGCGGTAGGCGGTGTACGGCGACGACGCCGTGGGCGCGGAGCCGAGGGGCTTGCCGGCCACCGACGGGTGCTGGGGCCACAGCCCGGTGTCGAGCACCCCGACGACGACGCCGGCCCCCGCCTTGGCGACCCCACCCGCGGCAGCCCAGACGCCGCTCGCGCCGGTGAGCCCGAGGTACTCCGGGGTGGTCGTGGTGTCGAGGTGCCGCACGCTGTCCGGGACGACGGACAGGACGCCCGGCCGGCCCGCGAGCTTCTGCGCCTGCGCGGCCGTCAGCGCGGCCGAGAACCCGTTGATCGCGACGGTGTAGCGCTGCAGGGGCTGCACCCCCGCGCTCTCGGCCACGCTGGTCTGCTCCTCCAGCAGCCGGGCGCGGTAGTCCGTCGCGGCCTCGCCGGTGACGTCGACGCCGCCGCCGGGCGCCTTCTTCAACTGGGGCAGGCCGGGCAGCGACCCGTCGTAGGAGGCCATCGAGTCCGAGGCGAGCGTCACGACGTAGCGGCCGTCGGCGTAGCCGGCCACGGCCGGCAGGGTGCCGGGCAGGGCCGCGGGCACGGCGGCCGCCCCGCCTACGGGGACCGCGCAGAGCAGCGCGCCGACGACGAGGGCGGTGGCGCGCACGAGGCGCCGGCGCGCGCGGCCCGGGGGCGGTGCAGGGGTGCTGGGGCGGTCGTCGACCACGTCTTGCCTCCACGGGTGGGACACGGGGTGAAGGACGCCACTCGTGGGAGGACGACCGAAGGCAGCCAACCGGGTGCTTGACGTTACGTCAAGCACTCGTCCACTCACTGCTTGTGTTCACCTGCGGCGAGGCTGGGAGTTCACCCAGAGTTCTGGAGCCGCTGAGGTCCCGGGGGGTGTGAGGCGGGCCACGCCGGCCCGCTTCGTACAGTGGCGGCGTGCCGCACCCCGCCGACCGCCGCCTGCTCACCACGACCCTGGCCGTCCTGCTGGGCACCGGCGTCGGTCTCGGCGCCGGGGTCGCGGCCGTCACGGGGACCGCGGTGTCCGCCTCCGCGCACGACCGGCTCGAGTCCACCGACCCCGCCGACGGCGCCACGCTGGCGACCGCGCCCGACCACGTCGACCTGGTGATGTCGTCGGACCCGCTCGGGCTCGGCACGCAGGTGCAGGTCACCGGCCCGGCCGGGGTGGTGTCCACGGGCGCGGTGCAGGTCGTCGACACCACGGTGACGCAGGCGCTGGCCGCCGACCGCCCCGCGGGGACCTACACCGTGCAGTGGCGCATCACGTCCTCCGACGGCCACCCCGTCTCGGGGTCCTTCCGCTTCACCGCGACCGCGGCGACGGGCGCGGCGTCCGCGAGCCCGTCGGAGAGCGCCACCAGCCCCACCGCCACCAGCCCCTCCGCCACCAGCCCGGCCGCGCAGAGCCCGGCGGCCGCGAGCCCGACGAGCCCGTCCGCGGACCCGCTGGGCGGCACGGGCTCGTCCTCACCGCTGCTGTCGGCCGGGGTCGTCGCCCTCGCCGTGCTGGCCGTCGTCGGGATCGTGCTGGGTGCCCGGCGCCGCCGGGGCGGCTCCTGACCGCCGCGCGGCCCGGTCCAGGCGCAGGTCCGCGAGCGCCGGCAGGACGCCCGCGTCGCCGAGGCGGTCCGCCCCACCGGGTGGTCCCCCCGCGCACGACGGAGGGCGGCCGCGGCCGGAGCCGCGACCGCCCTCCGGGGAACTCCTCGACGTGGTTCCTGCGAGCCGGCGGCGGGGCGCCGGCGCACGGGGATCAGGGGACGATGAGCCCCGTCGTCTGGGTGCGCGCGGTCTCGAAGCGCTTGGCGGCGTCCGCCCAGTTCACGACGTTCCACCAGGCCTTGATGTAGTCCGGGCGCACGTTGAGGTAGTCCAG
>Ga0160429_1001221_pt1 | contig 14851 bp, 13 predicted proteins | sample SolpanmetagenomR_FD_108199 | JGI IMG/M metagenome (GOLD analysis project Ga0160429, IMG submission 108199) | Solar panel surface microbial communities from Lawrence Berkeley National Laboratory, California, USA - R | ecosystem: Engineered > Built environment > Solar panel > Unclassified ...
CATCTCGACCTCGAAAGCCTCATCTGGCTCGAAACCTTTCTGAAGGGCTTCGACGGCGCCCTGCTGATGACCTCGCACGACCGCGAGTTCATGAACCGCATCGTCAACAAGATCGTCGAGATCGACGGCGGCGCGCTCACCACCTACTCGGGCGACTACGCCTTCTACGAGGGCCAGCGGATCCTGAACGAGGCGCAGCAGCAGGCGCAGTTCGAGCGGCAGCAGGCCATGCTCGCCAAGGAGATCGCCTTCATCGAGCGGTTCAAGGCCCGGGCCTCCCACGCCGCCCAGGTGCAGAGCCGGGTGAAGAAGCTCGACAAGATCGAGCGCGTCGAGCCGCCCCGGCGGCGGCAATCCGTGGCCTTCGAGTTCCAGCCGGCGCCGCGCTCGGGGGACGACGTCGTGATGCTGAAGGGCGTCAACAAGCGCTACGGCAGCCGCACGATCTACGAGGGGCTCGACTTCTCGGTGCGGCGCCGGGAGCGCTGGTGCGTGATGGGCATCAACGGCGCCGGCAAGTCGACGCTGCTGAAGCTCGTGACCGGCACCACCGCACCGGATGACGGGTCGGTCACGGTCGGCGGCAGCGTCAAGCTCGGCTACTTCGCCCAGCACGCCATGGACCTGCTCGACGGCGACCGCACGGTCTTCCAGACCCTGGAGGACGCCTTCCCGCAGGCCGGCCAGGGCTCCCTGCGGGCCCTCGCCGGCTGCTTCGGCTTCTCGGGCGACGACGTCGAGAAGCGCTGCCGGGTGCTGTCGGGCGGCGAGAAGGCCCGGCTGGTGATGGCCCTGATGCTCTACGACCCGCCGAACTTCCTGGTGCTCGACGAGCCGACCAACCACCTCGACATGGGCACCAAGGAGATGCTCATCACGGCGCTCGCCCAGTACGAGGGCACGATGCTGTTCGTCTCCCACGACCGGCACTTCCTGGCGGCCCTGTCGAACCGGGTGCTCGAAGTCACCCCGGAGGGCATCCACCAGTACGGCGGCGGCTACACCGAGTACGTGGCCCGCACCGGCCAGGAGGCGCCCGGCCTGCGGAGCTGACGGGGCGGGGCGGGCCGGGGACGGGGCGATCCCTGCGACCGCCGCTCCGCTACCCTCCCAGGGCAACCCGGGTTAGGCTGCGCCGAAACGGCCCTGCGCGAGACGCCGTGCGACGCCTACTGAAGTTCCTCCACACGATGGGGTCCGCCGGATTGCTGGGCGCGATGGCGGCCCTGGTCGTCATGCTGGGCCTCGCGCCCCCGCCGACGGCCCTGCCCGGCTACGCGGCGATCCGGGGCGCGATGGGGGCCGTCGCCACCTGGATCTTCCTGCCCGCCCTCGCCCTCACCCTCCTGTCGGGCCTGCTGGCCATGGCGCTGAACCGCGCCTACCTCAACGCCGGCTGGGCCTGGGTGAAGCTCGCCACCGGCGTCCTGATGTTCGAGGGCGGACTGGTCTACGTGCAGGGCCCGATGCGGCGGGAGGCCGAGCAGAGCGCCCGGGCCCTCGCGGGCCTCGCGGATCCCGGCCTCCTCGCGACCGCTCTGGAGGGCGAGCGCGGCACGCTGTGGGTGCTGCTCGCGGTCTCGGCCGCCAACGTGGCGCTCGGGATCTGGCGCCCGCGCATCCTCCGGATCCCGCGATAGACCCGTCACTTCCCAATACAGAAGCCGGCAAACAAACGGTCGAGCACGTCCTCGACGCCGACATGCCCGGCGACTTCGCCGAGGGACCGGACCGCGAGGCGCAGGTCCTCGGCGGCCAGTTCCGGCAGGCCGCCCGCGCCCGCGAGCAGGCGGTCCAGATGGCCCACGCAGGCTTCGAGGGCCGCCCGGTGACGCGCGCGGGTGATCAGTGCGTCGCCCTGGCCGAGGCCGCTCTCGGCCGCCGCCTGCACGGCGTCGAGCAGGGCGTCGAGGCCGAGGCCCGTCCGGGCCGAGACCGCCAGCGCGGCCCCGGGGAAAGGTTGTAATGAGCCGGCAATTAAGTCGGCCTTCGTGAGCACCGTGCGGTACGGCGTTCCGGATCGGCCGAGATCGGGGGGATCCTCTCCGGGCGGCACCAGGACGAGCACCAGATCGGCCGCGTCGATCCGGGCGCGGGCCCGCCGGATGCCGGCGGCCTCCACGGGCTCGGCGGTCTCGCGCAGCCCCGCCGTATCGACGAGGATCACGGGGAGGCCGCCCAGGTCCAGCCGGACCTCGATGGCATCCCGGGTGGTGCCGGGGATCTCCGAGACGATGGCGACCTCCCGGCGGCTGAGGGCGTTCAGCAGGGTCGACTTGCCGGCATTGGGTGCACCGGCGAGGACCACCGTGAAACCGTCGCGCAGGCGCTCGCCCCGACGCCCGTCCCGCAAGGCGGCGGCGATCTCGTCGCGGAGGGCGGTGGCGCGTTGGACCAGCCCGGCATCCAGGCCGGCCTCGTCCACGTCGCCCTCGTCGGAGAAGTCGAGGGCCGCCTCGGCGGCGGCGAGGCCATCGATCGCCTGCATCCGCCAGGCCGCGACCTGCCGGCTCAGGGCGCCGTCGAGCTGGCGCAGGGCCTGACGGCGCTGGCCCTCGGTCTCCGCGTCGATCAGGTCGGCCACCGCCTCGGCTTCGGCCAAATCCAGGCGGCCGTTCAGGACCGCCCGACGGGTGAAGGCCCCGGGCCCGGCGGCGCGGCAACCCGGCAGCCCTGCCAGGGCCGTCAGCACGCCCATCCGGACCGCCTGTCCGCCATGGAGGTGCAGCTCGACCATATCCTCGCCGCTGTACGTCTCCGGGCCGGGAAACCACGCGACCAGCGCGCGGTCGAGTTCGGCGCCGTCGACCGGATCGCGGAGGGTTCGGAGCGACAGGCGCCGGGGCGGCGGAAGCGCGGCACCCAGGGCGGTCAGGACGTCCCGGGCGGCAGGACCGCTGATCCGGATCACCGCGACGGCGGCCCGGCCGAATCCACTGGCGGGAGCGAAGAGCGTTTCGGTTTCGGTCATGGTTCGCAGCTTCGCACAGACACCGCCTTCATTCGGCCCCGGGCAGGCGTTTCACGTGAAACATGCCGGCTGCTCCATAGCATCCGGCGCGGCCGGCGTTCCGCGGTGTGGACCGGCATGATGCAGACCCGTCGCACGAGGATGCAGCCCGCCATGCACACGACGCGCCGCGCGCTCTGCCGCGCCCTCCTCGCCGCACCCCTGGTCCTGCCGATCCGGATGGCCGCCGCCGACACCGATCCCGACCTCGCGGCGATCGAGCGGCGGCTCGGCGGCCGCCTCGGTGTGGCGGCCGGATCGACGGAGCGCCTCCTGATCGGCCACCGGGCCGACGAGGACTTCCCGATGTGCAGCACCTTCAAGGTCCTGGCGGCGGCCGCGGTTCTGGCGCGGGCCGATGCCGGGTCCGAGAACCTCGACCGGGTCGTGACTTACGGCGCCGGCGATCTCCTCAGCTACGCGCCGGTGACCCGGAAAGCCCTGGAATCCAGTGGCGGGACGGGGCGGCTGTCGGTCTCCGACCTCTGCGCCGCCGCCCTGGAATGGAGCGACAATACCGCCGTCAACCTGCTTCTTCCGAGCCTGGGCGGACCGGAGGGCCTGACGGCGTGGCTGCGGCGTATCGACGATCCCCGCACCCGGCTCGACCGCACGGAGCCGACCCTCAACAGCGCGATTCCCGGCGACCCGCGCGATACCACCACCCCCGCGGCGATGCGGTCGACCCTCGGTCGGATCCTGCTCGGCTCAATCCTGGCGCCGGCCTCGCGCGGGCGATTGGAGGGCTGGATGGCGGGAAGCCAGACCGGCTTCAAGCGGCTCCGCGCCGGCCTGCCGAAGGATTGGCCGGTGGGCGACAAGACCGGCAGCGGCGACAACGGCACGGTCAACGACGTGGCGATCCTGCGGCCGCCCGGCCGTGCACCCGTGCTCGCCGCCGTGTACATGACCGGCACGACGGCGCCCGCGGCGGTCTGGGAAGCGGCCTATGCCGAGATCGGCCGGCTCATCGCCGCACGGGCGTCCGGTGCCTGATTGAGACCGACCGTTCGACGAGGCCATGGCCAGGACAGCTTCGAAGACCACCCGCGCGACGCAGGCCCTGGACAGGGCCGGCACCCGCTACAGCCTTCACGCCTACGATTACGATCCGGAGGCCCAGCGCGTCGGCCTCCAGGCCGCCGAGGCTCTGGGTGTCGCACCCGGCCGGGTGCTGAAGACCCTGATGGCGGCGGTGGACGGGCGTCCGGTCTGCCTGCTGGTCGCCTCGGACCGAGAGGTCTCGATGAAGCGGGCGGCCGCGGCCTTTTCGGGCAAAGCCGCCGCGATGCTCAAGCCCGCTGATGCCGAGCGGCTGACGGGCTACCATGTGGGCGGCATCAGCCCGCTCGGACAGAAGCGGCCCTTTCCCACGGCGATCGATGCCGGCTCCCTCGGTGAGCCGGATACGGAGATCCACGTCAATGGCGGAGGCCGAGGCCTGCAGATCCGCCTGAGGGAGGCCGACTTGGTCGCCGTGCTGCAGGCTCGCGTCGTCCCGCTGACATGATCCGCAGCCGGTAAGCGCCCGTTTACCCTGGTCCCCCACGGTGACGGCGCACGGGAGAAGTGAGGCGGCATCGGATGACGGGACGGGGCATGGCGGCCATCGGTTGCGCGCTGCTGCTCGCCGGTCCCTGCGCGGCGGCGGACCTCGATCTGCGCGGCGTCGCGGAGCCCGGTCTCGCCGCAACGCCGCGGTTCTTTCCGCGCAGCGACGGAACCGACCGTCGCCCGGTCTTCGCAATCCGGAACCGCCCGGTGCCGGTGGGATGCACGCCCCGGCGGGTGCCCGTGCCGACCAACGCGCCGGACGACCCGAGCTACGTGGGGTCCGAGTACGGCCTGTCCCATCCGAGCTACTACGGCTTCACGCCTCCGTTGGGCGTCGATGATCCATTCGGGCGATCTCTCCTCCCCTACTGCCCCTGAGGCGATCCTCCGCAGGGAACCGGACCGCTGTTCCCTTGAGGCGGCCGCATGCTCTAGACGGGCAGCGACCCCTGCGGAGCCAGTCCCGTGCCCGATTCGACGCCCCAGCGCTTCACCGATCTCGCCGCCCTCCGGCACTGCGTGGCCGGCTGGCGGGCGGCCGGTGAGCGGGTCGTGCTGGTGCCCACCATGGGCGCCCTGCACGAGGGGCATCTCGCCCTGATGGCCGAGGCGCGGCAGATCGGCCGCCGGACGGTTGCCAGCATCTTCGTCAACCCGACCCAGTTCGGGCCCAACGAGGATTTCTCCCGCTACCCGCGGGATCTCGCGGCGGACTTGGCGCTGCTCGCACAGGCCGGGGCCGACGCCGCCTGGACGCCCGAGGTGGACACCATGTACCCGCCGGGCTTCGCCACGCGGATCGAAGTCGCCGGTCTGTCGGAAGGGTTGTGCGGTCCGTTCCGGCCCGGCCATTTCGCCGGGGTGGCCACGGTGGTGACCAAGCTGCTGAACCAGGTTCGGCCGGACGTCGCCCTGTTCGGCGAGAAGGATTTTCAGCAGCTGCGGGTGATCCAGCAGGCGGTGGCCGACCTCGACCTCGCGGTTGAGATCCGCGGCGTTCCGACCCTGCGGGAGATCGACGGCCTCGCCCTGTCGTCCCGCAATCGCTACCTGGCGCCCGAGGAGCGCGCTGTCGCCCCCAAGCTCCACGCCGTGCTGGCCGATATCGCGGCCGCCTCGCGCAACGGCACCCCCGTGGCCGGGCGGATCGCCGCCGGAAAGGCCGCCCTGGAGGCGGCGGGCTTCCGGGTCCAGTACCTCGCGGTCTGCGATGCCCGGACCCTGGCGCCAGTCGAGCGGGTCGACGGCCCCGCCCGGGTCCTCACCGCGGCCTTCCTGGGGCGGACCCGACTCATCGACAATCTCTCCGTATGAGGCCGCCCGGCACGACGCGGCCCGATGTCCCGAAGGTGCGGCCTCTACCCCGCGCGCGGCGCGTCCGGATCCAGGCGGCACGCCATGGATCGTGACGGGCGCCTCGCCGCCGGACCTGCCCCCTCGATCGCGGGGGCGCGCGCCCCGCCTCCTGGCAGCCGGGCCGCGGGGTGGACCGGTCACGCAGCCGGTGTCTTCGCGCCGACCCCACGCCCTGTATCGGCGGTCCGGGCACGACCTGATCTCTGCTGGCGCGTGATCGGTCTCTGCCCAGCACCGGCCGTCCTGGCCATCCTGGCCATCCTGGCCGTCCTCCTCGTCTGGGGGGGGCCTGCCCGCGCGGAGGACGGTGCCGTCGAGGGGATGGCGGGGCCATACGGCGAGCGCCTGCGCTACGACGCGAAGGGCCTGACCCTCGCCTTCCCCGAACAGGCGGTGAAGCTCGAGCTCGGCGGCCGTCTGCACATCGATGCCGGGGCCGCGGGCTTCAGCCGACCCGGACCGAGCGATGCCTTTCCAGACACGATCGCGGTGCGCCGCTCCTGGATCGAGCCGACGCTGACGGTCGGCCGCGACTGGGTGATCGCCTTCCAGTACGATTTCAGCGATCCGATCCTGCCGATCAACGACGCGTTCGTGGCCTGGAAGGGGGTGCCCGACACCATCCTGACCCTGGGCAACATGAAGGTGCCGTTCAGCCTGGAATGGCTGCAGAGCAACAACGACACCCTGTTCACCGAGCGCTCCCTCGCCAACGCCTTCGTGCCGGACCGCCGGTTCGGCTTCGCGGTCGGCCATCATGGACGGGCCTGGACCGCCGTGGCCGGCGTGTTCGGCGATGCGGCCAGCAATGGCATCACCGGTAACGGGGTCGCGGCCGCGGCGCGCGCTACCTGGGCGCCGATCCTGGAGGAGCGCGAGACCCTGCATCTCGGGCTTGCGGGGATCCATCGTCGACGCGCCCGGGGCGACGGTGACTTCGGTTTCTCCACGCCGGCGGAGACCTTCCTGTTCGCGCGGCCCTTCGTGGACACCGGTGACCTGCCCGATGTGGCCCGGGCATCGCGGATCGGGACCGAGTTCGCCTACCGCAACGGGCCATTCCTCCTGCAGGCCGAGTACATCCGGGCCGAGGTCGAGCGGTTCGCGGGGCCCGGCGGCGCGTTGCCGGTCCTCGGCTTCCAGGGCGGCTATGTCGAGGCGGGCTGGGTGCTCAACGGAGACGGCCGCGGCTACGCGCTGGTGCCCGACGGCGGCACCAGCTACGCGACCTTCAAGGGCGTGCGCGTGTCGGAGAGTCGGCGGGTGACGCGCGGCGGGATCGGCGTGTTCGAACTGGCTGCCCGCTACAGCGCCATCGAACTCGACGCCCGGGGCTTCCGGGGCGGAACGGAGCGGGACGTCACCGTGGGCCTGAGCTGGTATCCCGAGCCGAATCTCCGCCTGATCGCCAGCTACATCAACGGGCGCGTCCGCCCGGGCGAGGCGCAGGCCGACGCCTTCGGCACCGCGGCGTTCTCGGTCGATACGGTCATCACGCGGCTGCAGATTTACTGGTAGGCGTCGCGATAACTCGGACCTCCCGGGGGCTGAACGCGGCCGGCTCGGACGTGGCGGTGTCCGTGGGGGGTCGCGGCCGTCTGCTCGCGACTGGCCGATCCCTGAAGCGGACATCGCCGCTGGCCCCTGCCCGTCCGCGGACGTCGCCGTGCTATCCGCGCCGCATGTTCGAGAACCGCCCGGGTGTCGGGGCCTGGATCCGGTCCGGACAGCCGATCAAGACCCGAGCCGTCCCTCTCCGTCCCGCCCCGAGGATCGGAGAACCGCCGATGCTCAAGCTCTCGCGCGGGCCAGACGAGCGCCGAGGCGGAGCGGTGATGGACGGGTGGGCTGGCGAGGGCGCGGCGCGGGTCCTCGCCCGGGACGACCACGCGCCTCCTGCAGCAGGCCACCGGTACCGGCTCGCCCGCCCGCATGGCGCGTCGAGGATGGGACGATGAGTGGTGCGGTCGGTCCCTCCGGACGGCCGCTTCCGATCCGGCGCCGGCGGCGCCTGCCGGTCGGCGGAAGACCGCTTTCGGCAAGGATTTTCCGCCGTCCGCACGGCCGGCCTGGGTGGACCGCAGCCCTCCGCTCACGCAATCCCGGCCGGGCTTCTAAACCGCCCGGCGGAGAACCGACCGGAAAGGGCGCCGCTCGGGTTCCGGCTCCGTGGGCGGCGTCGGCGTTTCGGTGGGCGGCGCAGACAGGACTTCGGCGCGCACGGGCCGGGGCGTCGCGAAGGCCGCACCCTGGGCGAACGGCACGTCGAGGTCGATCAGATCGGGTACGTCGGCCTCGTCGGCGACATCCATGGCGACCAAGCGGATCCCGGCCCGCGCCAGGGCCGGCGCCGTGTCCTCGACGGCGATGTCCGACAGGCCGCCCCGGCCGGAGCCGGATCGCAGCAGCATGTCGGCCGGCACCTTCACCTGTCCGATACCGAGTGCAGCCAACTCCGCCGCATCGAAGCGGAGGTCGTCCGGCCGGTCGAGGCTGAAGCCGATCCGGTCCCGCAGGGCGGCGAGCAGGCTGCGCTGACCGGCATCGAGGCCCCGCCAGCTCGCCTGCGGCAGGGCCAGCACCAGCCCGGCCAGGGTGGGGTCGTCCGCCGCCGTGCGGGCCAGCTCGCGCAGCAGCCCGGGTTCGAACAGCGACAGGGGTGAGAGGCCGTAGGTCAGCGTGGTCTCGCTGCCCCGCCGGGCGAGATGGCGCACCACGATGGCCGCGCGCTGCAGCATGCGGCGGTCGAGCTCGGTGGTGCGGCCGTAGCGCTCCAGCACCGGCAGGAAGGTCTCGGGCTCGACCGGAACCGGCGTGCCGCCGATCCGCAACCGCGCCAGCGCCTCGTAGGCCACCACCTTGCGCTGTGGCAAGGTGACGACGGGCTGGAGGTGGATCTCCAGTCCCTCCCCCTCGAAGGCCCGGATGATCTCTGCCTCGCTCCCGGGATCCCGGGCAGGCTGCGGCGGAAATGGCCGCGGCGGGATGGACCGCGCTGGCGTAGTCGGGGCGGAGGGCGGTGTCTCTGCCATCGGCGGTGCGTCGGGCGGCGCCCGATGGGCTGCCGGCGGCGCGGCGGTGACCCGTGGACGCGGTGGCGCGGGTTCCGGACTCGCCGCGGGGGCGGGCGCAGGCGGATTCTCCGGCCGGATCTCGGGCCGGGCCTTGAGATCCGCGATCTCGGCATCCTGGGTGCTGACCACCGTGGTCAGGTCACGCACGATGCCGCTCAGGAGGCCGAACTCGACGGTGAGTTCCTCGATCTGGGCCAGCAACGCGGCCTCGGCGGTCTCGGGCGGCGGCTGGACCGCAGCATTGGCCGCGGCCGTCTCGACCTTGAGCAGGCGCCGGGACAGCAGGTCCACCTCGCCGGACAGCTTCTCGCAGCGCGCCTTCAGGGTCGCGATGCGGGTGAGGGCGAGGCTGGCGACGCCGGACGCCAGGGCGCCGAGCGTCAGCGCACTCCAGAGCGGCAGGAACACGGCGAGCGGCCCGAACACGACGAGCCCGAGGAGGCCGACCGTCAACAGCCCCGCGTACCGGCCGAGGACCGGGACCATCGTCTGAACACCCGCCAGGGTCACGCGCCGGTCGCCGGGGGAAATCCCGAGCGAACCCCACCGGGCGTAAACCGAATCGTTCGGATCATTGGCCCTGCCCGCGCAGCCCGGCAAGGCTTGAGAGGCCGCTCCGATGCGCCGGCGGCTGTGAATTCCGGGTGGTGTGACGCCGACGCCCGCTGGAACGTTGCGGAATCATCACGGCCGGTCCGATTGCGGACCGAACCGAGACGGGCGGCGCGCCTTGCGCATGCGCGCGGGATGAAATGACGGCATAAAGCGTGGCCATGACGTCAGTCCCTCCGCGTAGCCCACGACGCCGCGCCGCTTGCGGTGCCGGAATTCTCCTCGCCGTCTGCGGAACGGCGGCGCCGCGCGCCGCGGACCTCGACGCCCAACTCCCGCGCGCCGCGCCGACCTTCGCGATGGTCGATCCGGCCACGTGGATCGTCACGCTGAGCGGCTCGATCCAGGCCGTGCCGCGCTATCCCGGCGCCAGCGATTACACGGCCGTGGGCTATCCCTCCATCGACATCCGCCGGGTGGGTGAGCCGCGCCGCTTCTCGACCCCGGACGACGGCTTCAGCCTGGCCCTGTATGACGACCAGACCTTCCGGCTCGGACCGACGGCGCGCTTCGTACCGGGGCGGTACTACGGCGACGATCGCCGCCATCTCTTCGGCTTCCGCGATGCGCGCTTCGCCGTCGAACCGGGCCTGTTCGTGGAGTTCTACCCGGTGTCCTTCATCCGCACCCGGGCGGAGATCCGTCAGGGCGTGTACGGCCATCACGGCACGGTCGGCTCCCTGGCGGCCGACTACCTCGTCCCAACCGAGAAGTTCCTGTTCTCGGTGGGGCCGCGCTTCAACATCGGCGATGCGAGCTTCGCGCGGAAGTATTTCGGCGTCTCGCCCGCCGAGGCCGCGCTGAACGGCCGGGTTACCCCGTACGACCCGGACAGCTTCTACTCGGCCGGTGTCCTCGGCGCCGTGACCTACACGCAGAGCGAGACATGGGCCTACACGGCCTATGCGGGCTACACCCGCATCCTGGGCGCCTCGGGCGACAGCCCGCTGGTGCGCCGACCGTTCGGCGACCCGAATCAGTTTCAGTTCGGACTCCGCGTCGATTACGCCTTCCGCATGCCGGCCCTGTTCTGAGCCGCTTGCGCGAGCCGGATCGCACGCCGACATGCCGGCGACACGGTTCTCGGAGGTCCCTATGGACGCGACACGCCCCGAATTGCTGATGCGGGTGGACGGCATGACCTGCGATGGCTGCGCTGCCGCCGTGACCCGCACGGTGAAACGCATCGATCCCAAGGCTGACGTTCAGGTTGACAGGACCGGGGGGCGGGTGGCGATCCGCACCGACGCGCAGGCCCTCGACCTTGCCGAAGCGCTGACGAAGGCCGGCTATACGACCACCGCCATGACCGGCTGACCGTGGAATCCAGCCCGCGACTCAGGAACGGGTGAGAAACATCCCGGTCAGGAGCAGGGCGAAACCGGCGAGCCCGAACAGGCCCTCCTTGCGCTGGGTGCGATCGAGGAAATGCGCGGCGGCGCCGGCCGCGCAGCAGGCGGCGCCCAAGCCGATCGCGAGCGACGACATGTCAGTCTCCCTTACCCGGTGACGCGGGACGAACACTGCATTCGATGGGCCGGGCGGACGTCTTTGTCCGCTGGGTATAGCGACGGAGAGAAAATTTACACGGGTCCCCTGTTCTGACAAGCGCGACGTGGCGCGCGATCACCGCATCCATCGCAATACAGCGTGGGATCGGGGTAGAATTCCGTCTCGGACGAAATTGAATACTGCATAATTACGCCCATCCGTCCGGCGTCGGTTCACGACATGCCGGAGGGGCGCTGGCTCGACGTGGACGAGGGCGGCAAGGACGGAAGGCACCGTCATTCCAGGCCGCAGTGAAGCCCTGCGGGACTGCGATCCCCGGGCGGCAGTGCCGCGCGTTGACCATCGCGCCCGCGCCCGCTTAGACCGGCGGCGAGGCATCGGGCCTTCGGGTCCCCTCCCCTGCATGAGGCTGCGGCGGGATCCCTGCGAGAGGCGGTTCGTTAGGCGATGCACACTCCATTACGCGACCGGTTCGATGTCGCGGTCGTCGGCGGCGGCCATGCCGGTGTCGAAGCGGCTGCGGCGGCAGCGCGCTGCGGAGCGCGCACCGCCCTGGTGACCCACGATCCGGCCACGATCGGCGCGATGTCGTGCAATCCTGCCATCGGTGGCCTCGGCAAGGGGCACCTCGTGCGCGAGGTCGACGCCCTCGACGGGCTGATGGGCCGGGTGGCGGACGCGGCGGGCATCCAGTTCCGCCTGCTCAATCGCCGCAAGGGACCGGCCGTCCGCGGACCGCGGACGCAGGCCGACCGCAAGCTCTACGCGGCCGCCATGCAGGCGGCGGTGGCCGATACCGGGGGGCTGTCGGTGATCGCGGGCGCCTGCGAGGACCTTGCCTTCGATGCCGACGGACGCCTCAGCGGCCTCGTCCTGGGGGATGGGCGCATCGTCGCGTGCGGTTCCGTGGTGCTGACCACCGGCACCTTCCTGCGCGGCCTCATCCATATCGGAGAGCGGCAGATCCCGGCCGGCCGGGTCGGCGAGGCTCCGGCGATCGGGCTGGCGCAAACCCTCGACCGCCTCGGCCTCCGGCTCGGCCGCCTCAAGACCGGTACGCCCCCGCGCCTCGACGGGCGGACCATCGACTGGGCGGGCCTCGACATGCAGGAGGCCGATGCGGAACCGGTGCCGTTCTCGACGCTGACCGAGCGGATCACCACTCCTCAGATCCGCTGCGGCATCACCCGGACGACCCGGGCGGTCCACGACTTGATCCGGGCCAACCTGCACCGGTCGCCGATGTATTCGGGCGGCATCGCCAGTCGCGGGCCGCGCTATTGCCCATCCATCGAGGACAAGGTCGTGCGCTTCGGCGACCGCGAGGGTCACCAGATCTTCCTGGAACCCGAGGGCCTCGACGACCCCACCGTCTACCCGAACGGGATCTCTACGGCCCTTCCCGAGCCGGTTCAGCACGACATCGTCCGGGCGATCCCGGGATTAGAGCGGGCCGCGATCCTGCGGCCGGGCTACGCGATCGAGTACGATTACGTGGATCCGCGGGAACTCGATACGGGCCTGCAGGTCAAGCGCCTGCCCGGCTTGTTCCTCGCTGGACAGATCAACGGCACCACCGGCTACGAAGAGGCGGCGGCCCAGGGGCTGGTGGCCGGCCTCAACGCCGCCCGGTACGCCGGCGGCCTCGGCATCGTGGGTTTCGATCGGGCCGAATCCTATCTCGGTGTCATGATCGACGACCTCGTGACCCATGGGGTCAGCGAGCCGTACCGGATGTTCACGTCGCGCTCGGAGTACCGGCTCTCGCTGCGGGTCGACAATGCCGATGCCCGGTTGACGCCCCGCGGAATATCCCTCGGCTGCGTCGGCCGCCATCGGGCGGCGCATTTCGCCGCCTCGCAGGGGGCCCTCGACGCGGCCCGGTCCCTTCTCGGCAGCCTCAGCCTCACGCCGAGCCAGGCGGCCGTGCACGGGATGAGCCTGAACCGCGACGGCATCCGCCGCACGGGGTTCCAGCTGCTGGCCTACCCCGAGATCACGTGGACAAGCCTGGCGGCGGTCTGGCCGGATCTCGCGAGCGTGCCGGCGCGCGTCGCCGACCGTCTCAAGACGGATGCGACTTATGCGGTGTATCTCGACCGCCAGAATGCCGATATCGCCGCCTTCCGGCGCGATGAGGCGGTGCGGCTGCCGGCCGGGCTGGATTATGCGGCGATCAGCGGCCTCTCGAACGAGATGCGCACGAAGCTGGAGACCGTGCGTCCCGGGACCCTTGGGCAGGCGGCGCGGATCGAGGGGGTCACGCCGGCCGCGCTGACGCTCCTGGCCGCCCATGCCCGCCGGGGCGAGCGGACGGGTTCGGCCCGGGCGGCGGCCGGCCGCCTGTCGGCATGACCGATCCGGATCGCGCCCGCGTCCTCGCGACGTCTCGTGTTTCACGTGAAACAGCCGAGCGGCTCGACCGCTACGTGGCCGAGCTGCGGCGCTGGCAGCCGATCAAGAACCTGGTCGGCCCGGCGACGCTGGCCGAGGTCTGGAGCCGCCACGTCGACGACGCGCTGCAGCTCCTCGAGCTGGCCCCGGAGGCGCGCACGTGGCTCGACCTCGGCTCTGGGGCCGGCATTCCCGGCCTGATCCTGGCCATCGCCGGGATGGAGCGCGGCATCCGGGTCGATCTGGTGGAGAGCAACGCGCGCAAATGCGCCTTCCTCACCGAGACGGCTCGCCTGACCGAGGCCCCGGTTCGCGTGCGCAACGCGCGGATCGAGGCGGTGGTCGGCGAGTATGCGGGGGTCGAGGTCGTCTGCGCCCGGGCCCTGGCGCCGATGGCGCAGCTCCTCGCCTGGACGGAGCCTCTGTTGAAAACGGGCACCACCGGTCTGTTTCCGAAGGGCCGGGACGTACAAGCTGAATTGACCCGGGCCGCCGCGCAGTGGACAGTCGTTAACGACCTCGTGCCGAGCCGCACTGATTCCGATGCCCGGATCGTGCGCGTCACTGCCCTCGCCGCCCCGAGCCACCGATGAGCGAAGCGATCCTCGGCGAGTCCGCCGACCGGTCCATGGATTCATCCATGCGACGCCCCCTCCGTGTGCTGGCGCTCGCCAACCAGAAGGGCGGCGTCGGCAAGACCACGACGGCCATCAACCTCGGCACCGCCCTGGCGGCAATCGGCGAAGACGTGCTGGTGATCGACCTCGATCCGCAGGGCAATGCCTCCACCGGGCTGGGGATCGACCGCGCCAAGCGCCGGGTCTCGACCTACGAGGTGATGGCCGGCGAGGCTTCCCTGGCACAGGCCATCGTCCCCACGGCCGTTCCGCGCCTGTCGATCGCGCCCTCGACCATGGACCTCCTCGGTCTCGAGCTGGAATTGGCCACCCTGCCCGACCGGGCGCACCGGTTGCGCGGCATGCTGAAGAGCCTGTCCCAGGCCCCGAGCCTCAGCCGGATCAGCTACGTGCTGATCGATTGCCCGCCTTCGCTCAACCTGCTGACCATCAACGCGCTGGCCGCCGCGGACGCGGTGCTGGTCCCCCTGCAATGCGAGTTCTTCGCTCTGGAGGGTCTCAGCCAGCTGCTGCGGACCGTCGAGCAGGTCCGCGGCGCCCTGAACCCGAAGCTGACGATCCAGGGCATCGTGCTGACGATGTTCGATCCGCGCAACAACCTGTCCGCTCAGGTGGTGGCGGACGTGCGCGGCTTCATGGGCGACAAAGTCTACGAGACGGTGATTCCGCGCAACGTGCGCATCTCGGAGGCTCCCTCGCAC
>Ga0160429_1001223_pt1 | contig 14848 bp, 9 predicted proteins | sample SolpanmetagenomR_FD_108199 | JGI IMG/M metagenome (GOLD analysis project Ga0160429, IMG submission 108199) | Solar panel surface microbial communities from Lawrence Berkeley National Laboratory, California, USA - R | ecosystem: Engineered > Built environment > Solar panel > Unclassified ...
CACGCTGAAAGATAGCTATTGAATCAGCCCGCTCTTGAAGCGTGGTAATTTCAGGGCATTCAAAGCCGAGGCGTTCAGCATCAGCCAACAATCTTCTAATGTTGTCGAGCTTACGGATCTCACGCTCTCTCTCTTCAAGCTCGGCCATCTTAGCTACGCTACTCTTCCTTGAAACCTTCTCACTTTTTCGTCGATTTTGTTGTTTACGAGTGATGTAGTTTGTAGCCTCATCAACCCATTCATTGCAGCGATCAACGAACATTTTGAGATTGCCCAATTGAGGCAGCTTCCAGGGAATACGTTCTCCTTCATTCAGTAATGATCGCAACGCTTTTAGTGATGGTGTTGGTGTCTCTGCTATTTTACTCTCGAAATTCTCGATCCAGGCTTCCGGTATGCGTGCCTTATCAGTGATCTTGGTCACAATTTGCTCTAATTTAGGGATCGTCATGCGGTGGTGAAGAACATGTCCTTCTTGGTCATCACAACAGTCGACGGCGTCAATATGGTCGAGACACGCTGTCTTTTTTGTCTTTTCGCAAGTAAAGCGGGAGAGGTAACTGTAGGCATTGCAGTAACTGCACGTCGAATCATCCTCAGTCACGTCTTGCTTACCGACTTGACGTTCGAAGTGGATTAGTGCAGGTTCGTCACCTTCCACTGCGGTCTTGATATAGTGCCCACTTGTGACTCTATTTTCAAAAGCTTCACGATTCGCCTTTTCCATGATGAGCACTTCTTGCAAGGCTGGAGCGAGCCACTTGGCGGTCTTAATATTCATATCCTTGGAACCAGCCGCGGTTAAGAGAAGTTCATCATGTGAGAAGCATGGCTGCTTGCGGAACTCCCTCAAACGCTCCACGCTGGCTCTGCCGAAAGGTTCCCAATCTGCAGGAGCGAAGTTGACTGCCTCGTTGACATTGAAGCCGTGATTGAATCCCGCATGATATGCCTGAGGGAAGGTAATAACCATTTGACCGGCACGTTGATCAACAGCATACACATTGACACCCGCCTTCTTCAACGATTCTGGGTCTAGAAGGGTAACAAGCTGGAAAAGCAGGTCTGGCTGCGAATCGAACAAATCAGGCACTGATGCTCGCATTGCGTGTTCGAAGCGTTCTGCCTCTGCACCAGGAATCGCATACCACGTCTTAGTCGCGCCAAGATGTTGATAATTCGCTGAGTAAGCGTAGTGATCCTCATTATGCCAACAGAAGGTCGAGAAGCACATTCCTACATAGAGCCACGGAACCGTCATACCAGAGATGTCCGTCTTGATATATCGAAACAGCGACTCTTGCACCAAGGGGAGGACGTTAAGATTCCACGGATCAAACGAGTATGGATCTTTCTGGTGACGCTCGTGTGTTGGGAAACCACTTCCGTGGACAGTGGAATGTACGTCTGCTCCATATTCGACTTCGACAGTTTCGGTAATACTCATTACAAGTCGCCAAAATTCTCGCTCCACTTCATCCTCCCCAACAGGTTTCGGACCATTCAAAATAGGATCAAAGGGCATCTTAGAGGCAAAATGGTTTTCTTTGAAGTAGTAAGCCTTCTCTTGAAATTGTTTGAGCGAGTAGGTGCCGCCTTCTTCAAAGCCAAATTCACCTGTGCCAACTAGGCATTTCTTACAATGCCAGTCGTTTTCCGGCACAGCGGGAAGAGGAGGATCAAGACAATAAGTGTGATATCCATCGTAGCAACCTTCACAGATTAGGATGTTCTTGTCGTCGTCCCCTTTACCGCATGCTTCGCATAATTCGCCGGGCTTTTCATTCGATCGGTCACGCGTGGTATGTGGACGAGCTCCGGTACGGTGTTGTAGCATATGCGAGCCAGTAACAGTCGGTGCCGTTGATTCCATTTTGAGTCTCTTACTCCTTCTGCTATTCTCCTCATTGTCTTTGTCTGCTTCATCGTCGACTTCATTCGGCATATGACGTTTGACATCAAGTGGACCATAACCAACATGCGGGGCGTAGCCACTGCTCGACATTCCAGCACTGGGAAATGGACTCTTCTTCACTGGCACATTGGGCGTTACTGAGCGCTCATGCTCTTGAGGTTCTCCCTTCAGGACCCCACTCGGCGTGCTAACAGGAGTGAAAGCAATGTTCGAGCGATTTGCATTAGCAGCAGTAAATCCTCCACCATTGGCGGCCGTAAAACCCGAGACAGGTACTGGATGAGGGGTTTCCGCAGGCTTCATCACTGATTCGGAGAGTGCTCTGTTACCTTTCATGCTCTCATGCAAAGCCTGAGAAGCTCTAATTGCAGGAGATTCTTGTCCTAGCAACGAAGGGGTATAAAGATCTGGTCGCCTCACGGGAGATGGACCAGGTGAAGGTGTGCCGTAGGGTCCGCCACGTTCTTGTTCAAGCTGCAGTTGTACACAGGGTCTTGCTCCACGAAGAAATCTTTCATATGGATCCAGCCACTTTGCATAAGAGTTTTTCAATGATGTCGAAAGAGAAGACATGATCTTGCCACTGTAGCCCAGATCACGACCGATTTCCGCCCATTTCTTGCCTTTGCAAACTCTTTCGAATCCACCACGGCTTTCCACGGCTTTCTTGAGTTCGTAAAGATCGAGGGGTTTCTTGTCAACACTAGGAAATCGACTGAGACTCATACCATTGGACTTGTGGAATTTCGTTAACTGGTCGACATAATTGAGATTTGCTCGAGTACCTGAATTGAATTAGTACGAAGGCCCGTAGTACGAATCATCGACCACTTACCTCCTTCTACAGAGTTCAATCCTTGTTTTCGTGTTCGAAAATGAAACAACTGCGTAAAGTCAGTCAAATGATGGTTTCGCAATCACAGCGGTTCGTCCTGAACGCAGTCATCTCGAGGATGAATGCGACCTGAACTGCCTTCCGTAGTGACATACCGAAGTATCAAGTGCGAATTCCGGATTCCAACTATCTGGAGGAATGATCTTGACGATACCGTATTTACTGCCTTCCGGAGCAATCTTGCGCATATATTCCATCGGATCCTTGAATTCTTCCTCCGTCGGGCGAAAAGTCGGCGCTTCAGCGATGCCATGAATGTGTGATCTCGTAGCAGGTTCACGTACACCAGGTATAGCCTTGCCCCTGCGTTCCACGGTGTTTAGGTCAAGGGGTTCAGCGCGGCGAGCGCTGAGTGGTAGTGGAAGAGGTGTGGCTCCATTTGTATGGGGTTGTTTGGCCTTCGGTGCTGCAAAGCTTCCCGTGCGACTGGCGGATGCCGAAGCACCTCCATTTGGTGCGACGACCATGAAAGGCGGGGTTTTTGGCACCGCAGTGCAGTTTAGAGGTGAAAGGGGCGACTACTGGTGTGTTGTCGTGATGAACTTGGAACCGTGAGATATAGAGGAGAGAATTTAACCTTCAGGTGTGCTCTTTGGAGCTGGGAATGCAGCTTGGCAGATTTGTAGGATTAGAGTATTGCATCCCAGCCGGAGCTGTGAAGTGCAGTATGGTGTTGTGACAGTTGCATATAGGGAGTGGAAGAAGGAGACGGAGAGAGTATTAGGAGCGCCTGCCGTGAAGTGCGTGGAGAATGTAGGAAGGGAAGGAGCGAGTGATGGGAGATAATGATATTGATAGAGAGGACTTTCACTTTACCCTGACTTGTGTCACATCCATCCCTCTCCGCTCGGTCGGAACAAGCATAGGCGAGGCAAGGCGTTATTTCGATAGCCATAATTACATCTGACTCTAATCCGACTTCGCACTGTGAATCTGCCTTTCTTTGCCATTGTCAGACAGTATCATACTGCATTAATTCTGCAGATAGCTTTCAGTTTCTCGGCAACATACCAGTATGGCACGGTATACCGACTTCCATCATTAAACCCAGTGACGTTAATAATCGCTCCGCCGGCAAATCAGATTATCACGAGGTACGGAGACGGCCGCTAGACCCGAATTGGGGTTTGTCGTTCCTGCATATCAAACAACTTCACATCATAGCAAGAAGCTTGCTCCTTTAATGTAACAACCACTTTTCCACAAAATAAGGCAGTTCATAATGGATCGACCCATCCCATCGTTCTATTGCTGTTACCTACTTCGCTCTGCGAAACCCAAACACAGCGTCCTTTATGTTGGTTCGACACCACATCCGCGTCGACGATTAAAGCAGCATAACGGGGAAGCTCCAGGTGGAGCCCAACGTACGTCAAAAGACAGTCTCAGACCGTGGGAAATGACCTTGCTTGTTACCGGTTTCCCAAGCAAGATTGCGGCTTTACAGTTCGAATGGGCATGGCAAAACAATTACAAAACTCGCCACATTGCGGCTCACATGCGTAACGAGCAGACTGAAAAACGACTGGGCATTAACAATAAACTCTCCCATCTACATACCTTGCTATGTGTCGACAGCTTTTTACGCTGGCCGCTCGAAGTGCGATTTTTCGCACCTGATGTGCACAGACTGTGGCAACTTCACTGTGCAAAGAGCTCCAATTCAATTCGAGTTGGAATCCCTATTATTGAAGACTTCCGTGCTCCACCCCCCAAGCCAGCTAGAAAACGAAAAGGACTGCCTATACCACCAACCCAAAGTGTCATGCCCATAGATGATTCAAAAGGAATAACGGTACTTGATTTTTCCTACGAACCAGAAAAGTCCGCCCTGCTGAAAAGTATATCCTTGCTTCAGCAACAGACAAATTTCACTTGTGCTGTTTGTAATGCGAACATGAACTCTAAACAAGATCTGATTCTTAACTGTTCTCACGGAGAGTGTCAGATGCTGGCCCATCTAACTTGTCTGTCACGCCGCTTTCTAAGTGCTGAAAGCAATGATCAGGCTCTCCTTCCAGAAATTGGAAAATGCCCGATATGCTACAACTCTTTGAGCTGGATGGCATTAGCCCGAAATCTGAGCTTACGAATTCGAGGCCAAACCGAGGTTGCTCAGCTTCTCAAGAAGCCAAGAGCGCGAAAATGTCAAATGAGTGCAACAGAGGTCGTCGTGGAGGAGGATGCTGATAAGCTTGAACAAGAGATTCAGTCAACTGGCCCTCCGACTCTACCGGCTTTCATTCAACCCACACATTTCAATGACAATCAGAATGATGATGCTGCAGCCGTCTTGAAATCACAATATTGCAAATCCCCAAGCAAATCAAGGTTACGCAAAGCAATACAGATTTTTACAGATGCGCCAATACAGCCTGAGCTCGGGCTAGAACTAGTACCATCTTCATGTCTACCCATGCCCTTGGGTTCCACCCAAACCAAGGTGCTCAGTACACAAGCGTTATCAAGAGTCATTCTAAATAGTGATTGGGATGACATTGATGATCTTAAGGAATGAACTCCAAGTCATGTCAAGGCTATCATGGCCACGGCTCAACATGCCGCAAAAGCATTTCCTTTGCATCCACATTTCTCAGAGCAGTCTCAACAACCCGCACAACCTCCTCATGAACTTCCTCTAGCGACCTTCCACCATTGATGATCGCAAAATCATCCTTCTCAGGCCCTTCTCGTAAAGTAGCGAAGAGCTCTTTCACTCGATCCTGCATCTCCTTCTCCTCATACTTTTCCTCACCATAGCCGCCACGTTTTACAGCATCTTCAGGCGAAATGTCTAGAAACACACATACATCCGGTCGTGGCAGTCCTTCGTCTGGCCTCCGTGCCCATTTCAACTCTAGAGATGGATTCTTTTTGGCGGCCGAGTATACTATACCAGAGTAGTAATATCGGTCTATCACAACGATTGTTTCAGATTTGATATCAGCTTCGATCTGGGCGCTGTTACAAAGGTCAGCTTGCGTGGGAACGCAGTGGCGGGCTGGAAAGGTTGTACGCTTTCTCCCACCGGTTTGCAGAGAACAGAAGATGGATCACGTGGTCTTCCTGTTCAGTAGAACCTTTGAGATATGCATTTATCATCTGCCCGATCGGAGTAGTCCTGTCTAAAGAATTCAGCATGTAGTTCAGGGACTTTGTCTTAGTGTGGTATGGGGCATTTTTGAGGATAATTATGTCATTTATGTACGAAACGACGCATGACTATCCATACTCTCTACTCGTGCTCAAGTGAAACTCACCAGGAAATCGCAGATGTCGCACTTTGTGCCCCTTCTCCTCCAACGTCCGCACGAGCATCTCACATTGAGTTGACTTGCCCGCTCGATCGAGGCCTTCGAAGACGATTAGTTTTCCCCGGGGTGTCATTATTGCTGCTGTTTTGCCTCTCCTCTTTGACCTGTGTTGCGTTTGTTATTATTGTTGTATGGTTGACCGTGATTGGTGAACGGGGGGAAAGCGGACCCGCAAGCGCGTGTGGCACTGCAGGCTGTTTCTTCGAGCGCGTCAGTGTTGAGAATCGATCAGAACGTCTCCTAATGTTATTGTAATTGTGCTGGGTATGTTATGATGGATAGAAAGAGTGTGAAGTCGAGTCTGTTACATTGCATGTGAAACGGTTTGCCAACGCTTGTGAAATTTTGAGACGTTTGAAGACTAGTAAAGCTGAGCACAAATATTTTGCTTTTGAGTGGTTTGTCAACCGTTTGAGCCATGATAACACAAAGCGGTAACTACGACATCAAGCCTTAACCACGAAAATGCAGCCTGGTATACTACGTATGAGCTCTACCAAAAAGGCGGAAACTAATATGAGCGTGCATCTTCTCCCTTTATAACCGGAACACCTTCTGAAAAGCGCTATGCATATGTGACACGCACACCTGCTTGCGTGTGCAGATCGACAAGCACTCATCCTCTCGAGTCCATCAGGGAGCAGCGGATAGTCTGAAAATCTGAACGAGAAACACAGTTTGTCACTCATGTTTGCTTCTGATTCGCACTCGAGATGTATAACAGATAGGCACTGCACAGATCTAGCCGTATAACTCCTAGTCCATACATCATTATGGCCATGTATTCCAGTTTGATAAAAAGGCTTTAGTCCATTCTTGTCATTAGTATCTTCCTCGCAGTTCTCCCCTTGTTCCTCCAGCTCTTATGTTACGCCTGGAACGTTTCGCCGCCCGCATTTCTTAAACCTACGGCAACCCTCGCAGGCCTGCTATCCCAAGTCTGGACTGACTTTAAGACTTTCATGGAACAGAAGGTCATTCCAACGTTTGGTAAGTTCAGCTGTCACACACTTCCCTCAGCAGGCTCGATTCGCTATTCATTGTGCTCTCAGTTGGTCTTGGCGTATAGTTGCGTTTGTCAAAAGTGACTACCAGGGGAGGGGCCGTGATGAATAATCTTCAAACCTTTTACGGGATGCGTGTGCTCCAAGACGAAAGAAAAGAAGGGGATTCAGAACCAGGAAGCAAGCTAACTCGGGAAAATCAAACGGAACGCATTATCACTAGGAAACAATATTCTCGCTCGCTAGCAAAACGTGATTCACAAAGCTGTAATATCTTCTGCCCAAGATGACATAATAAGCGGGGCGGTCTGATATCACTTGGTCTGATCCGTCAAATTAATCCTTCATGTGAAGTCAATTAGTCATGGGATCATGCCTCAATTGCGCGAGGCGGTAAAATGAAGTTTTGTTTGAGCGGCGCATTAAGCTTCCTTGCGTCGATTGCCTGCAAATCCGCGCTTCGTTCGGCATCGGTGAAATGGCGACCATTCCAAGAATACTGAAGAATGCAGACTTAAAGATGTCGCAAGACCTAGCGATGCGCTGCCTGGAAATCCAACTTGTACATGACTTTGCGACGTGATGCCGTACTCTACCTTTTCGTTAAATATTGTCTTGCAGATCATCATACAGTCTGTCCTGGCTTTCGATCCTATAGCAACAGATAACGTGGCAGTCTATTTTGGACATTCTCCAGGAAACACGAACGCAAGCTTAGCAGCGGTTTGCAACTCCAGCTTTGTCGATATAATTGTTCTTGGTTTTGTTAGAAGCTTCGTTGGGCCAAGTTGGTCGCCAACCTTCGACCTCGACCAGAACTGTGAATCAGCGCCGGACCAGGGCGTAGTTCCAAACTGCTCATCACTCGCAAAACATGTATTTGACTGTCAAAGTAAGGGGAAAAAGGTCTTTCTCAGTATTGGTGGTTCGACAAGCAACACGAGTTTCAATTCTATCACAAATGCGGCACAGGCTGCTCAGACACTATGGAACTATTTCGGGTCCGGGAATGGAACTGTAACTGCAAGACCACTTGGAAGCATTGAATTGGATGGGTTTGACATTGGTATGTTGACCTTGATCGTTTGCATTGCCACAAGGAATAACGTGCAAGCTGCACTTCGTTTTCTATATAGTACCTGTCGTATTTATGACAATTTCAATTTCTGAGACATAGCTAACATTATTGAAGATCACGAGCAAGGATCTACACTGCATTACGATACCTTCGCGGCTACGCTCAAGACGTTTTATGCTTCGGCCGCTAAGGATTACTACCTCTCAGTGTCTCCGTCATGTGCGGACACTACCACCATATTTCCTTCCGGGTTTTATAACTACATGGACTTTGTTTGGCCCCGTTTCTATAATGCGAGAGCGTGTAACATCGTTAGCTCAGGATTTGCTCCTAGTTTGCAGGCGTGGCGGACTCAGTTGGACGGTCTAAAAGGCACTACATCACCTTTCCCGAAGCTGTATATTGGTGCAGTGGATTTTGACACTGGGGCTAATTACAACGGCTTTCTACAACCTCACAACTTTACAAATGTAGTAATTGCGGCTTCATGCAAAGCACGTAGCAGATTCGGCGGCGTGATGCTGTGGGATGCGACGAATGGACTTAAGACGATCGAGGACGGGAAGAATTTCCTGGAATCCACCAAAACAGCCTTGACAGGTAATGTGATGTGCTCCGGTCAAGCATCGGGTGATGGACGGTCAAACAGAGTGTGCCACGCAATGATCATGTCGGTGGTCACTTCTTTGTACAACTGTAAGTCATGGCCTCTCTCTCGTGGAGCCTAGATTCGGCAAGCTGATTTCTGCAGTGTTCCACATGCGTTAGCGTACATTCCTTGAAACTACGTCTCCTTATTTCCCGCTGTGACGCAAGGGGTGGTTATCGGCAGGATAGACGCCCGTTTATTGGAGACTTCGTTCTAGGCAAAACAATGCAACGTATTCTAATTACGACTTGCTATGCTAAGTAACGTCCTATGCGAGAACAGCGTGAGAGCTAAACGATTCTTTCAATCTTGCTTCAAAACGTCGACAACTTGCAACCGCTAGAACAAAGCAGGATGTCCCGCGATTCGTGAATGGTTATGACATGTCAAGTGCCATATCGCCTCTCATCCTTTCCGGACAGTTCAGTAACTGGACTAGAGTTATAACCATTCCTATCGCTTGACACTGGATGTGGCGCGTTGTGAATTCAACAACCCCACAATTGAGCTCGTGGTTCGAGCACAGGCAAGCTGTTTCTTCAGCGTCTGCTTATGATACATGCTGTACAACCAATATGACACAAAAAAGATTATCACACGGGAGCTATCAACTTCCACCTCGGCCAGTAATACCTCCAACGCGGAGAATACAGATCAAATTGCCAAGTCAATGGAACAGGTGGCCGCTGAAGAACTCTCTGAGAAGTTGGAAGAAATCTGTAACAATGTGTTCGAAGAAGCGACTGCGATCACGCAGGGAGCACGTGGGACAGTTAACATTGACGTGGACCTTGAGGCTTGCGATTACCCGGAGATTGAAGACCCTCAAGACCCAGCTCGAATACTCTTACCTGTCGATCTTCGTCGACAGCGCATTTTTTTCTTCTCCATCATCGTGTCGCTCAACATTGCGGCGCTCATGGCCGCAGTGTTCGGGCACTCTGGAACTTGGGTCTTCTGCTTCATCCTATACATCAAAAGTAAGGACTGTTTGTCTGTCGTTATTTCTGCTATTGGTCTCTTTTCGGGATTCATTCATCGACTTATCAAGCCGCAGGGCCCAGTACCTTCTAAGTGGATCTTGACGTTGATACCTGCATACTCTGAAAGCGAGGAGCAAATCGTGAAAACCGTGTTCTCACTTCGAGACAATGGAGTTAAGCCACACAAGCAAGTGATGTGTATCATACTTGACGGCAAAGAACGCGACATAAAGTCTCATATGCGGGTCATCAGGAGCTTCCGGCGCCCGTATGTCACATCCAAATTCAAGCGAGGCGAGCTCGTCATTGACGCAGGCTTCATGGAGAACGTCCCAGTGATAGTCATGGCGAAAGTCAAGAATTCCGGCAAAAAGGACTCACTGATACTTTGCCACGACCTGTTCAATGTTATCCGATCCAACGCGCCATTGTATACCAGGCTACTGCGCCAAGAGATGTGGACATCAGTGTTGCCATTGCTTACAGCAGGAATGGGATTCGAAAACTTTGATCTTGTCTTCTGCACGGACGCCGATTCGACCATCTACAAAGGCGCTGTCCGAGCTCTCGCAAACGCAGTAGCCCGCGACCATAACGCAATTGCAGCATGTGGGCTGGTGCTGGTGGAGTTGGAGCCAGGTTACGAATGGTCGGTTTGGAACCTATACCAGCAGTTCCAGTATACATTCGGACAATACGTGCGCCGGCGCGCTGAGGGAATACTGGGCAAGGTTACTTGTCTACCTGGATGCATCACCATGATTGCCGTCCGACCAGAAATGGCTGGAGCCATCCGCAAATATGCTGAGCCCATTACTGGCTATCCGGTCATTCTGCATCAAGTACAATACCTTGGCACTGACCGACGATTAACCTATTCAATGCTCAGTCAAGACAAGAAACTACGCACCCTTTTCGTTCCGCAAGCCGTCAGCGAAACGGTAGCGCCGCAAAGCTTACAGCACTACTTGAGTCAGCGCCGGCGCTGGGGATCCAATGCGTATTTCAACAATTACTTCTACTGCTTCGGAGAGAACATGATCCTAGTGACCCGAATCGCGGCTAGTATTGAAGTCGTACGCCTGAGTATGGTATACTATCGCATTGCTAATACAGGTCTCTTCATTTACGGACTCACAAAGAAGTTTGATGTCATGAAGATTATACCGTTACTGATCGTCAGCCAAGCACCTACGATGTGGTACATGTTTTCCATGGTCTGTCTCGAGCGTGAATTGCAAAAGAGAGCCCATAAATTGGTGCTTGGATTTTGCATTAACAAGCTATTCTCTCCTTTCGTATCGCTTACCGTGTTCACCAACGTGGCCAGAAACCTGGGTAGTCAAGGTACGTCTTGTTATAATTTGGCAGCCGATTCTTCATCCTGCTTGCCGAATTAAAGATTGCAATATGTCGGCTAACGTTTTGCACAGTTTGGGGAATGACGGGTGGCACTGCAGGCCCAACTACGACTACACCAGTAGTGGTAGAGGCGACAGGACCCACATCAACTGATTCTATGGGATCAGTCACCAAATCACTCGCAAACCTCACAGAGTCACAATTAGCAGAAGAGGAAAAGAATGAGAAACTTGCTGGACTTGTGGATATGGGAAGCGATTTTCTGTTAGGCTAGTAGTCTGGAAATATACGAAGGCCGTTACAAGCCGATCAACAACAGTCATCTGAGACTTAGTCGCTGAAGTGCCGCACAAACGCCCTATTCAGATGCTGCATAACGTCAAAATCAACCCCATGCTGCGGCGTGCAGATCGCTATCCCGTCAAACTCGTCGTCAAGATACTCGGGATTCCATTTTCCCGCTTCAAGCTTCTCCATCCATGGTACATCATGCTGCGGCACCAGCGGGTCATAGAACGCCAAACGTGCACATCCTGTCTCGTTCAGGGTCTGCGCAAACGAAATGCCAGGAGAGCATGACAGCACCGCCTGCCCGGGCTTGAAGCCAACACCAACAATCAAAATCCTTGGCAGCACTTTCGCGCGATCCTTGGTGTTCGCACCGTCCGAGAGGCACCGACGATGGAACTTCCGTGCGAGCTTCTTCGGCCGATTCCACATGAGCGTCGTTGCGCGCTCGAGAACAGGGAGGTTCTTGTTATTAGCAAAGAGGTAGAATGGGTTAACAGGGATACAATGTCCACCTACACCAAGACCCGGGGAGAATGCCTCAAACCCGTAGGGCTTCGTCGCCGCCGCATCAACCATCTCACGCGGATCAATGCCATGTGCGCGACAAGCATCCGCCATCTCGTTGACATACGCGATATTCACCATGCGGTAGCAGTTCTCGAACAGCTTCGTCATCTCTGCGACTTCGGGCCGCGACACGGGCACAACCTGCTGGAACACGCGACCGTACGCGTTCATGACGGCTTTTAATGCCACAGGCGTTAGTCCGGACACGACCTTCGGGATCTGGTGCGCTGCAGGCATGACTCGGCCTGGGTCGACTCGCTCGGGCGACATGCCGCAATTAAAGATATGCTTATACGGCCCGAGCAGGGTGCGCGTTATTCCCACGGAAACACTACTTTCGATGACGATGCAGCACCCCGGACGCGCATACTTCAGCACCGTCGCGAGCGCAGAGTGCACGTAATCGAGGTTGACGCTCCGATCCGCGCGCAGCAGTGTGGGCACAGACACCAAGTAGTGCGTGGCGCGGCGCAAAGCAGTTTCGTCCGTCGTCAGCTCCACGTTGCGGTGCGTTTCGTTGCCCTCGTCATCTTCGGTGAAGACGGTGTCGCGTAAGTGAGCGATGCGCTTGGCGCTGATGTCGAAGCCGATTGTGTGGTATGCGGTGCTGAATTCGCGGACTAATGATTCGCCTACGAAGCCGACACCGACTACGCATATTACTGTGGTTGCAGGATCTGCGGAGGAGACGTCAATGGGGGTGGCACTAAAGTTTGGACTGGTTGGTGAGGGGTTACTCGAGATCGTCGTTGCGCTTGAGGCGGATAGCGGACGGTTGTTGCGGCGGCGGCGGTACCGGCGGCGGTCGTTGTTGGTGTATTCGTTGCGTTGAGGTGTGAGTGGGGAGCTGCTGTCGAATGGTGAGGACTGGATGCCTTCGTGCATCGACGTGATGCTGGCTCCGTAAGTGTTTGTTATGATTGGCGTGGGGACAATCATCTTGTGATGTAGCATCGTAGATATGCTAAGTCCAGTGAAAAATATACGCTACACGATGGAATTGCAGGACTTTGAAACGAAACAGCGTTTCCCTCTTACTCAGCAGGATAAGGATAGAAGCTGGGAAATGTAGTATACCACATTATATACACTAGCAGTCATATTCTATAACATAGCTTCTACGCTACCCCAGCTTTGCTTTCATTGTCTTGATTGTTTTCTTTGCCATCTCGCTCATTTCGTCTAAAGCAGCACTCATGCTACCCACATCAATAAGGAATCCAGAAATCTGGCCATATGCCCTCAAAGGGATGGAGTGCGGACAAAGGAGGATCCGCTATTTGCGGAAGGTGTAGGCTCACATATCGGCCTTCGGCAGCGATTATACTGGGCTTTTGCTTCTTGCTGGGCTTTTCAGGCTAATATTTGATTGGAATGACAAAGAAGGAATTCATTTTTTTGTTCTTGTTTGGTATACTGCTTTTTCCTTCGCTATTGAATGCACAGCGAAGGCGGAAAGGTACTAGTAGCGAATTGGCCGGATATATTGTGAAGCTGGTGGTCTTTTCAAGTCCGCATTTATCCTTTTTTACGTATCCTAAGAAATGCTGAGTCGTTCTTTATAGTAGGGCTACTCTATTGTATTGTGAGGTATGATGCTAAATCAATCGATACTGCTGGTAGTATGACAATAGGGCTGTTAGTGCACATGTGACCCTTCAGCCTTATGACCGAACCAGCTAAGGTGTCATGGCTTCACAAATCAATTCATTAAGCTCTGATTGACCCCATACAAAGCAGGAACCGCAAGCGTGTGTCACCATTTTCGTTGCTTGTTCTTCAAGCGCGTAGTATGGAAGTTGGACGCAACTGTAAACGATATCTCCTCATAAGTGTGGTGATCGTGCCGACTAGTATAATGCCCCGGAGCTTAGAAAGTGAACGCTCAACACTCCTATGCATCCGAATCGACGCATAGAATGCATGAATCCCCGCAGAAAACCGTCCACAATGGTCTACCTCTGCTATGTGTGAGAAAAAAAACGTAACCAAGTTGTGCTTTAGTTGTGCCTGAAGAAAACATAATCCAGAACGCATGTGATCGAAAAGTTTGTCGTTCGAGAATAAATTGTTAGAAAGGGTAAGTGCATTTTTGTATGAGAGTATACCTTTCTGGATGCGGATATGTGGTCTGTTTGATACTCCTGCATGAGCAGCACGGATACTTGCTTGCTTATTGGATTTAGACAAACATTTGGCATCCAAAATATGCTAGGCAGCTGCGAAAAGTCGGCAAATCATATGAGAGGGGCCTGAGTTGACGCTCAGGGCTTATAACAAAAAATCAGTTATCCCTCCATCTCCTGGTTATCTTATTGACCCTCAATCCTCAAATATACTACCAAAACCCCTTCAAAACGAAAACCATTTACCTCGACCTCCTGTCCTACTTTGGCCTTCTCTACCTGAAATCATGGACGCACTTCTCGCCAGAATCTTGTAAGGCCCTCTGATCCTTGGTTAAGATTATTCTGATTCTTTCCTTCATGCCAATTCCGGTGAGACTCTTGTGTAACGAATATCGCATCTTGCCGCCAGCTTTCTTGGCTGGCCCAGACCTCAAAGTTGGTGTACTCCCTCCCGTAACATGAGCCCATGTAGTTGCTTTATGCCCGAAGGATCCGGATACCTGCTTTGCTGCGATACCTACTTGCTGCAGCAAGCAAACATGCCGTTTCTTGGCCATTATCTCGCAATATTGGAAAGGACCAAGATGCCAGCAAGCAGCAAGCAGTCTTTGTCTCCTTCCTTTTTCTTTCGAGTATCCCCCTGAAAGTTTATATCTTCAGC
>Ga0160429_1001225_pt1 | contig 14836 bp, 13 predicted proteins | sample SolpanmetagenomR_FD_108199 | JGI IMG/M metagenome (GOLD analysis project Ga0160429, IMG submission 108199) | Solar panel surface microbial communities from Lawrence Berkeley National Laboratory, California, USA - R | ecosystem: Engineered > Built environment > Solar panel > Unclassified ...
AGCCTCCACCGAGATTGTTTTGCCCGGCCCTCACGTGACTTATAGGTCATGTGACAATATCGGTGGAGGCTGGAGACTCGAGCCAAGTTAAATTGTTCACAACACAACAACACGAGCATCAACGTCAACGCAGCGATACGGTTGGATTGCTCCCGCAACTGACCAGATACCTCGAATGTTTATACCGCGCGGCATGCGCTAACTGTCTGTAAGAATAATATTATCCGATCCGATCGGGCCCACTGTAGCTATTCGATGTTCAGAGCGGTGGAGCCGTGAGTCCGTGACTATAACAGTGCAGCCGCCATGGCGTTGACGACAACCTTCGGCATGGATTGGACAAGCGCGGTGGAAACGCTATCTCCTCACATCCGTTTCATTCGGAGCATTGACTGGGCTGCAACAGCGTTAGGCCCGCACAGAGCATGGCCTCAGCAACTTCATCAGATGCTAGACTTGATACTGGCAGATCCAACCCCATCGGCCATTATGTGGGGTGAAGATTTGACCATGATCTATAACGAAGGCTTTGTAGAGTTTGCCGGACTGAAGCATCCACTACTGATGGGAGGAAGTCCTATAATTTCCTATGCAGAAGTTTGGGAGCCGATGTTTGCTCCAATCGTCAAGCATGGAAGGGCAACGGGGCAGGCAATACGACACAATGACGTGCCTCTATCATTGATGCGTCACGGATACACCGAAGAGTGCTTTGTTGACTATTCGTTCGTTCCTGTACTCGGTCCAGACAAGGTGGTCATCGGATTTTATCACACAGCCATTGAGACGACGAATCAGAATCTCTCTAAGCGAAGGATGAAGACTCTGATCGACATTGGAGACTACGCAGGTACCGCACGAAGCATGAAGGAGTACTGGGAAGCGGTGTTGAAGGGGTTTGAACCCAATGTGTGGGACGTTCCGTACGCTATTGCTTGGGAATTTCGAATTGCGGGCGATGGGTCTTCCACGGCGGGCTCTGGACTCAACTCCGCACATGGATCGACCCTTGAGCACGTTAGTTCTGGAAGCTCTTCTGGTGCACGGCCACCAACGCTTTGCAGCTTGGCCGGAATCATGGGGAAACACATAACACAGATCCCTCTGGCGTTGAATGTCTCGGACGAGGATGATTCATTCCAGCAGGTCGTCGGTAAAGCCATGAGATCCGGTCAGTTGGCCCTTATAAGTATTGAGGATGGAAACATGCCGAACTGGCTAGAATCTCATTCGGTGGGAAGAGCTTTCGATGAACCCTGCAAATCAGCCGTGGTGATACCTGTTCGTCCGACAAGTCGCATTGATGCTAAAGGCACGGACGTTGCAGGTTTCATGGTTCTTGGCATCAATCCTCGACGCGCATTTGATGACGACTACGAGCGATATGTGCGTTTATGGAGTCGGCAAATGGACACCTCGGCTGCTTCCGTAGTCCTCTTGGAGCAGGAGGTGAAGCGTCAGAAAAAGCTCACTGCACAACTAACTATCTCTACGAGACATATTCAGGAGAGCGAGGCGAGATTCGCTCGCTTTGCAGAAATGTCTACTATCGGCATGTGGATACTCGATCCAGCAGGTACCGTTATATTCAGTAACAATGCATGGCGGGAGCAGATGAAGTTCATGGAAGGAAACAATGGCCTTGAATCGTGGAAGACAGCCGTTGCAGAAGAATCCTGGGGAACCATCGCGGAGTTTTGGGCAGCCATGAATAGAGACAAAGTCTCTTCTAACTTCGAGGTCCGGATCAAAGGAGGACCCCTACCTGGCGAGCAAGCTAAAGCTGATGTATGGTTGCTCTCCTCGGTGTTTCCTGAACTCGATGCCGATGGGTGCTTAAAAGCAGTGTGGGGTGTGAACACAGACATAAGCGTATGCTATTGGCGGGGCGTTCGAACGCGTGAGACTGATTTTGGATATAGCATCAGAAACTCGCAGAGGACCTCAAGGAGCAGAGGTTACTCGATGTGCTCGAAGCCAAGAGACAAAGCGAGTCTTTCATTGATACAGGTATAGTCTCAATGGTCGCGTCAGTCGCTAAAAACCGTTCCATACCCACGTTCAGAACAGATGCACGGGCAAACCTTCCTTCATACTAATGCCATGCAGTGTCACACGAAATGCGGAACCCTCTGAGCGCGATTCTACAATGTGCCGACGGTATAGATACAGCTTTGACTGAAGCACGTGCAGCATCAAGCGGTCAAAAGTTTACACTTCTCGATAAAGAAGCCGTGGAACACACACTGGAATCAGCACAAACCATTATACTCTGTGCACAGCATCAGAAGGTTGGTCAACTAGGGAAAGAGCTACAGTTACATACTGACCAAAGTGCAGAGGATCATCAACGACATCCTGACTCTTAGTAAACTAGACGCCCGGTTGCTCGTCGTGACACCAGTAGAAACCGATCCTATTGAAACAGTCCGCCATGCCCTAAGACTTCACCAGCAAGAATTTCAGAACGCAGACGTTGAGAACGGAATCCTGATCGAGTCTTCTTACCGTTCTTTAGGCGTGGATCGCGTTTTCGTAGATCCTTCAAGGCTGCTACAAGTTTTAATCAACCTATTAAGCAACGCTATTAAGTTCACCCAGTTCCAAGCGGAGAGACGGATTACTGTTCATCTCGGCGCGTCTGTAGCTGATTCTGTAGAACCTCGAAACAGCGAAGACTACTTTGATCCAAGGCGTTCCGAATCCAGACTGAAACTCGGGCCTGATTGGGGTTCTGGTGAAGTCCTGTTACTGCACTTTTCGGTGAACGACACGGGTTGTGGACTCAGTGGTCCAGAGATGCAGAGCCTGTTCCTCCGCTTCTCACAAGCCTCGCCGAAGACGCATGTCAAATATGGAGTTTGTGCACTTTGACTGCATTGGATTCGTACTTAACTGATTCAATACAGGGTTCGGGACTTGGATTGTTCATTTGTAAAGAGCTAACAGAAATGCAAGGTGGACGGATAGGTGTTTCTTCCACTCCGGGCAAGGGCAGTAATTTCAGATTCTTCATCAAGGCACGCCGTGCGAAATCACCTACAGTATCAAATCTAATCGACAAGGCTACGGAGCAGTTCAGAAGAGCTGCGCTTGATCCACCGAAAAGAGAAGAGAAGCCCCAAGAGCAAAACACTAACCAAGACAGCCTGCATGTTCAAGACCGAAACTACGTTGCTCCCATGAACCGGTCCCATTCTGCGTCGCAAAATCCGGTCGTGGGAAGCGCTACTGACCCAGATACTCTGCATGTCCTTGTAGTGGAGGTCAGTACTATATTTCGTGTGCTCTACAAGTCACTCACACGTTCTTAGGACAACCTCATCAACCAAAGGGTCATGACCCAGCAATTGAAGAAGGCGAAGTGTATCGTCCATGTTGCAAACCATGGAGCTGACGCACTACTGTTCCTGGAAAAAACAACCTTTGCTAGAGACACCGGTCCAACAGCGATACCACTATCGATTGTACTTATGGATCTGGAAATGCCGGTCATGGATGGATTAACATGCGTCCGGAAGATCCGAGATTGGCAAAAGTCGGGTAAACTTACCAAGCCTGTGCCTGTGATTGCGGTATGGTATAGATTGCAGTATTGGACGGACTCTGACTAAAGGCATGCAGGTCACAGCCAACGCCCGAACCGAGCAAATCGTCATGGCGAAGGAGGCAGGAATGGTACGCAATGCGCGCACAGTATCTTCCCACAAAAGTCGCCGGCTAAACGTTGCAGGATGATGTTGTCACTAAGCCGTTTAGAATCCCTGACTTGATTCCTCAGATGCACAACCTTATCGAAAAAACCTCGGCATGATGCTGAGTCACTAGACAGCGAAACCAATGCTGTAAGCTGGACTCGACAGTGGAAGATCGGTAGTGAAAGTCATGAAGATCACGGCACTGTTGTGGAGTCGTCTCCCAAGCCTATTACTGCGAACGGGACATACGGTGGTGTGCTATGTGGCCTAGGCGTAGACTAGATAACCGTGGTCTGTATTCTTAATGCAGTAGGATTGAGGAGGCTTGGGACTTACAGTCACCGGCGCAGATGGGAGCAAGACGATGGGCGTCAGTGTGTTGATACATCGACAGAGCTTTTGGTGTAGGCGTCAACAAGCGATTCGAGCGTCGCAGTCATCAATGCCCTTTTTCTGTCCGCGTTTAGTCGACCCGTGTGGCTCGACCAATGCACAGCAAACAAGTCTTCGAATGTCGTGCTGATATTAATCCTCATGCCTTCACGCCGTTTCGAACGCGAGCTCTTGTATTGATAGCCCTATGGGTAACTTACAATAGCCCCTGTCTCGGCGCGGTGTACTGTAGCCGACCCGACTTGCTTTCCCACTGCGCCAAACATTCAGATCAAGTCGCTCAACTTCCCCAAACCTTCATCCTCGCCAGACTCGCCGTTCACCTATCATCGCCTTCGCTTCGACCATCTTCCCTCGAGTGTGACGCTGGCCCCTGAAGAGGAATAGGAGAACCAATTGCATCGCAGTTGTACTCGGCGTTCTACAACGCTGTGGCTGCCTTGGTGGAGTAACATCGGGGCTGGGACATCCATCTCGTCACTAGCTGCAATAAACAAGATTGTCCGTCGAAACTCATCTCATAAATGGAAGCAAAACGACCAAGACCTCCTCGAGAGCGCCTTGCATCTCTTAAAGATCCAAAGGGCACGCGCAACATTCGGCCGGCACGTATGCCACTTGCGCCGCGCTGCCCCAACCCGTCTTGCTCAAATCCAGACATCCAGGATGCAGATGGCCTCCGCGTGTGTGCAAACTGTGGCACTATCGTCAGCGAGTCGAACATCGTCTCAGAGGTGACTTTTGGAGAGACTTCTGCTGGTGCTGCTACCGTGCAGGGTGGCTTTGTGGGAGAGGGTCAAAGGCATGCCAAGAGTCTGGGAACAGCTTTTCGTAGGGCAGCTGGAGGAACGGAAAGCAGGGAAGTTACCGAAGCGAACGGTGAGTGTTCCACCTGGTAATCGTAGATGAAAATTCTCGCTAACTCGTCAAAGGTCGTGACGAAATCCGCAAACAGGCAAATGCACTAAGTTTGAACGAGAACGTGGCAGATCAGGCTTTCAATATCTACAAGCTAGCTGCGGCCAACAACTTCATCCAAGGTCGCCGTGTCCGGACTGTAGCATCGGTTTGTTTATACGTAGCATGCCGCCGAGATGCAAATAACCAAACTCTTCTCATGGACTTTTCGGAGCTGATTCAGGTCAACGTCTTCAAGATCGGGCAAACCTACCAAAGTCTTAAAAAGGATCTCTGGCTTGACGCTTACGACGCGTCTGGTATACGTCCGGTCGTTGAAGTCGAGAACCTGATCATGAAGTTTGCCCGCAAGTTGGAGTTTGGCAGTTCGCTCATGAAAGTCGCCGAAGATGCCGCAAAACTCGTCAGGCGCATGAAACGTGATTGGATGGTGACTGGGAGGCGTCCCGCTGGGTTATGCGGAGCTTGCATCATACTAGCCGCGCGAATGAACAATTTCCGTCGAACGGTGCGTGAGGTGGTCTACGTTGTCAAGGTCGCCGACATGACGGTCGCCAAACGTATTGAGGAGTTTAAAAGAACTGCGAGTAGCGACTTGACCATTGAGCAATTTCGCAAATTCGGAACTAGGCTTAAGCTGTCTGCAGACCCGCCAGCACTTTACGAAGCAAAGCTGAAGGAGAAGAAGAAGAAACGCAAGCTCGCCTTACTGCTTAACCCTGACGCTCCTGAAGAAGCCTTCGAGATTTCAGGCGATGAATCACCCCGAGCGCCAACAAGCCCTCAAAATTTCGGCACACCCGCTGCAGAATCTAGGCGAGACGCTGAAGGCTTCGCGATTCCTCGAATTTCCGATGGCCTCGGGCTTCTTGGTGATATAGATACCGATGCATTAGCGTCACCCACCCGCAATCCATCTCAGGAACCACCGACAAAGAAGAAGAAGCGTGGTCGTCCTCCCAAAGCCGGCAAGAAAGCTGCTAAGCCCCCACCATTTATAACACCAGAAGACCTCATGGAAGAGAATGAGCTTGAAGATGAGATTGACACGATCATCAACGATCCAGTCACGCTAAGCACACTGGAAGATGAAGCCTTCATCGTTGCGCAGAACCGCGCTAAGCTACTTGCCGAGAGACAACGCGCTGCTTCTGCCGCCGCCGCCGCCGCCGCCGCTCCTCATCGACGTCGTAACAATCGCGTCATCTCTATCGACCCGCACATCGACAGTGACGAGTTCGATTCCGACCCAGAAGTTCGCAACTGCGTGCTCAGCGTAGCCGAGCAACTCATTAAGGAGCGTATCTGGGTGACGCACAACGAAGACTGGCTGCGAGCCCAACAAGCCAAGAACTTGAAGAAGGTGCTCGAAGAGGCATCCGGGTCGGGCTCCAAACCGAAGCAGAAGCGCCGACCAGGCCGTATGGGTGACGGGTCGGTGCTCGAGGGTGGGACCCCTGTTGAGAGTCCGGCGGATGCGAACCAGCGCATGCTAGAGAAGAGAGGCAAAGGATTCAGCAAACACATCAATTATGAGAAGCTTAGTGAGTTGTATCGCGGAGTTAGGGGCATCGGAAGTGGGACCGCTACCGCTGTCACAACTAGTGATGGTGTTGGGAGTGTCAACGGAGATGTCCAAGACGGAGAGGAAGAGAGCGGAGCAAGGGTCGGAGCAGGCGGTCTCATCACTCCGGCTGCCACGCAAAATGCAAATGGCATAGGTGACGACAAGGAGCCGGAAGACGAAGAGGACGATGAAGATGAGGAAGACGACGACGAGGAGGAGGAGGAGGAAGTGGTCGAGGAAGAAGATGACGCAGAGAAGGAGGTCATGGAAAGCTTTGTCGGCGACGGCGATGATTTCGGGGAGGATCTGGCGGCATACGATGATGGGGGAGATGACCCGTACGATTACTGAGCGTATTGAGAGTACCGCAGTACCGCTGATATTGTTATTCTACATGCAAACGGCTGCTTAGTATCAACGTAGAAAGGCCACTAGGAATCGTCTAAGAATTGGTAGACGATGCTTCTAGGATTTGAGCTGGCTCACACTTGCTTAGAGCTCCATAGTGCCCACCCTCCCTCCAGTCTCCACTCTCTGGCCCCAAACACCGTCCCTGACCCTCCGATCCACAACCTCCAGCAAATCCCTCGCGTTTTCAGATCCCTCGTCCTCATCTTTATCGCTACTCCACTCCACCGCTTCGGCCAGCTTCTTCCGAAAAAGCAGGAGACATTCCCACTTGGCGACGGCAACCTGATACGCCGCGCCCTCCGCGTCACCGCGCCCACCGACAAGACCCGAGAAATTGTGTGGTGGGCGCAGAAGCCAGGGGATTACTGACGCGCGTGCCTGGTGTACTGGGGAGAGGAGGAAAGCGAGGGATGTCGAAGGCATGGATGAGGGGATGGAGAACCCCGAAGGGAGGGCGAAGGGCGCAGTGGGTGAGGATGGCGAAGTGGATGTCTGCGGTAGAGCGGTCCAGTGTGCCGATATCAACGCAGCGAGAAGTGCGATGGATGCGAGCGCCTTTTCGGGTAGCGCGAGGAGTTCGGCATGCGTTAGGAGGTGCGTGAAGAGGGTCTCGTGGTGGGAAAGGTAGAGTAGAAAGAGAGCGCGTGCGGCCGCGGACTCGGAGAAATCGTTGGTGCGCTGAAGAGAATCGGGCATGTCGGTTTCGGCGTCGGGCTTCTGGGGTGGGAATGTGAGGATCTCATTATTATTCATTGAGACCGAGCGCCCGGAGAAGATGGCTGCGAGGGCATGTAGGACATCTGAGTTTGTGGTTTTGCAGGGAAGTAGTAGTATGGGGCTCATCAACCCCTGCCGTAGAAGCGCCACACGAGGTAACGAGACGAGGACGTTGAGATCGTGTTTCGGAGACTGGCCATGTGCCCATTGATTGGCGGAGAGGTCGAGGGCTTGACAGAGACGTGTTAGGATGCTGTGGACGCTAGACGACGAAGTTAGGTCTTCGGAGAAGTGAGTGGCATAAGTTGCGACATAATGTGCAGATGGACCATAGAGAAAGTTTACGTCTAGTGGGTCTTGGGTTGGGTCGTTCGGGTTGAGCCAGAATGACATTGCGCGTTCGTGCAGACCACGGGCTCGCAGGAATTTGAGGGGAGGCAGCTCGTGATTCCTGGTTGAAGGTGAATGTTTAGCAGGACACGTATCGAAGATCGGACTGAACTTCTTAGCTTACTTCACAGAAAGCGTCTCATCTGCCAACGGTAATAGGTTTGCGAAGAACTGAAGCAAGTTCATATAGATGAGTACGTCACTTTTGTAGTCCACCATGTGAAGAGCAACATAATCCAGTAGGCCTTTGTTTTCCGTGCCCAAGCCGTACTGACCTTCTACATCAGCATGATGACTCCGTACTGCATAATTCCAATCAAGTAATCCGATGCGAGGCATGATAGCCATGACGCGTGACTGAGCAATGGTCTTTTCTCTTTTACTGAGCCTCAGATCCTTTGAGTGTTTCAAGGCCGTCATGGAGAAGAACAAGCTGTAGATATCCTTATCGCCAAACACCCTACGCCACATAAGGCCTTGACCTTTGTTGCAATGATCGACAACGTTTCCGACACCGTGAATAGTTACATCGCTCGGTTCGCGGTCAACCTTAAGTAGATCCATGATCAAATTTCCAGCAGTTTCCGCCACTGACATATCGGGGGTTGATAGCCAAAGAGTGATGACAGAATGCACAACCTGCGGCATCCCAGCCAAAGTCGCTGCATCGCGTGCGTTTCTCGAGGCTTTTCCCAGTAAACTGAGAACAAGGAAGTTATAAGGCTGAGCTTCAACTCGTAAGCCCGCCACAAAGTCGTCAGGAGTGTTTTGCTCAAGGATGTCTGAGAAAGAAAAGGGTTTGACCAGTGTGGTTAACAACTTCGCTAGTGGCGTAGGATCCTGCTGTAAACTAAAAAGGAGTGCAGACGCCTGTTGTACGACCAACCGCAAGGCCTTCAGATCGTTGCCAATCTCTGGCGGTAGAAGGACTTCGCAATCTTCCAGTAATTTTCTATCAAGCTCTAGGCTTGAATCCTCCTTTACTCTTTGTAGATGCTCGTGTAGTCTTGTTCGCATCGAGGGCATGCCTGCCATGTTTGTGAGAGTAGAAATATGTTCCTTTGATTGTCAAGTGCCAAGTGTTGTATATTGAGCATGGACAATCTCTCTCTCTTTTACAGGTACGATATACAAAGCTTTGAGTTAACAGGAGCTTCTGAAGAAGACCATTCACCAGGTCACGTGCAGAGTCAGGTGCGCCTAGACTCGACCGTTGGTGAAACGAGTAGTTCTTGCTTGTAATGCCCCACTCGTGAACCACACTTGTTCTGAAGTCATACCAAACCTGCCCAGATTGGCGTTTACTCACCGTATCAATCACACTCAGCTTGCTGGCACTTCTCGAGCAAGTCTGGCTTGCTCACGCTCACCCAAAGGCTACTGCACGGCTCACATCCGACTAAGAAGAACGTGAAACACTCAGCTACGAAATGTCGAGAGGAGGCAGAGGAGGAGGATGGGCTTCTCGAGGCGGCGGCAAGCAGAAGATTGGAGGCCAAGAAGTCACATGGGACTATGATCCTGATCTTGTGATTGATACGAAGCCATCCGAGGTCTTTCCCAAAATGGCGATTCCTGCAACCCGCGCGCTTACCTACTTTGAAAGAGCTCAAGTTGAACACTTCGGGGCACTGCGACGGCGCATTCATGACGGGCCTTTATATGCAGTACTTGGGGAGAATGCAAGAGTCGGAAAGTCAAGAAAGCGAGAAGCTGCTACATTCAACCCATTCGAAGGTATGCCGACGTACACGCAGAAGTACAAGACTGCGGTACGGGAGCTGCCGCTTTTTGAAGTGAGAAAACCAGGTAAGGCGCCATGTGGACTGGATGAAGACACCTCATAATTTCTGTTTGGCAGTTCTCCAATTCTTTCCCGAGGAGTTATGGGACATTCTTGAACCAAGCCGAGTCGCAAACAAAAACAAACCTACACGTGGTAGAGGGAAAAGAGTGCATAAAACGGACCATCTCAAAGACCACGATGACGAAGGTGAGAAGAGGGCAGGAGAAGGCGAGGACGCAGATGACATACCGAAGGATGAAGACGATGATGAGGAAGAGGAGGCCAACCCAGAGGATGACTTTTCCGAAGACGACAGTGAAATGGGTGGTGATTACAACGCAGAGAACTACTTCGACGATGGCGAGGCAGACAACTCCGACGGGGACGCCGGCGGAGGAGGAGGGGATGATGCCTACGACTGATGCATACATCCTTGACGATATGCGTTGCTATGCACGATAAAACAAGAAGAGTTCGGAAGCCGAGACCGTTTGTAAGTCATCTCACGTTAACAGTTGCAGATCATCTCTGTTCCGATTTGCAAAACCGAATCCGGCTTCGCCGTGTGATAACTCATTCGCGTGAACAGTGGAGGGCTGAATTTTCCTATGGAGTATACTGTAGCCCGAGTTATCTCCCATTACTCGTTCCCTGAAACCACTTGTTGGTTCCGACGAGAAGACACCCTAGGGGAATTAATTAACTCTCGCTTCCGCTCCTTGCTGCTTGCGGGTGACGGAGAGGTTGCCGAACTATTTGACGTCTTTTCACGACCAAGACAAAAGCACAGCATGCATAGTGGCTGGGCAGGATAACAAGTCGTGCAAAGCGATGTAGAGATTAGCTGCCGAGTCAGCCACTATCGCTGCAGTACACCACGAGGCGCCCCACCCGTTGCACGAGCAATCATTCGCGCAGAAGCCGTAGCCGCATGGCCCAATCCTCTTCGCTTCATGTCGCTCCACTTCCTGTAAAATTGCAGTTCAGCAAAGTTGTAGCGCAAAAAACAAGCACTTTATGGCTACCTCAGTCATTACACTCATTCCCACGTCGAGGACCAATCTTGGTCCGCTTATTACTACCTTTACTCAACCAAACGGCTGTAACGTAGCCGTCGGCGCGGGCCCGACATCTGACATCTTCAGGCAGGCGCAGTTTTGCAATGGTTCCGTCGGCGCTAACGACGCCTCTTCTTGCTGGCCCTCGATCACCGCAACAAACCCGAAAGCCGCATCTTTCTTAGGGTACGGGTTTTACTCCCCCGGCTTGTACTGTCCATCGGGATACACGACAGCGTGCAAAGCTGCCAATCTTGATGACGGCTCTCCATCATCAGTCTCTCAAGCACGTCTCTCATACCTGTTTCAATTCGGTCTTCTCGCCGGCGAAACGGCTGTAGGATGCTGCCCCAGGTAATCGCCAAACGTGCTGGCATGTGATGAGGACACCATAGCTAACTTGGGGATTATAGTGGCTACGCCTGCTACGCTGGAGGGTTCTCGGCGCAAACCTGCATCCGCACGGCCTCTTCAACAACAGTCACAGGAGTACTCTGTGACAACCAAGGCAGTTCGGTCCTGCACTACTTCACAGTCCCATCTACCGGCTTCAGTGTTATCGGCACCACCCGAACAACATCTTTTACAGTTGCTACGGCAACTCTGTATGCGCCGCTGGTTCAGATAAACCATCGAAACACGGATCTACCATCGTCGTTGCGCATTTCGTCAACGCCGAGTCCTCCGCTGACGACAACGTGGAGTGAACCTTCGCAAATCACAACCACAACCGCATCCACAGTCTCGAGGGCAGCACCTGTAGTAGAAACGTCGTCTAGTGGCTTTGGAATATGTGCAAAGGTAGGCATAAGTGTTGCGGTCCCTGTCGCCGCGCTTGCGGTACTGGGCGGAATCATCTGGTGGGCCATTCGAAGGAAGCGTGCGAAGACCTCGAAACCCTCCCGGAACTCGGATGAACATGTTATGCTGCCTTACCGAGACGGACCACCGGCGGCTGAGATCGAAGGTAGATCCACTGCAAAGTCGTCATTCGTTGCGAAATCGCCCATGGAAGCACCAACGGCTGATGAAATTCATGAACTGGATGCGACTCCTGTCGCGCATGAGATGGAATGAGTCTATTCAGCACATCACCAACGTTTTGTCGAAGATTGATGATTGTAATACAAAATGCAGAGCATTCATCGAACCAGGTGATCCGCCGTGCTCCGGTGCACCAAGTTTCTGTCGTCATTCAAGCTTCCCAAGAGGCATAGAACGTGAGAACTTGCCATGATCTGAATTCGCCACTGCAGCTGCCAGAATTCGTCAAAATCAAGAGAACTCTGGAATACATCCATCAGACTGATCAGCGATGCACGACCGTGAGCTCATAGATTTCGAAATGCGATCGTCGAGACGGTAACTCTCCGAGCAATAGTTGCCACCAGCACATGAAGATCTCGGTAGCTTAGAAGGCCAGTAACGTAGCATACACTGCCCAGCACGCGTAAGGACTACTTTCACGCTGGAAACATCACGAGACTGGTGTAAAGGTGACCATGCAATCCCTAGCTATGTTTGAAGCGCCAAAGCTCCGAATGCCGGCGACCAGTACTCGATCTCTTCGGCTTGCCTGTCGACCCACACCAGTGAGTCCGCGACCAGATCCTCGATCACAGCCACAGCTCGAGGACGTGCCCACTTCAGATTGATCTGTAGCATGGATACCGTAATGTAGCCTAAAACTTGTATAACCTCGAGAATTGTTGTCTGATCGATATTCAACTCTTTGGGGACTGAGCGAATCATCTGTTTGGAGCCGAGCTTCATGATTGCATATCCGGACGCGAGCGGTTCAAGTGATTTCACTGCACGCAGAACGTCGTCCCTACCGTTTCAATTAATATTCGAAGACTCCTCGAAAATCTAGTTTTTACACACTCTGAGACCTCCATTCCTCCACCAATACCTCTTCCCTTCTGTACCCTCTTGACAATCTCATCCACTGTCATCATGCCTCCGTTCTCCGACCTCGTCTCTTTGCATACTTCGACAACCCTAACAGCAAGCTCGAAATAGAAGTCGTTCACACTGCTTCCCAGCATCTGTGTCCAGAAACTTGTACTCGCCGTCGCCGAACCGCTTTTCTTGTTGTTGGTATTTGAAGAAACGAGCGGATCCACACCGATGGCATTGCACATGCGCGCGAACTCGGCGCGGAACTGTGGATTTGAACGGATGTCTTTGGCATGTGAAATGCTGAACTGATGCAGGAGGGACTGGAACACGGATAGCTGGGCTTGCAGGGAGGAGAGGTGCGTGCTGCGGAGTTGGGAGCCATGAGAGGCGTATTGTGCGGAGGTTATAGTATTGCGCGAAAATGCAGATAGACCTGGGGTGCGTCGAGGATTGGCCATTGTCGAGTGTTGAGGCACACAAGGGATACAGAACTGTCTGTTGATGTGGTCATCGAGTCCTTGTGAACTGAACCCCGGAAGAAAATATTGCATGTGACGGAGCAAAGCGGTTTCGGGAGAAATGATTGTCCGAGGACTTGACGCTAGCACTGATTGAGATTTGCAAAAAAACCCCACGGCGCACACAACTTTGTCTCCTCCGAACTTCTTCGTCAACCATCACACACGACAACTCAACAGCTCGCCCACCTCGACCACAATGGCCCCTTCCAAGACGTACGTTGCTATTACCAACCCATCTGCTGATCGAGAATCAAAACATGCAGACATAGTCGTGGTCAAATCTCGCTGGGCAGCATTTTGATGTTTAGGCCAGCTCGATTACATCCTTCGGTCCCTCCTCGATAGACCAACACAAGGCGAAAAGATCGAGAAGGGCTTGGAGGGTCTTGAAGATGAAGAACTCGTTCTTCTCCTCCAAATACAATCTTTGCGCGACAGTTGTTCCAACTTGTAGCACTCGGTACTTCCCATGCGTGGGGTCTTGTCGTCGAGGAATAGTTACGACCAGGGCGAAGAGCTTGACTCGACTTCTTGAAGTTGTCTCAACAAGTAGCTTCTTTCTCTTCGATTAAATGTGTACCGTCGAGTTCACCATCCAGTTGAGAATGCCACACTTGGTGCACTTCTCTTCTTGGGATTATCAAGTACCACGCGAGACTATTTCTGACATCGGTTTTCGTGCAGCTCCGTTCCCACCAAGGATGACATTCTCGTTCCCGAGACCCTCTTGAAGAAGCGCAAGTCGCAAGAGAAGGAGCGCGAGGCTAAGGCTTCTCAGCTCAAGGAGAGGAAAGCTGTACGTCCACGACTTTTCTTTTTACACACTGGGAAGAGCGGACCATTTTGATGATAAAGACCAACCACGCGACTAGGCCTTACTAGCCAATGTTGTCGGACTGTTAACCATCTTTCGGGACTGAATATGGTGGAAAAATCTTGCATTCTTGTTCACATTTGCTCTGCTGAACACATACTAATGTTCATGTTTCAGGCCAACAAGGAGAAGCGTGGCGTCATCTTCAAGCGCGCTGAATCCTACGTCAAGGAGTACCGTGATCAAGAGAAAGAAAAGATCCGTCTCGCACGCCTTGCCAAGCAGGATGGTTCCTTTTACATCCCCGCCGAGCCCAAGCTCATCTTTGTTGTCCGTATCAAGGGGTAAGTTCTCTTGTGTCTCTCGCGGCGAAAAGTACTAACCGAATCACAGTATCAACAAGATTGACCCGAAGAAGCGCAAGACTCTCCAGCTCCTTCGTCTTCTCCAGATCAATTCTGGTGTCTTTATCCGCTTGACCAAGGCCACTCTTGAGATGCTCCGAATCGCCGAGCCCTACGTTGCTTACGGATACCCTAACCTTAAGAGCGTCCGTGAGCTTATCTACAAGCGTGGATACGGCAAGGTCAAGACCAACAAAGGCAGCTTCCCCCAGCGCATTCCTCTTACCGACAATGCCATCATCGAGGAGAACCTCGGC
>Ga0160429_1001226_pt1 | contig 14826 bp, 18 predicted proteins | sample SolpanmetagenomR_FD_108199 | JGI IMG/M metagenome (GOLD analysis project Ga0160429, IMG submission 108199) | Solar panel surface microbial communities from Lawrence Berkeley National Laboratory, California, USA - R | ecosystem: Engineered > Built environment > Solar panel > Unclassified ...
ATGTGAAGTGCAATTGATTTCGAGACAAGAAGCAGTTCTTTACGAGGCTTGATTTATCGCGAATTTTAATTCCTATTATCTGTGTGCTGATACGAAGCGGTAGCTCGACTGACACTGGTTGATTAGCACTTCTTAGTAACATCAAATACATTGTAATTGCCACACAACCAGACTCATTCTTTTGCCAAATTTTCAAGCAAGAGTATCTCGCCGCCTGAAGAATTTTGCACTTTGCACTGACGAGCGCCGTCGTTCGTCACCACCTCCCGAATCTGTCGCCCAACCGGCCTGAGTGACATACGAAGGAGGGCATCGTGTCAGCACGGGCGCTGGCAACTCGTTGCGAGGGTTTGACGGTGTTGCGTTAGTTGGTTGCCAGAATATTAACCTCGGATCTGCACGGACACTACAACGCCAAAGACCATAAGCTGGAGGTGGGGGGTTTATTGCGTGTGCGAGAGCCGGCGAAGCCTCAATTTCGGTTTCCTGGATAGGTAGCGCCGCCTCTTCGTCTTGAATCAGATGAATGCGTATAGGTGTGCGTGGCGCATACAACGTATCTCCGTTTGGTAACTTGTCGGGATTTTGAGCGAGGTTGAGTTGCCGCTGTAAAATACGAGGACGAAACGAGTAATGGAAACGCGACCGCTTCGGTTGTAGGCTTGTGTTGAGAGCATGGCAGAATGATATTGGTTGCCGTAATGTGTGGAGACGAAAGAGCGTGTGGAGGAACAAAACTGTGCAGATAAGTATCCCAAGGACCATGATGATGGTGAACGCGTCGTTGGGGCTGTGATTCGATAGTACGATACCAAGATCTCCACATTTTTTAGTTAGTAAATGATTATTCATCATTGTGCGGCACAGGATCCAAGCACTTACAAGTACTGAGGAATACAAGTAGGATCGCGCCGGAAAAGGCGCACTGCAAAACCTCACCTCGTGCGACTTGAAAGTTGATTCTGGCTGGCGAGCTTGATGAATCTCCGTGTCTAAGCGGCCGCCTTTGCCTGCTGCTTGAGCCACCCTCTATCAGGGGAATATGATCAACTCTTCGTCTATACCTTCGCGGCTCCACCACCAGTATTTGACTTGGGAAAGTTTCAGCTCGAGGCTGTCGTTGATGGTTGTGACGATCATTGGCGGAAACAGGACGTCTTGGGATTCCATTGTTTACGAGGATATCTGAGTGAGGCTGTAGAGGGGGCAGTCTTCGAGGTGGTATGTCCGGCATTAATCATGAAGGAGGCGAAATGCTGGAGATTGTTTTTCAGTGAAGTTGAGTACTTCTATAGCCCGGGCAGGAGTAATAGCCCGATGCTTTTGTTTTGAGGTGGTAAGATTTCGGGATTCGAAAACCGTATTCTCGTAGGACTAGGGCGAAAGAAACCACGAGAAGAGGATATTGATAAGGAGGTTGTCGTGGTTTCTAGACTTCAGTGTAGGAAGATAGATAGTATTTCCCATAACCAAGTACGGAAGGTGCGGCTCGTTAGTGAGGAAGGTACGACTTGTCCAACCAAGAGGAGCCCTATCATTCTTGAGACTTCCATCATCATCTTCAGCACGAAACACACTGGCATTCTTTGCTGGGCTGGTGAGCCATAATAATTTAGATTCATTTCGGGAAAAGGCAGGTACCAGTTCAAACTAAGTACGTTTTGCTGTTGATGTTGACCTCCGATCTGTGCTGTTTTTGCATAAATCATTTTCTTAGGCGTTTGGCATGTTTTACAAGATTCTCAATGACTTCTTCGAATGCAGCCTTTTCACCCTGAGCACTGTCACGTTTGAGGATCCAATACTCCAAAAGGTTTTTAGCATTATTACTGTATGCCCTTAATGTGACCATGTGGGTCTCGAGCTCGTCGGACGTATAGTTCTTTAAAGCAGCATCCGTTGTATTGCAAATGCGCCGCGCGGAGTTCAAGTCAATAGAGAGCGGTGGCGCTGGACCTCGTCTCCTTCGTTCCGCTCGTAGTCCTGTGGTGTTCACCGAAGTCGACGATCCATTTTCTTGTTGCAGCGTTTTCCCAGTATTTGTTGGTCCCTTCTCTGATTGACTTATAGGCGACCGTTCTGTATCCACCTCAAGCGATGGCAACACTAATTTTTTCTGCTTACTGGCGGGTAGAATTTCGTCGAGGTCAACCGGAACACCGAGCGAAACAAGAAAGAGTCGTCTTACACGTGATTGAATCCAGTTTGGCGATTGAAGTGGAGGAGGAGCCACAAGCTGTGCCCATAACGATTGACTTCGCTCTGTTAATAAGGAATGGCTACTTTCATGTGTGTATCTGCTCATAGTGTTTGAGTCACCAGGTCGAGTTGGGAAAAGTTCTTGAATCGCGGGCTGCATAGCGGCCTTGGCTTCGTCGATACTTTCGAAGCTCCCCCAATCAAGAATTATCTAGCGGACACTTTACATCAGCATTGCTACCATTACAAAGAGACATTCATGTGCTCCTCCTTGAAAGTAAACATGTGGGATAGCTCACGCGTTGAGGTATAAAGTTACTTTGAGGAATAGCATCTTCAGAGGTCGGAGTGATATTTTTCGGCTGCTCTGTAAAAGGCACTTCTGATTGAGCATCAAAATCACCAAAATCATCTGCTTCTTCGCCCTCTTCGAAATTGTCAAAGTCATCCCCGAGAGTCTCCTCTTCATCTTCATCATCATGTTGTTCCCCGTTCAGGTCATTGGTTCCCAGATCGTGTTCAGTCAGGGCATCGTCCTCATTTGCAGCTTCGTGATGTGCTGGAGGAGAGGCTTCTACTTTTGCCGAGTCGAATCTAATTTCATTGGATGTTGGCGATCCTGACTTTGTCAATCGCTCTCTAGAATTCAACGCCTTCGTTACATAAAACGTACCAATATGCTCACCAGAAGCGGACTCGGCACCAACCGCCTCGTCTCCATTAGCAGGTTGTGAACGATCAAGAAGTTCTGGACTCTCTGGTATGACGGCAAATTGGTCGGGTTCGGCATCCGCAGTCCTCATATCATATGCCTCAGTTCCAGGCACTTCACCGTGACTCGGCTCATCGTCCACCCGCTCTACTCGTGTTATCGGAATAGGAATGTCATTCGTTTCGTTCGTATCGGTAATATCAGAGTGCTGGACACGTTCTGAAGATTCAGCGTGAGACTCTGTTCGATCGTTCAATTAGTCGCGTGCACCATGTAATATCCAATGATGACCTACGCAGTTCATGTGCACCCGGATCTTGTAGTTCGACGCTTTTTCGAGGTGGTTGTAGGTTTGCCATATTTGCAGGGATTGTCTATGTACTTGCAACGGATCGTTTATCAGGAGGTAAGATATCCTTTGTAGGATCAATGGTAGGACTGAATATGCTGCGATTCGTGACTGGTGGAGAACAAGTAAGTTAGGAAAGGATAGTGTTTCTGTGCACGTACAGTATTTAGCGTGTTAATAATTAATGGCAACTGTTAGAACATTTACGCTTCTTATTATTACCTATAAAGCCTTATTAGTTCTCCTATTACTATTATTTTATTAATAAACGTATTATTACTAGTATATTACTTTCGAAATAGCAAAGCGGCGGGTTAGTAATATAAGGTCATTAGGATTGTATAGGACTATAAACTGTATACTTCGGAGGCTGGTATTCGAACGGGATTAACGTTTCTTTTAAGTATATATATCTAGATATAGCTATCTAGATATAGTAGTAGGCGCTATAGGAGCTTTTTTTGTTTTAAAACACCGCTAAGACTCGTATTATCTTTACTTATTATGTGTGGTATACATACCTTAAGCGCCAAGAATACGCTAAATCTCTAGCACGTGTCCCTATACAAAAACACGCGCGCGCGAAAGTTCACACCTTCAGAGGAGAGTAACCCAGAAAGTTATCATCTCAAGTTTCATGCGAAAACAGCTAAACTGTATCTTACATCTTACAAATCTCTTCTGCTGGTTTGGTCCCGCCGTCTCCATGATGATGATAGAGTAGAGTGTATCATAAAGAAATAATTCTGTCAAGATCAAGGACCTGTCACAAGAACCAAAGAGAGGGACAACACAGTTCAGCTTACGATGTCCAACCCTCCAACTTTTAGCGCTGGAAGCGACAGCGCGTCTCCGCTCGCCGCTTTAGGTGTTTCCTTTGGACAGAACAACACGAACAGCAGCACCGCTGCCCCAGCCTCTGGCGGAAGTGTCTTTGGCAGTGCAACGAATCAAACCAACCAGGCACCAAGTTCTTTCGGCAGCTCTACAGCACCAAAGCCTGGCTCTGACGCAAATACCTCATCAAACAATACACCTAAGCTTTTCGGCCAACCTAGCTCGCCCGGTCTCTTTGGTAATGGGAGCATAACTGGTGGCACGTCCTTGTTTGGGAGTAAAAGCAATGAAAACAACGCTTCTTCGAAATCTTCACCACTCTTTGGACAGGCTTCAACGACCACTTCAAACATGTTTGGAGGCGCTCCACCTGCTTCAGGGGAGGGCATGTCCACCCCGACTGCCACAAAGACAAGCTTCTCCGTTGGAGGGCCTTCAACAACCCCGGCTGGGCCTCCTCCGTCAGGACCTCAGAGTAATCCGTTAAAGCTTGGTGAGCGACCTGGCAGTGCTCCGTCGTCACTGTTCGGAAATGCAGCAGCCACGAAACAAGGCGATTCATCTACGGCTTTTCCTTCTGCAATGTCCTTCAACAATAACAAAGCTCAACAGTCTCAACCTGTGCCATCCGCGAGCCCTTCACTCTTCGGCTCCGGCGCCAATTCGAGTACTAACCTGTTTGGAGCTCCAAATTCAGCGCAACCAAACGCTGGCAATACTGGCGCTTCCTTCGCCGAGAAGTCTGCTACCACTGCGAGTGAGCCAGGGACGGCAGCCCAGACAACTGAACAGGCAACTTCGGCCAAGCCGTCATTATTTGGCGCACCGGCTTCAACGGGGCCTACGCAACCAGCTGGATCTGTATTTACATTAGGAGGAATGGGAGTTAGAAAACAAGACTCTGGCAAATCTTCGCCCTTCGCATTCCCATCCCCTACCGCCTCGACGGCTGCGTCGGGGACGAGCCAGCCAGCTTTCGGTTTGTCGCCTTCGTTGACCTCGGGGCCTGCAACTTCAGGCGCGACTGCAACGTCAACTTCGGCTCCTCAAGCGAACAGTCTCTTTGGGACGACAAATGCTACCGCTGCTCCCAGCACGAATGTGTTCGGCAACATTGGCCAAAAGAAACATGCAGCGGCGACCGAATCCACTTCTACTGCACCAACAGCCACAAGCTCGGGCACAGCGGCTCCAAGCACTACCGCTCCAGCGGCCGGCGCGACATTATTTGGCACAGCTATTACCAACGCATCAGCTTCACAGACAATGACGCCAGGAGCCGCGTCGAATTCTGACACTACTACCACAAAAGATGCAGCACCAGCTGCCAGTGGTCTCGGTAACTCAACATCTGGGCCGGCGCCAAGCGCGCAGTCGCGTCTGAAAAACAAGTCTATGGATGAGATCATTACCAGATGGACCTCAGACTTGTCGAAATACCAGAAGGAATTTCAATCTCAAGCTGAGAGGGTGTCATCCTGGGATCGGATGTTGGTAGAGAATGGCAATGCGATATCTAAACTCTACTCGCGCACATTCCAAGCCGAAAGAGACACTGCTGAGCTCCAAAGACAACTCAGCGCTGTGGAGGGGCACCAGGAAGAACTATCTCAATGGTTAGATCGATACGAGAGAGAGGTCGATGAGATGCTAGCACGGCAAGTTGGACAGAATGACGGAGTGCAAGGACCTGATCAAGAAAGGGAGCGCACGTAAGTCACGAGACATGTTTTAGCCATGCGAAATAACGCTAATCATTCGCACAGATACAAGACAGCTGAGAAAGTCTCGGAGAGGCTGAACGAGATGGGTCAGAATCTGACTGAAATGATTGAAGAGATCAATATCACATCATCCTCGATACAAAAGACTAGCAGACCCGATGATCCGGTAAGATAAATATTGGTAATTTCTGAAACACATTCTCTGACTATACTAGCTCTCAAAAATCGTACGAATTCTCAATGGACATTTGTCTCAGCTCCAAACCATTGATCAAGGTACCTCCGTGTTGCAAGAAAAAGTTGTTGCTGCTCAGAAAGAAAGTCAGCGACTAGGCTACCGTGGCCATCGCGGGCCTGGTAGTGATGCTGTTGATGATTTCTATCGATCATACTCCAGGAGACCATGAATATAAAATTTTACGAATGGACTTGAGTCACAGGCGAAGATAACTCATGATCAAGATCGAAATGATCACAAGGAGGAAAGAATGGTAGCAGGATGGCCGAAGTGTGTGCTTGTCAACAAGCACGCGAGAAGTGCTATTACATTGAACTATTCCAACTCTAAGGTCAGATTAATGATTATGCGAACGAGAGAACCGCAGTAGTGAAGTTGCAACATGCTCGTACTCTTGTTGTACACTTATTTCTTTCCCGACTTAGTCATATCGTCACTGCGTAGTGTTAGGTGTGCACTCAATCCCCTCACAGATGCTCTTGAGACGTACATGTTCTTTACCAAATCCTCGATGTTCTTTCCTTGTGCCAGGAGTTTCTCGCGGAGCGATTTGAGCCTATGAGGTATAGGTTAGCAAGTGCATAATCATTGACGCGTTGGAGAATCAGGGAGAAGTGTGAACCTACTTTTGCAACTCCTGCTCCCTAACATACATGTCCTCGTTGGCCTTCTCCCTTTTGGAGAAAGCGTCACTGCTTTCTCGTTAGCATACACAAATATGAGTTCTACAGGTGTTGTTCCCTTACCCTTGCTGCACAGGCCTGTTGCTTCCAGTGTCACCCTCAGCCATAACACGCATGCATGTAGAGAAGGGGCGGCCAGTCCGCACTAGACGAGATGATTGCCTGAGCATTGTCGAAATGGTTGATGAATGGTAGGTCTGTGTTGGTCCTTGGAAAGTGGTCGTTGAGTGGTAAAGGCGAGAGGGGAGAGAGCTTCGAGAGCTTTCAAGGTCGGATCACAAGTTTCGTCATGCCCGTTGCTCACACGCGGAAATAAGCGCACGCCCCTGCCTAATCAACCAATGACTTTTAACACATCATCTGCAACTGGGCTTACGATCTTTCAACTCCTATCTATCTGTAATAAAACATCCATCTCCAAAGCTCAATCCGCCGTCCTTGCCGTCCTTCTTTACGCGTTGCTGCCAGAACTCTCTCCTTGAATATCCTCTGGTCCTGTATCTAGGTAAGATTCTCTTTGGTTCTCCTCATCCTTCGAGCTTCGCAGCTACGATCAACAATGTCACCAAACAAGATCTCCGGTCCGAACGTCGCCTTGGAAGAGGATTCAGTCAGCCTGTACGGTCAGCATTCGGTTTCTTCCAAGGTCGCATCGTTACCCGTCGATAAAACCACTCAAGTCATGCCGACATTGGAAGATCTTGCACGCGTGCGAACTGTTATGCGACGCGTTGCCTTGGACTTCTCCTTTACACATACGAACGAAAACTTCAACAACGTTAATTTCCCACCGATCCGCCAAAAGATTTAATGATCCTTTTTTGAACCAATTCGCATCTGAAAAGGACTATAATATGGCGTCAGGATCTGCTTGAACTATATATCAACGCTATTGTGAATCCTAGGCTAACATGAGGATTGTGCAGAAACATCACAATGGGTTACGAAGACTCCGTCTATCTTGCCAAGCTCGCTGAGCAGGCAGAGCGCTATGAAGGTCAGTTTGACACGCAGATATGAGATTTTGATCTAACGAACATTATAGAGATGGTTGAGAACATGAAGACTGTCGCATCCGCAAATCAAGAGCTCTCTGTTGAAGAGCGAAACCTCCTGTCTGTCGCTTACAAGAACGTCATCGGTGCTCGCCGTGCCTCATGGAGAATCGTTACGTCAATCGAGCAGAAGGAGGAGTCCAAGGGTAACGAGGGTCAAGTCAGCTTGATCAAGGAGTACCGCCAAAAGATCGAGGCCGAACTCGCCAAGATCTGTGAGGACATTCTGGATGTTCTTGACAAGCACCTTATTCCGTCTGCCCAAAGCGGCGAGTCTAAGGTCTTCTATCATAAGATGTACGTTCGCCGCGACGTTTAATCTGGATGTTTCTCACTCTTTTTTAGGAAAGGTGATTACCATCGTTACCTTGCCGAGTTCGCCCTTGGCGACAAGCGCAAGACCTCTGCAGACAAGTCTCTTGTTGCGTACAAGGCTGCAACCGAGATCGCACAGACCGACCTTGCACCCACCCACCCTATTCGCCTTGGTCTTGCTCTCAACTTCTCCGTCTTCTACTATGAGATCCTCAATTCGCCTGATCAAGCTTGCCACTTGGCTAAGCAGGCATTCGATGACGCCATCGCAGGTATGTACATAAACAACTCTTACATCAGGTCCGGGAATTTAACAAGTGCTTCAGAGCTCGACACTCTCAGTGAGGAGAGCTACAAAGACTCCACCCTCATCATGCAGTTGCTCCGCGACAACCTGGTAAGATTTTGCAGCTTATTTGTCAATTCAATGTCTTGCTAACAAACTCAGACTCTCTGGACTTCCTCCGAAGCCGAGCCCAGCGCCGAGTCCGGTGGCCCCTCAGCTGAGCCCACTAGCGAAGCCGCACCCTCAGGCGAAGCCTCTGAGCACAACACTGCCAATTGAATGCAGTTACTGCGCACCCTCAAAACTCCTTGAGCTTACTGCTTGCACGCGTGGAGTCCACTGGTTTATCTGGGTAAGTTGGACGGAACAGCATAAGCGTGGCGATTTGCCGAAAGCGAACTTTTCTCTCTTTAGAATCTCTTATGAAGCAAACGTTTTTCGTTATTATTAACCGTCCGCGTCCTACTCAAGTGAGCCCACTAGCAGGCTATCATAAAGCAGTTTTTGAGCTGTGCCAAACAGCCCATTCGACAATCTATCCAAACATCATGATCGATTTTATCACTTCGTTCACCACAATCAGCCACGGTACCTCCGCAACTTAAACTTCAATCTCCAATAAAGTACAAAGATGCACTTAGAACACAGGATATCCCACTTCATTGGAAGCGGTCTTCGAATCCAGCAACAACTCGACGGCTCTAAAAGTGGATATGTTCTGGTGTAGCGCAGTCTATCGCTACCTCATTGCAATTCCACTGGCTTCACAGATCACACTGGGTTTTTAAATCTTTTGCGTCGAGAAGACGCAACGAGCGATATTTTGCACACCATTTGGTGGCTAAGCTTTGTTTCCTAGCTTGCTATTTGGTTTAAGTGCACCGCCATTATCAGCGTTCGTTGGTCAACACAGCCTTCTTGGCAAAGAAGAAGAAGAAGCAAGTACACAGCTTGTCCGACAGCGTTTAATGCTGTATGTGATAACGTCGAAAACTAGAAGACTAGACCCGTAGAGCTCCTTCATCGATGGAGAATCTGCGTGTCTCCAGAACTTTTCAACCTGGCGATCAAGGTATTCTCGCTCGTTTGCAGCGCAGTACAAATTTCATCAAAGCAATGCATTCCATCCAAGTATCGTTCCAAATCGAGTTGTTTCTTCTCGTTCGCTTTGCCGGACGGTCCATGATGCACTGGCTTCACGGCTGACGCCTTATGATTATGCTTTCGAACTGGGTTCGCACCACCGTTTGAGCCGGTGGGCAATTCTGAAACTGCGTATCGGTGGACGCGATAAATTATACCCTTTATAACACCAAAAGAAATGAATCTTCTTAAATCAACCCCTCTGAGAAGAGCCCTGTTGTCCATACACCAGGATTTCAAGGAGGTTCCTTGTCGTAAATTGGCGTAGAGACGCAGAATATCGTCTCTCTTGATGGCATCTCCGCTTGTCGAGACATAGCGAGCGCATTCGTCCTGCATTGCCGGGTCGGAAAACAGGTATGCGATGTCAGCTGTGGGTGCGTATATCGCGGAGAATTGGAAGATATCGAGTAGAAGAAGGCAGCCGTAGTACAAGAGGTGTAGAAGTGCCTTGCAAGTTAGCTTGAAATCAGTGTCGCTCAAATGAGCTACCATGGAGACTGAATTAACACCATTGATGTACGGGATTATGCGGGTCATGGTCAAGTCCCATTGATCATCAATTAGGGATCCGAGTCGCACCGTGCTCAAGGGAACATGCCATGCTTTGATAGGCACTGGCGAGGGATATGTTGGGAAGAGTTTGAAGTTGAGTGTATTCGATTCGTCTATTTCCCAATGAGCTCTCATACATAACAACAATGAACATTCGCCTTACCGATTGGAATCATGCATTCTGAGTGATTGTTGAGGTCTTCCAGAAGCATCTCGCAAAGTGCGTACACCTTTGCCCCGATGCTCCCTTCCACAGGAGTTGCTATGTGACGCTCCACGTGTGCTTCCTCGATAGACAAGACTGAACTTTGCTCCTCCAGGTTACGAAATAGTCGTGCGAGCTTACGAATGATCCTTTCGTAACTGTGCATGCCGGCGTTCTCATCAATAACGAGAGAAAAGTTGAAGATGAATTCATTTCTATTGTACTTCTTGGGATCGACTATACACACGGGATGACCAATGATGCGTAAGCGATTGATACAGACTGTCACAAGCTGATCACAAAACTCTTGCCGGGGAATGATGTATTCAGAGATGGCTGTGAAATCAAATAGAGGAGACTGGGTGGCCTTTAAAGGTGAGGGTACTATTGAACCTTCCGGGACTTGGTGGACTACCAGTGGTCCTACCTGATGTCAGAATAGAGTACTTTTTGCTGCGCTCGAACTTATCTCACCTTTCTCAGGGTGGAATCGGCTGAAGAATATTGCTTTGATCATGGTACCGGAATTGGCAGGAAGTTATATACTCTCCTCGCACGAGCACATTCTCCGGATATGCAATATAGCAATTGAACCAACCGGAGAGTCAACACTTGTGTAGCTGTTCCCATAAGCACATTATTCTGTACCAGTACTGTATGTCTCACGATAGCTTGCATAAAGTAATGCCAAACTCGGTATTTATGCTGTCAGTCACATCCACCTCGGCATGTTTGTCTTGGCTGAGATTCTTTCGATGGATCCGTCCACTTTCAACGTTTTGCACGAGAAACCAATACAGACTTCGCTCGCTATCATGTCTATTCTTCCTCTATTCTTTTCCCCATCCTCTGACCTCCCTTCTTTCAGGGCACTACATACATCTGTCATACCATAATGGCGACTACTCGCAATGTGCGCACACTCCTAAGTCTGGGCTCTGTCGGCGCACTTGCAGGTGTCGTAGCTTCGTCATCTTCCGTACGCGACCTCTTCATGCGCTTCTTCCATCCTGCCTCCCATCCGTGGCGCTTTCTGGTACTCCTCTTGTCCGTTGTTCTCAATGCGAAATCTCTGCCTCTCGTTTGGCATTTCCGCCTCTTCCGGTCGATGCTGCATCAACTCTATACTCAACCCTCTCCTCTGCCGGTCGATGCCTTATTCCGGCCGCTGATCACCAAGCCCATGTACAGTCCCTTGAACGAGTGTGACTACAATCTACACAAGAGCAATAGCACCTACTTCGCAGACCTGGACATCGCTCGTACTCAACTCGTGACTGCACTACTCCGGAAAGGAATCAAGGCATCATCAAAGAAATCCGAAGTCACACTCAAGGACACCTCCGAATCCAACAGCCCAAATGCGGTGCAGGGAAAGTACATGGTTGCACTAGGCGCTGTGAGCTGTCACTTCAAGCGCGAGATCAAGCCATACGAACGTTATGAAGTCTGGACAAGGATTCTGTCGTGGGATAAGAAATGGTTCTACATTATGTCCCACATTGTCCAGGAGGGGGCAGTGAAGCCTGATTCATGGGCGTTGCAACCCCAGTTGAACACATTGCGGAAGAGCACACCAAAGTCTCTATCGTCCGAAGAAATGAAGAAGTGCATCTTCGCAACAAGCATCGCGAAATATGTAATCAAGAAAGGTCGTCTTACTATTCCGCCGGAGAAGGTGTTCACAGACTCCGATCTGCTCCCAGCACGGCCAGTGGAAGGTTCCAACGGATTTGCGCATCATGACCCTACTGAATGGATCTGGGAGAATATTGAAGCAGAGCGCTCGCGAGGATGGGAGCTTGCCAAGCACTTTAACGCTCTTGATGGCCTACATGATGAATTTCCTGTCAGTCAGTTCGGCGACGCCAAAAAGAGCGGAAGCGTGGAGGTGCTTGGAGGCTTCCGCGACTTGTTCTGGTGATTGAGAATAGTATTAGATGTGGTGTAATAGAACAATAGATAATCGAAGATCGGGTGGAAGCTGGTTTGGAACTTTCTTTTCGACTCCCACATCACGAATGCTGAGCTGAGCGGAGCCGGAGCCCTAACCGAACCGAAATGTTTATTTGGCACAACCTCGGTCGGGCTGGTTCGTCCCTTTCCGTTCGAGTCTTTCTATCATCCGTCCTACGATATAAACTCTCACTCATCGTCGCGCACTAAGATGTCGTCCGCTGTAGTTCAAGCTTCTCCCGTGACGGTGAGCTTGAACGATCTCGAGAAGGGTGATGATCCTATACACTACATTCCGTTCTAAACTGAGACTTACCCCTCCTCTAGGCGATGTCCCCTTATCCAATCTCGAGGAAGCATTCGGACCGGAATCACTTGGGATAATCGTGGTCAAGGACCTCCCGCCACGATTCGTCGAACTCCGCCAGCGTGTCCTCTCATACTCATCATATCTTGGAAATCTCAAATCGGAACAGCTGGGTGTGTAACAGCCATCAACACAACCTAAGCAATTCAAAGCAGGACCGATCTGATCAGGGTAGCACAACTTGAAAATGCCACGGCAAAGTACCTCGTCGGCTGGTCCCTGGGCAAGGAGACCTTAAAGGACGGGCAATCAGACACGCTAAAGGGATCATACTACGTCAACTGCGCCTTCTACCAAGACCCCTCCCTCCAGAATGCGCCTGCGGAGAACTACCCCTCGTTCCCGGAGTACACGGCGCCAAACGTGTGGCCGAGCGAGGAAGTACTCCCTGGCTTCAAGCAAGCACTGGAGGATCTCTGCACGCTGATCATCGACGCCGCTGTCCTGGTTGCGCGCGCTTGCGACAAGTACGGCGCCGAGAACGTCGAGCGTTACGAAGCGGGGTACCTCGAGCGTGTGGTGCGGACCAGCATGACGACCAAGGCACGACTGCTACACTACTTCCCTGTCGATGCCAGCAAAGACAAGCAACAGCAAGATGGTGACGACGACGACTGGTGCGCAACACACGTCGACCACGGCTGCCTCACCGGCCTCACATCCGCAATGTTCATCGACGAATCCGTCGAGACGCCCAAGCTCAACTCTTCATCAACAGCCGCTCCTCTGAAGGAACTCCCAAGTTCTCCTGACCCCCAAGCGGGCCTCTACATCCACTCACGCACGTCGCAAGTCGCTAAAATCGGCATCCCGCGCGACTGCCTCGCGTTCCAGACCGGCGCGGCGCTCGAGTCCATCACAAAGGGCAAGTTCCGCGCCGTCCCGCACTTTGTCAAGGGTGCGCGCGCTGTCGGTGATGGGAGGGTGGCGAGGAATACGCTGGCTGTGTTCACGCAGCCGAATCTGTGGGAGGTTGTGGATCGTGAGAGGGGTTTGGACTTCGCTGGGTTTGCGAGGGAGATTGTTGCGAGGAATACTGTGGTTTGAGGAGCGATACCTGCTTGTGAAGGGTTGCATTGGGATATTCTTCAATGTTGAAAGTTGTGTTATCTCTCGGGTGTATATTCATGGTCTTCCAACGTATTTTCATGATTTATGTCGACAGTCACAATGACAAGCGTTCACGTTTGAGCGTTTTCCTTGGAGGTATTAAGTAGATTGGGAGCATAAAGTTATGCTGAGTAGCATGAGTAACGGTCCTACCGGTGGGAGAATATTTCTAATAAGGCTAGCTCCGAGAAGCACAAAGAAGGCATAATTTATGACCGACAAGTTAGTGTTCTTCAAGGTACTTCCTTTCCAATCATGTCTCTACGAACTTTCAAGGACCATGAATGTCGAAAAGAGGTTGCAGCAATGTCGCTCTTCAGATGATTTCAAGTGTGAGACTTTGAAATACCGAGGACATTGTCTTATTGATCGCACAGCATGTCCGGCACGGGAAAATGAAATATAGTAACGCGCAAAGATTGGAAGCAAACTTGTCCCTGAAAATATGTCAAGTTACCCCCACGGAAACTTCGTACCTCTGCAAGCGCTCAGATAGGTACGATTATTGGGAGTGGAAAGCTTCCTCTTGTATGAAATGCAATCTCCATGTAGTACTTCTCATTTCTTCCGGCCCTTGAGGCTCTTGAGGGGGCCACTACTTGTGATCTTGCTCGTTTGCATGAGTTCGCCGATGTAGCTGTCGTCAGCGTTAGCCATGCTAATATTGTATTGGAGGAACATGGCTTCATTACGATTGTAGAAAGCGATTACTGCCCTCTAGTTTCTCATGCTCGCTCTTGACAGCCTCCACGCGATCGACCAGATCCAGTAAGCTGGCTTGGAGTGCCCTCGCTTGACTGTTGTATCGAGAGTCAGCATTTGCTCCGGATTTTGCACTGTTCCAATCATTACTCACTCCTCCAACGCTTGTCTCGCTTCGTCACTCATGCGCGCAATCTCATTGCTGTTTCGCCGGGGGCTCATTGCTCGAGCATCGTCAGCGTTGTAGTGTTCTTGGGAGGACTCGACTTGAGGACTGTCGCCAGGGGTATCGTTGGACAATTTCCGATCACGCATGGTAAGACTGTCTATTCGAGGGAAGGGCCTCTGCTGTGGTGCCGTAGGCGATAGATGAAGAGAGGCTTGAGGATG
>Ga0160429_1001227_pt1 | contig 14822 bp, 10 predicted proteins | sample SolpanmetagenomR_FD_108199 | JGI IMG/M metagenome (GOLD analysis project Ga0160429, IMG submission 108199) | Solar panel surface microbial communities from Lawrence Berkeley National Laboratory, California, USA - R | ecosystem: Engineered > Built environment > Solar panel > Unclassified ...
CATGGCGTGGTCCGACTTCGCGGTGATCACCCCCGATGTCTGGCGCAAGTATCTCCTCGACTACGACAGCCTCGGGCCGGCCGCCCGCTACGCCGGAACGCTGACGGGCTACGAGGTCGAGATCGTCGACATGAAGCTCGACCGCTACGTCACCCGCAAGGCGGCCGAGCGGCGGATCTCGAACCTGCTGATCGACCGCTTCCGGTTCGACAGCTTCCAGGCCGAGGCCGGCTCGGACGGCGGCGGCCAGCTGCTCACCCGGTTCGGCGACCGGGTCTACATGCAGTTCATGGTCACGCCTCCGGCCGACACCGTGGAGCGGGCCTGGAAGCGCGGCGAATTGTTCGGGCGCTACAAGGCCGTCGAGGACCTGCTGGCCCACAACGTCGAGGCCTATACCAGCATGCCGCGCCTGTTCTTCAACTGGGCGCTCGCCCGCGACAAGCAGGTGGTGTGCGAGTTCCTCGACAACAGCGTGCCGCTCGACCAGCGCCCTCGCACCATCGCGTTCTGGGCGGACGGGATCCTCAACATCCTCGACGTGAAGGGGCTGATCGACATCGACCGCTTCCGCAAGGTCGACATCTTCGCCCGCGGGCCCGATGCGGTCTTCAAAGGGGCGGACCTGTCGGCGGCCGCCAATACCGGGTTCCTGCACGCCTGCGTCCGGCGGATGGCGGCCGTCCGCTTCGTGCGGGCCGAGACCGGCCGGGCGATCCTGCGGCTCGACCGGGGACGGATCACCGCACTCGACCGCGACGCCCTCGCCGCGGTGGAGGATGGGCCGGAATGGGCGGCGGTGCGCACGCTGATCGGCATTCCGGTCGATCCGGCGGACGTCGCCGCCCTCGACGAGACCCTGAGCCCCGCCGATCAGCCGACGCTGGGCGCCTGGGGTCCCGGAAGGGGCCTCGCCGCGGACTGAGCGGACCGCGCCGGGAGGACCGGCTTTCGCCGTGCCGGGCCGGCCTCGAACGGGCGTTTCACCGCGCCCGGATACGCCCGCGGTCGCGTTCACCTGCGCGCCGACGCTTGACACATCCGATGTTGCTGCACGCGATATCGCGGACCGTACAAACCACGCGCGGCCTGACGCTTCGTCAGGCCGGCGGTTTCTCAGACGGGATGATGGAATTCGGCATGGCAGACGAGCAGAACGCGACGCGGCTGAAATGCGCCCTGGTGGTGCGCGGCGCCTTCGACGCCCAGGTGGTGCCGGCCTTCGAGGCGTCGGGAGCCCGGGTGGCCATCCATTGGGCGCCGACCACCGTCATCATGAAAGCCCTGGAAGCGGGCGAGACCGCCGACGCGGTGCTGGTCCTGTCGGACGCCATGGACCGGCTGGTCGCGGAGGGCCGCGTCGAGCCGGAGACCCGGATCGACGCGGTGCGCTCCCGCTACGGCATCGCCGTGAAGGCCGGGGCGCCGCATCCGGACATCACGACCGTCGAGGCGCTGAAGCGCACCCTCACGGAGGCGCGCTCCGTGGCCTATTCACGCGCAGGCGCCAGCGGCATCTACTTCGCCGGGCTCCTCCCGCGGCTCGGCCTCGCCGAGGCCGTCAACGCGCGGGCGACCATCATTCCCCAGGGCTTCACCGCGGAGAAACTCGTCTCCGGCGAGGCCGACATCGCGGTCCAGCAGATCAGCGAACTGATGGTGGTGCCGGGCATCGAGGTGGTCGGGCCCTTCCCCGAGCCGGTGCAGGAGGTGACGACCTTCGCGGCGGCGATCCTGCGCGGCGCGACCGACCGCGCCGGGGCAGCCCGCTTCCTGGCCGGCCTGACGACGCCGGAGGCCGCCGCGGCGTACCGCGCGAGCGGTCTGGAACCGGCGTTCTGACCCGTCATCCGATGGGGAGGGCCGGATCCGCTTCGACCTCCCCAGCGCGGCGAAGCGACCTGCGGCGGCGCGGCGCGCGGCCTCCGGCGCCGCCCGTCCGACCGCGCGATATCGTGCCGCTGACGGTCCACGCGGGCATCGCGACCGCAAAAAAGTCCTTATGCTCGTGCTGTCCGGACGCCCAATCCCGTCCGACCGGATCGCCCCCTTCATGCTGAAGACAGCCTTCGTTGCCGCCCGCGACCGTCAGCGGCTGTCGGAGATCGCGACGATCCTCATCGGCTTCGGCGTCACGCGCGTCGTGGACCGGCTCGGCCTGCGCTACCTGCCGCTGCTGCCGCGGCGCCAGCCCCGGGTCGACGTCACCCGCCTGTCCGAGCCCGAGCGGCTCCGCCGGGCGATCGAGGCGCTCGGACCGACCTTCATCAAGTTCGGGCAGGTGCTGGCGAGCCGGCCGGACCTGCTGTCCCCGGCCTGGACCGAGGAACTGCAGAAGCTCCACAGCCAGGTCGTGCCGGTGTCGTGGGAGCAGATCGGCCCGCAGCTGGAGCTGGATCTCGGCGCGTCGCCCAACGAGGTCTTCGCCGAGTTCAACACGGACCCGATCGCCTCGGCATCGATCGCCCAGGTCTACCGGGCGCGGCTGCACACCGGCGAGGACGTGATCGTCAAGGTCCTGCGTCCGAACCTGCGCAAGATCATCGAGGCGGACCTGCGCCTCATGGCCCACGGTGCCCGCATCGTCGAGAACGAGTGGCCCGACATGGCCCGCTACCAGCCGCGGGAGCAGATGCGCCACCTCGCGGAGGGGCTGAACGGCGAGCTCGACCTCCTCAACGAGGCGCGCAACTGCGAGCTGCTCGCCCAGATCTTCGAGGACCGCGACGACATCGTCTTCCCGAAGATCCACTGGGAGTACTGCTCCGAGCGGGTGCTGGTGCAGGATTTCATCCACGGCATCCCGCCCAACGACGAGGCGGCCCTGCGCGCGGCCGGGGTGGACAAGAAGCTGCTCGCCCAGAAGGGCACCGACGCGTTCCTGCAGATGGCGCTGATCGAGGGCGTGTTCCACGCCGATCCGCATCCCGGCAACATGCTGGCGATGCCCGGCAACCGGATCGGCTTCATCGATTTCGGCATCATCGGTCGCCTGTCGCAGCGGCGACGCTCGCAGCTCCTCGTGCTGATCGGCGCGATGCTCAAGCAGGACGCGGACGGCCTGATGGCCGTGCTCCTCGACTGGACCGGCACCAGCAACCCCGACCTGACCCGCCTCCAGGTCTCGGCCCAGTCCTTCGTGGAGAGTCACTCCTCGATCCCGCTGAATCTCGGGCTGGTGCTGACCAGCTTCATGAACATGGCCCGCGAGAACGACCTCGCCATGCCCACCGATCTCGCCATCCTGTTCAAGGGGCTGGTGACCGCCGACGGCGTCATGCGCCACCTCGACCCGAGTTTCGACCTGTTCGCCGCCGCCGGTCCCACGGTCCGGGCCAGCATGCAGACGCAGTTCTCGCTCTCCGCCCTCAAGCAGAAGGCCGAGGCCCTGGGCGTGGGCCTCTACGGCGCGGCGTCCGAGCTGCCGACCCTGATCCACCTGATGCTGGTGCGGCTGAAGCAGGGCCGCGTCACCGTCGAGATCGAGATCAAGGGCCTCGACAAGGTCACCCGCGGCATTGAGCGCGCCGCCGCGCGCGTCGCCGTGGCGCTGGTCGTGGCCGCCTTCGCGACCCAGCTCGCGCCGCGGCTGATCGACCTCGGCACGCCGGTCTTCGTCTCGATCGGATTGATTATCTTCGTGCTCGGGATCGGCTGGCTCGTGCTGCTGATGAGAAACAAGTAGCCGGTTCGGTCACGAACTCGACAGAGCTTGGACGGTCTCGCGGGCCGGCAAATACGGAGATCGATTGACGATCCCCTCCGCCGTGCTAGCGTGAGACATCCAACGAGTCGCCCGGTCGCGGGCGGGGCGTGCCACCAGAAGCGGTTCAAGCCGCCGGTGACGCCCGGCTTCCGACATGCCGTCGCCGTCCCGCGCGATCGGTGGACCTCCAGCCGGGCGCCGCGCATGGGCGCACCGCCGGCAGACGAGGGGGCGGGCGATGGATGCGGGCCTCGTGTTGCCGGGGATGGACGGGGCGGACCTGCGCCTCGACATCCTGGAATCGGAGAACAGGCGCCTGCGCGCGCTGCTCGCGCAGGCCACCGCGCAGGCGGACCGGGAGCGTCAGCGCAGCCGGCGGCTCGGCCGCATCGTCGAGGCCGCGAGCCGCGTCGAGGCCGGCCGTCTCGCCGAGCGGGCCGAGGATCCCGTCCGGCGGCGCGACGGCGCGCAGCCCGGCCGCGGCACCGCCAGTGACTACCTGGAGTTGCTCGACCGCGGTGGCCGCCTGATCACGGCCAGCGCCGGCGGCCCGGCCCTGTTCGGGGCGCCTGACGAGGCGGAGGTGATCGGCCGCCCGTGGATCGACGTCTGGACCCGCGCGGAGGACCGCGCCGTGGTCGTCGAGGCCCTGGACCGGGCGCGGACGGGCGGGACGAGCCGGTTCCAGGCCCAGCTTGAGACCGGCGGCACGGTGCGGTGGTGGGACGTGGCCGTGACGCCGATCGGCGCGCCCCCCGGCTGCTCCGAACGCATCCTCGCCGTATCGCGCGACATCACCGAGTTGAAGCTGACCGAGGCGCGGCAGACCCTGCTCATGCAGGAACTGGCCCACCGGATGAAGAACACCCTGGCCCTGGTCCAGGCCGTGGCGGCCCAGACCATGCGCACGGCGCCGTCGCTGGAAGCCGCCGGCGATGCCCTGGCCGCCCGGCTGCTCGCCCTGGCCCAAGCCCACGACGTGCTTCTCCAGGGTTCCTTCGCCCGGGCGTCCCTGCCGGCCCTGGTGGCGGGTGCGGTCGCCCTGCACGGGGACGGCGTGGCGGACCGGTTCCAGGTCGCGGGCCCCGAACTGACCCTCGGACCGCGCCACGGCATGACGCTGGCGCTCATGCTGCACGAACTCGGCACGAACGCCGCCAAGTACGGCGCGCTCTCGGTCGCCGCCGGACAGGTCGGCATCAGCTGGGACGTCTCGGAGGCGGATGGCGGCCTGGTGCTGGGGTTCCGGTGGGTGGAGACCGGCGGACCGCCGGTGACCCCGCCGACCCGCACAGGCTTCGGCACCCGCCTGATCGCCCGCAGCCTCGCGCATGGCTTCGGGGGCACCGCACATCTCACCTATCCGCCGACCGGAGCGGTGCTGACGTTCGTGGCCCCCCTCGACGCGGTGACGATGGGGTGAGGTGGGGGTGAGCGAGTGTCCGGCGCCGTCAGGAGGCGCGCGTGACGGCGCGGACGGTTCAGTCGCCTTCGGACCGGCCCACCCGCTCCCTACGTGCATCCGGGATCCGCCGGATACGCGCGGGCTACACCCGCAGGCCGGATACCGGTCGCGCCGGTGGGGCCCCCGCGCCGCTCGACCTCACGGCACCGCGGGCAGATGCATCTCCTTGCGGAAGCTCTTGTCGAAGGCACCCGCCGGCACGAACCTGCGCAGCAGGCTGATCTGCCGCGCCTTGGATCCGGCGGTGTAGCGGCGCTTCGGCGCCGCCGCCGTCGCCGCAGTCAGGACGACGGTCGCCACGACTTCGGGCGCATCCGCGGTCTTCATGGCCGCGCTGATGAAGTGGTCCCTCCCGGCGCGTTCGAGGTCGTACACGTCGAGCTGCGTGTCGGACCGGACCAAGTTCCGGTCGAAAGCCGTGCGCGTGAAGGCCGGTTCGACGAGCACGACCCGGATGCCCTGACCGCGGACCTCGTGGTCCAGCGATTCGGAGTAGCCTTCGACCGCATGTTTGCTGGCGCCGTACAGGGCCATGTACGGCGCCGGGATCAGGCCCATCACCGAACTGATGTTGACGATGCGGCCATTCTCCTGGGCTCGCATGATCGGCAGGACGGCGCGGATCGTCCGGATGATGCCGAACACGTTGACGTCGAACATGGCCTGAGCCTGCGCGATGGAGGATTCCTCGGCGGCACCGCTGATGCCGAAGCCGGCGTTGTTGACCAGCAGGTCGATGCGGCCCGTCTCACCGAAGACGGTCTCGATCATGGCGGCGACGGACGCGTCGTCGGTGACGTCGCAGGCGAGCATCCGGATAGCGGCGTCCGCGGCGGGGACGGGCTTCCGGCTCGTCCCGAACACGCGGTAGCCGGCGGCCCGGAGGGCCCTGGCGGTTTCGAGTCCGATGCCAGAGGACGCTCCGGTCACGATGGCGGTTTTGCTGGATGTCTGGTTCACGATGTTCTCCTCCGCGGCGGCGGTTCAGAAGGTCGACCCGTCGAAATAGATTATGTATGTAATTTAACCTGACAAGCGGAAACGGCGTTGGTCTGGTGGCTCGGTGCGTTGGCACACCGGGCTGGACAGGATGCCCCTCGGTGGCACCTCGGTGGAGACGTCTGAGCTTCGAACGCGAAGGCGACGGCGTATCATGCCACCCGTTGCCGGGTTGACCCGGTTCCCGGGATAGGGCCTTCGGCTTCCTGTCGGCATCGCGTCGTCACGACGCCACGCGTCAGGTCGTGCGCACCGGCTCCGGTCCGGACGACCCGACCGGGCGTTCGAGGCCCGCTCCCGACGCGAGGGTCCGGGACGCAACTAGCATCCCGGGGGCAGCCTTGATCAGGATCATCCTGCCCGCCGCGAAGGCCGTCGCGTTGACGAGGCCCATGGTGACGAACCCGGCCGCCAGAGCAGCGAACATCCCCGGCAGACCGAGACCGAGCGATGCCGCGACCCAGGCTCCTCCCAGCGCCACGCCCATCCGGAGAAGGCTCGCGGTGAGCGGCCAGCCGACGCGACCGGCACCTTGGGCGGCGAAGTAGAGAGCGAGGCCAGCCCCGAAAAACCCGTAGAACGGCCCGACGATGCGGAGGTAGGAGGCGCCCGTGGCGCGCATCGCCGGATCGCCCCCGAACAGGCCGAGCCACGCGGCCGGGCACAGGGCGGCCGCGAGGCCGATGGCCTCCGTCAGGACGCCGGCGGCGATGGCCCCGGTCAGGGCGGCCTGTCGGGCGCGCGCGTGATCCCCGGCGCCGAGGGCGGTGCCGACGAGGGCGGCGATCGGCGAGCCGAGACCGAACACGAGGGGGACCAGGAGATATTCCAGCCGCGTGCCGGTGCCGTATCCCGCGAGGGCCGCCGGCCCCGCCGTCCCGACGAAGCCGGTCGCCGCGATGACCGTGACGTTCGAGGTCATGCTGGCGATGCCCGACAGCAGACCGATGCGGAGGATCTCGCGGGACGGCGTCCAGGCCAGCCGAGGCAGACCCCGGCTCGGGTGCAGCACGCCGCGACCGGACCAGATATAGGCGGCGAAGACGGCGGAGCCGGCGGCGTAGTAGCCCGCGAAGGCGACGCCTCCGCCCACCACCCCGAGCTTCGGGAACGGCCCCCAGCCGAAGATCAGCGCGGGCGAGAGCGGGATCAGCACGAGCGCCCCGACGCAGGTGACGCCGGCCGGGAGCGCCATGTTGCCGGTGCCGCGGATCACCGCCGAGAGTGCGTTGAACAGCCAGATCAGGATTGCCCCCCCGAAGACGACCTTCGCGTAGGCGGTCGCGGCCTCGAGCGAGCCACCGGTTCCACCCATCAGCGCGTAGAGGCCCGGTCCCAGGGGCAACGCGAGAAGACTGGTCACAACGCCAAGTCCGAGGCCGATGGCGGCGGCGTGCCAAGCGATAAGGCCGGCCTCCGCGAGCCGTCCGGCGCCCAGGTTGCGCGAGACCGCCGACTGGATGCCGCCGCCCATGCCGCCGGCCGAGAGCATCTGGACGAGCATCACCACCGGGAAGACGAGGGCCATGCCGGCCAAGGCGTCGGTCCCGAGCCCGGCGACGAAGTAGGTCTCGATCAGACCGATGGAAGTCTGGACGACCATCACCACGACGTTCGGCACGGCCATTCGGGCCAGGGTCGGCAGGAGGGGCGCCTCGAGCACGCGACGCGTTCGGATGTCCACGATGGGGGCCTCACGGCTTCATGGAATGGGGACGACGCCACGGCAGCGGTTGAAGGCCGCCGCCCCCCCTCCGCGCCTCAGGCGCGTCTCGTCCATGACGCAGGACGCGGAGACTGAGGCCGGACGACGCGGCCGGACTGAAGCGCCCGGCCAAATCAGCGGCGCTTGGGCGGTAAGGACCTGCGCCATCAGTCGACGGTAGGCGGCGTCCGGGCCCCGGGCCGATCGAACAGGAGGCAGGTCGTGCTCGCGGTCGCGACGAGGCGTCCGGACTCGTCGGTGATCCGGCCTTCGGCCACGGCTTGCTGCCGACCGGCGTGAACGACTTGCCCGACAGCCGTCAGAAGGCCGGACCTTTCGGTGGCCGCCCGCAGGAAATTCAATTTGAACTCGAGCGTCGTGTACGCGCGTCCCACCGGCAAGGTGGCGTGCACGGCACAGCCCATGACGCTGTCGAGGAGCGTGGCAAGGGACCCGCCATGGACGCAGCCCAGCGGGTTGAAGAGGTGCTCCGCGGCCGGCATGCGCATCGTCGCCGTACCCGGCTCGACCGACAGGAACTCGATCCCGAGCAGCTGGATCACGGGCGGAGACGGGATTTCTCCAGCTATGAGCGAGCGCAGGAAGTCGAGTCCCGCGAGGCTTTGACCCGCCACGGCGATGGACCGGGGATCGGCCCACGCGACGACCCTCCGTCGTGACGGCGCGTGCGTGCCCGAAACACCGTCGTCAGCCATCGAGGACCTCCGGGGGATTGCCAATCGCTGCGGGCACTCATCCGGGACCGATCGCAAACGTCGACCCGGATGGTCGTCGATTGATGTCGGCAATAATCTAAATAGATGTGTATGACAATCTAAAAGACGCGTGATCCAAAGCCCGGGGCGGGTCGTGCCCCGCGTGGGGGCCTTCCTGAACCATGGCTGCCGTGCCGCAACTCTTGATGGGTCGGGGGGAGCCGGGCGACGCGCTATTCGGCGTCCGGCGACCGCAGATGAAAGCTCGGAGCGTCTCGTCCGCCATCGGCCGGTCTGGACATGAGCCCCAACGGATCCTCCGCGACCCGGATTTTGTCACCGAGGACCGTGTCGCCCGTGGGACCGGCGACATGTCGGAGGGGCTCGATCTTGGCAACGTCACCGCTGACCGTGACGCGGCTCAGGGCTCCACGGCCCTCCACCGTCCGAAATCCGCCCTCGAAGGCTCGCAATGCGTCCGGGAACTCCAGCGGGCCGGTGGTTCCAAGCTTGGTGACCCGACCGGCTGCCCCATCCTTGACGTCGACACGGAACAGCTCTGCGCCCATCGAGGCCCGCAGGCTTATAAATTACGAGATACATCTTTTAGAACGCCGGACGGGCCTCGATGCCGTTCGTGCCGAGACCGAGAGACCGGCACCGGAAAGCGCAGTTTCGGACCGTCTCAGCCCGCAATGTGCGAGCGCGCCGCCTGAAGCAGCTCGTCGGCCAGCGCCTCGTCGTCGACGCCCCGCGCCAGCACCACCGCTCCGACCATGGTCGACAGGGCGATCAGGGCCCGCTGCCTGCGACGCTCCTTCGAAGCCTTGGGCAACCGGTCGGCGATGAGGCCGGCGAGACCCTTGACCCCTTGGGTGAAGCGCGCCCGCACGGCGCTTCCCGGAGGCTCCCGCCCGACATCGTTCACCAGGGCGGCGACGGGGCAGCCCCGCCCCGGCGTCCGTACGTGCCCGAGGGACAGGTAGTTCTCGATGAAGGCATCCAGGTTCGCGTGATACTCGGCGCTGATCGCCGCATCGAAGGCTTCCGCGGCGAGGGCATCCTTGTTGGCGAACTGGCCGTAGAAGCCGCCATGGGTGAGGCCGGCGGCAGCCATGATGTCCACGACGCCGATGCCGTGGAGGCCGCGCTCCCGGAACAGGGCCGAGGCGGCCTCGACGACCCGCTGGCGGTTCAGCTTGGCTTGTTCCTGTGAGACCCTTGGCATCCTGCGACCTCGCGCCGTTCCACCACCCACATAGATGCGATGAGTCATTTATTGAAGGGACGGCGATCGATCCGCGTCCGCGACGCGGCGGATGGCGCAAGACGACCGACGATCCGTTCGCGAGCGATCGACCGGACTGCGCGAGGGGGCGAAGCGCAGGCCGGTCGACGCACCGCACCTTCAGGATCTGAACGCACGATCTCGGGACGCCCCGGAGGACGAGCGTCGTGCGGGCTGATCCCGGTTCAAGGACCGGCCGGCGCGGGCGCGGCCGCGGGGGCGGCTGCCGCGCCACGCGGCTCCCGCGCCACCCGGAACCACAGGGCGTAGAGGGCCGGCAGGAACAGCAGCGTCAGCACGGTGCCGACCCCGACGCCGCCGATCAGCACGTAGGCCAAGGCGCCCCAGAACACCGAGTGGGTCAGCGGGATGAAGGCGAGCATCGCGGCCGCCGCCGTCAGGATCACCGGGCGGGCCCGGCGTACCGTCGACTCGACGATGGCCTCGTAATCCGACAGCCCCGCCGCGCGGTCGTGGTGGATCTGATCCACGAGGATCAGGGTGTTGCGCATCAGGATGCCGGACAGCGCGATCAGGCCGAGGATCGCGTTGAAGCCGAAGGGCTGGTGGAAGAGCAGCAGCGTTGGGACGGCGCCGACGAGGCCGAGCGGCGCGGTGGCGAACACCATGAACATCGTCGTGAACGAGCGCACCTGCAGCATGATGACCGTCAGCGTCACGATCAGCATCAGCGGGAAGACCGTCACCAGCGCGTTCATCGCCTTCTCGCTCTCCTCGACCGAGCCGGCCGTGTCGATGCGGTAGCCCGGCGGCAGCTTCGCCTTGATCGCGTCGAGGAGCGGGAAGATCTGCGCGTGGATGTCCGGCGGCTGCTTGCCGTCGAGAACGTCGCCCTGCACGCGGATGTAGCTCTCGCGGTTGTAGCGCTTGATCACCGCATCCTCGTTGCGGCTGTCCAAATGCGCGACCTGGGAGAGCGGCACCTGCCGCCCGTCCCTGGTGGCGAGCGTCAGATCGCCGATGTCGCCGAGCGAGCGGCGCTCGGGGCCGGGGCTGCGCAGGAGCACATCCACCGAGCGCAGGTTCTCGCGGACCTGGGTCGCGGGCGTCCCGTTGAGGTAGGTCTGCAATTGCTGGCCGGCCTCCTTCGGGGTCAGGCCGATCAGGCGCAACCGCTCCTGATCGAGGGCGAGGTGCAGGCTCGGCGTCTTGGCGCCCCAGTCGAGGTGGACGAGACGCATGTTGGGGTTGGCCATCATGACGTCCCGAACCTCGGCGGCGATGCCGCGGATGACGTCGAGGTCGGGTCCGACCACGCGGAAGGCCACGGGGAAGCGCACCGGCGGCCCGAACACGATCTGCAACACCCGCACGCGGGCCTCGGGGAAGCGGCCCTCGTCGACGAGCTCGCGCACCTTGCCGCGCAGGACGTCGCGGGCCTGGGCGTCCGCCGTCTGGACGACGATCTGCGCGAAGGCGGGATCGGGCAGTTCGGGGTCGAAGGAGAGCACGAAGCGCGGCATGCCCTGCCCGATGTAGCTCGTGATCTCGCGCGCCTCCGGCAGCGCGCGCACGGCCGCCTCGACCGTCCTGACGCTGGCCTCGGTGGTGGCGAACGCAGAACCGGCTGGCAGCGTCACCTCGACGATGAGCTCGGATCGCTCCGAATTGGGGAAGAACTGCTTCTCGACCTTGCCCATACCGACCACCGCGACCGCGAACAGCGCCACGGTGATGCCGGCGGCCGTCCACTTGTGGTCGACCGACCTCCGCACCACGCGGCGCAGGCGCTCGTAGTTTCGCGTGGCGTAGATCGCCTCGTGGCCGCCCTCGACCTTCTTGATGTCGGGCAGGAGCTTGACGCCGAGATAGGGCGTGAAGGTCACGGCCACGATCCACGAGACGATCAGCGAGAACGCCACCACCCAGAAGATGTTGCCGGCATACTCGCCCGCCGTGGAGGCGGCGAAGCCGACCGGCAGGAAGCCCGCGATGGTGACGAGGGTGCCGGTCAGCATCGGCGCGGCGGTCGAGCGCCATGCGTAGGTCGCGGCCTCGATCCGGTCGTAGCCCTCCTCCATGCGCACCACCATCATCTCGATGGCGATGATGGCGTCGTCCACGAGGAGGCCGAGCGAGATGATCAGGGCGCCGAGCGTGATGCGGTCGAAGTCGCGCCCGGTGACCATCATCACGACGAAGACGGCCGACAGGGTCAGCGGGACGGCGAGCGCCACCACGATGCCGACCCGGAAGCCGAGCGCCACGAGGCTGACGAAGATCACCACCGAGAGCGCGGTGAAGAACTTCACCATGAACTCGTGGATGGCGTCGTCGATGACCTTCGCTTGGTCGGTGATCTTGGTGAAGGTCACCCCGGTCGGAAGCTCGTGATGGATCGCGACTTCCTCGGCATTGAGCGCCTCGCCCAGGCTGAGGCCGTTGAAGCCCGGCTTCATGACGAGGCCCAGCATCAGGGCCGGCTCACCGTCGTTGCGGATCGCGAAGGTCTTAGGGTCCTCATAGCCGCGCTTCACCTCGGCGATGTCACCGAGCTTGAGGCTGCGATCGCCCGCCGCCACCGGAAGGTTGCGGATCGCGTCGAGCCCGTCGATGGCGCCGTCGAGGCGCAGGTACACGCGCGGGCCGTCGGCCTCGACGAAGCCGGCCGGCGTCACGTCGTTCTGGTTGGCCAGAGCGGCCAGGAGCTGCTGGCCGGTGATGCCGAGGGTCGCCAACCGCTGGTAGGAGACCTCGACGAAGATCTTCTGGGCCTGCTCGCCGAGGATGTTGATCTTCTCGACGCCGGCCACGCGCAGGAGCCGCTGGCGCAGGTCCTCGGCGCGCAGCACGAGGTGCCGGTGCGGCAGCCCCTGCGCCTGGAGCGCGTACAGCGCGAAGTAGACGTCCGAGAACTCGTCGTTGAACAGCGGTCCCATCACGCCGCGCGGCAGGCCGGAGGCCTGATCGGACAGCTTCTTGCGCGCCTGATAGAATTCCGACTGGAGCTTCGCCGGCGGCATGCTGTCCTTGAAGAACACCTTCATCAGCGTCAGGCCGGGGCGGACCGTGGTCTCGACCCGGTCGTAGAAGACGAGTTCCTGCAGGCGCTTCTCCAGCGGGTCGGCGACCTGCCGCTGCATCTCGGCGGTGGTCGCGCCGGGCCACGCGGCCGTGACCGCCATCGTCTTGACGGTGAAGGTCGGATCCTCCGCGCGCCCGAGCTTCTCGAAGGCGAAGAAGCCGGCGGCGGTGACCGCCAGCAGGAGGAACAGCGTGACGGCGCGCTCGCGCACCGCCAGGGCCGAGAGGTTGAAGCCGGTGGCGCTCATCGACCGACCTCCGTCATGCTCGCGGTGGCCTGCCGGACCTTCTGACCGCCCTTAAGCAGGTGGGCGCCGAGCGCCACGATCCGGTCCCCGGGGTTCAGGCCCGAGGCGACCTCCGCGCTCTCTTCGGACAGGCGCGCGACGGCGACGGGCTGCGCCGCGACGGTCTGCGTGTCGGCATCGTAGCGCCAGACGGCCGAGCCGCCGCCCTGGTCGAACAGGGCTCCGAGCGGCACGGATACCGATACCGTCGGCTGCGCCTGAGCGGGCTTCAACCGGAGGGTGACCGTCGCCCCGAGCGGCGCGGCCTCGCCGCCGCCGGAGAGGATGTAGCGGGCCCGGTAGGTGCGGGTGGCGGGGTCTGCCGTCGCCGACAGCTCCCGAAGCTTGGCCGGATAGGTCCTTTCGCCCTCGGCATACAGGGTCGCCGACGCGCCGCCGGTCGCGAGCTGCCGGCTCCCCTCGGGCAGGAACACCTCCGCCTCGCGGGCTCCGTCACGGGCGAGTCTCACCACCGTCTGGCCGGCGGCGACGACCTGTCCGGGCTCGCTTGGCACCTCCATCACGACGCCGTCGGCATCGGCCTGAAGCTCGGAATAGCCCGCTTGGTTGGCGATCTGGCTCGCCTGCGCCTCGGCATTGGCGAACTGGGCGATGGCGGCGTCGGCCGCGGCCTTGTTCTGGTCGTAGGTCTGCTTGGAGGTCCAGCCGTCGCCGACGAGCCTGCGGCTGCGCTCATCGTCGGCCTTGGCCTTGATCATCTGCGCCCGGGCCGCCTCGACGGAGGCGTGGGCCGCGTTGAGCGCGAGGGTGAAGTCGGTCCGGTCGAGGCGCATCAGCGGCTGGCCGATGCGCACGTGGTCCCCCGGATCGACGAGGCGCTCGAAGATCTTGCCGCCGACGCGGAAGCCGAGGTTGCTCTCGGTGCGGGCCCGGATCACGCCGGTATAGCGCGCGACCGCCCCCGTGGCGGACGTGACCGCGATGGTCTGCACCAGGGGCGGTTCCGGCGTGACGGCGGTCTCGGCGGGCGAGCATCCCGCCAGGGCCAAGCCGGTGAGGCCGATCACCCATCTCGCATCCATCGCCCTGCCCCTCGTCGTCCGAACCGCAATAAAAATTATATTCATCATCTATTATGGCGGCGCGACGGCGTCAATGCCGGGCGGTCCGTTCAGCCCGCGGGTTCGTTGCGACGGGGCAAAACGGTCCGAGGGTGGCTGAAGGGGTCAGCATGCGACCGGATTGGGCCCGCCATCGGCAGGCAACAGCACGGAGTGGCCGATCATGGTGGTGCCCGTGTCCCGACCTATGGTCGTCGTGTCCTGTCTGTTGAACCAACCTTCGGTACTGACCTCGCCGCATCGATCCGGAGGCGTACCGCGCGTTCGCGCGGGCGTATGTCGGGTTCGACGCCGATCCGACCCCGATCCGACGCTGCCTGCTACGGTGCTGTTCGGACACGGCGAGACCGTCTCCCGCGGCAGCGCGGTCGATGCCTTCGCCGCGGGTCTGGAGGCGGGACACGCACGCGCGCCCGGTCCCGGCGCGATCGACCCGCTGTAACCGGGCCGCCCTTCGAGGAAGCCGCCCGTGGCGATCGTAGAGGGCGACACCTGGAACACGAGCCCTGAGCTGCCGCCTCGTCGCCGA
>Ga0160429_1001229_pt1 | contig 14812 bp, 14 predicted proteins | sample SolpanmetagenomR_FD_108199 | JGI IMG/M metagenome (GOLD analysis project Ga0160429, IMG submission 108199) | Solar panel surface microbial communities from Lawrence Berkeley National Laboratory, California, USA - R | ecosystem: Engineered > Built environment > Solar panel > Unclassified ...
CCATCGTAGGCCACTTTCAGGTCGTAGCCTTCGGCAGCTACCCCTTTCTGGATAAAAGAAGCCAGGCTGGTTTCGTCTTCGACGAGCAAAATAGTCATGGTGCAAAAGTCGGCTGGCTCAATCAGAATCAGATGAAGGATAGTTACGAAGTGTCAACGTTAACTTCTAGTGGGTGGCTTATACAAAAGCGCATCCGAAGTAGCCCAGTTAAAACGAATAACTCAATGATGTGGATTAGCTCCAAAAAGGTGCGGTGGCTGTTGCAGAACTCTGCGCACCGGATCCAAAGGAGGCTCGCCGACTCGAACAACGCTAGAAAAGCGGCCAAAGCCGACTGGTATTCCAGTTTAACTGCCAATTCACGCTGCTTCTAAGCCGGCTACAGAGTTCTGCAACAGCCACTGCGCAATTCTGATACCCCCTACCCCACCGGATAGCTCAAAAAGACGCTTTCTGGCGGGTCAAGAAGTGGGTTCTGAAAATTTTCGGCTTGTAAATTTGTGAGCCATACTTATTGAACCATGCAGCATACTTCCAACTGCGCCCGCGTTCAATTAGAAGACATAACTAACGCTTGATGCTGCGGCCACTTAGGCTTCGGTTAGAAGTTTGGTACGAAGGTTAAGTAATGCGCTTTGTACATGTCCATTCAGGGGTTGCGACTGTCGCCCCATACCTTTTAACTAAGGTCAAAACAGCTTAAACCGGCGTTGGCTGGGTTATGGCTATCCGATACTAAGAAAAGCTATTGAGCCACAGCCTAATAACTAGTGCTGAGTCAAGCAAGTTAGGTAACAGAATTTTCCGGCGGCTCCCCCTCTCCTTTTTGGAGAGGGGGCCGGGGGGTGAGGCGAACGACCACGCATTTTGTTAGTCAACTTCCCTGACTCAGCACTAGTTTATAAAGGTATAAGCGCAATATAATTGGCGGAATACCATCTTATACTATCTAATTATTAATTATTTAGCTGCCCATATAGCTGGAAATGTACTCTTCAACAACGTCATCGTTGCCGCCGCTACATTCTCACCTGGTTTTGCTCTTGTTTCAAAGTCACGTAGTACCGGATAAGTCTCCTTTAGCAGCTTAGTTAGCTCGGTCTCAGTAACCAATACTTTAAGGACTTTGCTTATCTGAGTTTCAGTGAGCTTGAGTTTACCAAGACGAGTAGCTACTTTTTCTTGTAGCGGAGTAACAAGTTTTACCTCTTGAACTGATGTAGTTTCTTCCAGCGGCAACGCCAACTGCTTTTCATTTGTAGGCTTACTACCAATATTGAATGTGATATTAGTTACCGCCCGACCACGTTGCCGACGCTCAGTATATGTAATATCAAAGCTTAATTCATTCAACTCTGCTACCGAACGGTCTAGAACCTTACTACGAAAGTCCGAGTACTCCTTATAGCTATCAGTAGTATCAGTCACCTCCTTCAAACGCTCTATACTCATCGTATGCGGACTTTTAAACTGACAAGAACGCATCAGCCAATATAGTCGATGTGCATGATGACTCTTAATAGCCATCAATTCATTCACATCAGCCACCGCAAAGTTGCCTACCAAATTTATAAGATATGGGACGACTGCCTTGCCAAACGTAGCTACTAATATCCGGGTAGTACTGTCATAACGCATGGAGTCGCATAGTGAGACCAAGTGCACATCCTCCTCGTTCAGCTCTGGTATGCGAATTGTGGCCCTCATCATCCGAAGCATTGCCGCCTCTAGCAATTGATGTTGATGACCACCAAGTATACCTGAAGGAAATAGCTCACCAATAGGAATCACCGCTGTTGGAGCTTCAGTATCGCCTTTACGAATGCAACGCAGCATCAGGCAGAAAATACGAGCCTCCAATAATGTATTTGTGGTAGGTGTACCTATCAAGAGGTTATGTTGTGCTACCGTTGTAGTGCGTTGCGCACGCTCGACTAATTCTTGATAATTAGCGGGCATTGGCAATTGCTCAGCGCTAACCATTACAACTTGCGGAGGCTCATCCACGAGAGTAGCTTCAGGAAACATTGGTATGGGCTGACCAGATGCTTTCAAAACAGCCTCATTAGCAGCCTCCGGCGTGTCGTAATAGCCGACTGAGACCCGTTTGCCATTCACATTCACACGCGCTTTCCAGCGGTCTTTCAATTTGTCGTAACAAACTCCTTTATAGCTAGTTGAAGCCATTACAATGCTGTTCAAATACTGTGCAAGATAATAATCAAATAGGGCTTGGTACCCAAGTACTTTAGTCGGGTCTCAAGTACTTTAGTCGGGTCTCAAGTGTACTTTAGTCAGGTCTCATGCCATTCACGCTGTACTTCAGTCGGGTCTCACTGTACTTTAGTCGGGTCTCATGCCAGGAAATTATTGATAATCAATTACTTATGAAGTACTAATACTAAATAATACTTAAAAAATAAAAGGAATGAGCCTCCATTTTTTTAGGGTCTGGTCTCTTATTCAAACTAAGAAGAGGAAATATTGCTATTGATGGTCGCTAGCGTCAGCTTCGCACACCAGGGGGGCGGAGTCATGTACGTACATTATATTATCCCATATCCTTTCTAGGGTTATCCGGTTGAAAGCTTGCGTTTCACCCTTTCCTGCTCTGGAAGCGGCTTATTCGCGTCTGGGTGATTGACGAAATAGTCCTGCAAGGCTGCCTCGATAATCGCACTCATATCGCGACGGTCCCAAAAAGACAGTCGGTGCAGCTGCACGTAAGTTGAAGTCGGGAGAGTATTGGTAAAGCGGGTTTTGGTAGGCAATGGTGCGGCGGGCGACGTTGCCGCCGGACTAGGCGGAGCAGCATCGCCTGTCGGAGCGAACAGTAGGTCGTCTACCGAACGAGTCGGGGACACAGTAGCCGGCTGAGATACCAGCGCTGCAAGACCAAATTTTGAAGCTGGCTTTTTCATAAAACTATCAAATGGTATTTACGTCTGGGTGCACAAAGCATATCATGCATATCATACACACTATGCAGATAATGCAGATATCCTTGTCAACAGTTCTGTCGTAAGATTCTCATAATCCTCATAGGCATTGCTTTTTGGGGCATATTCCTGTAGGCTTTGACGGTTGACCTGTGCTTCGGCTAAGGATACATTTTCGCGGATGGTAGTATGCATGAGCAACGGACCCAACACCTCGTGCTGCCGTAGCATATCCACGAACTCATGATGTAAGCGCTTTCGGTAGGTTGATGAATAGCGCGTCAGAAATAAGCCCCCTACTCGTAGCCCTGGATTGAAGCTCTTTTTAACCCGAGCAACCACATCTAGTAGCGAAGTCAGCCCTTCGTAGCTGAGATACTCCGGATGTACTGGTATAAAAGTGGCCGTCGAAGCGGTTAGAGCGGCTGCGGCGAGCGGTGAGTGCGGCGAGGGACTGGTATCGAAAATCACGTAATCCATTTTCTCCTCAAGGCCAGCCAGAGAGTTTTTCAGGACCATGATATAATCCATTTGGGTGCCCAATACCTTCTCTGCCGCTACGATGGCTTCCGTGGCCTGTACTAACCACAATTGAGGACCTACTGGCTCCATTACTTCTGCCAGCGTGGCGTCACTGCTGGCGACCAAGCCAATATGCTTATCAGCTGGCAACTGCGGCAGGATGAGCGATAAATTACGCTGAGGGTCACAGTCAACTAAAAGGGTTCGATACCCCCGGTTGGCCAGCGAATGAGCTATGGCCCAAGCCGACGTGGTTTTGCCTACGCCTCCCTTGCGGTTAGCAATTGTGAGTATCTGCATGGTGAGTTAGCATGATGTGGAAACAAATGTCGGGAATATGCGGTGCATGGGCAACATGATACTCTTAATGCATATGATATGCATTAAGAGTATCATGTTGCCCATGCACCTACTGAGTGTATAGTGCTCAATAAAATTATCGCTAACTGTACTGGTAATTAAGGTTATTCGTGCTTAAGCCTGTTGTAATAAATATTCCTTCTCCAGCTGTACCCATACTGCGGCGCAACTAAATAAAGGATGAGAGATTGCGGTAGAATTACTAGGACGATATGCTACAAACTGGTTGCCAAGTATTATTACTCATTGATAAGTGGGCACTGATAGCAGCTGCACTGATAACGATGGCCGTTGTCCTCGGTCAGTAAAGCTTCGCCTACGCAACTGGCGCAGGTTGGACGAATTGTTCGTAAGCGTGCGCGTCGACATAGCTAATTTTAGCCAGGTCAAAAGACTCCAGCCCTTGTGCTACCCACTGCTCATCGACTGTATCGTGATACATGAGCAAATGCACCGTGGCCGTCTGATCAGGATTGAGACGTAGCAGCCGGCCGATGCGCTGAGCAGCTTTGCGCTCGTTACCTAAGGCGTGCCAGATGATGCCTACCCGCAGGTTAGGAATGCTGATGCCCTCCGAGAGCTGGGCCACGCAGGCTAGACGTTGAATCTCGCCCGTGTTGAATAGGTCCAGGTTGGCCTGGCTGTGCTTGTTCTTGGAGTGGTAGGTATGGGCCGCCTGCTCTTCGGCCTGCTGCTGGTTATAGGTGAAGAGTAAGGCCTTGTCCGTCTGCTGGTCGGCCAGGTAGCGCATGTAGTGGCCCTTGCCGGGGTAGTTCATCAGGGCCTGCATACGCAGGATGCACAGCGTCTCGATGGGAGTTGGTCCTGGGTGGCGTTGGCTAGGCGCCTACTCCAGTAGGCGTAGTTCTCGCGCTCGCTGGTGGTGAACTGGCTGCTGGCCTTGGTGGTGAGCACGTAGTCGCGCATGGTGCGCAGGGGCAGGCGGTGCACGACCAGGCGGTAGTCGTTGAGCAGGCCGGCCAGCACTGCCTCGTCGGTGGTGTAGTCCACCACGATGGGGCAGTAGGTAGCCACCAGGCGGCCTTTCTCGGAGTTCGCCTGCGCGGGCGGCGTACCCGTCAGGCCCAGAATGCTGCGCTTCCGGGCCGCGTGGGCTTGGAGGCCCGGCTCGTGCGAGTCCTTCAGGGCGTGGCACTCGTCGAGGTAGAGCTTCTGGTACGTGCCCGCCGCAAGGGCTTTGCCCAGCGAGCGGTAGGTGGTGAACTCGATGTAGGCGAGCAGGTGGGCTAGGCCGAACTTGTGCGCCTCCTGGGGCCAGGAGTTCAGGACGGCCTGCGTAGGGGCTGCCACCAAGAAGAGCTTACCGGATGGCTGGTTGAGCAGCTGGCTCTCGGCGAGCAGCCGGTCCATGTCGCGCAGGCCGATGAGCGTCTTGCCCAGGCCCATGGTTAGGGCAATGCTGGCCAGCCGCCGGCCCTGGATTATAGCCAGGACCTGGTCCTGCTAGGCTTGCTTACGAGCAGCTACGGCGTTAGGAGTAGTTTTCGGAGCGAAGGACATACGCAAGAATGAAAAGGCGACAAGCGTAGTAGGCTGAGGCAGCCAGCCGATTGTCCGCTTGAAATAGGGTGGCCAGCCGATGATGTTACGAATCAGGGAGGAATCGGTAAGTGCCAAAGCTGGTTGTCCAGGCACCGTAAGTGACCAGCTGTTAACCCTAATCACCCCACCAAAACGCGGATTATTCTCGTGAAGGTACAACCCAGCATATTAGTTTAATCCTACTTGCGAACCACCGTAGAAATAGGCTGTCTTGGTGCATGGTGCTCGCTCGTCCTACCAAAATAGCGGAGCAGACGATGCTTTTTGGGTCGTAAATAGGGGGCTTGTCCTACCTGAGCAGCCAGGGGAAAAGTATCGAGAAAGGGTCTGGGTTGACACTCGTATTCTTTGCCGACCTATACCTAGCCTAGCGTAAAAAAGCTGAGTTGGCCTAGGGAAGGTAACAGGTCCACTGCTTTTCCATCACCTGGCACCGGATTTGAATGGCCTCGGTCTATAGCCTAAGGTGACGACTGGGTGTTGGCGGAAGAGGAACCGAACTAATGACAAGTTTACCGGATAGGGGTACTGGCAGTACTACCGAAACCTGAAAAGGAAAGGTAGTCAAAAGCCGGGTGCAGTTGGTGGGTAGGAAGTTTAGCTAATCGCTTGTACTGAGATTCCAGACCCTGTCTAGTCTAGAAGTAGGTGCGGTCGCGAGTGGGCGTGCCCTGCAAAAAATCGACCGGATTAGGTTAGCCGCTTCTCATTCCTCCGCCTGATTTTCACCATTCGGAGCGTCCGGTGCTGAGTGGGATGGCTAGCATGTGAAGGAGGTCCCGGCCAGTTTTTTTGCCGGTGAAAATCTTGGTTAGATTGAATCCTTAGCAGTTGAATGGCGAGAGAATGTCGGACCACCGTCACAAAATTCAGAGGCGACCGTGAGGGAAGATAGGTATCCCGCTTGCTACTGTTGCTAACTGATTTTGACTTCTAGGCTGGCCAATTTTGGTTAGAGTAGCAGGTTATCTCAGGCAGTAAAGTTCGCTCTTTGGGAAGTTGATTAGAAGCGCGGGTTGTTGCGGAGTCAGGCTTTTCCATCAGAAGTATTCAGTGGCAGTCAGTCGTTTTTAGGAGCAGGTAACTCTGCTGATTTAAAAGCTGACTGCTTGGTGCGGACTCAAACAAATTGGTTGTCGATTTTTACGCGGGTCAGGGAAGGTATGCCAGACGAGTTGAGGTGATAGCAGGATTTATCACTGAGTAAAAATAGTTGCTTTAGTCGACTCGTTAAGTAAACGGTTTTTCGCTGCTGGCCTGGGGGAGGGGCTAGGCTGGTTCTTACTCGATGGGGGGGCGGTTTGAATAGTCTCGTAAATCTGGGAGGAGTTCCTTGGGATGAGACTACTCAGCTTGGTCAAATTTAGGTAAGCAGGTAGCGGGCTTTTCGACTCAGAATGGTTGCTGTTATTTCTGCTTGGTGAGGGACCTAGCTTTTCGTTTTACTGAAATGGTCATTGGTTTTGGAAGGCCATGGTTGTCTACAGTATTGGTTTTTGCGGCGCGTTTTTATGGGTAGTCCGAGTATCTGGGAAGTGGCTGTTTGGGGTTAACTGTATAATTGGCCGGATGAAATAGCGCAGTGATGCAAGGGCTGGGGGCTAAAAATCGGTTCGGGTTTTAAAAGAGGCTGGCGTTTTCGATGGGAGTTTTTTCGATGAGATTCCTAATGATTTACTACTGAGTTCTTTCTGCTAATTGATTTGCTTTTTATCCAAAGTATCCAGAGTTGTTTAGGTGACGGAGTATTGTTTCTGGTTTCTACTTGATTCGGTGGAATAACTTCTTGCTTGATTCTGGGTAGCTCAATTAAGTCGGTTAGCTGGCAAGGTTGAATGGCAGTAGGTGATGGATAGTCGGCAGCAAATCATGGTTGGGTAAGGCTGAGCTGGAGTGTCTGGTAGGATAGAATTGCTGAATTAGGAGAGCTAAGGTCAGCGGGATTAATAGCGTTAACAGAGGTGTTGATTTGGAAAATGAGTAAGGTTGGAGTAGCTTTCAGAAGACCTAGGGTAGAAAGAGGCAGTGGGGAAAACTCCTCGTTCTGGATTCGTTCTTATGTAAGGAGCAAGACAGGTTTACCTAAAGGTAAACGTCTTGCTTTTGCTCCCGCTGGTCGCAAAAGTCCCCGTTTCTACCGCCTTATGACGCCCCTAAACGCCCCCTACTCGTCCTTGCATTCCTCAACGCTCGTCTTCGTTTTCGAAGGTCAGAAAGCAACGTTGAGACAAGTGCAAGCGAAAGGAATGTCGCTCGTTTCTTTCCCAACTTCAGCGTCGAAACCACCGGTAATTCAATCGGTGGAGATGAAGGCGAAGCGTAAGCGTAAAACGAAAAGTGAATACGCGGCGCTGGCCTTGTTACCCGTTGAGTTGAAAGAGAAAGACAAGCATAAAGGGGGGCGGCCGAAACTGGAGGATAAGGAAGAACTCAAGTGCGTTAGCTCACTGGTTTCGGTGGCGTGCCATGACCGGTTGCACGCGGCGGCCGACAGACTAGGTATTTCGGTTTCGCTTGCAATACGGTGGCTGATTGATGGTGATGGCACGAAACGGGTGCAGCAGCGAATGGGCCAGTTGACGAAGCAAGGACTCTCGGAAGAAGAGCGCAAGCAACTGCGGGACTTAGCCGGAATGGCCGCTAATTTGAACCAGGTAGCTAGGCTTGCCAACCGGGATGGGTATGCCGCGCACGCAACGGCATTGGTGGATTTGGCTAAGAAAGTTCGGGAACAGGTGAACGCTTTCAATAAGTAGAAACATGATTAGCCGGACCACCATAGGTAAAAGTTTCGACGGCTTGGTACGTTACCAATTTGCGGGTCGGCGCGACCAGCCGGCGGATAAGCAGGCGGAAATTCTGGCATCCTCGGGTGTGAGCACGGAGAGTGCGGCCGAGATGATAAGTGATTTCAATCTGGGAAAAGCCGTGAATCCGAGGCTGGGTTACCCGGTTTGGCACACGTCTCTGAGCTTCAACCCGGACGATGCGGCCCGGCTGGATAGTACCAAAATGCTGGCCATCGCCGAGGGGTACCTACAAAAAATGGGGCTGGACAAGACGCAATATATCATTGTCCGTCACCATGACCAACCCGACAATCAGCACTTGCACATCATCGCCAATCGCGTGGATTATGATGGCAAAACCATCGATGACGGGCGAAATTTCTATCGCTCTAAGCTAGCGCTGCAAGAGCTGATAGCGGAGCACGACCTCACGCCCATCAAGGGGCAGCGAACGCAATTACACCACCCCGAGCGGCTGCACGGTACCGACCTGGCGCGGCAGGAAATGCTGACCACGGTCAACCAGGCAATGGACGCCGAGACGCAGCGGCCGCACCTACTAGCCACCCTGCGAGCGGCCGGGATGGGGATAGAAGAACGCTTCGACAAGGCGGGTAAGGCAACGGGTATCCGCTTCGAAAAAGACGGCTATAAATTTAAGGGTAGTGAGCTAGGGCGTCACCTAAGCTCGGCGGGAATCGACAAGCAACTGGCGGCAAACGAACTGAAGCAACAGGCTGCCGCCACCGTCTCGGAACCCACGATTGCCTCCCTGCCACTGGCATCAGCACCCCTGGGTTCGGGTTTGGCATTGGCTTCCGCTGAAAAAACTGGGTCGGTCAAGCTGTCAGAGGTACCAGCTGGACAGCTGACCACCGCTGAGCAAGACCGCCTAGCGGAACGGGCAGTGGCGGCGGTAGCTGCGTTTAAACTGGCAAAGGACTTACTCGCTACCTACCAGGAACAGGCAAATCGCGCAGACTGGGAAAAAGACCTCACCCAATTTGCCGAATTGAAATTCGAGAAAATTCCGGCCGCTCAGGAGCGAATGAGTGCCTACGAGGCGGAAGCGAAATCTACTTCGCTCGGCAGCGAACTCTTGAATAAGCAAAAAGAACTCTATGCCGATAAAGTACAAAAAGGCGAATTGCGCGTAGTTGACGAGCCGCCGGTAGTTTCCGGCGTATTGGCCTCGCAGGCTAGTGCGCTTCCGACTCAACAGCCAGTGCCGATTCAGGTCGTGAGCGAAGCGATGCCCGCAGCTACGGCGCCACTTGAAAGCACCCCAATCACTCCGTACCAAGCAGGAGTTACGCAGGTAGAGGAGATTTTCTCGGTCGCCCCAGAACCTCGACAAGGGCTAACTCCGGAGGCCAGCACTACCCTCCCTACTTCTAAAGTAGACGACTACTTACCGGAATCGACCCTGCTAACCGTCTTTGAGCAGGAAACAAAAGGCGTTGTACTAGATCCCCAACTCCCGGCAGCAACCTCGCAGCAACTCCTGGCACAACAAGCGGCACAGCGGCAAGTCGAGGAGGAGGCAGCCAAAGAAGCACTGACGGGAATGCGCAAGGAGCAGGCACTTATCGAAGTCACTAAAAGGGAAGTAGACCTAGCCGACCGGCGCGGTGATTATGGGAAAGTGGCGGAGTTGCGCTACGGAGTCATTCCAGAAATTGCGCAACGACTGGCCGACTACCGCAAGCAGGCGGAGGCTACGCCGGCCGGCCGGGAGTTGTTGGCTGAGCAGGAGCAAGCGCAGAAGAAGGCAGCGGAGCAAGCGCGTTCGGCAGAACAGGAGCGGCAGAAAGCCGAGGAAACACGGGCAGCTGAGCAGCAAGTGGCGCAGGCAGCAGTAGACGGCGTGCGCCGGGAGCGCACCCTGTTGGAGGCTAGCCGAGGAGAAGCAGCCCAGGCCGAGCAGCAGGGTGATACCGGTAAGGCGAGGAGTTTGCGCGAGGATACCATTCCGAAAGCCGAGCGCCGCCTGGCCGACCACCAGGTACAGGCGGAAGCTACCGTACCTGGCCGAATCTTGCTGGCAGAGCTAAACGAGCAGGAAAAAGCCGCACAACGGGCGGGCGAAGTCTTCGGCCAGCTAGCGGCTAAGGGAGGCTTTATTAGCTATATTGAATTCGGACAGAAAGCCGACCAATCCGGCTATGACCTGCCGCCCAAGGTAGATGGCCAGCCGCAACAGGTGGTAGAGAATAGCAGCGGGCGACAGTTTGACGCACCCCTGGTCGGGGGCCGGCAGCTTGAAATAGTGGTAAACGAGGCTATCCGAATGGAGGAAAATGCGCGGCTTCATCAGAAAACAGAGATGAGAAAATTGGAGATAGCGTGCGCAGACTACACGCGGTATAGTGGTAAAGAAGTCGTGCGGGTGCGAGTAGCTGAAGACCAGGCAGACGCGCTAAAGGAACGCGTTGGCAGTAACGCCATAGCTGACAAGGAAGCCGGTTCGGACGGCCGGATAGGCATAAGCATTATTTACAATCCTAGTGGCGGGGCCTCTATGGTAAGCGAAGTGGTCGCCCAGGTCAAAAAATCCGGTGGAGAAGTATTTGAGCAGCCTGAGCAAGCAGTAAGACGAGCGCGTAGCACACAAGCCTTTACATCGAGTATAGCAATCAGCTTAGGAAAGGAGTCAGACCGGGAAATGGGTAGCTAACTGACGTTAGCTACCGGGTCTTTTCAGCGGGCAAAAGGTTACCTGAACGAGTAACTGTTATACCGGGAGCGGACTCGTTGGGCATTGGCCGAAGGAGCTACCTCGCGGTGGACAAGACCCGGCTCGCTGCGGCTACTACTGGGCGTTCTCGGCTTTGAGTTCGGCCTGGGCCTGGGACGCCTGCTCGGCTTCGAGGGGCTTGCTGAGTACATCGAGTTGGCCTTCCATCCCCATGCCGCTGGCCTGCTCGCTGTAGGCGGCCCGCGCCCGGCTGCCCTCCCAGAAGAGGCGGTACTTGCCCACGGCCTGGCCGGGCCCGAACAGGTAGGTCGCTTCTGGCCGCAGCACGGTCGGGTCACCCAGGGCCATGAAGCGGCAGAATTTGCCATTCAGAAAGTAGTAGAACTGCGTGCGGACCTGTTTATGATGCTTACCGAACCAGCCCTCGTTGCCTTCATACTCGTAGGTGCGCGTCAGCCGGCCCGGCGTGGGAGGCAGGAGCCGCATCTTGGGGAAGGCGCTCAGCGGCTGGCCGAAAGTGTGGCCCGCGATGCCATTGAGCGAATCGACTTTGCCGCCGAACGGAAACTGGCGGGCTGGCGCAGGCGTAACCCCGGCGGCCGGCGCCGTTTCATTCGTGGTCGGGCTGGGCGAGGAGCAACTGCCCAACAGGACTCCGGTCAAGGTAAGCAGCGTAGCAGCGGCTACGGGTAAGGAGCGGGAAGCAGGCATCATCATTAAAAAGCAAGCAGAAAGAAAAAAGGGAGTAGGTAGGTGGTGGCCTCTTAGCCGGAAGGAAGCATCGGGCTTCGTGGAGCTTTCGCCTGTCCAATTCCAATCTTAGAAGCGGCCCAATTAGACGGCTGAGCCACTTACTCAGCCGCCGTAACCGGTGCTCAGACCGGACTGGCTACCTAGTGGTCGGGGTACTCACCGACCTGCTCAGTTGGCGTGCTAGCCCGACTCAGTTGCGGCGGCGCAACGTTTCAGACCGGTGCGTGAGGAAAGTCGGCGGCGGCCAGCGCAAGTGGAACTGCCAAGGCATGAGACTGTGGGAGCGCCGGCGTAGTCGGCACCCAACGGATAGGAGTCGGCAATCGGTTGTGCCCGCCGGGCCAGCGGAAGGTTATTGGTAGCCAACCTCCCCCCGAGCCTGGCGCAGCGCACGCACCTGCTCGTGCACGGTCGCGCGGGCCAGCGTCGGGTCCTCGGTACCGGGGCGGCCCTGCGGCCTTTGGTGCGTGGCGTGGAAGACCGCATCGGCCACGGAGTTGCCCAGCGCCAGGGTCACCACCAGGTTAAAGACCCGGCTGCCGTAGACCAACGGATTAGCGGCGATATCCGGCAGGGCGTCCAGCGCCTCGTCCTGATAGTTGTAGAGACGCTTAGATAGATAGTCGCCCCGGTCTTGATAGCTGGCCGGGTCCAGCTCAGATAGCTCCTCGGCGGCCGCCAGTCGCTGGGTCAGGTCTTGGAGGGCCTGGTCGTCGAGCGAGACGGCGTCCCCGGTCACCCATAAATCTGGTTTAAGCCCGAGCAGGCCATTAGCCCAATCAGTAAAGCTCAGGGTGGGAAAGTGCTCGCGCAGGGCCGCCATGGCGTAGGTCAGGGCTAGGGAAATCTGGTGCGGCGTTGCCTGGGCGTAGGGGATGCAAACGGGGGTTGGGTCGGATTGAGGAGTCATGAATGGGGGAGCGGCGGGTTACCTAGCCAAGGAGGAGTAGGCACGTAAACGTACGCCTTTTTTCGCGAAAGGGGAAATATATGTCCACAAGATGCTTGCTGGCCGGCCGCAGCTTGCAGGGATGAAAAAACCGGCCAGTATTCAGGCTTTCGGCCAGCACCTGCGCCGGCTGCGCGAGGCGCGGGGCTGGAGCCAGCAGGCGCTGGCCGACGCGGCAGACATTACCAAGAAGACAATTTATCGCATGGAGACGGCTCAGACGGCCCCCACTCTGGACGTGCTCGTATGTCTGGCCGAAGGACTGGAGATTTCCCTGGCCGAATTAGTGACCTTTGGGGCGGCCGCGTAGTAGGTCGAAACTGGCTGTTTTTTAGCCGGCTTCAAAAGGAAGGCGACCGCAGCCGACCTGCTCCAGGGCCCGCAGCCGCCGGTTCACCTCGGGGCTGTCAGGGGCCGGTCCCCCGCCGGGTATCCCCCGCGGCAGCGCCGGGCCCCCGGGTACGTCCCAGCGCCAGGCCTGGCTGAGCTGCTGGGCTACTAGCGGCGGCTGCATCACCCGACGTAGCAGCGTCAGCAAGCGGGGGCCACAGGAACTGTTGTTGGCCTCCAACTCCGGCAACACCCAGACGAATAATTCCCTGTTGTGCAGTACGTACTGCATCAGACACTGGCTGGACTGGTCATAGATGGGCGGGTCCAGGGCGGGAATCTCGGCACTGGCCGCCACGTGCTGCACGAATTGCTGCAGTTCCAGCGGGGCCAGCGCCACCTGGTCATCGGTATACCACAGGTCGGGGCGAAATTCGTCCAGGGCGCGGGCCAGGACGTTGGTGCGGGCACCTTCCGGCAGGGTCGGAAAGTGGTGGACTAAACGCGCTTGCAGGTAGTGCAGCACCTGGGCGCGTTGCGTAGTGGTCGCCTGCTGGTAGGGCAGGGGCGAAACGGTGGGAGAAAGCATAACTAGCGAGGGGCAGAAAGGAGAGGACACGCGGGGCCAGCCGCTGGGTAACCAGCGGCTGGAATCTCGTCGGGGTTAGGGAGTCGTTAGGGCAGTGGAGGGCCGGCGGCCGGGGTGGGGCGCTCGCGCAACTGCTCGTCTTCCAGCCAGGTAAGCAGGAGTTGCTCGGTTTCGGCCCGCAGGGCTTGGCGGCGCCCGCGTAAAGCCTCCCGCAGCGTATCCGTGAAGGGGGCACCCGTGGCGGAGGCGAGCGTAATCGTTATCTGCCGGGTATGCGCGTGGAGCGTAATGGCGGTCAGCCCGGTGAGCTCTAGCTCAGCGAGTTGACGCAGTTGACGCTTGGCCTGCTTCTGAGCGCGGCGCAGCAGCTTGAGGTCGCGACGGTAGCTCATCGTGCTGGCTGGCTAAGTAGTTCAGCAAATGCTAGCGCGTCGGCCGTTTGAAAGCTAGCGGCGGCTAGGCGGTCGAACGTGCCGGCCCGACGGTCGGACCTATCGGGGAAGAACGCACCGGGTACCCAGATTGGAGCGGGTTGACACAAGCGGGCGCGGTGACTGCGGAAGCTACCGAAACACAACTGGTGCAACGTGGTACCCGTGGCGAGGTCGCGGCGCTGGCGGGCAACTCCGGCTTGACGACGGGCGATTTCGGCTAGAACATTTGCGCCCCAGCGAGTTAGGCGGGCGATATCGTCGCTTTCGTGGACGAAATGGTTGGCCCGCAGCTGTTCCACTTCGCTGAAAAGGCAGTTACCGATGAGGGGCAGTAGGACGTGCTGGCGTAGCTCGCCTAGAGAGAGTGGGGGTACGCTCACAAGCATACTTATCCCGGTTACATGGTTTGCCATGTATTTTTGGATTAGGGTTGACAAAAGACCCAACCGTAGTGCCTGCTCTTAACAGGTGCTATATCGGAGGCCATCTCTTGCTGGAGATGGCCTCTTTGGCTTACTTACAGGTGGAGCTTCTAACAGAAGCGCTACAAATATACTACACAAATGCATTACAAAAAAGCCAAGTATTGTAATTTGTATCGCATTGCATAGCATAAGACTACCTTTGTACTACACAATAGAACCACGAATGAAAGCCAGGCCTGCTAAAGATGCGGCGCTAAACATGCGCTTACCAGCCGATTTGCTTGAAAAAGCAAAAACCCATGCTGAAAGCAAAGGCTTGAGTTTAGCAGCACTAGTTCGAATGCTACTTATTCAAGATATGGAAGCTAAAGCAACTCGTCAAACATGAGAAAGCCCAACCAATCAGTTGGGCTTTCTCATGTTTACAGAAGTAGTACGTTGATTATGGGGCCCTTATTGGA
>Ga0160429_1001230_pt1 | contig 14809 bp, 16 predicted proteins | sample SolpanmetagenomR_FD_108199 | JGI IMG/M metagenome (GOLD analysis project Ga0160429, IMG submission 108199) | Solar panel surface microbial communities from Lawrence Berkeley National Laboratory, California, USA - R | ecosystem: Engineered > Built environment > Solar panel > Unclassified ...
AAGAGGAGGTTTTTGCTCGAAACACTCACCACTTACGGTAGGGGAAGCTCCAAGGTAGTCGACAACATAGTGTAATTGTCAGCGTTAGCCAGGATGAGCTCCTTTGACAGGCTTTCGAAGACTGGTGCGCAGTCGAGGACGGATGCCGCCTTGAGCATCTGCTGGATATCCCGAGCGTTGTCGTGTCGGTTTACTTCGAAAGTGTCTTCTAGTAGAGGTCGTACCATCAGTTTGATGGTTTGTGTGCAGTCGTATTTGTTTCTTAGGGTCGTAAGGCCCTTAAGCTCGTACCTAATCAGCGGCCTGACGAAGAAGCGGTCAAATGTCAGGTGGATGAGTGCGCAGAGTAGTAACATCGCATCCGCGTCGTCGCCTCGACACTCAATCCGCGCTTGGTTACTAGGATCTCTCCTTTGAAACTTCCAGGACGCGCTGGTGTACTAATAAAGATGGCTTGAAAGACTGGCGATACGCGAGAGAGCGTTTGGAATGACACATAGATGTCGTAAACCTCGCCAGCTCTGCCTGTAGCCTAAAGGATGGCGTGTCCTGCATTGTCAACAAACCAGACGGATTGTCTTTCGTATGGAACGAGTGCTATCTTATGATTGAATGAGGAAGTGAAAGAGTTATGATATTGGAGTAAAGATCGGAAAATGGTACAAATGAACAAAATGAAAATGCGATGCGACTTGAGCAATATCAAAGACTGGTTTGCTTAGCATGAAAGCAAACGAGTACTATACATAAACACGTCACGGGCGCGTCGCACTCCCTTCTTTGCACGCTCACTCTTTTGATCTTCCTCACTTTCACTCACTTCCTTTCGCAATCGAACAATGACGGAAATCATCTACAGACACGGTGACCTTTGGTTGGAGCTTGCTGAGAAGAGGTTTCTGGTCTCCTCCAGCGTTCTCGCAGTCTCTTCAGAGTATTTCTACATGCTCTTCAACGCGGGATTTTCGGAATCGCAGCAGACCTTCAACAATCCGGCCAACCCTGCCCATATTCAGATGAAGGAAGAAGATCATGCGTCGATGGCGATTCTTTTGAAACTGGTGCACCATCAGTACCAGATACTGGACACCAACACCGTCAGCGTCACAGCACTCCCTGGATTGTGCGTTCTGGCAGATAAGTACCAGTGGACGCCGCAACTGCAACCTCTCTTCAGGCTGTTCCTCACCTTCTGCCTGCCTGATGATATTTACAGTCGGAACGTAGCAACTGCACTGGCGATATCCTCTTACATGCTGCAAGAGGGCGCCATCTTTCGGAAAGCCACTGCATGGCTCGTTCAGAAGGAGTTGGGCATCGCACTACGCGATTACCCGGAGGCAGGAGACTACCTGCATTCAAATATATACTGTAAGTCTGTGACTCAAGTTTCCTGACTCCATCATCGTTAACCCGACCGTCAAGCCATGATGCCGAAGCAGATGAAATCAATCGGCCAAGAGGCTGTGATACTGCCAGCAAACTCCCTGGCCACTGATTGCACCGACATCGAGGATTTCTTCCTGTCGCTTCAGGATCCATCAATCCTCAAAATAACGATCACCCCGGCCAAAATCATGGCCAATATCATCCTCAATTGGGCACCAGCACACCAAAACGAGGCGTACCTTGTAGACAACCTCTTCGCTCTTGCTCTCAAGGTGTTCAGCGAGTACGAGCAGTGCAAGCAGAGGTGCCTTTCCTCAAACCCTCCCAGGGTGGACAATGAGGAGTTTGAGGAGTGCGACAAGCTGGTTGCCAAGTGGACCTCGCCGTCGAACATCCTCCCGCCAATAGCATTGAAGGCTGCTTTCGACGCGGAGGTACGACATGAGCGTACCAGGCAGCCGGCGGGCCTCTGTTTGCACTGCTTGCGCGGTGGGGATGATGGAGCGTGGACGTGCCACAGACAACCATCCCCTCATAGTTGAGGTGGATTGGGGGGGCAAGGGGATGCTAGGGTTGGGGAGGGTGTTCGTAGCGTGGGGTTACTTCGCTCTTTGCAGGGGCAAGTTATGTAGAAGCGACGGGGTAAAGGTCATTTCGAGCATCACGATAAGAGTATATGGTAGGTGCTAGATGTCTAATAGTAGATTCTTGTTTTGAAGAGACTCAACTGATGTTATGATTACATAAGCTGAGCGACAACCTACATGTACTAGTATTTCAGAATTACAACATGCCAGCAGGCTCTCGAAGATACTATGAAGCGGACGACATGATAACTGCTTCGCACCTGCCTATACGAGTTAGACATAGGTGAATGACATCGAGTAAACAAAGCGCGCGATAGCGAGCCGCAGTGGGGGATGCTGGTACCCCTGCATTGCGGCACAATCTATAAAGCCAAGCCCCCTGGCGTCAACTCGTTGTTGTTTTCGTGTTCCTTCTCGTTTGTAGTAAAGAGCTAGCAATACATCGTCCTGAAAAGTTCGCCTCACAATGAATCACAACCATGTGAACTACCAAGGCCGGCTCAACTTTGTTCAAAGCCTTCTTCGCGAAAGATTGAATGTTGAAGTGAGTATTGTGGAGATAGTAAAAGCAGATGCTGACACAAAGGAAAGGCTCAGGAAATCATGCCAATAGATTACGATGCTGAATGTCCATTCAAATACAACAACTTCGTCTACAAAGTCAAGCTTGCCTCTCCGATGACAGCCGAACAGTCTGTGAGAGGAAAGAGCGATCAGCCCGGTTGCGTAACAATCCCTGAGGGCACGGAGGTGCTCGTTATGAGACTCGCGAACTCAACTGCGGATGGTATGAATACGCGTAACCGTGTCGAAAACGAAGTTGCTGTGATCAGTATTGTCTCTGCTGCGTTTAAGAAGATGGATTTGAATTTAGTACCTGAAGTATACGGTTGGGGCAGCGCGTCAGACAAGTCATCTCAAGGCTGGATCATGCAAAAATTCATGCCGGGTGCCAATCTCAGTGAGACAACTGAGGGCTTGGACCTTGACGACAAGAAAACCGTCTTTGCACAGATGGCCAAAATTCTGAAAGCGATTCAAGAACATGAGCTTCCGTTGAGCATCACGGGTTTCGGCGGCTTGAGTTACGATAAACAAGGTCGCATCGTGAGTGATGTAATGACTACGGTGGACGAAGGTCCATGGGACACATATGAACAGTCCTTCGAAGGAAGATTGAGGGTGGCGCTCCGAAAAAGTGACGACAATCCTTACATCAAGGGATGGCGAGCAAATGGAATTCGAGAGAGGCTAGAGGCCTTCATCGAGAAGGGGTTGCATGAACAATTCAAATCTTTGTCATCACCAGAGGCAAAGACTATCATCCATGCTGACTTCAGTGAGTATCACAGGACCTTCGTCCATGCAGCACAATACTGACTTGCTACTCGCAAGCAACAAACAACATTTTATACGATCCGATTACCAAGAGGATCAGTGCCCTGATCGACTATGACTTCTCCTGCGTTTCGCACTCTTCCTACGAGTTCTAGCGTTCCTTCGACGGCCTGGTAGGACAGTTTTGCGGGTGGTCCGGTAACAATGACGAGGAGCAACTAATGTTGCATGAAGCTGAACTAAACGGCTTCCCTCTACCACTGCCAGCTTCATCAGAGGATGGCGTTCAATGGGAAGTCGCTAAAGCATGGGAAGACGAAGTCGAAAAAGCGCAGGTTGATCGCCCTAGCAATATCCGTGGAATTGAACATGTTGCCGACGTCGATGCAATTCTGACAGGTATCTTACCATGGGGCATCACAAACTCAGATATATTACGTCTACAGTCTGAGGAGACGATTCAGAAGTGCAGGGATGACGGCGAGACGCATTTGGATAAAATGCTCGAGCGTCTTGGATTTTAAGAAGGAATAGAAGATGGCTTGTCACTTGCACGTTCGTAGGTGAATGGGCGACAGAGCGTTTTGCTGCATTTTTACAGTCCAGGGTCTGTCCGCGAGTGGTCTGGATCTGACTTTCCTGGAGCCATAACATTCCATTCCGAAATCATCAAGCTGCCAGTCTTTGCATTCCAGGAAGATAAGCAGAGTCTTGAAGCGTACGCAAGAATTTTACAGGAGGCTGCAACTCTATTTCCAAATAGGCAAGGATTGGCTACAGTAAAAAATTGTAATTAAGGAAGTTAATGAAATCTGCAAATCACTTCAACGTCTTTTTGCGACCCAAACACCAAGGCAAACGTAGCAAAGAAACATAAAAGTATTAATGAATGTGCGGTATCAGAGCATAGAAGCCAAGCTGTTCGAAGGCTTACATCCCGAAATGTGATTGTCCTCGGTGTATGGCAAAGGCTCAAGCTATAACGAAACTAACTTATTTGACACTGGAGAGTAAGTGTACTAGGTTAACATTCACATCGCACGGCGTGGCAATGGAGTACCAACTTCACAGGTCAGGTATAGGATGTTGACTTTGAATGGTCAGATAGGCGCTAAGAATGCTTTGAACCACTAGTAGTTATTCTGGTTAAAGTACGACGGAGTCGCGCAAGGACAACAGCATTTTCGCCGACGTGAGAGTGTCGATGGAGACATATTCGTAGTTTTTCCAGTCATCAATCGAAAGACCATTGTGTTCAGTCAAGCGCAATTTCTGTACAGCAGCGCAAAGATTCATTTCAGTCGCTTATTGTTCCATAGACTTCATCTTCTCTTGCAGCATTCTATCCACCATCTTCTCTAGCACAGCCATATTCCCAGTGCCGCCCTTGCCCTCGAAGTAACCCGCAACACTTTTTTCCACATATTTCCCAACCATATCCACCTCGACGTTGACTTCGTCGCCCTTGCCCTTCTTAGCCATGACAACCTTCTCTTGTGTGTAGGCAATCATCATAATCTCAAACCATCCCTGTGTGCTCTCATCCGCCTGGGCTCCCTCAGGCGTCGCGCCATTATGCACATCACACACCGTCAGACTCGCACCGTCTAACGCAATAAAGCCTTTCTCCACTATATACCGCAACACACTCTGCTCTCGTGGCGCCAGTCTGAACGTAATTGCATTCCCATCCTTCCGTGTCTCGACTATCACCGCTACGGTATCCACATGTCCTTGTAAAAAGTGCCCTCCAAGTCGCGTACTCGGTAGCAGTGCTGGTTCGAGATTCACCTGACTTTGCTCCTTCAGCCGGCCGAGATTCGTGCGCCGTAGGGTTTCGGGTGCGATGCCGACTTTAAAGGAGTCGCCATCGGAGGGAAGTTCGGTAACGGTTAGGCAGGTGCCGTTGACGCAGATTGAATCGCCCAGTTTCGCATCGTGCAGAATTGAGCGGCAGTTCGAGATTGTGAAGGAGTACCCGCCGCCGCCGGAGGATGTGCTGTCGAGGGGCGAGATGGAGGAGATTGCTATGGAGGGCTTGATTTAGGGGAGATTTGATGGTAGTGTAAGATAGGAGTGCTTACTGCCGAGCGCTTCCACTATGCCGGTGAACATGATTTCAGATGTGATGTAGAGAATGGCGCTTCGTATATTGTTGCTTTCTCACAACATCGATTATTGTGAAGCTATGACGAAAGCGAATCGCACGTGCTGCCTCGGTGACTCATGCAGGGCTTCGGGGAAGTTGTCGAGTTAAAATGAGCAACATGCTTCAGAATGCCCTTCTGGAGAACTGTGTATCACGCAGAGACAACATCATTCGCGTTTAAAACACATGCAGTTGTTATTAATACCAAGATTGTTATTGTGACTGTGAAATTAAATCATGCCAACCTACTCATCCGTTGTGCTATATGCCAAGTCTGAAAAACTAAGCATGTCATAGACCACAATGTTACAATAAGTGATGGTTGTCTGTTAGTTGAAGACAAAATACGACTCCAACCTCGTTATTCTAGGCGGTCGCCATCCTGGAACCGTCACAACCAACAAGTGATATTGTATTTACCTGTTGGAAAACCATGATCTATCTTATGTGGTTGTTTTTGTGCTTATGCTGCCTCCCAATCGAACCTATTCCGTGCAAAGTCGAAGATCGCTTATGGGCACTATTGGAAGTGTGCGAGCAAGACATTTTTCCACCTCTTATGGCAAGCATGCCGTCTCATCAAAGATTGAGTCTTGCAAAACACCAAGGTGTTTGCAAAGTCGCACCTCCATTCTTGTTGAATCGTGAAGAGTCTCAAGGCTGGTTTCTATCTCAGATTTTGGATGTTGCTCAAACGGAATGACAGGCTGCATGACGAGTTCGGCAAATTGTTGTCCCAGTGTCCCCACAACTCACACTTGCTCTGGCGACCAACAGTGCTGCGGCGCTTATTGCTGTCCCGCGGGCAAGGGCTCTTGCGTTAATGGATGCATGCCAGCAAACGCTCAATGTTGCAATGATGGTAAATACTGCGAGGCGGACAACAGTGGCTACTTTGTTCAGGGAAAGTCATTATGCTGCACTCGGCACACTACTCGTCTTGTATTGTTAGTACACATAATGTTGTTTCTTTGGGATCTCTTATTGCTTGCTGACAATTTGCTTTTTGAGTTTTCCGTATTTTCAAACTTTGGTTCAGGCTCTGAGGCTGTTCAAAGCTGTGCTCTCTTCGCGACTACGTAGTTAAAGACACTCACTGCACATGTTCACTAACTTATACTCTACACTTAATGGCCTCACTTCGTTCTACAGTCACTTCTAGATCATGTTGACGATTTATGACGGAGTTTCACATGCAACCTCGGTTTCTCGGGACAATTTGGCCGACAGCGGGGTTCAGGAGTTCGCATTGAAGTTCTACGAGAATTCATACAATCAATTCATCTCTCCCAATGGCACTTTGCAGAACCTATAGACCTTTATACAGGCAATTGGCTCAAGTGACAAGGGCCAATGGCGTCCTCAGCAACAGAGCGAGGTTTCTTGCGACGACTAAAGAAGTTGACACGAGCAAGCTCCCACTTCATGGCATTCGAGTGCTAGACATGACAAGAGTACTTGCGGGAGTGAGTACACAGAGGGTCAAACGCTCAACTTCACTAATTCGTACAGCCATATAGTACACAAATTCTTGGAGACCTCGGGTACGCGAGATGATTCCTGTACGACTCACCTTCGTAGAGGTCGTTATACAGCACGAACGACGACTGACTTCATGAAGAGCCGAAGTAATCAAGATTGAGCATCCGACGAGAGGCGATGATACAAGGGCTTGGGGACCTCCATATGCAAACTACACAGCGGAGTCTCAAAAGGAGGGTCCCGGTGAAGCAGCCTACTTCCTCTCTGTCTGAACCCCCATTTGCGCAACACAAACCGGATTCTAACGGCGCCAGGTCAATCGCAACAAGAAATCCATTGGACTATCTTTCCAGAACCCACATGGTGTCTCGATCCTCCACAAGCTTGCAGAAACATGCGATGTGCTAGTAGAGAACTACCTCCCTGGCTCACTGAAGAAATACAAAATGGACTACGACACCATCTCCAAAATCAACCCGAAACTCATTTACGCCAGCATAACTGGATACGGCCAGACCGGACCATACAGCAACCGTCCAGGCTACGATGTGATGGTCGAGGCGTGAGTATCCATCCTGGCTTCTTAGACTAACATACTAACTACCATACCAGCGAATTTGGCCTCATGCACATTACAGGCGAGCGTGACGGCCCTCCAGTGAAAGTCGGTGTCGCAATCACCGACCTAACAACCGGCCTGTACACTTCACAAAGCGTGCTAGCCGCACTACTCGCGCGCCATAAGACAGGCCTAGGACAGCACATCGACGTAGCACTCAGCGACTGCCAGCTGGCCAGTCTCACCAACATCGCCTCAGGCGTGCTAACGACTGGCAAGCGAGACTCAGGCCGATGGGGAACTGCACATCGTAAGTCGTCAAACCCTCCAACCATATACAGTTCAAACTAAACACGCAACAGCCTCAATCGTCCCCTACCGCGGCTTCCCCACCTCCGACGGCGCAATCTTCCTCGGCGGCGCAAACGACAAACTCTTCAACATCCTCTGCCAGCGTCTCGGCCAACCCGATCTCTCGAAGTCCGACTTATATCTCACAAACGCTTTGCGCGTCGCCAACCGAGACGCCCTCGAGACAACACTCAGCGGTATAACCCTCACAAAAACAACGCAGGAGTGGCTTGACGTCCTCGAAGGCTGCGGCATGCCGTACGCGGCGATCAACGATGTCAAAGATTCTTTGGAGCACAAGCATGCGCAGGCTAGGAATATGGTGGTGGAGGTGGAGCATGGAAGTTGCGGGCCGATGAAGTTAGTCAATACACCGGTGAAGTTCAGTGGGTGTGACCCCGGGGTTCGGTTGCCGCCGCCGACGCTGGGGCAGCATACGGAGGAGGTGTTGAGGGAGTTGTGTGGGATGGATGAAGAGGAGGTGGGGAGATTGAAGAAGGAGGGTGTTGTTGCTTGAATGGGTTGAGGGGTTTCGAACGGTGATCCCGTGGCTGGGTAGACTTGGGAGGTGGTGCTGTTCATGGACCACGCTACTTTACGTAGAGTTGTGATTGATATTAACTTGCCCGTTAGGCTGTATACACTAGAAGACAGAACTCAATCAAACTCGGACCCTTTCCCTGTCCGTCTTCGTTCAGCTCACAGTGAACGGGTGCCTGTCTGAGTTTTAAAAAAAAATGATGGTACCCCGGTAGAGTGAAAACGGATGGCACAGTCATACATGTAAGGATAAGAATTCAATGATCGTATCACCCACACTGGTAGGCGCGACTTGTTTCCTTGATTTGAGTCCACTGTTCCAGATAATGCTTCCGCGGCAACTGTGCACTTCGATGGTTGTTCAGCCTCCATATATTTTCACATGCGGCAAGGGCATTTCGCAAGTAACGCCAAGTATTCTGATCTCCTTCAAGCACTTCAGAAAATACTCTTTTGCCGCCCAAGGGACTCTGGCACTTCGACGGAAGTCTCTCAGGGTTTTTGTACCAGCTCAACTCTTTACTTCAATACTCTCCCAATCATACCTTAACATCAAAGCTCGTCCCACATCCACAACTACTACTCGCCCTCGGGTTTCCTGTAATCTTGAATTGACTCCCAATAAGTTCCATCGTGTAGTCCACTTTACTCCCCGTCAACAACTCCAGACTGGGTTCGTCCATGACTACTCTGGCACCGTCCCTCCCTTCGAATACTGTATCCTCTTCCTGTGACACCTTGGACATGTTGGTCAGAGACATGAGATATTGGAAACCATGACAGCCACCGGATTCTACGGTGACGCGCAGTGCGAGGTCTGGGTTCGAGTCTGTCTTCATGATTTGTTTTAGGCGCTATTTAGTGGCATGTTAGCGCACATTAATACAGTGCACGAAGGGGTCGGGTACTCACGTTTGCGGCACGAGGTGTGATTTCAATGGTCATGTCGTTGCCGTCTTCGTCTTTACGTGGGTTAAGGATAACTTCAGTCGTGCGCACCGAAGTGGATGAAAATGGTCGTAAAGGCTTTGTGGCAGTGTAGATGTATGGGATTGTCCTCGATGTCGGCCGTAAATGCGATCTGCTTGCTGAGGATTCCGTCGAAAAAGAGGCAATGCAGGCATGTGATGATTTTATAGCGTATGACCTCGAAGCTAGGACTCTCAGCTGTCTGGCGGCCAAGGCAAGTTTCATTGAGCGCGGAAGTTGTAGTGCCATGATGGATGATGTGCTAGAGAACTGTATGAAAGATGAGGGGCAACATTCGCAATGACATAAAAGCAAGTTATGGATGACAAACCAATGGCAGGTTCTGCCAGGCGGTCTCGACACTCTGAGATATGGATGCTCGGTTCATCGTCCTTCTGCTTGTATCGCCACAGCTCAGGTTAGAAGAAATGGATCAAAGTAAAGAATATGCCTTGAGACAAGACGAGAAAGATGAACTAAGACATTTGAGGAAGGAGTTCATCGTTCCTTCCAAGGCGGCTTTGAAGCGTTCTACGCTCGTTGCGACAGGTGGGTGAGTGTGAGCCGTGACGTCAATTATATCTTATGACTTCGAATGATTTGGATGGTTGGCCAAGAAAAAAGGGCCATTTGTTCCAATAATAGAATGCTTCTAAGAGTCCCAGACTAACCTATATCCAAAAGAACCTGAAGAATCAGAAGAAAGTACATATCTCTGTGGCAACTCACTAGGCCTTCAACCACGACGATTATCCGAATATGTAACATCACATCTGAACCTCTGGAGCTCCAAGGGTGTCTACGGGCACTTTAAGGAGCTCAAGGACTCTCCCATCCCACCATGGGTACACATCGATGAAGCAGCGAATTCACAATCCGCTGCGATCATCGGTGCCCAACACTCCGAAGTAGCCATAATGGAAAGTCTAACGGCAAACCTCCACTTCCTCCTCTGCTCCTTCTACCGACCAACCTCAGCACGCTACAAAATCATCCTCGAGGGTAAAGCCTTCCCCTCAGACCACTACGTAGTCGAGTCACAAATCGCCCACCACGACCTAGACCCCGCTTCCGCAATGGTCCTTATCAACCCGCCCTCTAAAGACTCCCCACTCCTCCCAACAGACCACATCCTCTCCGCGATCGACACACACGCCGATACCTGCGCCGTCATTCTCCTCCCCGGCGTGCAATTCTACACAGGCCAATTCTTCGACATGCCCAAGATCACCGCCCACGCACAATCAAAGGGTATTCTCGTAGGCTGGGATCTCGCCCACGCCGTTGGTAACGTCCCCATGCAACTTCACGACTGGAACGTCGACTTCGCAGCGTGGTGTAATTACAAGTACATGAACTGCGGACCTGGTGCGATTGGTGGACTTTTCGTGCACGAACGACACAGCGGCGTCGATAAGCCGTCTTCCGCATCACACGCAACGAAAGGTGACGAGAAAGTTCCTACATATCGACCTCGTCTTTCAGGATGGTGGGGTAGCGACAAAACCAGCCGTTTTGCGATGACGAACACTTTCGCGCCAATCCCCGGCGCCGCAGGTTTTCAACTTTCGAATCCTTCGGCAATCGATCTCAGCGCCGTACTCGCTTCACTCAGTGTCTTCGCGCAGACGGATATGGCTGCGCTACGCCGTAAAAGTCTTGCGTTAACCGCATACCTCGAGATTCTGCTTCTTGCGGATACAAAGCGGGTATATAGTATCATAACACCAAGCGACAAGGCACAACGCGGCGCACAGTTGAGTATCCTGCTTGAGGAAGGGTTGTTGGAGACTGTGATGGAGTATCTCGAGGAGGAAGGTGTTGTGGTTGACGAGCGGAAGCCTGATGTCATTAGAGTGGCGCCGGCGCCGTTGTATAATACATATGAGGATGTGTGGAACTTCGTGAAGGCGTTTCGAGAGGGGTGTAAGAGGGCCGTGAAGGCGAAGAAGGATGGGAAGGAGAAGAGAAAGAGCGTAATGGTTGATGGTGGAAGTGATGATAAGGGGTGGAGTGATATTAAGTAATGGGATACTACAGCCATTGAAAGAAAACTGATATGCGTTGTGATCATCTTGTACGACATTATATTTACACCTTTCGAACGCCAAACAGTATCCAATCTACCCTAACGCTCTACCTACCCATGAAGCCGAACAAAGTACCCATATCAACCCATTGGCGTCCGCTCTTATCCAAGTAGCCTTTTACTACACCTCTAACCGTCTCAAACCTCTCCCTGTTGATTTCTGCGAGCACACCAACCTTCTCCGTATCTCCACCCTCTTCCATTTTCGCACCACTCTTCATCTTCTCTTTCGCACGCTCCACATCAAAGGTACGCTCCCACAGCACCAATTGATTCCACACCGCCTTCTCACTGACTTCCCACCTCATCTTGCCCATACATCCTTGACCTAAGCCTCGAGAACCCAAACATCTGTGACCATAAACGCTGATTTGTCTCGTGCGGTTTCCACAGCTAGGATCATCACAGACGAGCCAGCCCTCATAGTAGCGACTCAGTAGAGATCGGATCTGTCTCTCGACCTGCGCTACGACTGAGATGTTGCGTAGCGCATTTCCACACGTTGACACTGGACATGTTATGCCACCAGCTGAGACACTTGAAGGGTCTGCGTCCAGTGAACGGAATGTGAATGGGTGTCCACACCCAGGCGTAAGACATGATAGCAATAGTGGAACACTATTTGCGAACCGCACAGCGTCTGAAACCTGAGAATCAAGTGGCTGTAGTGTGTCGTTTTCGGTACCAGCTGCCCCACCGGCGGCACCACTGCTGACACGATACTTGGATGTATCCAGTCCTAGGCACTCTGCAAGACGAGTAATGTTTGTGAGTTGAATGGGAGCGCAAAGACGTTCCACTGGTGGAAGAATCTGCTTGTGTAGATAGTAGTCGATGTCGGGCTTGAGATCAGAGTCGGACCTCAATACGTCGTCTGGTGGGAACGCAGCTGAAGCAGCAGCTTCAGCTGATGAGGCATTGGAGCCGGTGATGATAAAGGACATGACATCTTTGGCGCGTACTGGCTTCCCACGAGCAATGAGCTTGAGACCAACTTGTACCGAGGGCATCGATTTGCCATTAGGATAATCTTGAGGAGCCTTGGAGAGTTGCTAGATGCTGTGAGTGTTGTGGACGTCACTAGTGCCAAGAAACTCACAGTGAAGATGGTGTATTTCTGTACAGGAATTGCGAAATCCCTCATCTTTGCGGCTAGTGAGCGGAGGTAGTCGTGAATCTTTTCAACCACTGTTTCCGGATCTTCACCTGAAAGGAGTAGATTAAGTAGTTTGCTAATCTCAATGTCAGCAGTGTTGAAATAGATCGTGGATATTTCTCTTACGATGATGTCTCTTTGGACAGAGCACAGTATTCTCGTCTCCGCATATCCAAACCCTTTACCTCCAGCTTATCTACAAACTTTCCATCTATCTCCACCATGTTGATGGCGGCGTACTTCTTCTTTGCGTGCAGTAGCAGTCGTCGGAAACAGTTATCAATATCGATCTCAAGCAGCTTGTACCGCTCATTGACCGCACGCTTGAAGTCATTGCCAACCTTCAGCGCATCCTGGATATTGTCCATATTTGTGTTGATCATGACGGAATCAGTATCACCGTAAATAACTTGTAATTGTTTCCCCTCGGCAAGCTCCTTAGTACTTCGAAGAATCTCACGACCCTTGAACGTGGTAAGCATGGCCAAAGGGCGTGCGTAGAAACGCGACCTCGTGTAACCTAGGCATCCGTACATAGAGTTCGCCGTAAGCTTGAGAGCCATTTGCTTAATATCCCACGTTGCAAGTTGATCGGGAGTTGCAAACTTGTCCTTCATGAGTCTCTTCACTTCCCTTCTGCGAGTGACCAGAGTTGCAATAAGCCGAGGAAGGATGCCTTGGTTCTGTTCTTCTGGAACGTCTGGAACGTTGTCGTCATCTTCGCTAATGTTGGCTCGTTCGACTGTCGTGAAGCAGATATTGTACTCCTGAATAATGGAGGGATACAAACTGTTGAAATCCATGACAAGTACGACCCTGTCGTAGAGTCCTTTTTCTGGCTCAAATACCAGACCACCTTTGAACTTGTCTTTCTTCTTTGTATCGGCATTCTCTTCTCCTTCAACATTCTCATCTTCAATCTTTGGCTTGCCTTTGCCGGGAACTTTGTCTGGACATATGTACTTGTTTTTGTAGAACTCATGTAACAAAATGTATTCATTGCGTTCAGCTCTTGTGCCTGTTAACGTCCTTGCCCATGAATTTCCTGCGAGATTAGTCAAGACCTTGGTGAGTGGTAACATCTGGAGCTTGAGAGCAATGGCGGCAATGAAATATGTATCGGCTTCGCAGTGCTTCATGTAGTTCATGAGTCCTTCTCTTGTGGCTGCCCAACTCTTGAGTACTGCTTCATTGTCTAGCTCACGTCGTACTGTGCCTTGACCAAGCACGATTTCGCACATCTCCGCCAAGCTCCAGGACTGACATTTTGTCATCAAAGACTATTGTGAAATCATTAGTTCATACTCTGATCTCCGCTTTTTTCCACCACATACCTTTCCCTGGTCGTTAGCCAGATCACACAACAAACGACCAGCAGCCAGTTGTCTCTCCGCGAAGAAGCTACCACCACCTTTACCCATACTTTTAGGCCATTCCCGTCGTCGCAAACGACCAATCCTATGCCAGCCAGAGACGTTTTTGTCTTTCATCCGACTTAATAGAATGCTATAGTCAAGATCTTCCAGACGATGTCCAATCAAAACGTCTGGATCTACTTGTTGCAGACGCGCAAGAAAAAGACTTAGCAATTCTTGCTCGGTGCGTTGGAGCTTGACCACACCGACGTGCTTTTCGACGTCAGTTTTGAACCCGGCGGGATAGCCATCACCAATAGGTCGCATCACAGTAAATGTTTTGCATGGTAATTTATCGGCCGGCGTCGTATCGCTTAGGGAAATGTTTTCGTATATTCTTGCACTCGCCATGATAATCTCTTGCTTGTTCTCCTTCACGTTCATCATCGTTCTCAAGGCGATGCTCATTAAAGTAAGTGGCGGCGCCTCGAGGTTGTCTGAGTTACCCAAAGTAGTGATGGAACCGGGCTTGTTGACTTGGATTTCCAATTTGCACCATGATGCGTTTGTAATGGATTCAAAGTCTGCCCCTTCAATCTTCAGCCAACACGGACCCATGATGTTCTTCCAAAGGACGAATTGTTCGAACAGCGATGTGTTCGTTCCGAATACTTTCGAGAACGTCTCTCCTTGCAGATCCATGGCTAGTGCAGGTTTGTCGTACGGATAAAGCAGCTTCAGATAATCGGCCTCTTTCGGAATGTCTGGAAGCTCAAAAGCGTATTTCCTCGAGCAAGGCTTGATTTTGTGCATACCGACTCCAAATTTGGTCATAAGCGAGTCGA
>Ga0160429_1001231_pt1 | contig 14798 bp, 13 predicted proteins | sample SolpanmetagenomR_FD_108199 | JGI IMG/M metagenome (GOLD analysis project Ga0160429, IMG submission 108199) | Solar panel surface microbial communities from Lawrence Berkeley National Laboratory, California, USA - R | ecosystem: Engineered > Built environment > Solar panel > Unclassified ...
GACTTGTATGTCCTCAGAGGAGGGTGCGTCCTCTTTCTTGGCGTATGTCCAGTCGTAATCGAAAGCGGGCTTGTACTGCAAGCAGTCGAGCTGATTGAAGTATTCGCATTGATTCTTCTTGATAGATCGCCTGAACTCTTCGGCAGTCATGATTTTATCGTTTTTCCTCGCTAAGATCTCGGGATATGTGTTTGGTTGCGACTTGTCATTTGTTTGTTCCTTCTTCGTGTATATGTAATGCGGTAGAAAGTGCATCGGTTGGGCATGGGGTCCGATATCAGCTTGCTGTTTGTGATATTCTTTCGATGTGAGCTTGGAAATTCCTCTTGACGAAGACCATTTTCCATTTCTCTGTTCAGTTGTTTAGTTGTGTTTCAATCTATAGCTTTCTATAAAAGTTGAGACGAGAGAAGAATTACACTAATCCGCCGGTGGGAATCTCGGCTCCAGAGGGCAGCATAGAGCTCCACGTTTCAGGAGATGGGGATCTTGAGCGCGTATCGTTTAGAAATGAAGAATGATCAAAAACACGCCGAAAGACACAGATCAGGTTACATCTTACCATCGTCACTGATCATGGCGTGTAGACTCATTGGTGTGATGGGGCGATAGCGGAACTTATCGGGGATATTGGGGATTTGCATGCGATGTGGTATTGGTTCACCTAGCGAATAGATTCATGTGAAGTCCACTCGGCCCATGGAGCGGATTTTGCTGGCGGTATCTGGAGAGAAGTCATAGGATTCTGAGTAGGTGGAGGACATATCGTTCATGAGGTGATTGAGAATGTAGGTCAAAAGTGGAAAGGGAGAAGGTGAAGAAAGAATGACACAGTTTTCTCCGACTCTGTTGCACTGGCGGTGGAGTTCGTCCAATTTTCTGTATGTATCTACTTTCTGCATCGTTGACTGTTGTATTGGCTGATTGTAAGTTGTATTTCCGTTTGCGAGCATATGGAGTGGAATAGGGGAAACTTTCTCAGATTGATCCGGTTCGTTGCGTCTAGGCATATCTATAACATGGGAGCAAGAAAGTTGTGATTGCATACTTCTATCGGTTGTTTCTGTTAGTCCTATTACACCATTTGTATACAAGTAGTGAAAACGAGGAAGAATGGATGAACTCACGTTGTGTCCTCTGCAACGGTATGATAGACAAGTGCTGTCGAGTTCGGTAATCTCGCCGACTATTCGCATTTCGTTATCCGTTTCGTAGACTTTGGGTGTGTGCGATGAGATCGAAGAATGAAGAAGACATACGGAGGGGTAGTGGAAGAACGAGAAGAAGGCACGCCCGCCATGTATAGGCCGCTACTGAGTAATAAGTTTATATTTTTCTGTTACGAGTGAGAGAGGAGATAAGTAGCCCCAATCTATGACCAATAGTAGGTTTGCTCAGATCAGTACCACGAGGTGAGAATCTAATGAGAATGGGAAGAGCATTATGAACGTTGACAATCACTTCAAAGTATTGTCTGAAAGCGGGACTACAGCAGGTATCGGTGTCGTTGAGAGGCGCGCCGTGAAGAATGACCATTGTATTATTATGATGCTCAAGTAAAGCTGTAAAGAGCTGTTGTGTAAAGAGAATTGCATACGGGAGATAGTGCGGAATCACGAGTAGTGGGAGAAAAGTTGAGAGAGAAATTGAGAGTGACCGACCCTTGTTTACTCTATAAAAGGAGAAAATGGATCCGATTCTCTTCTTCCATCAACTATCGCTACCGCTACCGCTACCACTACCACTACTACTACCACTACCACTACCACTAAACACACATTACCAATATTTCCATCAATACCTTACAAAGACATGCACGTAAACTTCATCTCACCCCTCATCCTCACTTACATTGTCGCGTGCGCGGCGACTCCTGTGCCAACTAAAGCAGAAGAGCAACGTATGAACAGTCTTTACAAGCAGGCCCGTGTATATGCACAATATGGCTCAATCTACTCAACGAACAATGCAATCACTGAGGCAAATGCTCTCGCTATTGAACTGGGTCTCGAACGTCAGGAAATGACTGACGTACTTGAGATGGCAAAAAAGCAACACAGTAACATCTCACGGGAATATCATTGCTGAATATACCTACCCGATATCTGTCCAATGAACAATACTGCAACATTCGGAGGTTTATCCGATAGATTAATACCTTTCAGATGTACATATATACACATTGCCTCAAGCAACCAATTTCTTACCCGGAACAGACATGTCTAGCCTGTTCCGTCGTTGGTCAAGTCTTCTCAAACGATGTTCTTCCACGTAAAGCTCCCAAACCTCCATATCAAAGCTGTCAACCCGTTATCGGAACAATCGAGGTGCCTGAAACTGAGCTATGAGTGTATCCCTACATACTGAACAAACGATAATACCTTCTGCGGTCTTTGACTAGGGGCAATGACCTCAATCAAGCGAATGCTGGATCAGTCGCCATCGTAATGTCTTCCTGGTTCTCTTCAAATAAAAAAAGTCACGCATCATCTCATTGTTGGAACCATTGGCAAAGTCCATAGGTAACAACGGGCGTATTCTGGAAGCACTATTGCCGGCAGCATTGAGCTGTACTAAACGCGGATCAGGATGTTGTTCTATCGATGGTGCCATATTTGGCGCAGCGAAATTATAGATGTCTTCGTTCTGTGTCAGCCGGCTAGAAGAGCTGCCTTGAGTGCCATTGGTCTCACGATGCGATACTCTAGCGCTTGCATTGCAAGAAGCAGCATTGGACTATGTGACCATAGCCGATTCGGTCTGTGTAGCGGTTGTTTGTGAGTCTGGAATGGCCGGGTCAATCATTGTCGATACGATAAACTCTGTTTTGAAATGTTCGGCCGGACCAAGTTCGAAGAGCAAAGGTCTGATGCATGAGTAATCAGAACTCGACGTAATACGACCTATGGTATGTGTTGACCTTCCGCCGTGATTGAAGTATGCGGTCACATTCTCGCCATTCGCTTCAGCGAAACTCAATATGGACTGATATGGCTTAGAAGTGACTTGATAGCATGCGATCGGGTGATAGCTTGAGCTCCTTGAGGTTGAATACCACGATCATTCGCCTTACCACTTTACATGCCTCAAGTTCACTTGCTTCAACTCGAATCTCGGTAGTAAGGTACTTTCTGGCTATTGAAGATTCAGTTTTCTCCGAATACACCGATGCGAAGCTGCCTCACCGTTCGTTGATATCCCAAAGTGAGTTCAGAAGCTCATACTGTGATCTTGTACATTCATTGTCAGTTCGTCAGCACCCGAAGAGGAGTGCGATAACCGCATTGCTATAGTCTTCGCATTGGCTGTCCAGCTGCTACATAATTCTTTCTCATCCCGAAACTTGGCTTTGTTCACTTTGACTCCCCCGCAATTCAGTTGCGTGCATTTCGAGAGATCAAACCTACAGTCAAACTTCATGGATATCTACCTAATCAATGAGCACACATTTCGAAAGCTGGATCAATGTCCTACATGATCCAGATGAAAGCGAAATTTGATCTTGCGTATGTTCTTCTCCATGTTTGGTTTTAGCTTGAAAGCTGCAATAAGATCCTATAAAGCAATGAGTAAGTGTCGCTCCTTGTCATAGTCGGGTTGTCAGATCTTGCTATTGTGTCTGATCGCACCCCACTATACAACTTGGCACGTATCCAGACACTTTGTTTCAATATCTCTGACACGCATGTCTAACTTTGTTATTTTGCCGTTCTCACTGCTTTCACTTTGACTTTGACTTTCCTCAGCTACTGTTTATTCTTACCTTTGTCGGTATTTTTAGTTTCTTCTGTCCAATCGGGTCACTTCCCTTTTCCTCTTTACCTTCATGGTGATGTCAGATGTGGGAACCGAGATGGGGAACTCGGAAAAAATGGGTTGCGAAGAAAAGCAACGTCAGCACTAACAGTATAGGGCAACGGCCTGTGAAGCATAAACATCAATCACTCCCAGCTTAGCAAAGAAACCATTGCTCAATCTACAGGAATGTCAATCCAGCCAGCACCATCTCACTTACTCGCCAACCAGGCGCCAATGCAATCAACCTCTACAACACGAGGACAAACAAGGACGCAGATGGCAATATATCCACGGCCGCACTACACCAATGCATTAAGAGATTTTCTGGCGGCTAGAGCACCAACACAAGCTACGATTAATGAGGTCGGAGGTCTATTTGAGGAGAGCAAGTGTCAAGCAGCTTTATTACCTTAACCAAAATTGAGATAGATATAAAGAAAAGGAGGTTCTCGATAGACGTCGCGCACTAAACGAACGAAGGTTAATGCCTTAGAAAACGTCAAACAGAATCGAGACGCTGATGCAGAAGTACTAGGACTGCTCTCAGAATGCAAAATTGGTAGCTTATAGTTCATGCCGCTTCTCCAGAAGACTAATCGGTCATCGCAATTGCTACCTACCCACGATGCTATCAATGTTCGACGCAGCCTTTACAGAGTATTCACCTGTGCGAAAACAAAGCATAGATGTTCCCCTCCTCAGATGAGACAGCGCCCCATTTTTTAACCTATTAGTACCCCAGTCTACATCGTCTTTCAGGTCAATATTCGTAACTTCACCGCAATTTCCGCAACGTGACGCAACTTGATGAAATGTCTTGTTCTCAGTGCAGATTCCCTCTTGTTGGACTCTGAAAATATCTCAATTTTCATTTTTGCTTTTAGTCGAATACAAGTCCGATACTGTGCGGTGTCGCAAAAGTTGGCGCAAGTACTCCAATTCTTCCCCTCATTGCGGCATGTTCACTGCGTTTCTCCCGTGCTTTCTTGCAGTTCAAGGCTCTTTTGGAGAGAGGAGTCTGCTTTTCAGGCAGATCATTGAAATTGAAAGCTGTTTGCATTGTGTCATCTTGCATTTTTGTTTTACAGTTCTTTTAATATAGTAGCCTATAGAATTATAGTTTTTGTTCTCTCTGCTCCTCGTCACAAAAAGTGTGTACCAGATGTAACACTTCAACCCACTGTTTGGTTCACACTCGACAATGTAGGTCTGGTATTGCCTAATGTTTAGTTTACATCAGGGAATGTATGTCTCATCTTGCACTTTACACTCAGGGTACTCCTCAGAGCACTGGATGCGCTGATCGTTATATAATTTTCCGAGGAAGACAAGGAGTGATCAGCAGTTACGCACTTTACCCCGGAAAAGTCTATTTAGTGATGGATTTACTTCGCAATGATACTCAAGATTTATATGTAGCTATTCCATTTTCTGAATAGACTACGAACCCGTGAGAGCTAACAATAGTAGCACAATGAGGGAGTGATCGTTCACAAATGTTCACGCGTAGGTGATCGCTATAATTCGACGCTCTAGTTATTGCTCGTCCAATTGTACTTTTCTATACTGTTAGATTTTTCAAAACACTCCCACTTCAATGTGCTGTAATCTGAAAAGTTAGGGTTAGGGGGTCTGTATTTTCATCAAATTGAATGCGATCACATGGTTTTGCTTGACTGAATCGCCCAGAATAGATTAGATAAAGTAGCCCATATACATATCTAAAGCAACAAGCACACCTTGGACTCTCATTCAAAAACTAATCTAAATATTATCAAATCCAACTCAACGTTTGGTTCAATGGATATCAGTCACCAAATATGTATTTCATTTTTGCGGTCGAGACAAGAAGAAAGAACCGAGCTAAACCACTCGTCCAAAATAGAGTAAAACCCCGTTTCGGTCTTTCCTTCAATACCTGTTCTGGTCCTTCTCACAAACGCCCCCTTATGTAAATATCGCAGAGGGTTCATCGACTATCAATCAGAGTATTGACAGAGAATTTCATTCACAGCTTGTCCAGTGCTATGCTATTCATCCCAAGGTTGATGAACTCATATACAATGCATTGGTATGTCAAATGGCATCTTTAGCAGCGTGTAGTTTTGGATAATCACTAACGCTCGCTTGTAAGCTAATCAAATGAAGTGATTTATTCAATGAACTTGCTCCTTCTCAAATACATTGTTTTGCGTTTGCGTGAACAAAGAGCACAGTCAACGACCCTTGAACAAGAAAAATCCAAAATGCCCCAAAATGTGGTGGTAAGAAAGGCAAAGAATGCAAATGTCATTAGAAAATCGGTGCATAAGTGTACTGTTTTACATCACTCATTGGTTGCATAAATACAATTCGAATGCGACAACAATTGTTGAGCGAGGCGAGAGCAAATCATGTCATGAGAATGTCAAGATGTTTTAGAACAGTCTACGTAAGGTGAAAGCACTGCTGGAAGAATCGAAGAAACAATATGATTTGTGAAGAATGTTTACTTCATCGTTGAAACTCTGTATCATCTAGTCGCCTTCCGGTATATTCTCATCCTCACTCATAATTGCCGGCTTCTGGTTGAGGGAACATTTATCCCTTATCCGTTACCTTAACCCCATTTCCCTCTTTTCTCCTCGCGCCCCCTACACCTTGCACCTCCTCACCCTAACACCATCCAACAACAAATGAAAATGCCCCTCTCAGCTGTCCCCACTTTCCTCCCATCCCTGCTAACACTCCTATACTACCACCCATTCCCCAAAAACCCTCCACATGGACGATCAAGTTGTCTGCGCCACATCACACATTGTACACATTGCCTGGACAAATTGTTCACACCTACTCAGTCAAAAACTTGACGCACAGATAGAAGCTACAATATGCGTAGAGCGCACTGCTTCTTCTTTGAATCCCTTTGCATACTGTCATGGACCTTGACAATACAAGCCTTCACCGAGACCGCAGCACTCGTAGCTATTTATCAAGCAACAAATGGAAACGGGTGGCGAACAGGTTGGAATACCTCCGGAACGGTCTGCACCGGAATAGCATGGTATGGAATCAGCTGTACAGGAAACAATGTGAATACGATGTAAATTGCCCTAGATTCACTTCACGACAGCTGTTTCTACTACTACTAAAAAGTGAGCAGAAGTATGATGAACAATAACATCGTTGGGGTACTACCAGACGTATTCGGCAATTTTACTCAGTTGACTACCCTGTAAGCTATTGCAGATGACTCAATAAAACGGCTGCTGACGTAATATGAAAGTAATCTTGGAAGCAATGCACTGACCGGAAATCTACCAACATCTATTGGCTACCTGCTAAGTTTGACTGTTTTGTAAGTAATACATTGGCTTTCGCTCGCTATCGATTCCTGATTTGAATTGTTGTCAGGCAACTTGCTTACAATCAATTCAATGGAACAATCCCGACCTCATACTATAGCTTGACATCGCTTACCTATATGTAACCATTCCCTAGCGCCTCTGACGCTATCAAATACAATCGCATTGTGCTCATCCGATCCAATCAGGGATCTGAGCAACAATCGGCTGACTGGACCGGTAGCCAATATCATAACCAAGATGATGTCATTGAGCACCTTGTAAGACATTGCGGAGGACCAAAACAATCTCTAATGTGTACTCAAAGGAAACTCGGTGCTAATTTGCTGACTGGGAATCTACCCGCGTCTATTGTAGGCTCGCGGCCTCTGGCTTATCTGTAATTGCTTTTCAGAGCCATGTAGCTCCATCAAATGCGATGTCCACGTACTCATCTGGTGTGATTAGGTACCTTTATGACAACGCACTGTCTGGGCCAGTACCTGAAGTGTTTACGAACATGACGTCATTGATTCAGCTGTAAGCCATTCCAGATGGCAAAAGAATACGACTGCTGACGTGATATGAAAGTAATCTTGGAGGCAATGGGTTGACCGGAAATTTACCAACATCTATTGCCAACCTGTCAGGTTTGACTACTTTGTAAGTAATACATTGGCTTTCCTTCCCTATCGAATCCTGATACGAATTTGATGTCAGGCAACTTGCTTACAATCAATTCAATGGAACAATCCCGACCTCATACTACAGCTTGACATCGCTTACCTATATGTAACCATTCCCTAGCGCCTCTGACGCTATCAAATACAATCGCATTGTGCTCATCCGATCCAATCAGGGATCTGAGCAACAATCGGCTGACTGGACTGGTAGCCGATATCATAACGAATATGACGTCATTGAATACGTTGTAAGACATTGCAGAGAACGAAACCAATCTCTGATGTGTTTTGAAAGGAATGTCGGTGCTAATTTGTTGACTGGGAATTTACCAGCGTCCTTTGTAGGCTCGCGGACTCTGAATTATCTGTAATTGCTTTCAGACCCATGTAGCTCCATATACTCCGACGTCCATGTACTCATCTGGTAAAATCAGGGGCCTTAACGACAACCGACTGTCCGGGCCGGTACCTGAAGTCTTTACGAACATGACATCATTGACTACCCTGTGAGACATTGCAGATTACAAAACAAAATCGACTGCTGACGTAATATGAAAGTAATCTTGCAGGCAATGGGTTGATCGGAAATCTACCCACATCCATTGGCTATCTGCCAAGGTTGACTACTTTGTAAGGACTACATTGGCTTTCGTTCTCTATCGATTCCTGATATGAGTTGTTTTCAGGCAACTCGCTTACAATCAATTCAACGGAACATTCCCGATTTCATATAACAATCTGACATCGCTAGCTGTTTTGTAAGGATCAACCTTGTCACAACGATGCACTTGCTAAAGATGTAATTACAATCAGTCTAATCTCTAGCAATCCTAATTTGGGAGGCACGGTACCTGATGCATTCATCGCGGGGTCATCTCTGCAAACTCTCGATATGAGCAACTGCCCACTGTTAAGCGCCAATGTAACACGATTGTGTGCTCGAAGGTACAACTCTAGGAACCAAGATTGCCTTGATATAATGCTGACGTATAGGTCCTAGTCTATCTTCCTGTAATGCTGGCAATACGGCGATCTGTGTTGCTTCGGGTTATTCCTGCACATGTAGCCTGTCGACATGTGCATCTTCTTCTTCAGGTGCTAGTGTAACCGCGGCAAATACATTACCGATCACTTTTACACCGGTCACTACATCGCTCAGTACAATGGTCACTATTGCATCGATCACTACAAGCGCGGTCGTTCCAACGAGCACGAGTTCCAATAATTCGGTCACTTTGATAGCTGGACTCAGCGGCGGAATCGTTGCAGCCTTGATTTGCGGAGGTATTGTGGTCTTCCAGATATTACGTCGCCGCCGTCGAAAGGTTATTTTCGAAGGCCTCACTGGCTCGAATGTTCGGACACAGGAGGAACTCGATACTTGTATCCTTACTGCACTTACTGCACTGAATACCGAGACCTTATTGCGAACGCGGATGTCTCCTTCAGATGCAGGATTCACGAACTTGATCAGCTTAGATTTCACTAAAGGCTGATCGAACTTAGGAAACAAGCTTAGTATTAATGATTAGCAGATCAGGAGACATGCCGTAAGTTTGAGTATATAATGCGAGTGAAGAAATAGAGGTCGACCATGACTCTATCAGTCGATACCTTTTTTCCTTTGTAATTTTCAGGATCCCTGGAACCCTTGTTCTGGCATCTCCTCTGAAACTTGGATGCGCAAGACTCGCAAGACTTGACAAGTGTTATGGCCATGTTTGCATCTTTCTTCTGTCTCATTGTCTAGAGCTGAATTATATGAAACCCATTGTCTACACTTCACTGCATTATGTATATACCTGCTGTTTCGGTCTCCATGCTGATGACTGGTTATCATCTTCATACCTCATGAGGCAAAGGTTGTTGTGAACTTTTACAATGTCTCATCATCATGATCATGTGCATCTCAGACGAATGGAATACGAATGGCGTGTACTGAATCAAAGACCAGAACGCATCCTTTGCCCCTCTATCATCAGAAGAGCACAGCAACCTCGCTACTCTTATAAGACAATGATGGCATTCTAGATCAGGATGGTTTGCCTGAGCTACCGTTTCGGAACTAAACGCACTCATGGAACGGAATCGTCTGCTGTAATAACATTTCAACAAGCATACTTTTGTCTTCATCTAGCCTTGTGTGGGCATGGTTGCAATTGCAGGAACATTTGTATCTGACTTCAACAAAACATCTCAATGTGAGGTCTCATTTGCACAACACATAACATGGAATTTTACAGATATACATAGCTTGACCGTATCTAGAGATACTTGGTCCTTCATCATTACAGTAGAATTGGCAAAGGAGCAAGCGCCTTATACCGCTGTAAAGAAATACCAGAACAATACCGCCCCCTTCTGAAGGAATCACACATGATTTTCTGTGCAGTACATGAACATAATCCGAACGAAACGATTAGTGAAAGTCGCTGATCCAAACTTGAAGGTATTCACCATCGAATTGGGGTTCATAGTTGCATCCCAAGTGCATTGAATACAGTCTTGTTTTGGCATCTGACTTGCAAAAAGTCAAAGTAACGCCTATTCCCAGTAGGACAACCCGCTATTCTCGAAAGATCAAACTATGTCCGAGTTACGCCTAGATACTAGGAGATCTCTGTATTGCCCAGTACTATCTGAATGTATTGATCAATCGGCGCTACATTAATGTACCCCAAAAGGAGGCATGCAACCTCCAGCATCGTGACCCCAAGAGTGAGCAAATGGAAACCCCCAACCCTAACAGCAAGTGATGACACTAATAGATACACATTAAACACCAATTTTGCTGGATTTTGGCACATGTTCTGCTGACCACAATGCGGCTGGAACTTCTGATCACTGAGAGGAAATGTTGAGACAATGTCCTTATGATGTTTTCAAAACACCTATTTTTTTGTCCATTCTTTGACTGCGTTTGGGTGGTCTCATTGTTAGGCAAACCCAATAATGGAACTAATAAAATAATTAAAATACTTAGTGTCAAGTCACTCCAACTTTTTGTAAATTAATATCCAAACGATCCTGTCAGCGATCCTGCCAGCGATCGTTTCAAACCATGAATCGAACTCGGTTCTTTATCATACATACGAAAACGGGACATGAAGGCGAATCATGAAGATGACACCGAAAGAAACCCCTAACGCGAGCTCGAACCCAATCAATACACTGAAAAACGGGAGAGAATGAGATACCTTTATTTCCTCATTGCAGGCAATAGCCTTTGTCCTTCATCAAAATAGCTTTCTGGCCCCTCATTCGCTGGACAACAATCAACATCTGCTATAATGATTCTTGACTGAAAAGCTCGTGGCATAAGGATGCTTCATGAGTATTTAGCGATCCATAGTGTATTAATGGGATGCTAAGGCCCGACTGTACAGCTGCTGTTCATGTGGTGGTACAACTGATGTTTCTCGCTTTCGTTTGAGCGTTTGATGATCCTGTACAGCTGACCCTATAGAATGGTCCAGAGGATGTGATTCTCCTCTATGCAGTTGTTCAATAGTAGATTCTCGCTTCAGCTCAATGTTTACCATTTTATGATAGAACGTGGTCAATATAATGAGAACGGCCGATAGTCTATTATGTTGCATACGTTTATACTCTTCGGCATGAGCCTTGACATTGTTACGGTATATCTCGCTGTCACATACTTCCTTCAAAGATTCTATGAAAGATGGTATCTGATCGCTATCGCAGGAGGAGATTGGATCTGTCCGACTACAGCATCTCGGATGAGTAAGACGTTGTCTAGCTGATCCTCGCAAGTGATGGGTACGCTTAGTTGTGGCATGCCATTGATTGCCGCAATCTGCATCGACCCAGCTCCGCCATGATTGATCGTCATTGTACAATGCCCAAGGACTTCATGTAAACGCATGTGGCCACAAAGGTAACCCCAAAAGTCAAAGAGTGGAAACACTTCAACCCTAGCAACAAATTATGACACTAGGTCTACTCCCGGAAATGCCTATCAATGAGCCTAGAAATCAAAATCAAAAATTAAATTCAATTGCAGGTGAAATCGCCGCCAACTATTTGTAAAATGAATCACAACAGCAAACCCATCAGTGTACCCTTCGAATGATATTCGCAAAACAGAAGCAATCACTGTCAGGAAATTTGGCGGTCAAGTACCAGCACCATAGCCCTCAGCCTAATTCCTAAAGTACCCAAGCAGTGCGACTGATTTGATTACCTGAACATTCCCCAGAATACTGGTACACATCTCTAAACGAAAGTACATATGACGAGTCAATTGTCCTGTTGCTCCTCTTCAATGTGTATGTATTTCTCATTGGGTTTCGTGTATCTGAGATCATGCAGATGATGTAAGACAAACGTCGTGGTGCCTCTGATATGGATCACTGGATTTCGTATGCCGAACTCTGCTCCATCCAAATCGTTTAGATTACCTAAATAACAAGGGTCCTCTCCTAGCTTCAAGTCAATGATTTTTATCGTCAGAGTGTCGTTGTACTGTGTAGGCAGAAAGTAGTCTATATCATCCTCCACCCACTTTGAGAGTTTATCAGCTACATTCGCTCTGTTTTCCTCGTGCAAAAGATACATGTGAACTGCTCCGTCTTGTGCCTCGTATGAAACCAAATAAGCGCACTCCTTTGCTTTTGCCTTGTAGAGCGCTTTTGGTGTTTTGTTGCCTAAGAGCTTTGTATAAAATTGTTCTTCTAAGGCCATCAATCTGCGGTAATGACCTCTACTTATCAATTTGATTCTTTCGAACGTTTCCGCGTTGTCGATTGTGTTGATCAGAATCTCATCCGGTAATGCCAACCACTCCATCTTTATGATGTACACAATCCTTTTTGGAAATACCGGCGTCGGCACCAACCGCAATCTATGCCGCAGGTGTGTGGAGTCATTTGCTATTCGAAAAGTATCATTCAACGGAATGCTCTGAGTGATTTTATTTCTTCGAGGAAGGTCTGGACCTAATTCGGATCATTTGGGGTGGAAATTCGCCCGATTTGTTTCTGTAGATGAATGCCTTCTCCAGTTGATGCCTTCTAATACTGATTTTACTTTGCTAGATGTTCCGTTCCAGCAAACATCCTCTTGCGAAGTTGCCCATGAACACTGCTTATGCATTATCGTAGAAGGAAAGACGAGAATTTATGCGAAGTGATGAATTTAGCTTCAGTACAGACCTTGTAGATCGATTCTGGCGTTGAGCGGTATGAAGTTTGCAAGATCGGTGATACTTGTGCTTCAATGAGAACGAGATGTCGAGTATACGGAAGGTAGCTACGGGATAATTCTCTGCGTACTGCCAACGGTCGTTATCCTAAGTGCATTCCATCACTTCGGACCACTTTTGGATAGCTCGATACGATGTTCGTTACTCCCCTCGAAATACTGGAAACAAGTATTTCTATGTGATTTTTGCATCCAGTCGCCGTATGAGCATTGTCTTCCCATGATCCCTGCAATTCTTCTCTGCATGGAGAATGGGTCTGAGGTGAATTGCTTGCTCCTTGCTGTGTAATATCACATCAGTCACAGTACGATCTATAGTCACTATGAAGTGATCTTGCGGTCTTTGACTCTAGCGTGCTACTCATAAAGTCAACAGATCGAGACAAATCGGGACAAGTGAGACGGTGAGTCAGACCGTGAAGAAGACAACGAGACAGATACGACATGAGCGAGTACCATAAGGCGCGGATGAAGATGTCAGGCTATAAAGCTATCTCTCAAAATATTAAGAGTTGCTTGTGGATATGGTGGTATCTATAAAAGGTGAGTCTGAACCAGATTGCTTCGTCGCGTCTATGTGAACTGTGTTGACAATCAATCGGTTGAGTATCGTTGTAGCGACGTTCAAATCGTCACCTTACCATAAGATAATCGTCAATATATACAGTAGTCTTACTTTGATCTACATTTGTAATATCCATATTCGCATTTGAAGTCCAGCTCATCCTCATCGCTGTAGCACACAACGACCTCTTCACCCTTTTGGAATAGAATATCTCCTTACCACCAGTCCATGACCGTCAGTGGAAGAGCCAGTCTTTTATATTTCTTGAAAGGATTGTCTGATAGGGGTCGAGGATACGCAAATCCGAGCGGTGATTTGCAGTGGAGACATAGTACATCAAGCCATACACGATTCCGTCGTCTTCCACTTCATCTCCTTCGTCTTCGATCACAATTGTGATTTGGCTTGTGTTATCTTGAGCCGGTTTACACAGCCATATATCGCCTTGGAACGCTTTCAGAAACTGCCCAATGTTCAACATATCGATCTGCTGGCGCGCTTCAAGACCGAGGCCATTGGGGCATTGCGTAATCTTGACCCATTCATTGTTTTCAAAGCTATTCATAAGCTTGAGACACTCGCTCTTGTACAGGGCCGGCTTTGCTTTTTTGGAAATATGTTTTGGCTCCCAATTCTCCTTGATATCCGTTCGAGTCAAAAGACCTTTACTGAGATAATGTTGATTCAGGAACAATTGCTTCACAGGGATCCGCAGGAGCATTCAATTTCCGTTTCTGAATTTGTACGAGTGAAAGTCGATTCCTGTCATATATGTTGAGGTGACGCCTTTTGGGGTGAAGTATTGCAAGCGATGCGTCCGGTTCGTCGTCCATGCAAGCCGAATTTGCTGAATCTTCGATAATTAGAGTAGGAGCCATCAGACTGTCATAAAGTCGTGAGGGCTTGCGAAGGTTTCGCTGAGGACGGGTGGAGATGGAGGGCATTGGGAGTAATGAGATGGAGTAATGAGTTCACAAGGAAAGGGCGAACGAGCTCCTTGAGACTTGACCTTGTGACGTGTTTGAAGGTGACCTACTTCAGAGGCAAGTCCGGAGTTTCACCAACATCCTCACCTTCTTTTTGGCTCATAATCCCTCAATGAATATTGACCCCCCCCCCCCCCCCAACCCCCCCCCAACCCCATCCCCACCCACCCATCCCCCACACACGCACGAACGCACCAACCCCAATCAAAAAGCATAACAA
>Ga0160429_1001232_pt1 | contig 14772 bp, 17 predicted proteins | sample SolpanmetagenomR_FD_108199 | JGI IMG/M metagenome (GOLD analysis project Ga0160429, IMG submission 108199) | Solar panel surface microbial communities from Lawrence Berkeley National Laboratory, California, USA - R | ecosystem: Engineered > Built environment > Solar panel > Unclassified ...
ACGCTTCCGCTTACACACTCAGTCCAGCTTCATACACTCTGAGTAATGGCAGAGCGAGATCCAGTAGTGGTGTATCGGGAGGTGGAGGCGGAGGCGGAGGTGGAGGCATTACTGCAGTCCATGATCCGCGATGGAGTTTCCAGCCAGACAGTCAGCTCCCCAAGCCAAGAGAGTTTAGCGGCGTCGTCAAGAAATATCGTGCTGGGAGAGGTAGTAGTGTGCCTCTAGACTTGAGCGCTCTCAGATAGAAGAGTCGCTGCGGTCTATAGCGCGCCGACTATAGTCGTGAAAGGCAAGAACATAGAACCATAGGCAGAATATATCTATGTCGTGCCATTTCATAAATGCAATCCTCCCTCATCGTCATCTTCCATCTGTTCCATCAAGCGTCTTTGCAATTCCTCATCTGATAGTGAGCCACTGGGTGCAACTGTGCTGCCATTCATCCCACTATCCGCTGCCTGCCTCTCGTTCCCGCCATTGCCATTCACCATCTCCACATCTGCATGCCCATTTACCATCTTCTTCTCATCCACAGCACCCTCCTCATCCCAATTCACCCAAGGCATTCCACGTCTCTCAACTTCCGCCTTTAGCAGCTCAACCCGCTCTCTGAATCGCTCCATCACTACTTTGTTTTCGGCTATAGCTTCTCTGCAATCGGGATCGCCTGCGTCGGCGAAATGCTGTAATTGTGCGTTGGAATGGCGGAGATGGTAGAGAGAGTTGCGTAGTTCGGCGGCTTTGGAGTGTAAAGAGGCGAGGGAGAGGTCTTGGAGCGCGAGAGCGAAGCGGGCGGGAGAGATTGGGTCGGTGAGAGTTGTCATTGTGGGGGTGTTGTTGTTCTGATGTGATCGATGAAGGGTTGCAGATAGTGATTGATCGTAAATGTGGTATGAATTGTTTGTGTCACAGTTTGTTTCAGATTTGCCGATCATTATGACGACATCACGTGATCACGATACCCTGCCCGAAAAAGCGAATCCGAAATTGTTTCAGATATTGCTGATTGTGAGCCACGCAGAGGAACTGTTGGCGAAGGAGGAAGAGTCTAAGAGACCATGAAGGATGCTTGTTTCAGCCTGCTCAGTTTAAGTAGTAGGACTGCAACCAGAAGTCTTGTGAAAGAGCTTAGGGTGTTTCGAGGATTCTCCATCGCCACAGAATGCCAGTATAACACGAGGAGAAAAGCTAAAGGCGCATCGTTACTTCCATCCCGGACACCATCTAGCTGCAGAACATTCAGCACATCCACACCCCTACGCAAGCGTAATTCTATCAGACAACAAAACTCCCCAGAACCGAGAATAAGAATCCCTTTCGGAGCACAATCTCGGGAAGCACTAGCTCGGATATTCCAGCAAGACGGCGTAGGCTACGAAGATGGCAACAAGATTCTCCGTATCCTACATCAGCGACGAGTAATAGGATCATTAGTTGACAAAGGCATTCAAATAGCGGGAAACCACAATGTGAAAACGGAGTCTCTCCAACATGGGCTGGACTGGCTGCGCGAGCACTTCCCCGTAGACGAACAAGAGGCAGCAGAGATATGGGCTGAGCAAGAGGCGGAACGGTTGGAGGGTACATATATTGCGAAGGCAGAGAAGCTCGGACTGTACAAACCGCTGGACGGGACAGAAAAGAAGGAGCTTTCGACTAAATCAGTATATGGTGTCAGTGTCATTGACGAGTTCAAGAAGTTTCACGAGGAACGACGGGCACGAGAGGCGAAAGAGAAAGAAGAGTCTGGTGAGACGCAAAGGGTCGAAACCATGGCGTTAGCAAAGCGAGAGGAGCGCGAGCAGAAACAGATGATGTTGGAGCAGAAGTGGAAGGAAAGGCAGGAACGAAGAGCACTGATGGGGATGGTAACTCCGGAGGATGTACCCATGCCTGATGTGTCTACCTCGAGAAGACTGTGGCCGTCTACACTATTTGGTGTTTCGCTAGTAGGAGGATCATGGCTGCTTGCCTCAATGTACACCCCTGTACACGTAGAGGATCGTTTGTTTCCAGAAACACCTACGGCTGTTGCGACAATCGGGACGCTCATTGCGATGAATGTAGTCTTCTGGCTGGTTTGGAAAGTCCCTCCTTTGTGGAAGGTATTGAACAAATATATGGTCCAAGCCGCTAGCTATCCCTACTGGCCTAGCGTGCTTGGTAATATCTTCAGTCATCAGAGTTTGCCACATCTTGGAGCTAATATGGCAGTGTTATTTGGCTACGGGTTAACTCGTATGTTCTTTGTTGCTAGCTATCATTTGGATATTGCTAACCCATCGCAGTACACGAAGATATTGGCCGAGGTAACTTCCTGGCACTATATCTCACTGGTGGTGTCGCGGGATCACTCTTCTCGTTATACTACCATGTACTTACTAAAAGCCTGATGTTCTACACTTTCGGAGCAAGTGGTGCAGTCTGGGCAACCATGATCGGGTGGGGTGTACTAAACCTTAGTAAACCAATGGCGCCATCAGACTCTTGGCTGTTTGCAGCAGATGCGTCGCGTTGGGCTGTCATTGTGTTTCAGTTCCTTGCACACTTTGCACCTGGTATACAGTCTAGAATTGATGTATACTCCCATCTGGGAGGTGCCCTGGCTGGTGCTCTAGCTGCTTGGGGTCTGAAGCAACAAGCTCTAAAGCGAAAGGAGGAGCAAGAGACACTGGAGCCAGCACCACTGCTGGATTCACCAAGTTCGGTGATAGGACTAGAGGGTCCAAAGAATGCTTGATGGTGATGATATAGTCGTCAAGCATGTTGTGCTTTGCGGCCAATACCGAACGTGCGCCTATAAAGCGCGGCTCCATCCAGCTCTCGCGTCTCGGGTGTTCAAGCTTTCAATTCCGTGGACCTCTGACCTCGGTTTGCAGATTTGCAGACATAGCTGTGAGGGAACGACGCAACATTAAACAACAATGTTGCTGGCTTGCTCGTTCTCCGAGCGGACACCTATTGATGAGAGGTGGGAGGTGGGCTGGTCGTTCTTTCAAACGCTTCGTGACAAAGCTATACGACTATCTGCCAATCACGCTGGTCTGAGAATGCCGCCGAGAATGTCTGCTTCTGGATCAAACAGTGGGCTCTCTGGTGTCTCTTAGCCGGAAGACACAGTTGCACGCGCCTTTATCAAAACCCGAGGCTTCATGGGGATTGGCATAGTCTTCTTATAACAACAAAAGAAACTCCTCTCATCGACCGCTCCGCCGCTCCTTTCATCTCCGCAAAATCCTCCGGTACCGAGTGACAGTTTCTATCTATAGAAGACCTCTGACATCTTAAGAACAGCAGAGCACGATACGGTCATTGGTGTTATCGTCAATATTGCGGTCTCGAGCTTTTGAGCTGGCATGGGGGATGTCCTCCAATACCCAACAAAACTAACCAAGTCCAGATCAACTACGAACTATCTCCCGCGCCCTGCATTGATCTCCTCTCTTTCTTTCTGCTGTTTATCTCTCCCATCAATATATGCCGTTTCCAGCCGTTTATTGACTCTTATAGTTCCGGAAGATCTGAAAGAAGAACGGTGCAATAAGTTCGGGATATAGTACAGTTATCTGGAAGATAACTCTTTGCATCTCAAATATCCACGTGCAATACAAAATTCACGATACTGCTGTGTTTATGTTCTTTCCTTTGTGATTGCGCTGTCATGCTTACCTTTCCTCATGACCGGGTGTCTTGAGAACGGGCCAGACCGACTATAAAAGAGGCAAGCACAACTGGGTTGTGTCGATGTGTCGTCGGCTCGACTTGGACGTGCCTGCCATGACCGATCTACGTTTGACATACTCTCGCAGACTTCTTTGACATCTAGCCGGCTGCTTGTGCACGCTTCCGCCGATCGGTATCTCGAGAACACCATTCACGAGCACCTCATCGCTGAACGGCTATATTGTAATCGACTATCGTTACAAGACTCGTGTGACAATGGTTCAAAGCCCCCAATCTGATTTAGGCATCGAGGATCAATGCAGACAAATATTGCAGTAAGCATTCTGAATTTCTGTTGACAAAGCTACACCTGGCCGATCGTCCAAGTCAACAAGCGCGAGACCTGAAAGGCTCATGTGGCTCTGCTCGGCCAGAAAACCTATGATTTGTTGTGTCGTCACAAGAAATTCATGAATTTGAAGTAACCTTATTGAAGTCAGCCCAGTACTGAAGCAAAGATTATACACCAACCACACATTCAGACAACAAGCACGACCCTATTCCCACTCATATCGGTCTTTTCGCTTCTTAAACCAACTCGACACCTTCTCATCAACACCTTTTGTCTCGAGCCCAGCCGCAAGCTGGCAAAGAAAGACCCCAACAACAACCAGCAGTGCATAGCGCCTGTCTATCTCGGCAAGGAGAGACCATTCAGAATAAACTAGGCTCTCAAAGCCAAGCACAGCTGCACTCTCTGGAATTTACCCCTCTACATGGACGACGCTATCAAGCTCGACATTGGCAGTGCGATCATGACCATCACCAGACACCTTCCTCGCATTCGTCTAACCCCTTTGTTTTACTCGCGACATACAGTCCAAGAGGTCTATGCCCAAGCACGATTGTTTGGGATCTAAGCTACTTCCAAGCCATAGTACTCTTTTGAGCACTTGTGGCATTCTTCACGCCAGTACTTCCCCGTCTCTAAGCAGTTTGGGAAGATCAAGTATAGAGATCCTACGCCGACGACCAACATTTGCTGATATAACCACTCCACCCGCGCTTAGCCTTTAACTCATCCAGCCTCCAGCATCCGCAAAACATCACAATCCTCTTTTAAGACCCACTGATTAATGATCTCAACTTAGAAGGTCCGAAAGCCTCGATAGCTCGCAATGAATCGACCGTCGTTCCTGGTAGCGCTACAATCGTACTCAAGGAAGATTCTGCAGCGAGATTGTCCGCAGAACAGTCTTGTATACCAGGCACTTCGAAGGCATTCGTAAGCCCTTGGACCTCCACAAGTTCAAAACATTGTCTCAGAGCCACCTTGAAAGCGCAAACGGTCCGAGGCCGGAACTTTACAGCCACAAGCTCAATCGATGGCACGACCTGAAGGTGGAGTCAGCCAATATAAGTCGAAGCAGTAGCGATGAAACTAGCGCATCACTAATTCCTGCAATATTATGTTCACTTTACTTCCGGTGACTTACTCGACCGAAGGTGGCTATACTCGTTAAGGATTAGTACGGATCGTCTGACTAAACTACAGCTAGTTTAAGATTAGAGCCGATGGTGATGATGGCTGTTTCAGCTGACGTTCTTGGTGGTCTCATCTTATCGAAAGCAGATCGGACGATACCAGTCTCTAAGAGGCCTCCAGAAACTTCTGGATTTCAAGAACAAAGCCAGACTGCTGAAAGGATACACAAAATTCCATAAACAATGGGCCAAGGAGACTTCCGGCACTGTTCGCGCCTGACCAGACTAACGTGTACCAACTCAGACATCCATTCCTTATGCTCATTACAGGCTCAAGAGACGCAGGGCCGCCTTTGTATCCCAAAAGGACTTCAACGACCCCGGTTGGCAGGAATACCGACGCGTACCTGGTGGGCGAAATCGCAGATCGATGTCGCACATTACAAGATTTGACCTGGTAAGATAGATATATAGGTTAGCACTGGATGAGAAAAGTGATGATTGAGTTCTGGGATACGAAGAGTGGCGTCCATCAAGGACACGACATCCAAACGCGCACTTTCTGTCTAGGTATCTACAAAATATTTCTAAGCACCTACCACTCTACTCTGCTTCCAACAAAGCCTTGGTCCAATCCCACTGTGCCCACCCCTTCCTAAACTTCTCCACCCTCTCCCTCATTTCCTCATCTCCCCTCTTCCATCTTCCCTGCCTCTTCACAATCTCTGCACCCACATCCAACATACCACCGATAATCTCTCTCGCAAACAAATCACCCCGAGGCCATCTCCGCACATCCTCAACCACGTGGCCCATTCCACCATCCAGCTGGAACCATACATGGAAATACGGCAGCTCGCTCACCAAACTCCTTCGGAAGGACGACTTGCCCCACCCCTTGTCTGTAGCGTTGGCGAGTGTGTTGATGACTTTGCGGTGTTGCGTCCACTCTTCATCTGCTGCGAGTATTGCCTCCTTGAAAAACGCGGGTGCTTGTTCAGCGAATTTGAGCGGTAAGGGGATAGCTTCCAGACTAGCGTGTCTCTTCCTGCCTTCATGGGCGGCGTTCTCGTAGAAGATGACGCCCATGCGCGGCTTTTGCGAGTAATAGAAGCGGGTCAGGCTTTTCATGAAATTGCGGATTTCTTCCCACTCATCGTCGTCACATTCGAGAAGGTTGAGGCGGTGCTGGATTGGTGTGATTGTGGCGCAGAGGCCATAAGGTGTTATTTCAGGGCTGGTGGGTAGAGTGAGGAAGACCCGGGTAGCGAGGGAGACGATGGGTGCGAGGGGAGGTGTGGAGGGTGTGGTATCTTCGTGGGTACAAAGAGGGCAGGAGTCGAGAATACGGCGTGTTTCTCGGTAGTCTGAGATTGCTGTGGCACGGAGGTTAATGGTAGATTTTGGCGCTGATGCGGCAAGCTTTGATGCATTTTCGTCGAGATAGTCGAGGTCGTTCTGTTGAGAGACAGGTTAGTACGTGTAGAAAGGCGAGGGATGTCAAATGTGAGGTTAACTTACGTCGAATTTGGCGTCCTTTGCAATGCGCTCTGCAAATGCTCTGCCTTCGCCGCCAACTTGATGTTTGCTGCGTTTCTCTTGCCTGACCATGTCCTCGATGCTCATGTCTTCATTTTCTTTAACAAGACCTCGTTCTTGCCCTCGCTTGTTGGTGATAGCTGTAACCTCGCCTCCTCGATCGACCATCCTGCTTTCCATCTTATTAAGCACGACCACACCATCGTGCTTATTTGTGACTGATCCTGCTACAGCAGCATTATATTCTGCTTCGATTTTGGCAGCGTCCGGTGTCTTTTTCAATTTTGCCTTCATCATCTGTGCTTTGAGCTTATTAAGTGCTGTTTGATCTAAGGCTACCGTGGTTGCTGGTGCTGGCTTTTCCTTCATGACTGTGCCCTGTGCCATCTCAAACTCGTCCTCACTCTCTTCATCCTGTGATGTATGCTCTTTTCGAACACCAGCATCTAGTTTTCGCTCTTGATAGAAATCACCACTTGGTTTATCTTTGCCAACATAGCCCTCGCCATACCTTTCTCGCCGATCAAGTTCAATCTCTTCCTCCCGTGCATCGTCGAAAGCCCTGAGATCACCAAATCTCTCGATTGCAACATCATCAACCTTTCGCATCGACTCTTCCGCTTGTCTGTAGACTGCCCTGAGTTTGGTCATACGCCACGAAGCCCCGGGGTCTCCAAAAGTGTATTTGACGTCGTATTGTACAGGCTGATCGAGTGCTGCAGCACGATCAATAGCTTCACTCTCTTCTCCCTGTCGCAAGTCCTTCAGTTGATGGTTCAGTTCTTTTTCATGGATTTTCAGCTGGTAATCCTTTTCCGTGGCTTTGATGTGTGTTGGTGGTGGAGACTGTTTACGCTTTCGTTGAACATAGTCAATGTCAAGTGCTGATGGTGCTTCCATCCAGTTGTCTCTCTGCCGTAAATCAGGCTTCCTCCGTGCCGCAACAGGATCGTCCACACTATCGTCGAGGATGTTTTCTCCTGGAGGCGCTGTATCTGCTTCTTTCTCGACCCAGTCGTCCTCTTCGTCGTCACGATCATCTGCTGCATCTGCGCTTCTTTCTGGCTCTTCGAGTCGTTCCCTGGTTTCTCTACGTTCTTTTTGATCCTTGTCTTCATGTGAACTATGTCTCAACCTCTTCTCTCGATGCCGTGACGCACGGTGCTCGCCATCGTCTGGATGCCTGTGACGCTTGTGATGGTGTCCATGGTCTCGATCTCGATGCTCTCTTCGTCGGTCGCGACTTCTACTTCTTTCACGTTTCCCATCACTTCGCGATCTTGATTTTTCTGCAGCTAGCTCTTTCTCAAAGTCTTCGAGGCCCATCTTGTAATTGTTCTGAAGTATTTCTATTCAATATGACGTGAGAATTACATGTAGATGTGTTTCAGAATTGTGGGCCGGAACTCTCTCCTTGAGCTTTTTCATCCTTCTGTCTTGAAATTACGACCTTTCATCTTTCTAGCTTCTGCCCCGTCTCTTCAACGCGCTTGATCACCTCCTCAGCAGGGCGTCTCAGGTATGGCAACCACTACTCGCCCACAAGAGGCCACCGCCATTGTCTGTATAGGCATGGCTGGCTCTGGTAAAACCACCTTCATGCAACGCATCAATTCCTACCTTCACTCTAAGCGCACCCCTCCTTACGTGGTCAACCTCGATCCTGCAGTCCGTACCGTCCCATTTGACTGCAACATCGATATCCGCGAGTCTATCGACTATAAAGAAGTCATGAAGCAATACAATCTTGGTCCAAATGGCGGCATTCTAACAAGCTTAAACTTATTTGCTACAAAAGTCGACCAAGTTTTGGGCATTCTGGAAAAGCGATGTGGTGTCATACCAGCGGAAGCACAACCACAAGAAGGCAATGCGAAGCCGAAGGAGCAAGAGAACACAGGTTCGGACATCAAGCACATCCTCCTCGACACACCAGGTCAAATAGAAGTATTCGTCTGGTCAGCCTCAGGACAGATTCTGCTCTCATCTCTTGCTTCCTCCTTTCCCACAGTACTGGCATATGTTATTGACACACCTCGGACTGCTTCAACATCTACCTTTATGTCCAATATGCTCTACGCCTGCAGTATTCTGTATAAAACGCGTTTACCAATGATCCTAGTATTCAACAAGACCGACGTACAAAGTGCAGACTTTGCAAAGGATTGGATGACAGATTTCGAAGCATTTCAAGCAGCACTGAGACGAGAAGAAGAGACTGGTGTTTATGGGGGTTCAGACGGGGGCGTGGGAGGACCAGCAGTTGGTGGGAGTGGATACATGTCAAGTCTACTCAACAGCATGTCTTTGATGTTGGAGGAGTTTTACAGCCATCTCAGTGTGGTTGGCGTTTCAGCAATGACTGGTCAGGGCATTGACGAGTTCTTTACTGCTGTGGACGAAAAGGCCGACGAGTTCAGGAAAGACTATAGGCCCGAACTTGAGCGCAAAAGGGCAGAGCGGGCGAAGGAAGGTGACGAGAAGAAAGAGAAGGAATTATCGAAGTTCATGAATGACCTCAACATGGACAAGAATAGTCAGGCTGAGTCAAAGACAGGGCCAAGCAGGAAGTCGAAGAAAGCACAAGAAGAGGAAGACCACCCGACCATTAGTGACATGGAGGATGATGATGAAGATGCAGAGGATGAGGATCCAGATGATTTTGATGACGATCATTCGAATGACGATAGGGATAATGGACTGACTGGAAGATATAAGAGAGCATTGGCAGACGGTGGAGGAAACGAGCAAGAAGATATGAGCTTCGCACGTTACATCAGAAAGAGCAGCATGAACGGGTGAAAAAGGAATAATATCCTCAACGAGGAACCACACCACCGCCACATGCAAGTTCTGGATAACGACTACACGATATTACGCCATCATGAGGTACGAAATGAGCAGTAGCAATTTGAGGCTATTCGTACATTTCCATCGACATCAAGAAGCCGCATCTGTTTTGAGATTCGCATAACAATATTAACCTGACGAGGTATCAGCGCTCCTCTCTCGGGTCCATAAATGGTAAGCATACGGTTTCCTCCTTGCCAATCCTGGTGATCCTTATCACAAAAACAAATGATGAGCAGCTAGAATTCTGCAAACCTGAAATTTCCACTCATCTCACAAGCAATGTCGTTTCATACCCCGTTGTGGGTCTGTACGATATTGGTTGTGCTGGTGGCTGGAAAGATGTGTTGATTAATTCTCACTACACTTGATCTGATTAATTGTTTTGTGATTGTTCTTATTGACTTGACGTCTACCTTCTTGCAAAGCAACGAGTGTAAGCTAATTTGTTGAAAGTTTCAGGGCTTTTGCGACAGCCACCCGAATAAAGGTCGACGAAAGATGCCATTCCGTAAAGTGTGAGACCTCATGGCAAGTAATGTCCTCAGGCTAGATCACCAGGCATGGACCTTCGTCGCAGGCCTTCATCTAGAGGAGCACAAGGCCAGGCCTAACCAAGAGGGTTGAAATGTTTAGACGCTTTCAAGAATATCCTAGTGACGGATTGTTGCCTCGAGCTTCGGTCCAAATCCCGTCCAGCTCTTACATCACACAATCCAGGTCAAGGAGTACAACATTTTGACTATAAAGAACTTTACAAGCGTAGCTCGTGCACATATCCTGTCTTCTAACCTCTGAAGTATTGCCTAGTACACGCTTCATCTCAGAGACAAGAACAAAATAGGGAGTCCTTTTCGCCCAAGCACGTTGATCATCACCAGCTCGACAAGAACGTGTTTCGAGCAGTCTAACAGTATGAGGATGAATAGACGCTACGCAGCATGAAGAATCTTCTAAGGATGAAGCTAGCCTACTGCTGGCGCTGTCGTTCTTGCGAGTGAAAGAGACACAATAGTAGCAAGTCCGGCTTCCACTGGTGTTTGGACAGACTCGTATAGACATCTTGCTTGGCCAAAACACAAGCATGGTCAAGCTTATCGTTCCAAGTTTTCCAAGTCAAGTTCCACATAAGAACGAATGAACTTTATGGGTTACTATGTGTCTGCTTGGCCTACAAGGCGTTCTCGAACGAGTGAAAGCAATTAGCCAGACACGATCTCCGTGCTATTCTCGATCAAACGTCTTATCTTTGACCCTGTAGCTCACCTCAAGTCTGTTGGCGGTCCCACACAAATACCTTATTACATAATCGGCGTGTGTTGCCGAAAGAGGCAGGTAGGCATGCTTTTTCGACAAGATAACATTTCACAACCCCCTCATTTCCTCCACCATTGACTAGCCTGCCTACAAACTAGCTGCCATGACGCAGTTGAAGATCTTGATACAGATGCAGGGCATGGATCGTGTGATATTGTGCGTGAATCTTTCCGATAAGAGAATGCTGTAGCCTTTTTGATCTCCCTCTGAATTTTATTTGCATTCACACATTTTTGGGATCTTGCTGTGAACTAGACGCTGCCATGCTTCCCCTGTTCATCAATGCCTGCACATTATTTGCGGTCGTGTCAGCTCAATTCGTCTCTCCTCCTACCAATCTAAAGAATAAGACTGGGTATGCAGGCATCAACATCAGATACAAAAATGTGCCAACCGGTATTTGCGAGCTTGATCCTAAAGTTAGGAGTATCGCAGGTCAGTTTCAACTCAGATGCTTTCTGTGACTTATGCTAATACCACAACCAGGCTACGCTGATGTTGGCACAAATGAGCACCTTTTCTTCTGGTTCTTCGAGGGTACGTGCAGATCTGGTGGAAGAGAGATATAGCCCACTTATTCCCTACGCAGCTCGAACAGCTCATCCCAAGCAAGCTCCTTTGACCGTATGGATCAATGGAGGGCCTGGAAGTTCATCTATGATCGGATTGTTCCAGGAGAATGGACCTTGCCGAATCAGCGCAACTGGCGAGGTCGAGAGCAACCCCTATTCTTGGTCAAACGTCTCCAACATGCTCTTCATCGATCAACCAGTCGGGACTGGTTTGTCCTACACCGAAGCCGTGAATGGTTTCTTTAACGGTGGCGACTTCATCACGCTTCCTGCTGGTTCCGATTGCCCTGATTATGCAGACTACTACGGAGGATGCAGCACCCAATCGTACGCAAACGCGAGTTTGACAGCAAACTCCACCCAAGCTGCTGCGCCTAATATGTGGAAGGCTCTACAGGGCTTCATGGGTGCGTTTCCTGCTTATGCCAGGCATGGGTTCCATTTCGCTAGTACGTATCAGCCATACTTTGGCTTTGCTCAAAGCTAACTATTCTAGCTGAGAGTTACGGTGGACACTACGGACCTGTCTTCAACGAGTATTTTGAGCAACAGAACGCTGCGAATATCTCTGGGGCTATGAAGATTAGCCTCGAAAGTGTTGCTATCGGTAATGGCTGGTTCGAGCCGAATCTTCAATATCAAGCATTCTACAACTTTACGGTCAACCCTGGTAATACGTATGATTTACGACCGTTCAACAGCAGCGTTGAAGAGCAGATGTATAATGCTTTATACGGGTAAGTTCAGGCATAGTAGCAGAAGCTGGAGTCGACTAAGCTGTGATGCCTTGCTAACTTTCCTTGTGCTCAAGCCCAGGCAACTGTGTTGATCAGACCGAGTACTGTGCGTCTAGCGGGCTCAATGAAGTTTGCAGTGTAAGTGCTTCTTCGCATCCACGAGGCATATCTACAACTACTGACGTGATCTACACAAACAGCAAGCCGACAACTTCTGCTACGCCGAGGTCGAAGCCCTACTCGACAATATTCCCAACCGCGACGAATACGATATTCGAGAACTACAGCCTGATGTATGTATCTTGGGTGTATACCACTAACCTCTTCCGCTATCTGCTACCTAAGTTCCTCGAATTAGGTTGACTAACCTCTTCATCTTCATCCAGCCATTCCCGCCAAATTACTACTCAGACTACCTAAACACGCCGAAAGTACAGAAAGCCATCGGCGCTTTCGTCAATTTTACAAACAACAACTTCGTCAGCAGCACCTTTGGCACCACTGGCGATGACGACCGCGAATCAGGCACAATCGAAGCCACGCGTGCCCTAATCTCTCAAAACGTTATGGTCGTTTGGTACTTCGGCGATGCTGGTATGTCTTCAAATTCATTTATCCCATTCAGATGTCTTCACTCCTCAACTTGGGCCCAAGCACACAAAACTCATCAAGCTTCTTTCTAGACTACGTATGCAACTGGATCGGTGGCCAAGCCATCGTCAATGATCTCCTCCAACCACCCTTCTTCTCCTCCGCCGGCTTCACCGACATTGTTACCACCGACAACATAACCCACGGTCAGGTGCGTCAAGCCGCCAACTTCGCCTTCGCACGCATCTACTATTCAGGTCATGAAGTCCCCTTCTACCAACCCGTTGTCGCTCTCAGTCTGTTCAACCGCACCATCCATGGCATGGATATTGCTACGGGCACTGTGCAGGCGAGAATGGGAGGCGGGTATGTTAGTGTAGGAACGTCAACTAGTGAATTTAGAGAGGGAAACGTGACTGTGGTTTATGAGGTGCTGGATGGCGCGGAGTGGGTTTATGATGTTACGTTGGGTAAGCCGGTGATGGCTGGGAATAGGACGAAGGTGTGATGTGATGTAACGTGCGAGATGAGACCTGCCTCTCAGTCATATGAAGGTGGCGATAAAGGTGCCTGCCTGACATGGAAGAGAAATGTCCTGGTAAGGGAAGTTCGGATTTGAATATTGCTTGCCATATGGCGCATTTACCTGCTTCTTCTAAGATATAAACAGTAATTCTACCAAGCTCATGATGTGCAGCACTCCCAAATCAAGACTTTCTGGTATGTCCTCTGTAGAATCTCCGCCAATACGCATCAACGAGGTCCACTCGCTGCAGGGCTACGCAACTACCCGAATTCTACATGAGGAACCTCTGCCATATAGACACTCGAAGTCTTCTCAGCTAACAATACTCACTCGCCCAGCGTATACTGTAGTCTATCAAGATCACCTACCTAAAGTCATATCAGCTTTGATAAACCCACCCCTCTTCGTAAAGAATCCATCGCTCAAAGTGATCTCCATCAAGCATGGCTTCCTTCCCATGCGTGTCCGGAACAACGACTATGGAGGCCAGAGGTTAGACTGACGGTTGATTTTGTGCGCACTAAAGATGATTGCACTCGAGAAAGACACTGTGCTTAGCATGATTCATGCCCGAGTCTGCACTTCCTGCTTTTCAACGCCGGCGCTTTCGAAGATGGAGCTCCTTGTGTCGTGTGACCATATGTGATCATCATCGAGAGACTTCTACGACCAATCACATCGTCAAACTATTGATGTCGGGCGCAATTGTCTCACGACGGACTCGTTCAATACTTGCTTGTATATCGAAGTCGTGAGGAAGGACTGCGCTGATGAAAGAGGCAGAGGTGTAAGCGATTGCTAAGGGCTTCAAGGCTAATTTGTTTCAGGGAGGACGATGCTGAACGAAGTTTTGAAAGTTTTAAAAATGGGGAGGACACTCTTCACCACCCCGAATAGTGCCCCGGATCCTGTCGACGCACAAGATCCAGAACTAAGTAAGCGTTAGATAGCACAAGGACTGCTAGCACTGAGTAGTAGCTAGAAATCCTCCAGTACTCGATCTACCACTATCCGTCTTAAGTTCAAGGTGTTTTAGATGTATATTTGAGCGGTGTACGGTTCCCAAGATGAAGAAGAAGAAGCTTTCCAACACGCTGTAATTCATTGTTCCTCATGGCTGCCTTGAATGTGGATTGTATCCTCTTGAATGCAAATAGTATAGTGCCTCAAACTTGCCTCAATCTTCCAAAATATATCAGGATATCGGCTGGATACTAACTCTTGCTCCAATCACGCTTAATTCTTTTGCTTGACGAAATTGATCTTCCTGGCTAACCAACATCCAACAGTCACGCCCTCAACCGTTCCATCGCCTCCTCTCTTGAACACTATAGTCCATTCCCCGGGCGCAGGAGCATCCATGCTTCGAGGACAAGAAAGAAGCCATATATCTTCACCAACATACTTCATCAAATGGATAGGTCCGTTGCCTAAATAGCCAGTAAACGAGCCATACAACATTGCACCCGTACCGGTAACGCTGAACGTG
>Ga0160429_1001233_pt1 | contig 14768 bp, 11 predicted proteins | sample SolpanmetagenomR_FD_108199 | JGI IMG/M metagenome (GOLD analysis project Ga0160429, IMG submission 108199) | Solar panel surface microbial communities from Lawrence Berkeley National Laboratory, California, USA - R | ecosystem: Engineered > Built environment > Solar panel > Unclassified ...
CCGCGATTCCTAGCCTACATTTGTACCCCGGAAAGGGTACGCCCGCAATCCGTTTTACCGGTTCGTTTGGATGATGAATAGCTTTCTATCACGCACCAGTTCTTGGGTGCTAGCACTATTTCTGGCTGTTTCGGCCCCGGCTTGGGCCCAGGAGACGGCTACTGTCAGCAAAGAAGGCAAGACGCCTGGTACTGAAACCAAGGCGACGCCCGATGCTGCTACAAACCCCACCGGCGCACAAGGCGCGGGGGGCGGCGATGCCGCTGCTATCGCGGCTGGCGACGCCCTCTTCAAAAATAACTGCGCGCAATGCCACGCGGTGAATGATAAAGTAGTGGGCCCGGCGCTGGCTGGCATCAGCAAGCGTCGCCCCATCTCGTGGATTATTCCCTGGATTCACAACTCGAGTAAGGTTATCGCCAGTGGCGATGAATATGCTGTAAAGCTGTTCAACGACTACGGCAAGCAGCAGATGCCCGCTTTCCCGCAGTTGTCGGACAAGGAAATCACGAGCATCGTAGCTTGGGTTACCTCGCAAGAGGGTGGTGCCAAGCAACAGACGACTGCTGATGGTGGTGGTGGCGCGACCAACGAGAACGCTACTGCCGCAGATGGTAAAGGCGCTGCTAGCAGCTCTACCGACATCCTGCTCATCGTGCTGGTAGTAGTACTAATTGTACTGGTAGTAACCCTGGCCATCATCGCCAACTTGATGAAGGATGTGCTGCAAGGCCGCAAGGACTTGGACGGACGCGACGTAGAGATTCTTCAGCAGCGTTTCGACTGGGCTGGCCTCTACCGCTCTACTGCCTTGCGCGGCATCGTGGGTACCGTGTTTGCTTTGGTGCTGCTGTATGCCGGTGTGCAAAGCGTAATGGCCGTGGGTCTGACCCAGGGCTACCAGCCGACGCAGCCGATTGCCTTTTCGCACAAGATTCACGCTGGCGAAAACCAAATCAACTGTGCCTACTGCCACACCTCGGTGTACAAGGCTAAGTCGGCCAACATTCCGTCGGCCAACATCTGTATGAACTGCCACTCGCAGATTAAGACGGAGTCGCCCGAAATCAAGAAAATCTACCGCGCCATCGAGCGCAAGCAGCCCATCCAGTGGGTACGTGTGCATAACCTGCCCGACCTCGCTTACTTCAACCACTCGCAGCACACGCAGGTAGGGGGCATTCAGTGCCAGACTTGCCACGGCCCTATCCAGAATATGGAAGTCGTGTATCAGTACTCGGCCCTGACCATGGGCTGGTGCATCAATTGCCACCGCGAGACGCCGCTCAACACGAAGGGCAACGCCTACTACGACAACCTCGTGAAGCTGCACGACAAGTCGAACAACGCCGTGCCGTTCACCGTGTCGTCGAACGGCGGCACCGAGTGCTCGAAGTGCCACTACTAAGTTTTTCCTAGCTAAGCTTTTATAAAAGACATGAGCTGAGAGCCGGGCGCGGCTAGCCCCCTTGTGGCAGCCGCCCCGCTACTCGCCTCCCCAATGTCTCATACTTGATAAAATGAAATACTGGAAGGGAATTGAAGAGCTGGATAACTCACCGGAGTTCGCAAAGAACGCCTTCGCCGAGTTTCCCGACTTTTTGCCGGTAAAAGAAGGCCGCGCTGGCCACGCCGACGACTCGTCGGTAGCCCCGCGCCGCGACTTCCTCAAGCTCATGGGCTTCGGGGTGGCCGCCGCTACCCTGGCCGCCTGCGAAACGCCGGTGCACAAGGCCATCCCTTACCTCAACAAGCCCGAGGAAGTTGACCCCACGGTTTCCAACTTCTACGCCTCGACTTATTTCACCGGCTCGGACTACAACGCCGTGCTGGTAAAGAACCGCGATGGCCGGCCAATTAAGCTGGAAGGCAACCCCGAGTCGCCCGTTACGCGTGGGGGCTTGTCGGCCCGTGCGCAGGCGGCCGTCCTCAACCTCTACGATGGCGCCCGCTTGCAGCACTTCATGGCGAAGGGCAAGCAGGTTGACTTTGATGAGCTGGACCGCGCCGTGCGCGCCGGTCTGGGTAACGCCACGGGTAAGACCGTACTGGTATCACCGACTATAATCAGCCCCAGCACCAAGCGTGCCATTGCCGTAATGGCTGGCCGCGCCAAAAACTTCGAGCACGTGATGTATGACGTGAACTCGGCGTCGGCATTGCTGCAAGCCAACGGTGGCGTATTGCCAGCCTATGACTTCGGCCGCGCTAACGTAATCGTGAGCCTCGGCGCCGACTTCCTGGGTACCTGGATTTCGCCGGTTGAGTATTCGCGCCAGTACATCACCAACCGCAAGGTGAGCAGCGACAAGCGTACCATGTCGCGCCATTTTCAGTTCGAAACTGCGCTCTCGCTCACCGGCTCTAACGCCGACGTACGCGTAGCAGTGAAGCCCTCGGAAATGGGCGCGGTGGCGCTCGCTCTCTACAACGCTGTGAACGGCGGTGGTGCAGCGGCTGGCCTGTCGGCCAAAGCCCAGAAAGAGGTAGCTCAAGCCGCAAAGGAACTGCAAGCCAACCGTGGCAACAGCCTAGTGGTGTCGGGTTCCAACGACCCGGCTGTGCAAGCCGTAGTAGCTTCGCTTAACCAATCGCTGGGCAACGTAGGCACTACGCTGAGCCTCACGGCGCCATCGTATGTGCGTCAGGGTGAGGATGCGCGCATGGCGCAGTTTATCAGCGACCTAAAGGGTGGTAACGTAGGCGCGGTGATTTTCTACCACGCCAACCCCGTTTTCAACCACCCCCGCGGCGCGGAGATTGAAGAAGCTCTGAAAGGCAACAAGGCGGCGCTCACCGTATCGCTCAACGACCGCCTCGATGAAACTGGCTCGCTTTGCCAGTATCAGGCACCTGACCACCACTGGTTGGAATCATGGAATGACTACGAGCCCAAGCGCGGCTCGCTGAGCCTGGCCCAGCCGGCTATCACGCCGCTCTTCAAAACCCGCCAGGCTCAGGAAAGCTTCCTGCGCTGGGGCGGCTCGAACGAGTCGTACTATAACTTCCTCAAAGACGGCTGGCGCACGCTGCTCGGAGCCAACGGTTTCCAGGCTGCCTGGGACAAGGCCGTGCATGACGGCGTAGCTACCGGCTCGGCGCTGACCACCACCGCTTTCGGCACGCCCGCGCTGAGCATCGCGGATGCTACCGGTCGCCTAGGCGGTGGTGCCAAATCAGGTATCGAGGCCGTACTGTACGAAAAAGTAGGTATTGGTGAGGGTGGGGTAGAGGCTAACAACCCCTTCCTGCAAGAACTGCCGGACCCAATTTCGAAAGCTACCTGGGGCAACTACGTGGCTGTGCCGCGCAAGATGGCCGAGGAGCGGAAGTGGAAGCAGAACGATGTGGTGAAAGTAACGGCCAACGGAAAGAGCATCGAACTGCCCGTTTTGGTACAGCCCGGTCAAGCCGACGGTACGGTTAGTATTGCCCTCGGCTATGGCCGCACAAAAGTGGGCAAGGTTGGTGACGAAGTAGGCGCCAATGCCTTCCCGCTGGCCCAAGCTACTCCGACCGGCGTACAGTACCATACCATCGTAACGTTGGAGAAAACGGGCGCTACTAATCCTATTGCCCAAACCCAGACTCACCACACCATCATGGACCGCCATGAGGTAGTGCAGGAAAATACGCTGGCTAAGTACCGCGAAAATCCCAAGGAAGTAACGGAGTACGAACTCATCGCTACGCCCGACGGGCTGGAGAAACCTAACAAGGTTTCGATGTGGCAGGACTATCAGTACAATGACCACCACTGGGGTATGGCTATCGACCTCAACTCGTGCATAGGCTGCGGCTCGTGCGTAATTGGGTGCCAGACCGAGAATAACATTGCCGTAGTGGGTAAGCAGCAGGTTATCAACCGCCGCGAGATGCACTGGATGCGCATCGACCGCTACTACAGCTCGGACCACCACGAAAATGAGTTCGAGGAGAAAGGCAAGCTCGCCACCTACAAGGCTATGGAAGACCCATCGGATAACCCGCAGGTCGTATTCCAGCCAATGATGTGCCAGCACTGCAACCATGCACCCTGCGAAACGGTGTGCCCCGTGCTAGCTACCACGCACAGCTCGGAAGGTCTGAACCAAATGACCTACAACCGTTGCGTAGGTACCCGCTACTGCGCCAACAACTGCCCGTATAAAGTGCGTCGCTTCAACTGGTTCTCGTACTACTCGAATGAGAAATTTGAGGATGTAAACGGCCACATGTTTACTGACCTCGGCCGCATGGTGCTGAACCCCGACGTGACGGTGCGCGCCCGTGGTGTAATGGAGAAGTGCTCGTTCTGTGTGCAGCGTATTCAACTCGGCAAACTTGAAGCTAAAAAGCAAAAGCGCCGCCCGAAAGATGGCGAAATAGTAACGGCCTGCGCCCAGTCGTGCCCCACGGAGGCTATTCTCTTTGGCGACATGCGTGACCCAGCCAGCCGTATCAGCCAGTTGCTGCGTCGCGAAGACGGTGAGCGCGCCTTCCACGTGTTGGATTCCATCAACGTGCAGCCCAACGTTACGTACCTCACTAAAATCCGCAACGGCGCCGCCGAGTTCTTCCCCGCCGAAGAAAAAGAGAACGCCTAAGCTGCCACCCGCCCGTTAAGTAAGAGTTAAGTCATTAATATTCATCACTATGCAGTACGTATCACCAGTGCGCGAACCGCTCGTAACGAGTGGTAAGACGTACCACGACGTTACGCAGGATATCTGCTACCAGGTAGAAGCTGCGCCAAACATCCGCTGGATGGGTGCCTTGGGCGTAGCGCTCATCGGCCTAGCGATTTTCTTCTACTCGGTTTACCGCACGCTGTGGTTCGGTATCGGTGAGTGGGGTCTGAACAAAACCATTGGCTGGGCATGGGACATCACCAACTTCGTGTGGTGGGTAGGTATCGGCCACGCTGGTACGCTTATCTCGGCGGTACTGCTGCTGTTCCGTCAGAAGTGGCGCTCGTCCATCAACCGGGCCGCAGAAGCTATGACGATTTTCGCCGTAATCTGCGCCGCCATGTTCCCGGTGCTGCACATGGGCCGGCCTTGGCTAGCCTTCTATGTGTTTCCGCTGCAAAACACGCTAGGTTCGCTCTGGGCTAATTTCAACTCGCCGCTGCTGTGGGACGTATTCGCCATCTCGACCTATTTCACCGTGTCGCTGGTATTCTGGTACACAGGTCTAGTACCCGACTTCGCTACTATCCGCGACCGCGCCAAGGGGAAAATTGCTAAAGTAAGCTACTCGCTCCTCAGCATGGGCTGGACGGGCTCGGCCAAGCACTGGTCGCGCTACGAGACCGTATCGCTGATTCTGGCTGGTGTTTCGACGCCGCTGGTACTCTCGGTACACACCATCGTATCCATGGACTTTGCTACCTCCGTAGTACCGGGCTGGCACACCACAATCTTCCCGCCCTACTTCGTAGCGGGTGCTATCTTCTCGGGCTTCGCCATGGTACTGACGCTGATGCTCATTACCCGCGTAGTTTTCAAGTTGGAAGATTACATCACACTGGAGCACATTGCTCTCATGAACAAAATCATGATGGTAACCGGCTCTATTGTGGGTGTAGCCTACATCACGGAGTTCTTTATCGCCTGGTACTCGCAGGTTGAGTACGAGCAGTACTGCTTCATCAACCGCGCTACTGGGCCCTACTGGTGGGCTTACTTGAGCATGATGAGCTGCAACGTGCTGTCGCCTCAGTTCGTGTGGTTCCGCCGCATTCGCTATAGCATCACGATGACGTTCATCCTGTCCATCATCGTAAACATCGGCATGTGGTTCGAGCGCTTCGTAATCATCGTGTCGTCGCTGCACCGCGACTACCTGCCTTCTTCGTGGGCAATGTTCTCGCCTACCATCATCGACATCGGGGTTTACGTTGGCACCATCGGGTTGTTCTTTACGCTCTTCCTGTTATTTGCCAAGTTCTTCCCGGTAATTAACATGGCCGAGGTGAAGACCATCCTCAAGTACACCGTCAACGATGGCCCAACCTACGGTGGCATCAATGATGGCAGCCGTAACCCCGGCGGCCACCACCAGACGGCCCCCGTTGCTCCTTATGCTACGCCCGGCGTTCCGGCTTCAGCACCCGTAAACTACGATAAGCAAAATGACTAGCCCTGCCGTTACCGCCGCCGCACCGGTAGCCACTGTGCATACCGACCAGGCCACGCATAGCTCTACCAAGCGCTTCGCGCTCGGCATCTTCGACGACGAGGATGTGCTGCTTCACGCCATTGATAATATTCGTGGTGCTGGCGTAAAGATTTACGACGTATTCTCTCCATACCCGGTACACGGCATCGATGATGCTCTGGGTATTGAGCGCTCGCGACTGCCGATTGCTGCCTTTTTCTACGGTATGTGTGGTTTGGCTTTCGCCCTTTGGCTGCAGATTTATACGCTAGGCTTTGACTGGCCGATGATTATTGGTGGTAAACCACACATTGCGCTGCCTGCCTTTATCCCGGTTACGTTTGAGTTGACTGTATTCTTTACCTGCCACGGCATGGTAATTACTTTCTATACCATTTCTAAACTGTACCCGCGCTTCAAAACACCGGTGCTGGACGTCCGCTCGACCGACGACAAGTTTGTAATGGCTATCGAACTAGACCAGAACAGCTCCCAATTGCCCAAGTTGACCCAATTGCTTCGTGAAAACGGGGCCAGTGAAGTCAACCAAAAGGAAATGACCAAATTCTAATGATGTCGCCTTCCCTCAAATACGGGCTGTCCGCGGCCTCGCTAGCCCTGAGCCTTGGCGTGGCATCGTGCTCACCCGACCCTAACGACCCCGGCGTAGAATATGCGCCGGAGATGTACGAGTCGATTCCGTACGAGCCCTTGCGCCAAATAAGCTATAATAGCATTAACTCGTTCGGTATCAATCAACGTACGCCGGCTAGCGGTACCGTACCCCGTGGTAAGCTAGCCTACTTCGACCATATTCCGAAAGACAGTGTGCGCATTGCTGAACGTACACTGCGAAATCCTTACGGCTATACCAAAGCCAACCTCGAAGAAGGGCAGGTACTGTTCACCCGTTATTGCCAGCATTGCCACGGCGAAAAAGGGGATGGTCAGGGACCGGTAGGACAAAAGTTTAAAGGGGTACCTAATTACTCCACTGGTGCTTATAAGACGATGAATGATGGTCACATCTATCACGTTATTGAGTGGGGTAAAAACCGTATGATGCCGCACGGCTCGCAGGTAAACCCTGAGGAGCGTTGGAAAATTGCGATGTACGTTCACGTACTGCAGCAAAACAATGACCCGGCTGACTTGCCCAAAATGGTGAAGGTAAACGCACCAACCGCCGCTACCGACGCCTCTGCTGGCAATGCTTCGGCAATGACGGACCCCACCAACCAGAAGCCTGAAGGCCAAGCTAACGCGAAGACTATTTCTGAGACACCCGGCCAGGGTGATAAAGGCCGTAATGGCAAGATGTAACTGACCTATGGCAACTCTGACTCATCATCACGAACCCGCCGCCATTGAGCAGCTAGCACACAGCCATAAGGCTCAGCGAACGTTTATAACCATTATCGGTGCCGGTGTGCTGATACTGATAATGGGCGTCATCGCTGCTCTCATGCATTGGGGCGAGCACCATGAGGTAGCTACCCACGTTCGGGCTGCTCATGACGCCGACGCCCATGAGGGGCACTCCGTATTAGTGCGCCGCCTTATTATCAGCCTTTGGCACAGCAACGTATTCTTCATCGGTGTTTCGGTGGTAGGTACGGTATTCATGGCCATCCAGTACGTAGCCTACGCTGGCTGGTCGGTAGTGGTAAAGCGTATCAACGAGGCACTTAGCGCTTGGCTGATTCCTGGTGGCGTACTGCTGGTCATCCTATTCGTAATCGGCCGGCACGACATCTTCCACTGGACCCACGACGGTATTATGACGAAAGGCTCGACCAACTACGATAAAATCGTGGCTGGCAAGGCGGGCTTCCTGACGTTCGGCTTCTACCTCGTGCGTATGATTTCCTACTTGGTTATCTGGGCCGTATTTTCTTGGCGTCTGCGCCAATTGTCGCTGGCTGAAGACCTTAATGGTGGCACTAGCTACTTCCACACCAGTATCACGACTGCTGCTCTCTTCTTGGTTCTTTTCGCTGTCACATCTTCGATGTCAGCCTGGGATTGGGTAATGTCAGTAGATGTGCATTGGTTCAGCACGATGTTCGGATGGTATGTATTCGCCTCATGGTGGGTATCGGGTATTGCAGCTACTACGCTGATTGCCATTTTTCTAAAACAGGCTGGCTATCTGCGCTTTATGAATGCTAACCATTTTCATGACCTCGGCAAGCTTATGTTTGGCTTCAGCATTTTCTGGACCTACGTTTGGTTTGCGCAGTTCATGCTGATTTGGTACGCTAACCTACCCGAAGAATCAGTGTACTTCAACCAGCGCCTGGGTGGCTTTGATGGTCGCTATACTTGGATGTTCTATACCAATCTAGTAATCAACTTCGCCTTCCCCTTCTTGGCACTAATGACCCGTGATGCAAAGCGCCAAATGATTATGCTGAAAATCGTTTGTATTGCTATCCTTATTGGCCACTGGTCCGACTTTTATTTAATGATAATGCCGGGCACTATGAAGGGCGATAACGGGTTTCTCATTGAAATTGGTATCGCACTGATTTTCCTGGGTGCTTTCCTGATTTTGGTTACCCGTCGCTTAGCTGAAGCTTCGCTAATTCCGGTTAACCATCCTTTCGTCGAAGAGAGCGTCCATCACACAACCTAATTCAAGCGCTTAGATTTTTAGAACTTAGAGCTTGGCATGCAGTTGTTTGCCAGCACTAGGCTCTAAGTTCAGAATTCTACCCTCTATCCAAATGACTTCTTTAACTATCCTGCTAGTTCTGGCGCTGTTGCTGGTCGTATTCGGCCTGCTGTTCCGTCTCCAGATACTAACGGCTATTTTCTCGGGCTCCTACGTGCGTCAGATTGGCACTAGCAACCGCATCAATGCGGTGCTAATGTTGGTATTCATGGTAGTAGGCGGCGCGGCATTCTTCTGGTCGTTTGCCGAAAACTTCGGGAAAATGAACCCGCCAATTGCGTCCGTCCATGGCCATGCTATGGAAAAGATGTTCTGGACGACGATGACGGTCATTGGTATTGCGTTCGTATTGACGCAGGCGTTGCTGTTCATCTACTCTTATAAATACCAGTATAAAGAAGGCCGCCGTGCCTACTTCTTTTCGCACAATAATAAGATTGAGGTCATTTGGACCATTATTCCGGCCATCGTAATGGCAGCGCTAATTTTTGCTGGCTGGAAGGCATGGACTCGTATCACAGGCCCCGCGCCTAAAGACGCAGTGGTGGTTGAGGTAATGGGCAAGCAATTCAACTGGTTGGTGCGCTATCCCGGTCGCGATATGAAGCTAGGGGTGGTGAACTACCGTCTCATCGATGCTTCCAATGAATTCGGCTTTGACCTTAGCGACAAAGCTTCGATGGACGACTTCACGGCTTCGGAGGTACATGTGCCGAAAGGCCATCCTGTGCTGATTAAGATTCGCTCGCGCGACGTACTGCACGCTGTATACATGCCTCATTTTCGGGTGCAGATGTACGCCGTACCCGGTATGCCGACCCGCTTCTGGTTCACGCCTACGACGACGACCGATGAGATGCGTGCCAAGTTGGGCAATCCCAAATTCAACTATGAGCTAGCCTGCAATCAGATTTGTGGTAAGGGTCACTTCGCCATGAAGCTCAATATTGTGGTCGATGAGCCAGATGATTACGTGGCGTGGTTCGCTGCCCAGAGCCCTGTTTCTAAAAACGCGGATTTGATGGCATCTTTCAAGCAAATGAGCAAGCAAACTGGGTTGGGTCAAGGAAACAGCCAGCAGGCTCGGGCTAGCGCTATCGAAGAGGCAGGTGAAACGCCCGCAACTCCGCTGGCTGCACAGGCTTCTATGTAAAGGTTAAATTTTCAGAAGTTTTATTTCGCTTTATGGCTACTAATCTCCCGGTTTCCTCGCAGTCGCAGGGTGGGGTAGGTACCGCGCCGGTGCCCCATACCGAGCACGATGACCATCTGCACGACCACGAGCATCACGACCAGCACTGGCTATGGAAATACGTGTTCAGCCAAGACCACAAAATGATTGCCCGCCAGTTCCTTATCACGGGGATGTTCTGGGCTATTATTGGCGGAGCACTGTCCAGCTTATTTCGCTTGCAACTCGGCTGGCCTGAAGCTACGCTTGACTGGCTCCAGCCGGTGCTGGGTAAGTGGATTGAGGGTGGCAAGCTAAACCCAGAATTCTATTTGGCGCTGGTAACGATGCATGGTACCATCATGGTATTCTTCGTGTTGACTGCCGGTTTATCAGGTACGTTCTCCAACTTCCTGATTCCGCTGCAAGTGGGTGCCCGCGATATGGCTTCGGGCTTTATGAACATGCTCTCGTACTGGTTTTTCTTCCTGTCGAGCGTTATCATGTTCTGCTCGCTGTTCCTAGAAACCGGCCCAGCTGCTTCTGGCTGGACTATCTACCCGCCGCTTAGCGCGTTGCCGCAGGCCATTTCTGGCTCGGGTATGGGTATGACGATGTGGCTCGTGAGCATGGTGTTCTTCATCGTATCGCAGTTGTTAGGGGGAGTTAACTATGTAACGACCGTCATCAACATGCGTACCCGTGGCATGAGCATGAGCAAGCTGCCGCTCACCATCTGGGCGTTCTTTCTGACTGCTATTCTTGGTATTCTGTCGTTCCCGGTACTGTTCTCGGCTGCGCTGTTGCTTGTATTCGACCGCTCGTTCGGCACTTCGTTCTTCCTGTCGGATATTTATATTGCCGGTCAGGCGCTGCATAATCAAGGTGGTTCGCCAGTTCTGTTTCAGCACTTGTTCTGGTTCCTGGGCCATCCCGAGGTATATATCGTGATTATGCCTGCGATGGGCATGGTATCGGAAATCCTCGCCACCAACGCTCGTAAGCCGATTTTCGGCTACCGTGCTATGATTGGCTCACTGATTGGTATTTCATTGCTATCGTTCGTTGTGTGGGCTCACCACATGTTCGTAACGGGCATGAATCCGTTCCTGGGTTCGGTGTTTATGTTCCTAACGCTGATTATCGCTGTACCATCGGGAGTAAAGGTGTTCAACTGGCTCGCTACCCTTTGGCGCGGTAACATCCGCTTCACGGCCGCTATGCTGTTTGCTATCGGCTTTGTATCGCTATTTATCTCCGGCGGTCTGACGGGTATTATCCTTGGTAATGCTACCCTTGATATTCAGATGCACAACACCTACTTTGTGGTAGCTCACTTCCACTTGGTAATGGGTTCTTCTGCTTTCTTTGGCTTGTTCGCTGGGGTGTACCACTGGTTCCCCAAGATGTTTGGCCGTATGATGGACGAGAAGCTGGGTTACATCCACTTCTGGCTCACGTTCATTGGAGTGTATTTGGTGTTTATGCCGATGCACTACGTAGGTATAGCCGGTTTCCCCCGTCGCTACTACTCGTGGACTGGTTTCGATGCCTTTTCGCAGTTCGCTGACCTGAATAAGTTCATCTCGATTGCCGCGATTCTGGCCTTCTTCGCTCAGTTTGTATTCATCTTTAACTTCTTCTACAGCATTTTCCGCGGTCGTCGCGCCACGGAGAATCCTTGGAACTCGACGACGCTGGAGTGGACGACGCCCATCGAGCCCGGCCACGGCAACTGGCCTGGTGAGATTCCGGCCGTGTACCGCTGGCCTTATGACTACAGCAAGCCCGGTTCGGAAGTGGATTTCATTCCCCAAAACGTGCCGTATTCGCAGACGCCGTCGTCCAACCTGCCTTACGAGCGTGAGTTGGCCGAGTAAGTAGCCAGAATTGATTTTGCCTGAACGGGCCGCCGCACCACGGCGGCCCGTTTCTTTTTCACGAACCAGGGATTTTGTAGCTAATCCTAAGCGTTGAATAACTAAGATGAGCGTTATGCAAGAAGCCGGTTTTATCCGCCGTTTTCGCTTTTGGAGCGTGCTGACTGTAAGTAGTATCTACCTGCTGATTTTGGTGGGTGGTATTGTGCGAGCCACGGGCTCGGGTATGGGCTGCCCCGACTGGCCCAAATGCTTTGGCCAGTGGGTGCCACCCACCGAAGCTGGCCAGCTGCCGCCAGATTATAAGCAGCTATACACTGCCCAGCGAGTTGCCAAAAACCAGAAGCTGGCTCGTACGTTGGCTAGCCTGGGCTTTAAGCAGGTAGCGGGTGAAATTTTCGCTCATCCCACGCAGTACATTGAAACCGATTTCAACGCTACCAAAACGTGGATTGAGTACGTCAATCGTCTGCTAGGGGCGCTCATCGGCATCTTCGTTTTTGTGACAGCCGTGGTGGCCTTGCCCTACTGGCGGCGCGACCGGCCGGTGTTCTGGCTGGCTGTGGCGGGCTGGCTGCTGACCGGCGTGCAGGGCTGGCTAGGCTCGTTGGTAGTATCCACCAACCTGCTGCCCGTGATGGTAACCATACACATGGGGCTGGCTCTGCTTATCGTGGCGTTGCTGCTATACGCGGCGCACCGGGCCCGTTGGGCGAGCGCGGAGGCGGAACTCGACCAGCAATTTGAACTAGAGACCCTGGGCGGCCAGGATGACGAAGAAGTGGCTACTGCTACCGGTTTGCGGTGGCTATTGTGGCTAGCCCTAGCACTCACCTTCGTGCAGATTATCGTGGGTACGCAGGTGCGCGAGCAGATTGACCAGATTGCCTCAGCAGCAGGTTATTCCCAGCGTGCCACCTGGGTCGATAAGCTAGGTAGCGTGTTTGAGTCGCACCGCACGCTTTCGGCCATTGTGGTGCTCGTCAATGTCTACGTAGGCTACCAGTTGTGGCAACTTGGCGTGCCGGTGTTGCGGCGGCTACTAGCTGCCACCTGGGCAATACTGGGGTTGGAGATGGTTGTTGGCATCACGCTAGCCTATTTCGCGCTGCCGGCACTAGCGCAGCCCGTGCACCTTACCCTGGCCACGCTGCTTTTCGGCGCCCAATTTTTAACCCTGCTGGCCCTGCGCCGGTTGGCTAGGCTGGGAGCACTTCCTAGCGTTCCGGCGCTGCAAGCCGCCCGCTAATGCCCACCCTAGCCCCGTTGGGGCGTACCTTTGCAGCCGCAATTCTCTTAGGTTAATGACGAAGGCCCGCGCCTATTTTCAGCTGCTCAAGTTTCGGCTTTCCTTCACGGTGGCATTCTCCAGCGCGCTAGGCTATTTGCTGGGTATGGATAAGCCCCAGTGGGGCCGGGCGCTGCTGGTGCTGCTGGGCGGGCTATTGGTAACCGGGGCGGCCAATATCATCAATCAGGTGTTTGAGAAAGACCTCGACAAGCTGATGAAGCGCACCGAGAACCGCCCACTGCCCACCGGGCGAATTGCGCCCACCGAGGCCTGGGTTTTCTGCGTGTTGCTGGCCGTGGCCGGGCTAGGGCTGCTGGCCTACTACTTCAACCCCCTTACAGCGGCGCTGTCGCTGCTGTCGCTCATCCTCTACGGGTTCATCTACACCCCTCTCAAGACCGTGTCACCCATCTGCGTGGCGGTGGGGGCCATCCCGGGCGGGCTGCCGCCGCTTATTGGCTGGGTAGCGGCCACCGGCTACGTGGGCGAGGCGGCCTGGGTGCTATTCGGCATTCAATTTATGTGGCAGTTTCCGCACTTTTGGGCCATTGCTTGGGTGGCCGATGAGGATTACAAGCGGGCAGGCTTCAAGATGCTGCCCTCGCCCGGTGAGCGCGACCTGCGCACGGCGTTTCAGATAATGACCTACACGGTGTTGCTTATTCCAGTGTCGCTGCTTCCACTGGTGCTAGGCATCTCGGGGCGCACCTCGGCGGCGGTAGCATTGGTGTGCGGGGTACTGTTTACGTTGCTCACGGTACGCCTCATGCGCACGCAGGACCGCAAGGCCGCGCTCAGCATCATGTTCGCCTCGTTCCTCTATTTGCCCATCGTACAAATTGCGCTGCTTTTAGACAAAGTTTGAGTGATATCAGGGAGTTTGTTGTTAGGAAGTAGACGGCTACTCGCGGACAACGACCCTGGCTTCTACCAACTACAACTAACTACTTTCCTCCTATGAATACTTCGGAAGCAACGCTGGCCGATAAAGAACTAGGGCTAGGCTGGCACCCCAAGCGGGTGCTGCTCATCCTCTTGATTTTTAGTATAGTCATGATGTTTGCCGCGTTTACCAGCGGCTACATCGTGCGGCGCGACGAAGGCAACTGGCGCGAGTTTGACTTGCCGATGAGCCTGCTGTTCAATTCCATCGTAATTGCCCTGAGTAGTGCCGCCATGCAGTTTGCCTACTACTCGGCCAAGCACGACGAGGTGAAGCGCGCCAATCTAGGGCTGCTACTCACGATAGTGCTCGGTGTGGTCTTCCTGTTTGGGCAAATGCACGCGTGGGGCGACCTTGTGGCCGGGCACACGTTTTTCGGCGGCGCCGATGCCAATCCCTCCGGTTCCTTCGTGTATGTGCTGATGGGTGTGCACGCTTTCCACCTCGTCACGGGGCTCATTTTCGTGGCCGTGGTTTTGAAGCGTAGCCTTCAGTATCAGGTACATTCGCGGGCTATGCTTTCGATTGGCAATGCCACCTTATACTGGCACTTCCTCGGTGGGCTTTGGCTGTACCTGTATTTGTTCCTACTTTTGAACCACTAAACGGGATTTTGGCGTAAAGCCCGCCTGTCCACCTGTTGTCCGTTATGGCCCAATCTACCA
>Ga0160429_1001235_pt1 | contig 14761 bp, 13 predicted proteins | sample SolpanmetagenomR_FD_108199 | JGI IMG/M metagenome (GOLD analysis project Ga0160429, IMG submission 108199) | Solar panel surface microbial communities from Lawrence Berkeley National Laboratory, California, USA - R | ecosystem: Engineered > Built environment > Solar panel > Unclassified ...
ACATTATTCTTACATCAACAGCCTTGATGATGTTGGCAAGATAAATTCCGCCGGAAAGGCTTTTGGTCAAGAAAATAGATTGATTAGTGAAGAGGGAGAATGCAAACTTCCGGCGGAGGAATATAGAGCTTTTAAGATGCTCTGCTCAGGTAAGGATTTGCTGTCTATCATACCCGTGACTATAGTGATGGGTACTTTCACGATGCTCAACTCTTCCATCTCAGACTGAAGGTTGTCAGGAGCATCAACCGGAGCACTGCCATTCTTGTGGACAAGCTCAGGCGGCGCATCCTCGTCGTCGAAATCCATTGTGAAAGTAGAAAGATAGTGAAAGTGCTTGGGAATGTAGGTAGTCTTGTCAAGCACGTGGTGAGTTCAACTTGCTACCTACCTTAGTCAACCACTCGCATGGATAGCATCAATACACCACCAGGCCGAGATCACACGCGCACTCGTTTCACCACCCACATTCGCACCCACGCTCGATTTGCAAAGATTCCGGTTCACCATGGCGGCCTCGTCTCCCTCCAGCTCTCCTCGGCTACCCAGCCCTCCTCCCATGGCAGAAGATCAGATTGGGCCCGTATCCCCAATGGCCATGCCAGACGAGAACAACTTGTTCGGCGACGTTAGCTTTGGCGCCTCGCGACGGATACGGCCAGGTACGAAGGCTGCAGATATGGCTGAGGGGCCTCCGCTTGTGGAACTGACAGAGGTATTTCATCCATATCCCGAGCCAGTAGGGCGCTGTACTAACAATCTCATAGATCGATTCCGCCTTCCAATTGACGGAACATCTCAAAGCCCTCCACTTCGCCCTCACACACCCTAACCCATCCTCCACAATACCGATAGACCGCGAAATAGCAGACCGCCTCGCCAGAGCCCCCGACGGTGTTGACCGCGCCCTCTGGCTTTACGAACTATGCCGCTTCCTCTGCCAGCGCGCGAACAGCGTCCTCATCGCGCTCTTCGCCGACTCTCCGCCCTGTTCGAATCTCACATGCCCCGAAATGCGGGCCAGCGAATGGCAATATCTCTGCGCTGTGCATGACCCCCCGAAGAGCTGTTGCGCGATAGACTATTGTTGCCATACGCTAGACTGGGCTGCAAACGTCTTGACAAGCCCGAAGAACTTCCCTAGCAGGTTGGCGTTGGGAATGAGTGAGGGCCCGAGTGGAGCGGGGCAGAACGGCGGGAGCTCCGCGAGCGCGCCTCAGCAGGTCAGGCAGTTGACGAACATCTTTAGGAGGGTGTATAGGATCTTTGCACATGCATGGTTTCAGCACAGGGAGATGTTCTGGAAGATGGAGGGAAGGAGTGGGCTGTACGTCTTGTTGAAGACAGTCTGTGACGTGTATCAGCTCATCCCAGAGGACAATTATACAATACCACCGGAGGCGGAGACGGGCGATGAGGAGTTGCCGAGTGAAGAGCGGGCGAATGAAGAGCAAGAGATGGAAAGAGAGCTGCCAAAGAGGCAAATGACGCTGATGAAGAGGGAGGAGGAGAGAGCGAACACACCGGAACAGGAGGACGTGAAGGGTAATGTCACGACTATCACGGGGAATACTACGAAAAAACACAGGAAGGCGCCATCCAGTGCAAGCTTCGACACAGTGGTAGAGGAGAACGAGGAGGAAGATAGCCAGACAAAGATGCAAGAAATCGTTCTACCACGAACAGGAGAGGCTTCCATCGACCTGGTAGGAGACGATCCAGATAAGGGGCATGAGGACGATTTTGAGGCTACGGAAATCCAGATCGAGCACCATGTAGAGGAGGAAACGCCGGCAATGCTACTGCAGGCTGAGACAGAAGATGCTCAAGCTGAAGTACAACCTCAAGCGTCAGGGCATGTTCGAGAAGAGACTGGCACTGACTCTTTCGCGGGATCCGCAAGTGATGAAGCCTTAGAGCGGAGCGATGAGGTGTCTACAATTGAGACAATAGATGAGCCTTCTTCCACAACGGAAGATGAGGCTGTTGTAGGAGAGGCTACAGAAAAACCAATTCAAGCTACTGAGGCCGGAGAAGCTGAGGATGCTTCGAAGAGCGTGGAAGACTAGCATTTCTCACTCTACGTACTTTTCAAACAGTCATCAGCACAGATACCCCTTTCAATCATTCTCCAACCTCTGGTAGCACAGCATGGCGATCAAGGCGTCAATTTAAGCTAGGCAAACACCTGTTATACAACGTTGCGGCTTCTCCAGAAAAGTGGTCCTATTAAGACATCACGTGCTGAGCCGCGACCTCCTCACCAATGTGCCCTCAGACCCAGAAGCTGCAGTCCAACCAGCGTGGAACTCGGTTGATCCTTTCGCGCGACCAATGTGCGCTTCCCTCCTTTCGCCAGACATATCTTCAAAACACCAGACGCGACGAACGAAACAATTTGCTTTTTCGGTGCCAGTGCCTGAGAGATCGTAGCGCCTACGAACCAGCGCCGGGTGGCTGGAAGTTAGGCGAACGTGATAAGGCTTGTATTTGCCGCAAAGGTGACCTGTGCTTCTCATTGCCTAGACCATGTCCACAAGAAGGGGCTCTGGGTCTTCTTCAAGCACCATTCGTAGACCATAAAGCATCTGAAGAGGACAAATGGCAACAGAATCATTAAGAGATTGACGCCTTAGTCCTTACCCGTCTTCCAGGCCGAGGCAGGGATAGCTCCACAGATGACAAGGGTTGCAATGAAAAGAGGGATGAGCACGAACAGCTGGCGACTGGCGAGAGATTGATTCTGTTGGCTCGTTGAGTAATTGCATCTGCAGTATATCGTTCAAGCTTATCATGGTGATTGAACGCACCTTGTACGAGGAAGAACGTTTACCGGGAGGTGTCACTTTCTTAAAAAGTGAAGGAGTGTAAGGGAAGTAGTTCACATGGACAACTGGAACCAATGGCGTAGTCGCGGTCCAAACTTGGAGACAGCAAACGCCGGACTCGATCCTACCTTCACCTCGAGGACCGACCAGCGCATGGACGTGAACAGCCGATGTCTACACAAGGGTATCTCGTAGAACGCCTACGTGGACTACAAAGCCAGAATTCTCCTGTAAACCAGGAGGCAGAAGTTTGTCAGGCATCCGCCAAACTCGGAAACGACTGTGAAATGTTCTGATCCATGCTTCGCATACGTCTGACGATCTAAGTTGCTGGGCGACAACCACTATAGTAGGATCCGATCCAGTACGTAAAGAGGCAATCTCAGCGCATGTATTGACAAAAGGTTCGATAAGCGCTTCGTTGTAGACGCAGTCGCATGCTATGAGCACGTCTATAGCGGGTGTTAGGTTCGCTTCAGTCGTGCTTTCAACAATGGAGGCGGCAGAGTCGGTCTCCCAGTCCAGAGGGACGACAGTTATCCTCCCAGAAGGCTGGGTCGACTGCGTTCGAGGTGCTTTAGACGTGCGCTTAGAGCCTTTGAGACCTGCTTGGGAGGCCGCCGTCCTATTCGCACTTATGTTCTCTCGTAGTATTCTCAACACATACTCCTGATCTGAAGCAATGTACTGCTTAACCACAGGCCCCAAAGCCAAGCACACGATACCGGATACACCGGAACCAAGCTCGAGCACTACAGATTGAGGCGACAATATTCCGACTTGGAAGAAGACGTTGCTCGGCGAAGCGATCCAGTCCGCGAAAAGCGGCGTCACTTTCCAGACACATGCTCCGGTGGTGCCTTGCTTTCGGCTGGATCGCAGAAGCGTAGGCGACTGTCGGATGATAACATCTTTGCCGGCCACGGTGACGTTGAGCTCATCTGATCGGATGTTGACCATGCCAAGGTCTTGAGAAGGAATAACTTGTGAGAACAGGAGAAAGGCTTCTGGAGAACTGAATGAGATGTGTCCTCAATGAGACTGTCGATGATAAGGAATGATCACCTTCTTCCGCGTCTTCGACTTCTTCGCCAAGTGCAAGCAGCAGCCGCGCCATCTTGGAAGAGCTTGCGACTGTTTCGACGAATGCAGGCCTGGAGAGACAGAGATTGTTCATGGTCTCACGATAGTCGTGCTTATGCTGGCCTTTTGCGACCCTAGTGATGAATTATATGGCTTTCGATGGCGTCGGACATGTGGACAATGCGGTCTGAATGAGAGACGACCTCAGGTGTGAACATTGTTTAGATATCTGTTCAAGCACAGAGACCTGGCTGGTTGGAGCGAAGCAATGATTTATATTGATTGCCCGGCGTGCTGGTCGCAACGCACGGATCTTCACGAAGAGGTGGGTGCTTGCTTAGCGGCGGCGGCGCACTTTCTCGCCTTTCCCCAGATCGTCCCAGCTCCAAAACACCTCGCTCAAGCCCGACGTCACTGCTCAACCTTCCCGTCCAGCAGCTTACCCGCCAACTCCGCTGTCACAAACTTGATACCTACCTACGTGGCACCGCAGCGAGCACAGCCTTTCCATCGAGACACTCCAAGGTCCTGCTCAATACCTGCTCCATACACGACGCTTCATAACTCTGCACCCGACAACATCATCCTCATCCTTCAATCACGCAGATCGGCAGCCACTAGGTTGAGCCGCAACGATGCCGGAGAACCTCAAATCCCTTTACCCGCTGCCTAAGGCGTATAAGTCCGGACCTTATACAGTTGAAGCTCCAGGCTATGGGCCTGTCGAAGGCGAGACGATTCCACGGCGTAACGCCAGAACGAAAGATGAACTCAAAGCGCGGCCTCAAGAAGATATTGCAACCATCTACGACATCATCAAGTACTCGTCTGCGAAATTTGGCAACGCAAAAGCGTTGGGCTCACGCAAGCTCATCAAGACCCACAACGAGACGAAGAAGGTGAAGAAGATGATCGATGGCAAAGAGCAGGAGGTCGACAAGAAATGGACGTTCTTCGAGCTCAGCGGGTATAGTTACATGAGTTTCGTGGAGTACGAGAAGCTCACGCACAAGGTGGGTGCAGGTCTGCGTAAGCTGGGCATGGAATCAGGCGACCGCTTGCAGCTTTTTGCTGCGACCAGTTCACATTGGCTGGCTATGGCCCACGGCGCTTGTACGCAGTCGATGCCCATGGTCACCGCCTACGATACGCTGGGAGAAGAGGGTCTCAAGCATTCCATGATGCAGACGAATGCCAAAGCTATTTATCTGGACCCGCACCTTCTAGGAAAGCTCGTGAACCCGCTCAAAGAGGCCAAGGATATAAAACATATCATCTACGACACGTCAGGCGAGGCAAACAAGGATACCATCGAGAAGCTTAAGAGTGAGATTCCAGGCCTGACGGTCCAGAGTTTTGATGAGTTAGTCCAGTCCGGAGAACAAAACCCAGTTGATCCAGTGCCACCGAAGCCTGATGACCTTTGCTGTATCATGTACACCTCCGGATCGACCGGTACGCCCAAAGGTGTGCTTCTGAAGCACAGTAACGTCATTGCGTCGATCGCTGGTGTCGATGTAATTGTTGGCCCGTATCTTGGTCCGGGCGATGGCCTGCTGACCTATCTACCGCAAGCTCACATCCTGGAATTCGTATTCGAAAACGCCGTTCTCTATTGGGGAGGCACTATGGGCTACGGCAGTCCAAAAACCCTCTCTGACAATTCGGTCCGTAATTGCAAAGGAGACATTCGCGAGTTCAGGCCTACCATCTTGGTCGGTGTTCCAGCAGTGTGGGAAACGGTCAAGAAAGGCGTGGTAAACAAGGTGCAAGGCGGAAGTGCAATTACAAAGAACCTGTTCTGGGGCGCCATGGCTGCTAAGAGCTTCTTGCTCGGAACTGGTCTACCCGGTGTTGGCATCCTAGACTCTGTCGTATTTAGCAAAGTCAAGGATGCAACTGGTGGCAAGCTCCGCATTTGCTTGAATGGCGGTGGTCCAATCGCAAAGGACACGCTCCGATTCATCTCCATGGCCATCGCACCTATGATTGGCGGTTACGGTTTGACTGAGACAGCAGCGTGAGTTTCTATGGCCATGAAAGGTGTAGCTTGCGCTGATACGCTTCTAGTATGGGAGCACTCACAGATCCTTTGGCCTGGACTGATGACGCGTTGGGCGAGATTCCAGGGTCCGTAGAGGTCAAATTGGTCGACTTTCCTGACGCGGGCTACCACGCCAAGAACAACCCACCGCAGGGTGAGATCTGGATCAGGGGACCTCCGGTCACTGGTGGCTACCTTGATCTTGAGAAAGAGACAAAGGAATCTTTCACGGATGACGGCTGGTTCAAGACCGGTGACATTGGCGAGTTCGACTCTAAGGGCCAGCTACGGATTATCGACCGCAAGAAGAACTTAGTTAAGACGTTGAATGGCGAATACATCGCTCTTGAGAAGGTATGGCTCACCCATCAGTGGACGCCAGTAGTGACTGACATGATACTCTAGCTTGAGTCCGTCTATCGAGCGGCCGAGGTTGTCGCAAACATCTGCGTCTACGCGGCTACCGACAAGAACAAGCCTATCGCGATCATTGTGCCAGCAGAGCCAGCGCTCAAGAAGCTCGCATCCGAGAACAATTGCCCGGGCGAATCTATTGAGCAGCTCGTACACAACGAGAAGCTACAGGGTGTTGTACTCAAGCAGTTGCAAGACGCCGGTCGCAAGGGTGGGTTGCAAGGCATAGAGATCATTGACGGCGTGGTAATGTCGGATGAGGAGTGGACTCCCCAGAATGGCTTGACCACTTCTGCGCAGAAGCTGAACCGGAAGGGCATACTGGAGAAATACAAGAAGGAGGTGGGCGAGGCGTACAAGAAGTCTGGCTAGACTGTTCATGATCGTAGCGTCCCCTTCTGTCCTATATCCAGTCATTGTATATGCGTCACTTCCCTTGACAGTGGCCTGATGCGGAATATGCATAATATGTGTATTCTAATATTAGCTTGCATGCAATAAGATTCCCCACCAAGAAATATCTCATCCTGTTCTTGGATTGAGACTTCCGGACGAGTAGACACACGTGAGCGCCGTGTCAGGACAACGTCGAGATTGGTGCAATTTTTACGTGTCTGCCCGAAACGGCAACTCATCACGTGCATGAGACTCGACATCCAACATACCTCATCCATTAGCCACCACCCCGCCAATACAGTCCCTACATGAATTACCTCTCCCCATTCAAGCTCTTCTACCGCTTTTTCACGACTTCAACGCGCAGTGCAAGCATGCATCAATCGCCCGCCGCCAAACTCGCGCGTCCGCCGCCAGCGGGTATCAGTATCAACACACCGCGCGATCCCAACACACTATCGAATTACAACAACTTCCGCACCAAGCATATTACGGCCAATTTTGAAATTGACTTTGAGAGGAAGAGGTTGGTGGGGAATGTGGTGCTGCGCATGAAGAGTTGTACGCATGGGGAGAGTGGGAAGGTTGTGCTTGATAGTAGGTATGCTTGCTGTGTTTTTCCTTCGTGGCTGTCTTGTCAGAAACGAGGATCATTATATCAAGTCAAAAGCATCGGCGATGAGCCGGAAACCTTCCCATTGTCACGGTCTTCTGTCTGTCATTCTGGATCTTGATGTTGTATCGTTGGTCACGGGACCAATGGTGTCCTTCACATTGTTCAGTTGGCATCTAACATTCAATCTAGTTTCGTCGACGTAAAAGATGTCAAAGTCGGCGGTAAAGCGTCAAAGTGGGATCTCGCCGCGCGGATAGAGCCTTTCGGTAGCCCGCTCACTGTAGAGCTCGGTCGCTCCCCGGAGATGGATGAGGAGTTAGACATCGACATCACGCTCAATACGACCGATGAGTGCACAGCTTTGCAATGGATGACTCCGGCTCAGACCTCAAACAAGAAGCACCCTTATATGTTCTCACAATGTCAGGCCATTCACGCAAGGTCGTGTTTCCCTTGCCAGGACACACCAGACGTTAAATCCACCTTTGATTTCCACTTGCGCTCTCCGTTACCTGTGGTTGCTAGCGGCCTTCCCAAGGACGTGAAAGACGACTCCGATGGTAAGAAGCTGTACATGTTTGAGCAAAAGGTTCCAATGCCTAGCTACCTCTTTGCGATTGCTAGCGGAGATATAGCGAGTGCTTCTATCGGTCCGCGAAGCGAGGTATGGACTGGCCCTGAAGAATTGCAAGACTGCAAGTGGGAGCTTGAGAACGACATGGAGAAATTTATGGAGGCCGTAGAGAAAATCGTGTACCCGTACGCCTGGGGTCAATACAACGTTCTCGTTCTTCCAGCCTCCTTCCCTTACGGTGGCATGGAGAATCCCGTATACACCTTTGCGACACCGACCATTATCAGCAAAGACCGCCAGAACGTCGATGTCATCGCGCACGAGCTGTCGCACAGTTGGAGTGGTAATCTCGTCAGCAATGCATCTTGGGAACACTTCTGGCTCAACGAAGGCTGGACTGTGTACCTCGAGCGGCGGATCATGGCTGCCGTCCACGGCGAACCTCATCGCGATTTCTCGGCCATCATTGGATGGAAAGCCTTGTCCGACTCAATTGAACGATTTGGCGAAGACCACGAGTTCACAAAGTTGATCGTAGACCTCAAGGGAAAGGATCCAGATGATGCGTTTTCTTCCATACCTTACGAGAAAGGCTTCAACTTCTTGTACCACCTCGAGAAGCTGATAGGAAAAGCCAAATGGGACAAGTTCATCCCTCATTACTTCAACACTTACAAGTTCAAGTCCGTGGACTCCTACGAATTCAAATCCACCCTATTAGACTTCTTCTCTTCAGATGCCGAAGCATCCAAGAAGCTGGAGGAGCTCGACTGGGACACCTGGTTCTACAAGCCAGGCTATCCACCGAAGCCGGACTTTGACCAAACGATGGTGCGCTCATGCTACGATTTGGCCGATCAGTGGGAGGCTAGGAGCAAAGATCCGAAGGGGAGTGACTTTGAACCGAGAGACACGGACGTCGATGCATGGTCAGGAAACCAGTCTGTCGTCTTCCTCGAGCGAATACAGACGTGGAAGCAGCCTCTGCGCGCCGAAGATGTGGAGCTATTGGGCAAGCTGTACTACTACGCGACAAGCGAGAACGTCGAGATCTTGAGCAGGTACTATGGTATCGGACTGGCGGCGAGATGCAAGGCGGTCTACGAGCCCACCGCGGAGCTGCTGGGCAGGGTCGGCAGGATGAAATTCGTGCGGCCTCTCTATCGCTCGTTGAATCAGTGTGACAGGGACCTGGCGGTCAAGACGTTCGAGAAGAACAGAGACTTCTATCATCCGATCTGCAGGGCGTTGGTGGAGAAGGATCTACTTGGAGAGAAGAAGTAGGCGGTATATGTGGGCGTGTTGCTCACCTCCCGATCACCGAAATTTCATGAGAATTGAGACCAGCCACCCATCATGTACCGTGGAACAGCACGCACTTTGCTGGACGTCCTGTCATTTGGTCTCTTTACTTAGCTAACGCTCAAAAGAGGTTCTCCGGATGCGTTGTCGCGCAGACCGCCACTCTAAATTCATAGTTGAGCGGAAACATCACCTGTGATGGTCGCATATATGCCGCAGCGACTCCCTCAACGGGTGCCGCGCTCATGAACAAAAGGTTCACCAACGGAGATAGGAGTGACGAGAGTATGGCACTGATGCCGCCATTCTTAGTTCTCAACCCCTTTGACACGGAAAAACTCAATCTACTCGATGTACAAACACTCCCCTCTTAATCAGTACCGATGACCTCAGCTGGGAAATTGTGTTTCAAGTCGATCTCCATCATCCTCCTAAGTACACGACAAGTCAACGGCCTCCGGTCTGAAAAGATAGAGGCCGATACCTCTACAAGTCAGAACGACCTCGAGACTTTTCCTTACACTAGTCAAACCTGCGCCGGATTAATGAGGTGATGCAACGAAAGGAGACTTTGAGACCTGGCAACTAAGGACTCGAGGTAAGACAACACCGAGGAATCCATGCCGAGTTACATCGAAGCTCATGCTTTACGACGATCAGGATCTTCGCATTTGACTTGGTATAAAGAGTAATTGCTTGCAGTCTCCAGAAGTGTATGTATGTCCGGCACCGGCCAGTCCCGTTCGAAGGGAGTAAGGTCTCATCGAACGCCAGCAAGCGAGGTCAGCCTTCTGACGAGATCTATCTACCACGAACCATGTGGGTATAAAGCACACAGAGTCCGACGTCTTGAAAGGATCTCTCTTTCGTGCTCCGTCTGTTTCCTTGCTCCTACAAGGCTGAGCGTCGCCGTCCAGTTCGGCTGGATGGTGGGTCCATATGCCGCATGCGCATCATCGAAGCAAGTGATAGGCGCGCGCCCATGGCCTTAGGCTTGCTATTTCGGATCCAATCGAAACTTTTCTGGCGAATTTGGCATGTTTGTTGTATGTGAGTGGTTCATGGGGGCCAGGGACATGGATGCTCTCACTCTGCTTCGTACGGGGCGTGCAACCGAGCGGCTTGCGGCGGGTCACGAGGGAGGTTCGAGCATGCACGCGGAGCAGAGGGCAACATGGAAAACTCAGCGAGCAGCTTCTCCTGCCTCCTTGGACTTGGCATACCGTGCTCTTTCCAGCGTTGATGATGATTGTACAGTAGTACTCGTCCCGGTGTGATGTACTGTAGGATTGTAGGTAGGTAGCATTGCGGCACGGGACGATGGCTTACGAAATCAAGTGGCGAGGCAAAAGGATCCCACCCCCACTCCCTTTTTCCAAACTCTCTTTCTCATCCCGCGCTGCACCTTCCCTTCCCCACAATTTGCCGTTTGGGTACCTCGTGCGCACTTGAACGAGGACGAACGTCAAAAGGTTGCGCGACCACCTCAGCCAGCGATCTCGAGCTCTAAAACTCGTGCCACGACCCGTTGTAGCGAGGCCGATCTTTGTCATCCCACCCCCTCCTGCACCCGTAGCTCGCGCGGGCGAGGGAACGGGTCATCCGAAGCGCTGAACTCCGCAGTCAAGCAGGGCTCAGCAGCATCACGAGACGAACCCTCATACTGTATACGGTACCTACATACGCCTCTACCCTTGCCATTTTGGAGCACTGACTTGACCCTGATGCACAGCCAAAGTTTAACATCTTCATCATTGCATTAGCATAACATCTAGGGGAGACGGCGCGAGATCTCTTTTGACTTCGAAGTCCGCTCTTACGGTAGACTAGCCCCGGACACCATCAAGACGGTCCGTCGCGCAACCCTGATCCACCTTTGAAGCCTGGTTCAGCTTTGACATACAACGTCCGAGCTATTATCGCGACCACTCGATCGTCACACTGAACATGTCCGCCTACTAGTAGAGAGCGCGTAGACCTAGACTCCCGATCGAGTTGATCGCTGTAATACGACGAAGGGAACGAACAACCATGACGAGTCCACCCAGATACTACACGGCCTTCTGTATGATAGGGCCATAGATAGGATATACGAGTCAAAATATATTAAGAGAATAAACCACTAGAGAAAGGTACAGAGCATGACGGCGCAGGTGCTAACTATGCACGCTGGGCATCCAACCAGTTTCGGCAGACGGGAGACCGAATCGCAGCCAGCGCCGATGTCGCCCGAGGATACTCGTATGGATCAAACCTCTGAAGGCGAAGCGTCCCCAGACCAGGAGGACGCCTCGCGCGGTCGCCGACGGAACAGAGGCAGTGGCGACGAGGGGGATGGCGAGCGAGACGAAGATGGAACCACAGTAGCCGGATCCTCCAAAAAGCGAAGACGGAGCCGCAAAGGATTGGATAAGAAGTTCGAATGCCCACATGAGGGCTGCGGAAAGAGCTACTCAAGGGCGGAGCATCTTTACAGGCATCAGCTCAACCGTACGTCAACAATCTTCTTGATCATTGTGGTGGACGCCCTGCGCTTGAACGATAATGTTCGTTCGTCTCGTTCGCGCAAAAATGTCACTCTCTGTTGTCCATGCCGTTGTCATAGTGTAACCCCTCGTCGTCAAGGACAAACGCTGATTATACGGTGACTCAGACAATCCGAAGCAGATCTATGCCTGCGATTTCAAAGACTGCCATCGTACGTTTGTCAGACAAGACCTGTGTGCCCGCCACAAGGAGCGGCATACAGCGCGAGGCTCTCAGTTGCTTCGCAAAGAAACATTCGGTCAAACCCTCAACCCGATCGTGACGGCCGCGCTTCAAGCCCAGAATGTGGCTAAGCTTGGTAGGATGGAATCTCCAACAGTACGCCCCCTGGACCCAACACAGTACCCTGGAGGGATCGCTTTTTCGGCTCCTACGCACCAGCACCATTCTAGCGATAGATCTTTCATCATGCAGTCACCAGCATCTGCGGTGGCGAGCTCTTCAACAACCCACTCAGATACACCACCGCCATTGGATCCTACCTTGCAATCGCCGGCATCAGAAGGAGCGGCGTTACATCGAGTAGAAAGTGAGCAGAATCTTGGCAGGACGGATAGTCCAAGATCCATGGAAGCGAACAGCCAGCTACCTACATTCCAGCGACAGCAGAGCCTCGGCCAACTCCATCCGGCACGGCCGCAGCAGTCTAACGACAGCTTCGCTAGGCCATCGATGGGGAGCCAGACGCCCGTATCGAACATGCAGTCTTTGCGCATAAACCAGTCCTACAATTCGACACCAGGAAGCTATGGCAGATCGACTCCGCAACACAACCAATTCTCATCGACTCCGCCGGCTTCAAACTTCCAGTCGACCCAGAGCTTCAACACACTTCAGCCGTTACCTCCACCATCCTATCCGAGTAACCGGGGAGCTGACACAGCTGGACAGTATGATAACATGCAATCTTCGCATCAACAACAAGACGCCAGCATGTCGACTGGAGACTTCAGGATGAATCAAGTAACCGATGCACTAGTGGAAGGCTTGACACCCACAATGTCTATCCCAGTCTTTGGCGAACAGAGTTATACTCGGTCTCCCTTCGCGATGGCTGACGACTTCACCGCCTGGCTGTTCAACGACCAAAATGTGGGTCACCCGTCCTCAGGCGGGCCTGTAGGCTACACTGGGGCCGGCATGCAGATGGGAGTTAACAACTTCAACATCGGGGCACCGTTCTTCAATTACGACCCGAGCGTGAGCGGATACTTTAACCAACCTCCAGTGCCTTCCCAACAGCAAGTCATGGCTGTCAACAGTATTCTGGAGTCTACGCCTCCGGAAACAGCATTATCGGAAGACAAGCGTCAACAGCTCATTGAGCTCATTGAGGGAGACTTCAATGATAGCAGCGCACCTGTCAAGAGTCGCGACGAATTGTTTGACGGTAACAAAGCCGAGAAATCTTACGTACTCAGCCTCGAGATGATGCAGACCTACATCGGCTCTTATTGGATGCATTTCCACCCCCAAATTCCAATCTTGCACAAGCCGACCTTCTCACCCAACATGTGCCCGGATCTTATGCTCATCGCGATGATGGCACTGGGTGCGTCATGTCTGGAGAAAACCTACGGGTACGCAATCACACAGAGTTGTGCAGACTTTGCAAACTTCATCGCTTGGCACTTGAGGTGGAAGATTTTCATGGATGCAGACTTTAGACCACCAGCAAAGCTTTGGATCTTCCAGACATTGTTGCTGCTGGAGATGTACGAAAAGATGTACTCAACGCGACCTCTTCATGAGCGCGCTCACATACATCATGCGACCACACTCACGTTGATGCGAAGAGGTAGCTCACTGATCGGCCGGTCATCTGTCGATTCCCCTCCAAGCGTCAAAGGCGAGAGACACAACAGCAACGGATCTATTGTCAACATGTCAGGTACCAACACACCTGATGACTGGTGGAATAGTTGGATCTCGAACGAAGCAACACGCCGCGCTGCTTTCGCCGCTTTCCTGATGGACTCCATCCATGCCACAATGTTCGGCCACTCCGCGGTCATGGTTGCACACGAAATGCGTCTACCATTACCTTGCGATGAGAGTTTGTGGACTGCCACCAGCGGAGCGGATGTCGGACGCTTCGAACAGCAGATGCATCAGCAAGGCATCAAGCCGACGACATTTCTCGACGGCCTTAAGAAGACGTTGAATGGACAGTCTGTTCGCACAAATTCATTCGGCCGTACGATCATCATGGCTGGCCTTCTCAGCGTGAGCTGGCACATGAATCAACGCGATTTACAAGTCAGCTCTTTGGGTGTCTCTCAAGCACTCGGCGGTAGAGACAAATGGCGCGGTGCCTTGACCCGAGCCTTTGACTTCTGGAAAGCCGACTTTGACGAACAGCTATCCAAGGAGAGCAAGCTGACCCAACATCACAACTCCCTCCACCACCAAGCCTTCGACACGGACAACGTCTTCGAAGGCAAGACCGTGCTCCACCACCTAGCCCACATGGCCATGCACGTCGACATTGTCGACTGCCAGATCTTCGCTGGCGCCAACCGCCTCCTCGGCCGCAGCATCACCTCCGCCGACGCGATCAACGCGCAGCGCCGCATGCGCGAGACCTGGGCACCCACGGCGCGCGCCCGCGACGCCACCTTCTACGCCCTGCGCTTCCTGTCGCAGACGCTCGTCCCAGCCTTTGACATCGACATCCACCAACCCGCCCAACAAGCGAACGGTAACGCTGGCGCTGCGCAGAGACACGGCCAGCAGCATCAGCAGCAGCACCCAGCCTTCACCTACTCCGCGCGAGAAGACTTCCTGCTAAACCGCGCCTGGGTGCTATATTTCGCCACACTCATCGTCTGGAGCTACGGCTTCGCGCTCGACGGCGCCATTAAGCCGCTGTACGCGCTCGACTCGCACGAGGAGCGGGTCCGGGATATGTTTGGCTACCTAGAGCGCGTCGGTAGCGTCAAGAGCCCCGATGAGCT
>Ga0160429_1001236_pt1 | contig 14752 bp, 16 predicted proteins | sample SolpanmetagenomR_FD_108199 | JGI IMG/M metagenome (GOLD analysis project Ga0160429, IMG submission 108199) | Solar panel surface microbial communities from Lawrence Berkeley National Laboratory, California, USA - R | ecosystem: Engineered > Built environment > Solar panel > Unclassified ...
CCGGTGGTGGCGCCCATCGTCTACGCGGTGCCGATCCAGCTGATCGCCTACCACACCGCCGTCTTCATGGGCAAAGACGTCGACCAGCCGCGCAACCTCGCCAAGTCGGTCACGGTGGAATAGAGCGCCCGCCCGGTCCGGGACGCGACAAAAGAAAGGGGGCGCCGACCGGCCGGTCGGCGCCCCCTTTCTTGTCGTTCGAGAGGACCGGGCGCGGCGGCCCGGTCCGTGTCGCCTCACGCGGCCGGCTGCAGCGCCGGGAGCTCCGAGTCGAGGGGCATCGGGTTGCCGCCCATGGCGGCGGCGAGCTTGACGTCGTCCACCTCGCCCTCCCAGCGGGCGACCACGATGCAGGCCACCGCGTTGCCGATGAAGTTGGTGAGCGCGCGGCACTCGGACATGAAGCGGTCGACGCCGAGGATCAGCGCCATGCCGACGACCGGCACCGAGGGCACCACCGCCAGGGTCGCCGCCAGGGTGATGAAGCCCGAGCCGGTGACGCCGGCCGCGCCCTTGGAGGACAGCATCGCCACGAGGAGGAGCAGGCCCTGCTCGCCGTAGGTGAGGGGCGTGTCCGTCGCCTGGGCGATGAAGAGCGCCGCCATCGTCATGTAGATGTTGGTGCCGTCGAGGTTGAACGAGTAGCCGGTGGGGACCACGAGGCCGACCACGGGCTTCGAGCAGCCGGCGCGCTCCATCTTCTCGAGGAGCGAGGGCAGGGCGGACTCGGAGGACGAGGTGCCGAGCACCAGCATCAGCTCTTCCTTGATGTAGCGGATGAGCTTGATGATCGAGAAGCCGTTGTAGCGGGCGACGAGGCCGAGGACGCCGAGGACGAAGATCGCCGAGGTCAGGTAGAAGGCGCCGACCAGGTAGGCGAGGTTGGCCAGGGAGGCGATGCCGTACTTGCCGATGGTGAAGGCCATGGCCCCGAAAGCGCCGATCGGGGCGACCTTCATGATGATGTTGACCACGCCGAAGATGGCCTCCGACAGCACCTTGATGATGTCGAGGACCGGCTTGCCGCGGTCGCCCAGGAAGGCGAGCCCGAAGCCGAACAGCACCGAGAAGAACAGGACCTGCAGGATCTCGCCGCCCGAGAACGCCCCCACCGCGGTGGTCGGGATGATGTTCATGAGGAAGTCGGTGATCGTCTGCGTCTTGGCCTTGTCGGCGTACATCGCGATCGACTTCGGATCGAGCGACTTCGGATCGATGTGCATGCCCGCGCCCGGCTGGACGAGGTTCGCCACGATCAGGCCGACGATCAGCGCCAGGGTCGAGAAGGTGATGAAGTAGATCAGCGCCTTGCCGCCGACGCGGCCGACCTTCTCGAGGTTGGTCATGCCGGCGATGCCGGAGACCACGGTGAGGAAGATCACCGGCGCGATGATCATCTTGACGAGCTTGATGAAGGCGTCGCCGAGCGGCTTCATGTCCGCGCCCACCTGCGGGTAGAAGTGACCCAGGGCGATGCCGATCGCCACGGCGACCAGCACCTGGAAGTACAGGGTCCGGTAGATCGGCTTGGGCTTGGGCGGCGCGTGGGGCGCGGTGAGGGGCGATGGTACAGCGGCCATGATGGCGTTCTCCCGATGGGTCTCTCGAACGAGGGCGGCGCGGCTCGGGGACGAGGTCCCGCGTCCGCGCTCTCTTGGTCTTGCGCCGGCGGATCCGGCCTCCCCCGGCCGCGCTCCGGAGGGGGGCGGTGGCGGGGGCGTCGGCCCTGGGGCGGACAGCCCTGCGGTCGACGCAGGGCTGCATTACCCTTCCGGAATGGCAACCGGCATGCCAGGGTGGGTGCCGGCGAAACTTTTCGGTAAGCCTCTGAAAGTGAGATCGTTTTCGCGATGAGTCCGCGGCGCGCGCAGGATCGCTTTGCGAAAACCCGGACGGGGCGGCGAAATCCTTTCCGGGAAATCGCAGGGATTCGGCCGGCATGAGGCCGCGAACCCAGTCGGACGAAGAGTCCAATGTGCACCGGGGGGCCTCGTCGCACGTGCCGAGCCACCGCAGCCTCGTCCTGCTGGCCAGCCTCGCCGCGATCCTGCTCGCGGCCTGGCTCGCCGGGGGCATCGCCGAGCGCTGGGCCCTGGCCGACCTGCGCCGCACGGCCGAGGCGACGCTGGGGCTGCAGGTCGGCGTCCTGGCGGCCGAGATGCAGAAGCAGACCTCCCTGCCCCTGGCCCTGGCGGCGGATCCGGAGATCGCCGCCGCCGCGGAGGCGGCGCCCCCGGCGGACCTGATCGGCCGCGTGAACCGGCGCCTCGCCCAGGTCTCCGAGGCGACGGATTCGGCGGTGATCTACGTCATCCGGCCGGACGGCATCACGGCCGCGGCCAGCAATGCGGGGAGCCCGGGCAGCTTCCTGGGCCGGGACTACGCCTTCCGGCCCTATTTCCGGCAGGCGATGCAGGAGGGGGCCGGATCGCAGTTCGCCCTCGGCACCGTGAGCGGCCGCGCCGGCCTCTACCTGTCCCGGCGGATCGGCAGCGCCGGCGGCGTCGTGGTGGTCAAGATCGAGTTCAACGGCGTCGAGGCGGCCTGGCGCGCCTCGGGGGACGGGGTGTTCGTCGCGGATGCGCGCGGCATCGTCCTCGTAGCGAGCGAGCCGGCCTGGCGCTTCACCACCCTGCGCCGGATCGACGGGGACGAGCGGCGGCGCATCCGCGACGCCCTGGAATTCGGCGACGCGCCCCTCGACGCCATACCCCTCGACGCCATGCCCCTTTACGCCATGCCCCTCTATCCCGTCGCCGGCCCGGAGGATCTCGTGCGCGTCGGCCAGGGCGCGCGGCCGGCCTGGGCCGCCCTGCGGCTCGCGGCACCGATCCCTGGCACCGCCTGGCGGCTCACCACCCTGACGCCGCTGGGCCGCACGGTGGAGCGCGAGCGGGTCCAGGCCTGGATCATCGCCGCCCTGGTCACGGGCCTCGCCTGCCTCGGCCTCACCGCCCTCGCGGGCCGGGGCCGGCGCAACCGCGCGCGCCTCGCCCGCGCCTCGGCCCAGCGGGACGCCCTCGAGGCCCGCGTCCGGGAGCGGACCCTGGAGCTCACCGATGCCAACCGGATGCTGCGCCTCGAGATCGCGGAGCGCCAGCGGGCGGAGGCCGAGCGCGAGCGCCTGGGGCGCGAGCTCGCCCAGGCGGGGCGCCTGGCCGCCCTCGGGCAGTTCGCCGCCAGCATGGCCCACGAGATCAACCAGCCGCTCGCCGCCATCCGCTCCTACGCCGACAACGCCGCCATCCTGGTCCGGCGCGGCCGGGCGGAGGAGGCGGCCGAGAACGCCGTCGCCATCGGGCGCCTCACCGACCGCATCGGCGGCCTCACGCGCCAGCTCAAGGGCTTCGCCCGGCGCTCCTCCGCCAAGCGGGAGCCCGTCGCCCTGTCGGAGATCCTGCACAACGGCCTCGAGCTGGTCGAGGCCCGGGCCTCGGCCGCCCGCATCCCCCTGGTGGTGGAGGGGGCACGCCCCGGCCTGCGGGTGCTCGGCGACGGGCCGCGCCTCGAACAGGTCGTGGTGAACCTGCTCCAGAACGCCCTCGATGCCGTCCAGGGCCGGACCGACCCGCGCGTCGGCGTGCAGGTCGTCGAGGAGGCGCTGGACCGCGTCGTGGTCGCGGTCCGCGACAGCGGACCCGGCATTCCCGAGGCGGTGCGGGCGCAGATCTTCGACGCCTTCTTCACCACCAAGTCGGACGGGCTCGGCCTCGGGCTCGCCATCGCCCGCGGAATCGTCGAGGATTGCGGCGGCAGCCTCACCGTCCAGGACGATCCGGCGGGCGGCACCGTCTTCCGCCTTTCTTTCCAGAAATCTCCAAGCTAGTCATACACTTAGCTCCTAGATGATGAAGTCTACCCACGTTCTGACCCACATAGAGTCCGTGGAAATAGGCGAACGGCGGCGAACAGGAGCGGATTGGCGCGACATCTGATCGCCGCATCGAACGAACAGGTCCGGAGGCGCTTTCCTAGAGGTCGGTCTGAGGATCGACCGTCCACGCCCCTATGCCCGGCTTCCCCCCCGTTTCTGGGTGGGCGTGGACGACAATCCTCATCCTAAGATCCGCCTGCGGGGCGTGGGCCCATGAGAGGCACCACTGCATCCATCGGCGGCGGCACCGAAAGACCCGCAGCCTTCAGCCGATCCTCGGCACGGCCGACATAGAAGGCAGCGCTCCGCATATCTCGGCGGGCGGCTCGGACGAGCCAGGTGTGATAGGCGGCTCGGATCAGGCGCATAGGGCGATGACCTCCCGAAGCACATCGGCCGCGAGCAACAAGCCGGGATTGGCGTTCTCAAGTTCGCCCGAGTCCTCCATCTCACGAAGGCTGAGCCGCGCTTTGGCCTGGATCTCGTGGAGCCCTCCAGAGGCTCGTGCGGTCACCTGATCGAACGCCTCCCAGTAGCGCTCTATTTCCTCATCGAGCTTGGCGTCTCCCCAATTCTCAATGCCGGCTGTCGCGTTGATCCAGTCCCCGTGGCCGACGGCGAAAGCAGCATTGCGAACGAGGTCTGATGAAAGGGCTGCGGTGGCAAGCGGGATAGTGAGCGCCGGCAGGGCCGCAAGGCTGCCGAGGATAGCACGGCGGTTTGCGGGGCCGGTCATGCGCCGACTCCTTCCAGCAAGGCGGCATCAGCGGCGAACTGAGCGGCGATGCGGGCACGAAGGGCGGCGAGTGCGCGGTGCTCTTCCTGATCCTTACGCGTCTGCCAGGAGGCGGCTTTCGTCTGGCGCATCGCACGGATGGCGATTGTCACAGGGCCGGGCTGCGGTTTGCGCAGGCGACCGCGTTCACCGGCACGAGCCGGCGTGGTAGGGGCTTGGATAGCCATTGACGTGCTCCAGGACGTGGATGGTTAGGGCTGAGTGGGAAGTTACCGCTTCCTTTCAGCCCGCATTTTCTGTACAACGGATAATATGTGGATGTCAATTCCCGTTGCACCGAAAAGGCGCGGTCGACCAGCGACAGGCGTTGATCCGCATTTCGCGGTCCGCTTACCTCGCGAGGTAATCGCAGCCATCGACCAAATGGCCGAGGATGAGGGACGTTCGCGTGCTGAAGTTGCTCGTGAAGCCCTCGCCGAGCACCTGAAGGCGAAGGGCTACCTGAAATGACCGTCGAGGCTGGAGATTCGCCGGATCGGCTGGCAGAGGTCTCCCGCCTTTCGACGCTGCTCGCCGACCGCGTACTGGCAGCTCAGGCCGCAGAGGAGCCGGTGCCAAAGGCCCATATCAACGCGCTGCTCGACGCAGCTATCATCCTAGATAAGTACGAGATCGCACTGCCGGAGCCTCTCGGCCAGATCGTTGATCAGATCAGCGATGCCGAGGACGAGGAGGCGGGCCGCCTTGCGTGGCTGTTCCGGCCGTTTCAGGGGACGAGGGACTGATGCTTAACCAACGGCATAGATCCATTCGCACAATCGGCCTGACAATGGCCTCGCCTGTTAGCAGGGCGTGGAGGGGCTACCAGCAGCGCCACGAAGCCGTCTAAGCCATCCGGCTGCGGCAACACGGAGTTTTAATCGTCACATCCTGGACCAATTTCCCGTTGACACACGTTGGGACAAACTCGAAGGAGTTGTCGAAACCAGATTTTAGAGAGAGAGTGATTTCGTGAGCCATCCTTCCGGGAACTCCGCTATGGCCGAAATTGCAGTCGTTACAGTCACCATCGAAGATCGTGAAGACGGCTGGATCCAGGTTTCAAGCGACAGTCTTCCAGGCCTACTGTTGTCAGGCCCCGACCATGAGCAGGTGGTCGAATGCATCATGCCCGCCATTCGTGACCTCTACGAAATGTATGGTCACAACGTTGTCGTGCGCGCTGCGCGCCCTGCGCGCTCCTTTCTTGAGGGTCCCAGCCCGCGTGACATTGACGTGCATGTAACCCATTCTGGGAAACAGCGCGAATTCGTCGTTGAGTTCGCTGAGGCGGCGTAGAACAATTAAGCATGTCCTCTCCCCGGCTTTTAACCCGCGCCGACCTCACGAGCGCTCTTTCGGCATTTGGCTGTAAGTTCGTTCGCATGGGGCGGAATAACTACGAGATGTGGGTAACAGGGTGGGGAGCACCCTGCACATTCCGGCCCACAAACGGCACCTACGACGAGTGGCAATATCGTGAGTTCATTCGCACGATCGGCCCACTGAAGCCGCCGGGGTGGAGTGCGGCGTAAAGCTAACTGGGGGATTGTGCACGAAACAAAACGTGCCTACCTTCAGTTCAATCGATGTAAGGCACTAAACATCCCTCCCGCCGCTAAAACGGCCGGGGGGATTTTTATCCTCAGATGCAATCCCTGCTTTGAGGGCGGCCGCTGATAAGAGGTTCGTTCGACGTGCTAGCAGACAGCGTCGCTAACGTTATCTTCATTTTAATGGCCACGTCGCTTGGCGCCATGATGGTTGCTAACGTGGCGATCGTCGCGGCGCGCCTCACTCACAACGATAATCTTGCTACTGCTATCCAGCGCGTTGCGTCCCGTTTCGTATGGGTCTTCCGGCTTGGGGCATCTCCTCGGGCACGGAATGATAATCGCTGGGCTTGATATCTCGGACACGTATTTATGGGGAGTTCTAGGTAGCGCTGCCGTCGAAATAGCTGCTGCAGTAAAGGCAGCGGCAGAGAATGACGGAAAGTGCCCGGCTCCATATAACGGTCCGTTCTACATCTTCATGAGGACGGCACTTGCACTAGTTTCCGGGGCGCTCCCAATTGCCCTAGATGCCCCCAACGTACTTACGTCGCTTTATCTAGGGGCAAGTGCGCCCTTGATATTTGATAGGGCTGCGAAGGGATTGGAACCATCAGGTGGCGGTCAAACCACCGATGTCTAAGTCCAGCTGAATTACTCAGGTAGACAACCAGAGCGCCCCGCTCATTGGCCAAGCTTGCCCTACCGACATCCGCCTCCCTCCGCCATCTGGTTCGCGCACATCTTCCTGGGTGCAACCCTACCCCAGCGGCCACAACCCGACCCAAACCGAGCCGGGAGCGCGCCCCTTCAAGCCTCAATCCTGATAAAGCTCGAACGTCAGCCCAAAGGCTTCCGTGTTGGCCGGCGTGTAGGCCGCGCCCGCTTCCACCACGACGTAGAACGCCTTAGTGCCGAAGGCCGGGTTGAGGATGATCTGGCTGCCCACCTGCGGCGTGGCGATGCCGGTGCAGCCGTCAGAGCGCGAGGAGTCCATCACCACCGTCAGCTTGCCGGCGTAGAAGCGGACCCGGTCACAGGCGAGGGTGCCGCCGGTCCCGGTCGGGGTTGAGTTGAAGACGCCGTTGTCACCCACCGTCAGCGTCGGCACCTCCTCGAAAAAGTGCAGGTGGAAGGTGGCGCCTATGAGGGACGGGCTGGACTTCCACATGCGAGCCCGAACGAGGTTGATCGGCGCGTTGGCGATGCGGGCGCCGAACGCGATCAGCGCGTTGCCGGTGCCGTCAGACGGGCTGGTGATGGTCGTCGTCTTCCCGATCAGGTCGCCATTGTCATAGGGCGTCGTGTTCGCAGGGCGGTTCCACTGAAGCTTCACGAGCTGAGAACCGCCGCTGATCGCGCCGAGGTGGGCCTCGCCCTGCGGCAAGCCCATCAGAGGCGACGGAGTGTAGCTGCCGGCGGCCGGCGCGCCGCTGGGAAGCGTGCCAGATGTGAAGTTCTGCCAGTAGGTGAAGAGTTGTTTGCTCGCGGCATCGTACCGGGTCACCAGGCCAGCGATGTCGCCAACGGCATATCCGGTGCTCGCCGAAACAACGTTGTTGAGCGCCACCGAGACAGCGCCGATCTGGCCTGCCAAGAGAACGGCCGGCGTGACGCCCTTCTGATAACTGCCGTCCACGTCGTTGAACGTCGCTGGCGTGTAGGTTGCATCCGGGCCGGATGCGCTGAAGGTCGGGTGACTGGCTGACATTTTTAGCTCCAAGAAATTAGCGAAACAGGCGAATTGCCGAGGTCACTACCGCAGCGGCCACATGGCCGAGCCGAACCGGGCTGGCAGCCGGACCTCAAGCGTCAGAGAGTGAGGGCCTCCGCCGACCCCGATAGGCAGGCCCATGGCTTCCGACTCCGCGCCCATGATGTGCTCGGCCCCGTGCGGCCTGCGCTGGTTCGCCGCGACGACCTTGGCTTCCGCGTCTTCGAGCAAGAGCAGTGCGTCGCGGATCTCGGCGACAGCCTTGGGGTAGACGGTGCGCAGCGTCTCGGCGGCCTTGTCCCGTGCCTTCACCGCCCCGTCGTACTGCTCGTGCCGGGCAACCTGATCCTCGTCCTCGACCACGGTAGCCAGGCGGTGCTTGAGGCGAGCGACAGAGCTTGTCTGCCGCTCCTCCTCGAAGCCGAGGTCGTGATGCTGACGCCGCGCCTCAGAGGCCTCCGCGTCGCTTGACATGGGGTCGACGGCCCGCGCCTTGGCGGCCTGAAGCCGCTGGCGGGTCGTCTCAAGCTCGAAGCCGGTCGCCTCGATCAGCGCCTTCAGGGCTGCCGAGGTGGTTGAATCGCTCAGTGCCGCGCGGACGCGGTCGCTCAGGGGAAGAGCCTGCTGCATCGGTCGGCCCTCAGTTCAGGTTCGCGGCGCGGTCCTGCGCCTTGCTGATCGCGTCGTTGAGATGCTGGACCACATCCGAGATGGCGGGCGCCGCATCAGCGATCATCGCCGCGTCGCCCATCATGGGGCTCGGTGCGCCGGTCTGGGCCTGCTGAAGAGTCCACAGCACGCTCTGCGCGTTGCGGATGCCGTTCTCCACGACTGTCCGGCTGTCGCCGCGCATGTCGGCGAGGACGTAGTGGACCTTGCTGTGCAGGCCGTGGGGCAGGCGCTGGATGCTGTCGTTGATGTTCATGGTCGAATCCTTTGTGGAGCGGGTAGTCAGGGCAGGATTGCCCCCAAGCGCAGCCGCGCGGGCCTGGGCTCGATCTGCGATGCCGGCGACGTAGAGGGCTGCCTGTGCGCTCGCGGGACCGGCGGATTGGGTGCGAGTGATCTCATCAGCCAGGCGGCGCGCGGTGTTGGCGGCGGCCTGAGCTCGAAAAATCTCGTCGGACTTAGCGTCGTCAGCCAAGCGCGTGAGATGCGGCAGCATGTGTGCGGGCAGGTGCTGGACGAAGCCTGCGTCGGCGACCGACAAGCCGGCCGCTCTCGCGGCATCGCTCATCATCATCCCAACGCCCATGCGATAACCGGGGCGAAGAACGCCATTTTCCATGGCCTCCTCGTCGGTCACGGCCACGCCGTCGTGGTGTCGGATGTAGTGCCGGTTCATGGCCTCCTCCTCAGGGTGCCGGGCTAGCGGCCGTGCCGCCGCCGGTTGGGATTGAGTTCGCCTTCACGACGCTCGGCCCCATCGAGGCGAGGCCTTCCTTGGCGCCTGCGGCGGCCGAGGCAGCGACGCCAGCCTCGCCGTTGACGGTCTGGCTGATGTGGACCGACTGCATGCGCTGGTCGTTGCCGGTGTTCTCGTAGTTGTTGGTCACACCGGCAGCCTTGGCGGCGCCCGCGCCCATCCAGTTGGCCCTATCGCCGAGAGACCCGAAGCTGGGGGCGGTCATGCCCTTGCCCATGCCGCGCATGAAGACCGGGCGCTTGTCAGGAGCGGCCGAGCCGAACCGATCCTCGAAGTTGCTAGCGGTGATGCCGCCATAGCCGCCGAGCAGGTTGTGATAGGTCGGCGGGGCGCCGAGCAGCTTGTTCAGCTTCTCGACCATCGCATTGGCCTCGACAGAGGTCTGGCCCTTGCCATCCCTACGGGACTGGTCTGCCGCCGAGGCTACGTCGAGGCCAGCACGCGCGGCCGGTGCAATCGTTTCGCCGAGGCCGACCATCAGGCGGTCGACGGTTGCTCCGAACCGCTCGACGCTGCTGTTGAAGGTGTCCATCGATTTCGCGAGGTCGGCCTGCATCGTGCCGGGCGCTTCACGCTCGATGGTGCCCTTGAACTCCTCGTACTTGTCGCGCTTCTTCAGCAGCCCGCTCATAGCGTTGCGGGCCTGAAGGTCGCCGAACAGCTCGGCCTCCTTGAAGGCGTCGCCCTTCGTGTACTTGCCGGCCAGATCGAGCATCCGATCCAGGCGCGAGACGCCCTTCTTGTCGGCGTCCTTCATCTCTTTCTGAACGTCGATGCCGGCCTTCTTGAAGGCCTTGACCGTGGTCGGCGCGGACATCTTCTCCATGAAGTCGCGCAGGAAGTCGGCGGCTTGGCTCGTGGTGGCCGCGCTCTCGCGCACCACCGTGAGCGCAGCGATCAGATCGCGAACTCCGCTGAGCCCCTTGAGGCCGATCTTGGAGCCGGACGCTGCCAGCTCCGGCATGACGGCGGCCGACTCTTTGAACTCTGCTTTGCCGAGCTTGCCGCCCTTGATCGAGTAGTCGAAGGCCGTCTCCAACTCGGAGACCTTCACCTCGAGGTTCTGCATGAAGACGATGGCAGCCGCTGCTGCCTTGTCGATCTCCACCGACCCGGCCTTGGCCGCCTTTGCCGTTAGCTCAGCGGACTCAATGGACGTGTCGTAGTCGACGCCGGCCGCCGCGTAGGCGCTTGCCGCACCGACCAGGGACGTGGCCGTCGTTCCGTACTTCGGACCCGAGAGCAGGAAGCGATCCACGGCCGGCTGCACGTCGGCCTTGGACTTCTCGGTGGTCTTGGCCAGTTCGGTCATCGCCGTTTCGAGCGTACCGAAGCGGTTCAGCATCGCCACGATGGCGCCAACCCCGGCGAGGGCACCCACGCCCCCAGCTCCTGCGCCGCCGGCAACGGCACCAGCGACCGCAGCTTTGCCCGTGCCGCCGCCGGGACGGGCACCAGGTCCAGCCGGCATGACGCCGGGGAAGCGAACCCGGCCCATGCGGGCGGCTTCTTCACGCATCTTGCGGAAGGCTCGGGTCGCACGCTCGGCATCGGCCGTGAGCCTGCCCAGGCCAGAGCGCGCATTGACCTTGAAGTCGATACCCTTGCCGACTTCCTTGGTAGCCTTTTTGATTTTGTCGAGTTCGCGCAGAAACTTGGCGGTGTCGTTGCCGCCATTAAATCGCAGAGAAAGTTTTGCGATAAGCTCTTCGATGACCATCAGCGGCGTCCCCGGCTGCGGTTCTGAGCCTCGCGTTCGGCGACGCGGGCAGCCTTCTCCCCGGCGGCCTCGCGCAGATCCAGCACCTCGTGGAAGTCGGCGAGGTCATCGAGCGTGTAGATCGTGCGCAACTCGTGCAGCGTGCACAACGGCGGCTCGCTCATGCAGGGCGTCGGACGCAGCAGGTAGGGCAGCCAATCCCGGCCGAGGTTCGGTGCGATGCGGCCGATTTCGCCTTGGGTGAGCATGGTGGCAGATGCCTTTTCCCGACCTAGGCTTCCGCCATCTTGCCGAGGCCGGCGATGATAAAATCCCGGAACTGCACTCCGAAGGCGAACCACGCCACCTCGACCGCATCGTCCATCGTGCTCGGCTTCACGCCGAGGATGGCCGGGTCGCTGCCGACGCGGCACAGGGCAACCGCTTCGGTGATCAGCGCCACCACGCCGTCGGTGTCGAGGACTTGGTTCATCGAGGCGTGAAGGAACGCCTGCAGGGCACCCTCCCTGTCGACGTTGGCCGCGATGGTACCAAGCACCACCTGGTCGCCCTTGAAGACCTGATTCAAGCGCATGTAGAGCTTGAGCGCCTGTTCGGCCGTGATCTTGTCGCAACGGTAGACGGCGCCACCGATCTTCTTCTCGGATGCCATGCTATTCACTCTCGTTCAGGGTGGCGGCGTACTGGAACATGCTGATCCGCGCCGCGATGGCGCGGCGGATGAACTCGCTGCAAGGCACGCCCTCAAGCTCGGATGCGCGCTTGATCAGCTCGTTGAGGCCGCGCGGTACGCTGGCGCTCAGACGCTCCGGGTAGAGGCCGCGTCCATCTGTGAAGCTGGGAGCAGGAAGTTCGGGTAAGGACATGATGTAACCATGCCCATAGTCGTCCTGATCTAGAAGGTCGACTTCGCCAACTTTGCCAGTGTTGCCGACAGTGCCAAAATCACTTCACATAGGCCTGAATTAATGTGCGTAGCATGCGGAGGCTCCTTCAGGGTGGAAGATGCCTCTTCGGAGGGTGGACGCCGAAGTTGAGAAGCCTCCACTTTCGTGACAGCCCACGTGGATTAAATGCCGCTCTAAAACGTGTGCGCTTGATATACAATTGACGAGCAATGTAAGTCAGCACACATAGTCATATCCGGTATCGCGCTTGCCGTGACATCAATTATGGAACTAAGATAATGCCGTTGAATGGAGGTTCTGATGATCCGGAATTTTTCCCTTCCAGTTATAGTCCTCGCGATATTGGCGGCCTCAAGTCCAGCTTTTTCTGATGCACTCCAATCCGACGCACAAGCCGCCGCAACCAAGTGGGATGACGCCTACAACAGCGGCGACATGGACAACCTCGGTAAACTCTACACCGCCGACGCTATAGTTGTTACAAAAGGCATGCCGCAATCAGGCGATGGCATACAGAAGTTTTTCTCTGGCCTGAAATCTAAAGGCTGGGAGGATCATAAAACGACTGTGAAGTCGGCCCTGCCAAAAGACAACTTGCTTATCGTGTCGGGACGATGGGAAATGACCGGCCCCGTGGAAGGCGGCGCGAAGAAGAAATTCGAAGGCAACTGGGTGAACGTAATGGAACGCAGCAATAATGGATGGCGTACCGTTCTTCATACGTGGAACTAATCACCGCGCTGAGGGGGCCACCTGGTAAGTTCGCTTCCCAGGAGCGGGCTTAAATCAGACTTAGAAGCTCGCTGCCCACTAAGACGGTCCATCACCTAACTCAACCTTAGCTCTTCGAAAGTGATCCGTTACAGTTTGGCTCTCACGGTCGCCAGCGAGATAGGCCGCCAGTGAAGCACGGTCACCTTCGAGGAGCATCAGCAGCGCGACGCGCGACAGCATCCAATCCCCACCCACGACCCGCCGGCCGATATCGTGCTGCGCCGCCCAGTCTCGGACGGTACGGGCTGATTTGCGTGCGATAGCAGCCGCTTGCGCGACTGTAATCGCTTCAGCCGGGTTCCAGGGGATGAGCACCTGAGGAACGGGCCGCATCAGAGGAGGTCCATGACCGAGAGCTTGCGCGTGCCGGCGTCGATGAGCACCCCGGCAGCGGCGTTGATCAGATCGTCGTGGCTGTTGGCCGGATGATCGATAGCGTCTTTACCACCCCAGGCTGTGCGGCGCTCCAGATTGAGGAGCTGCTTGCGCATCAGATCGTGGTGGAGGAGGCGCACGCGCCGGCTGTTTAGCAGCGGCAGGAACTCGGCGTAGATCGTGCCCTTCGACTTCTCGGACCGTTCGTAGGCGATGCCGAACTTCTGCATCATTTCCTTGGGCCACTCGGCGGCGTAGTTGTCGCCCGTGACTTTGCTGACCCCGTAGAGCTTCAGCAGAGCTGCGAACTCGGCACAGGCGGCCTCAGGGGAGAACGGGGGCGCAATGCCAGCCACATGGTCGAGGATGCCCAGCCCATCCTCCCCACGATGTCCGATGGCGAGCGTGAAGCTGTCCTGGCCCGAGCCACCGGCCGGATCGATGAAGGCGGTGTAGCGTGTATGCGGGACCGGATCGCGTGAGACCACCCCCGGATCGGTGCAGCTGTCCACCACCTCGACCGTGACGAAGTCAGAGATGCCATCCCGGAACTCGGCGCCGAACTCGGCCTTAGCTGACTCTGCGTCCCGCTCGTAGGCACGCGCCACCTCGCGCTGGATCTTGGGGCTGTCGTGCATGGAAAGCGTCGGCGCCTGGATCACCAGCACACGTGGGTCGCCCTTGGCTCCGAAGTCCCGGCGGTAGGTGGCGTACAGCTCGCCCTTCTTGGCGTAGGGGCTGCTCAGCACGAATAGCGGCCCACCCAAGGTCATCAGACCTGGCCGCAGCGCCCGCAGGATCTCACGATCCGGGTTGGCGGCGTTCTCGACCTGCCAGAACGCAATCTCATCGCAGACCGCCGCCACAAGGGTCGGGCCGCGCACGGTTTTGAAGTTGGCCGGCTGCACGACGATGTCGACGCGGTTCGTGAGCCGGATCGTGTCCTGGGTTGTCTCGCCCTCGACCATGTCCGCGAACATCGGCACCTCGGTGAAGATGCCGAGCAGGTAGCGGAAGGCTTCCGTTGCCTGGTCCTTGGCCGATGCCATCACCGGCAGACGCCCGCGCTGGCCGGGAGCAAAGCGGCCCTCGTAGTCGACGCAGGCCGCCATGTAGGCCGCTGCTACGGCAAAGGCGCGGGTCTTGCCGCCTCGGCGACCGACCACGCCCCAGACCTCGTCGCAGGGCTCGTTGGGCTCGCGCTCACGGCCGGTCAGGGCGGTGAAGATTGTGCGCTCGTCGGCGGTCAGCGGCTCGCCTTGGCTAGCGATGAGGATGGTGCGCCAAGCCGCCCAGGTCTCTCCAGGTAGGATGGAGCCGAAGATGTCGGGATCGGTCAGCGCCGCCCGCATGCTGCAGATGCGGCTCATGGACGGGCGCTACCCGCCGCGAGGTGATCGCGCAGGCTCTTGCGCTCCGGTGCCTTCGGCGGCCCCATGCGGCGGCTCTGTCTGTCCATTCTATCGCAGAGCTGGCCATATACCCCGGCGTTGATAGTCTCGCCGGCTGCCATCTTGGTCTCGATACGCTCGCGCTCGACGCAGAGCGTGGCGTAGGCGCGGACCGCCTGCCTCTGGACCGATCCCATGGCCTCGCGTCCGCCGCGCTCGGCCTCAAGCTCTGACACAAGATC